>Ga0213866_10000104_pt1 | contig 67239 bp, 74 predicted proteins | sample PICome_11_FD_160079 | JGI IMG/M metagenome (GOLD analysis project Ga0213866, IMG submission 160079) | Coastal seawater microbial communities near Pivers Island, North Carolina, United States - PICO284 | ecosystem: Environmental > Aquatic > Marine > Coastal | place: USA: North Carolina...
GCGGGTAAATCTGGAACCTCGATCAGTTTTGCCTGTGAGGATGATGCTTTCCTGCTCGAGCCAATTGAGAAGCTTCTCGAGAAAAAGTTGGACTGTGTGATGCCGGACGCTAACCTACTGCAGCCGATGGTTTAACTGCCGCAATATTCTCTCAGTTATGGCGCATTATGCGCTGCTTCTGCCGGTCCCAATCTCGCGCTTTCAAGTCTATGCGTTTATCGTAGGCGGCCTTGCCCTTGGCCAGGGCTATTTCACATTTGACCAGATGACCCTTCCAGTAGAGGGCTGTGCACACGCAGGTGTGGCCCTTTTGTTTTATGGCATCATCCAGCTTCTTTAATTCTCGGTAGTTGAGGAGCAGTTTTCGCGAGCGGGTGGGTTCGATAACATGGTGGGTGGAGGCTGTATTCAGCGGGGTGATATGAGTGCCCAGTAGCCAGGCCTGGCGGTCTTTTACCATCACATAGGTATCGGTGAGGTTGATCCGCCCAGCTCGCAAGCTTTTGACCTCCCAGCCCTTCAGAGCAATGCCAGCCTCAAATTTTTCTTCAATAAAGTAGTCGTGACGCGCCTTTTTATTCAGGGCGATCGTGTTGGAGGATGGCTTGGATTTTTTCTTTGTCATAGGGGTGGATTATACGATGGGAGTAGTCTTTGTCTAAATGATTGGTTGAATTTTTAACCATACTGCCAAGTTTTTATCCTCAACCCTGAGCTGAGGGGAAGTACTACACAGAGCTTTTGACCCTGGCGTTTAACTACTAGGTTCAGCTGCTAGAGCTGAAGCACTATAAAATGGCATAAAGAAAAGGGAGGAATTTTTGCGATTCACAAGGCGCTTATTGCAGTGCATAGTGGTGGCTATGGACAAAATAAGCAACGCAGTGAAGTGTGAAAATAACCGCTTTGATTGTGTCATTTTATAGTGCTTCAGCTCTATATGAGGTTACAATTTGATAACTGATTTAGGAGTTGATTATGGCAGTACAGCAAAAGGGTATGCACGGCACCTGGCCAAGTCGCTGGACCTTTATTATGGCCGCCACTGGGTCTGCAGTGGGATTGGGTAATATCTGGAAATTCCCCTATGTGGCCGGCAGTAACGGCGGCGGTGCCTTCGTGCTGATCTATCTGGCCTGTATCCTATTGATCGGCGTCCCTGTGATGATGGCGGAAGTTTTGATCGGTCGCCACGGGCGCAAAAGTCCAATAAATAGCATGCGCGATGCTGTAATGGAGAGTAATGCTGACCGCCGCTGGACCCATGTGGGCTGGCTGAGTGTTCTAGCTGGCATGCTTATACTGTCCTTTTACGCTGTTATCGCCGGCTGGGCGTTGAGTTATATAGCGGAAGTTGGTTCGGGCCAACTCCGCGGTATTAATGGCGATGCTGCAGCTGAGGTCTTTGCCCGGCTACTAGACGACCCTTGGCGACTGATTTTTTGGCAGACACTGTTCTTGGCACTCTGTATCACCGTCGTTGTAGGTGGTGTCAAGAGGGGACTTGGTATAGCGGTGGAGACCTTGATGCCGCTGTTGTTTGCCATGTTGCTATTGCTGTTGGCATTTAGCTACTTCAAGGGCAATTTTGCTGCTGCGGCAGACTTCCTATTTAGATTTGATTTTGATCAGCTAACCTGGCGCAGCGTGTTGGAGGCCATGGGTCAGGCTTTCTTTACGCTGAGTATTGGTATGGGCGCAATTATGGCCTATGGAGCCTATATGCCCCAGCGAGCGCATATAGGTAAAACTATTCTAGTGGTGGCCCTGTTTGACAGCTTGGTGGCGATTATCTCGGGGCTGATTATTTTTTCAATTGTGTTTTCAACCCAAGGGATTGAGCCCAGTGCTGGACCGGGACTGATGTTTATCAGTTTGCCAGTGGCCTTTGGCAACATGTCTGGCGGACTGCTAATTGGCTGTATATTTTTTGTACTGGTGTCGATTGCAGCTTGGAGCTCTGCAATTTCCCTGCTGGAGCCCTGCGTCGCCTGGCTGATTGAGGCGAAAAATATTGGCCGCTTGCGAGCCAACCTATTGCTAGCTGGCTGTGCCTGGGTACTGGGACTCGGGACCGTATTCTCATTCAATATTTGGTCGGATTACCAGCTGTTGGGAATGACCTTTTTTGATCTGTTGGATTTTCTCACCGCCAATATTATGCTGCCATTGACCGGGTTGCTGATCGCCCTGTTTGTGGCCTTTGTCATCAATAGAGACATCCTCAACTCCGAGATGGCCGGTGTAAGTGTCAGCGTACAAAAGTTGTGGCAGCTGGCTATTCGCTCCATAGCGCCAATTGCCATCGGCACAGTTTTTATTATGGGTATCTATGATAAATTCTTCTCCTAGGGATTTGTATGACCCGTATTAAGCGCTCGGCGCTGGTCAATCACTCGACATCTGCTATGTACCAACTGGTCAACGATGTTGCCAGCTATCCGCAGTTTATGGATGGCTGTCGAGGGGTGGAGATTATTGAGCACACCGAGCATAGCATGGTGGCTGAGCTGCAATTAAAAAAGGCCGGTGTGGAGGTCAAATTTACCACAGTAAATACATTGATCCCTGACGCCAGTATTGAGATGCGCCTGCAAGATGGCCCATTTAAAAGCTTTAGGGGACTGTGGTTGTTTACAGCGCTGACTGATAGCGCCTGTAAAGTCTCTTTGGATCTTGAATTTGACTTTAATCATCGCGGCATGGGTGTCCTGGGTGCGGGATTGTTTTCGGGGGTAGCCAACAACCTGGTTGACGCCCTGTGTAAGCGTGCAGATACTATCCTCTAGGGGGGTGTAAATAATGGCAACTGAAGAATCGCAAATTACTGTTGAGGTAGCCTATGCACTGCCGGAAAAACAGGCGCTCAAACAGCTGACCGTTGCTTTGGGAACCACCGCGCTTGAGGCAGTGAACCAGTCGGGAATTCTGGAGCTTTTTGCCGAGATAGATATAGCCAATGCCAAAATGGGTATTTTCTCCCAAGTATTGGGAACCAAGGGGTTGGATTCTCCAGCTGATTACCAGCTAAAACATCGAGACCGGATAGAAATTTATCGACCGCTAATCGCCGACCCCAAGGAGGTGCGCAGACGGCGTGCCGAGCAGGCAAAGCGTGCCAAATTAGAGGATTGAGAGACCACTCAGCGACCTCTGGTTAAGGCCTCACTCAGTTGATTTGAGGAGATAATCACCCTCGAGGCGCAACAGCTCACCCTGTTCACTGAAAACTACAGTCATCTGTTCCTGACTGCGTTGTCCACTGACGTTCACACGACTGTAAAAGTAATCCCAGCGCGACTGATCAAAGGAATCTCTGATAAGCGGCGTACCCAGTACGAATTGAACTTGCAGCTTGGTCATCCCCGGTTGTAGTTTATCCACCATCTCTTGATTCACTAAATTGCCCTGTTGAATGTCGATCTTGTGTACGCTGGGGACTGGTGCCAAGCTACAACCCGTGCCACAAACAATAAGTACAAGTAGGCTTAGACAAGTTAATCGCATGGGTGGGCTTCCAGTTGGTTGTGGGATTGGGGATAATAAACAATGATCGTAAAATAGAGAAGTGAAAATTATGGCGCCAGAAGATAGTGAGTTAAAGAAAGCCGGACTCAAGGTCACTCTGCCGAGGCTGAAAATTTTAGAGATTTTGGAGAGCGACTCGCGGCATATGACCGCTGAGGACATCTACCAGTGCCTGCGAGATGCTAAAGAGGATGTGGGTATAGCCACAGTCTACCGCGTGTTGACCCAGTTCGAGGCGGCGGGCTTGGTGGAGCGGCATAATTTTGACTCCGGCCCCGCAGTGTACGAGTTGGATCGCGGCGACCACCACGACCATATGGTGTGCACCGAGAGTGGCAAGGTGATCGAGTTTCACAACTCGGAGATAGAGACGCTTCAGGAAAAAATAGCGGCGGATAACGGCTATCAATTGGTTGGTCACAGTCTGGTGCTATATGTTAAACCCAAGCCATAAACTTAAGAGCAAAGACTTGGGTTAGGCAATTCTCCTAACCGGCCCATCCCCATTGGGTCAAATTTCCTAGAGTAGCTTCTCGATATCTGCAGCTATATCTGCTGGCTTGGTGATCGGTGCAAGACGCTTGGTCACCTGCCCCTGTCTATCCACTAAAAACTTGGTGAAGTTCCATTTGATACTTTCGGTCACTATACCTTTGGCCTGGGAGGTGAGATAGCTGTACAACGGGTGACGGCCACTGCCGTTGACCTCAATTTTTCCCATCACGGGAAAGCTTAGACCATAGTTTAGTTGGCAGAACTCTTGAACCTCTGCATTGGAACCGGGCTCCTGACCGCCAAATTGGTTACAGGGCATGGCGAGAATCACCAATCCGCGCTCTGCGTATTGGTCATACAGTGATTGCAGCCCCTGATACTGGGGAGTAAACCCGCACTTGCTGGCGGTATTGACGATCAACAGTACTTTGCCGCGATAATCTTCAAGGGACTTCTCTTCCCCAGTGCTAGTGGGCACGCTTAATTCATATACAGAATGGGTTTGAGTCATTATATTTATTCTCAACTGGAAAGTTTAATTAAAGCAGTGCTCTTGTTGCGGGAAGGCACCACTGCGCACCTCCTCGGCATAGCGTGTCAGTGCCTCTTGGACAGTCTGGGTTTCTGCCAGATAGTTCTTTGAAAAAACCGGTAATCTTTGCGAGATACCCAACATATCATGGAGCACCAGAACCTGCGCATCGGTATGGGGTCCGGCGCCGATACCGATCACTGGAATAGCCAGTGACTCAGATAATTGCCGGCCCAGTGCTGTAGGGATGCACTCGACTACAATGAGATCGGCCCCGGCCTGCTGCAGGATTTTGGCGTCATTGAGCATTTTGTCAGCGGCTTCCTCATCTCTGCCCTGTACTTTGTAGCCACCCAACTTAAATACCGACTGTGGGGTGAGACCAATATGGCCGCATACGGGAATGCCGCGCTCAGTCAGTGCGTACACTGTATCGGCCAGCCACTCGCCACCCTCGAGCTTGACCATCTGGGCGCCAGCTTGCATCAGTGTCGCAGCGTTATCCAATGCCTGATTTGGGTTGCTGTAGGACATAAATGGCATATCGGTCACTAGCAGCGAATTCTCAACGCCTCGTCGCACGGCGGCGGTGTGGTAGGCCATCTCTGCAACGGTTACCGGCACTGTGGTTTTCTGGCCCTGGATAACATTGCCCAGAGAATCGCCGACAAGTGTCACCTCGATACCCGCTGCCTCAATCAGCGATGCAAAAGTGAAGTCGTAGGCGGTGATCACAGCAAATTTTTTGCCACTGGCCTTGATGGCTTTTAGGTTTTGAATACTGGTGGTTTTCATGACGGCTGGACCTCTATGCTCTAGTCGAGGTTGATAATCCTAAAACAGCGAACAATTGTACCACCAAAAGGCGCAGCTGCCGCTATTGAATTGGATGGGGATTGTAGTAGTGGCGGCCGGTAACACCGCTGAGGAGATACCTCACCAGATTATGGTAATCCTGATCGCCTTCAGCCAGATTGATCTCCGCTGTGTTGACAATTAACAGTGGGGTGTCGTCGTAGTGATAAAAAAACTGGGTATAGGCGTCATTCAGCTGTTGCAGGTAGTCGAGATCAATGGTTCGCTCCATCGGATTGCCACGCTTTTGCACCCGTTGGTAGAGGGTGTGAGTGGGTGCCTGCAGATAGACCACCAAATCAGGCTTTGGTAAATCCTCAATGATTTTGTCATAAACCGCCTGATAGAGGCGGTATTCATCGTCGTCTAAGGTAACACGGGCAAACAGCGGATCTTTTTCGATCAGGAAATCGGAGACGCGCACCTGTTGAAATAGCTCCCCCTGTATCAGATCCTGGAGTTTGCGCATCCGCTGAAATAAAAAAAACAACTGGGTGGGCAGTGCATTGCCGCGCCGATCCATATAAAAGCGCTCGAGAAAAGGGTTTTCTTCAGCATCCTCTAGCAGGATCTCGTAGTTGAAAGTTTTAGCCAGACGGGTCGCCAGCGTGGTCTTGCCAATGCCAATTGGGCCCTCAATGGCAATATATCTGGGGATAGAAATACGGCTGATATCAATATCTAAATCACTGAAAATAGACGATTGCACCTGATTGTCCAATTTGCGACCTATCTGCTCTAACTAGGAGTGAATTTTAACCATACCTTTCGAGGAACACTTTGCCAATAGCTGAGTGACATTTTCTCGATTGGGAATCTGAAGTTGTGGATCTATATCCACCAGCGGTGCCAATACAAAGGCTCGCTCGTGGAGTCTGGGATGGGGAATGATAAGCCGCTCGGTATCGCAGGTTAGTTGATCATAGGTCAGTATATCTAAATCCAGCGTTCGCGCACCCCAGCGCTGGATGCGCTGTCTACCCTGCGCATGCTCAATGGACTGCAAAAAATCCAATAGCTCGATGGCAGATAAACCGGTGCTAATTTTAGCTGCGGCATTGATATAGTTAGGTTGATCCCCCGGGCCCACCGCTGCGGTTTCAAAAAATCTCGATACTCTGACCAGAGCTATCTGCGGGTGTTTAGCAATCTTATCCAGCGCCTGTTGCAGTTGTGCGCGACGACCTTGATAACTGTCCTGGCTGTGACGGCCAAGGTTGCTGCCCATGCCGATGGTGACTTCAGCCATTAGCTATGCCGTGATTTACGGCGGCGGTTGCGGCGCCCGGGGTTTCGCTGTGGAGGTAGATCCTCAACCATTTTAAGTTGCTGTTGCTCATCAACCTGTTGGTATCTGGTCCACCAATCTCCTAGGCCGTTAAGATCCTCACCAGCCTGTTCTCGCAGCAGCACAAAGTCGTAGCCGGCACGGAATCGAGGGTGCTCAGCCAGTCGCTTGGCCCTGTTGCCGGCCCGGCGGCTGAGCATCAGCTGCAGGGACCAGATCTCGCGCATCGCCAGAGTGAAGCGTTTGGGTATGGCGGTGATCGAGATCTGATTGGCTATGACTTCATTGCTGGCTTTATTGATTGCCATGGAGGGGGATTGACCAGCGCTCTGCAAGCTAGATGCTAACTGTTGAACTACCGGCCACAGCAGTGCAGCGTAAATAAACGCCGGGGTCACTCTCTGATTGTTTTGAATGCGCAGGTCGGTATTGATCAGAGCCTGCACCAGCAGCGCGCGCGCGGTGCTGTTCCCCTGATTGATCAGGCGACTGGTCTGGGGAAAGAGCTGTTCAAACAGCCGATAATCCATTAGCAGTTCGAAAACTTCTCGACCCTGTCCGCCCATAAAGAGTTTGATAGTTTCATCAAACAGCCGCGGTGCTGAAACATGGGAGAGATTGCCGGCTGATCTGGCTATGGGTTTAAAGGTTTTAGGGTCTACGCGAAAATTGAGTCTGGCGGCAAACCTTGCCACCCGCAGTAATCTTACCGGATCTTCCCGATACCTGGTTGCCGGATCTCCAATCATGCGGATGGTGCGCTTATTGAGGTCATCCAGTCCCCGGCAAAAGTCATGTAAGCTGTTGTCGATAGGGTCGTAGTAGAGTGCATTGACGGTAAGATCCCGCCGATGGGCATCGTCTTTGATCGATCCAAACACGTTGTCTCTGGTGAGAACGCCAGTTGGGGATTGCTGAAGTCGTCGGCTATTTGATGATGAATTATCCTGCTTTGTTGAATCCGATCGAAAGGTGGTGACCTCAATAATATCTCTGCCAAATTGCACATGGGCAATTTGAAAGCGCCGGCCGACAATTCGCGAGCGTCTAAATAACTTTTTGACATCGTTTGGTGTGGCGTCAGTAGCCACATCGAAGTCTTTTGGTTTGAGGCCCATCAACAGGTCGCGTATACAGCCTCCAACCAGATAGGCCTGAAAATTATTTTCCTTGAGGACGCGCACTACCTCCAGCGCGTGAGGACAGATCAGTTGTGGTGAGAGCGGGTGGTCCTGAGGTCCAACCACAATACAATCATCGCTGTCCCGCTTAAGAAATTTTCGCTCTAGAAATTCGCTAAGATGTTTTAGCACAATGTTTGCCATTAAATTCTGAGTTCACAGTTTATCAGAGCAGGGGGTATCTGTTAATGCAGAGCAACTACCGAAGGTTGAGGATGCTGTGAAAGTGGATGCTTTAGAAAAAATGGTGGGAAAGAAAAAAGGGTTGTCTCTCGACAGCCCCCCTCAGTATCTATCCATTTTTAATTATTATTTATTGTTCTTTTTGTACGAGTATTAACTCGTGATGAGGATTTAAGCAGAAACACAGGGTTGCAACAAGGGTATTTTGCTGTTTTTTTGTAGGAATTTAAAAAAATTTAAACCTTTTGGCATCAAACCCTATGGATTTAGTCATACAGGACCTCTGCGCGAGGTATCTTTTCGAGGAATCCCCAATTTATTGCGTCGTTCCCACAGGGACTTTCGACTGATTCCCAGTGACTTGGCGAGCATGGTCTCAGACATCTCAGACTCATTTTGTTGCACGAAGTGGATAAAGTATTGATCCAGAGAAAGCTGAGGCTGGTCCTTGATTGTCCGTTTGCTAGGTGCAACTTGAACGGCATGATCCACGGATGCGGTCTCCTTTGCTTCAGCGTCCTGCACCTTGGCGTACTGCATCTCAGAGAGCACGCGCTTGACAGTGGATAGCAGTTCATCCTGGTCAAAGGGCTTGGAGATATAATCGACTGCCCCAAGGCGCATAGTATCCACCGCCGAGCGCAGACTGGCATAACTGGTCATAATTAATACCGGCACCGGATCTGCTAGGGCAATTAGCTCACTGCCAACACCTCCCGGGAGACGCATATCGCTGATAATTAAATCGAACTGTTGTAGGTTGAGGATTTCTCGGGCAGTTTTGACGCTAGTTGCCTGAGCAGTCTGATAGCCGTGATGTTCCAGAAATTTACACAGTGAAGAGCGAATGATCTCTTCATCTTCCACCACCAGAATTTTTACTTTTTGCACAGTGTTCATCCTTTACCCTTTTCTAGCGGCTTCTGATCGACTGCTGAGGAGGGGAAGCTGAGCACTGCCGAGGTGCCTGATTCAGGTCCCTCGGTTGCGCTTTTAATGCTGATCTCTGCGCCTATTTTCTCTGCTAGGTTAAATACGATCCACAGGCCGAGACCAGCCCCCTCGCCGGGATCTTTGCTGCTGACAAAGGGCTCAAACAGAAGTGGTCTCAGCTGTTCTGGGATACCCTGCCCCCAATCCCTGACGCTAACCTTTGCACCCAGTTCATCAACTTCGGTCTCAACTAGCACCTGACCACCCCGATCAGAGGCATCCCTGGCATTGCTCAGCAGGTTGACAAAAATTTGTACCAACTGATGTTGGTCTGCCCACACAGCAAAATCAGGCTCAACTGCACACTGGTAATCTACCTGAGTTTTCTCTCTATCCAGTCTAAGCAGCGCAATGGCCTCCTCTACAGCAGCCTTAACACTCACTCTTGAGGGGTCTGACAAATCCATATCACCGCCTTTGGTGAAACTGATTAGCGACTTGATAATCTGATTAATGCGATCCGTCTGGGACAAAATTTGATCGACGTAATTATCTGTCTGTGGCGTTTCGGACTCGCGTTTCAAATCTTGGGCCAGGCAGGTGATACCAGTTAATGGGTTGCCAATTTCATGGGCTACCCCGGCTGCAAGCCGACCTGCAGAGGCCAATCTCTGATTATCGATGGAAGTTTTGGTTAGCAGTACCGCCTCGGTCTGCTCCTCAATCAATAGAATAATTTCCTCAGTCAAATCCTCAGTTATTTCATTGTCGAGCCCACCGCTTGCCGCATCGGCTGCGTTGAGAGATACCGACTTCTGCAGACTATACCATCGGGACTGTCCAGCCCTGTCGATCTCAATCATCTTCGAGGGATCCTGGTCAGTCGACAAAAATACTAATAGTTGGCTGCGCCATGGATCGGGCAGATCAGTGATCAAACTACCTACTGCGCTCGACTCAGGGATGCCGGTGTAACCATGGAGGGCCTGATTCCATTTTAGGATTTCTCCTCGTTCATCCACCGACATAACACCGATGGGCAGGTTGTCGATAATTTCTCGATGATGAATTCGCAGTCTGTTTAACTCACTGGCAACCCCAGTCAATTGATTGCCCTGAACCGCCAGAATTGACTCACTCAGATAGTTGTCATCTGGATGTTTGGCAAATGGCGATACGGAAAGCTGTGATTTGCGCATAATTTTTGTAGCCGCGAGGATACCATAGCGGTAATTGAGCGAGCCGTTGATCTTATCCCGCAGTTTCCGCAGGGATGCGGGTCTGGTTTCTTGAGGATTTAATCCCAAAACGTCGAGTGCTTCAGCAATATGTATGTCGGCAGTACCGCCCAGAGAGAGTCTCAAGCTATCTCTCAATTCTGCCACGGTTTTTTGAGCTATCTCAGTGCGCGCCGGAAGATACAGGTTATCCACCATACACAGATTGGCGTAGGCCCGCTGTTCTCTGTCTCTGGGCCCGTAAATTGAAAATAATGCGCTGAGCACCACATTGATCAGCAGCGCCTCAATGGCCCAGATCCCCCAATTTTGCATGCCTATTTGAATAGGGTTGTCAGTGAATGGGGTAGCCAGCTGCCAGTCGCCGAACAGTAGCGGCAGGGCGATAGTTGCCAACCATACCCCCATACCTGCGGTTAACCCGATAATAAAGCCCCTGCGATTCGCCTTGGGAAGATAAACTACCGCCAGTATTCCGGGGGCCAGTTGCGCCAGTCCAGCGAATCCGGCCAAATAGTAATCGGTAATACTCTGGCCTTTACCGATAGAACTCAACAGCAGGCATAGCAATAAAAGCACTACCGCGATGAGGATTTTCTGGCGCCTTATCCACAGAGTTAGGTCCGGCTGAAGAGCTAGTGCCTTGCGGTCTAGTATAAAACTGTTGGTAACAATGGTAGATGCCATTGAAAGCAGAATGCACAGCATCGACAGTGCGACGAGCGCAGTGGCGGCGCTGGCGAGGGCGCTAATTACTGGATATCCCAGGGCATCTGGTAGCGCGAAAACATAGTTTTGTAGGGGTGAATCCAAGCGATGAACTATGCCGCTCCAGAGCAGAGGGAATACGGGAATCGCTGCCAATAAGACTATCAGTGGGAAAGCCCAAGCGGACATCTCAGTCTGTCTTGAATTTATATTCTGAGCCATAAGTAAACTAAAGGTAATCGGGCTGGCAAAGCTGGCGGCCATAAACACAATAAACAGGCTCATAGATGACTCGCTGCGTTGTACTACAGCTTGTTGGCCGCTGTTAACCACCCACTGATTCATCTCGTTGAGGCCACCAAAGACTGATTGAACAGCTGCCCAGGCACCGAGAAATAGCGCGGGTAATATCAGCAGCCCAGCTGCAGTGCTCAACCAGCCCAGATAAGCCACACCGGTTTTCTGGATATGGTACAGAACTCCAATAACCACAACAGCGGTGATTACGCTGGCTATGGGTGGTGCACTCGTCAAATTCAAAAAGTGGTTTGCGAGGGATTCAACTGCTAAGAACTGCGCCAAAATAAGGGGTATGGAGGCCAGTATCAGGCTGCAACAGGCCATTGCAGCAACGGCTCTGCCGCGGTATCTAAAGGTGAGAAAATCCACTGGCGTGGCAAACCTAACAAATTCGCTGAGTCGCCGAATGGGTGAAAAAATGAGTGGAGAAACCATAAACACTAGGGTGGAGGCGATCAGTGCGGTGACCAATCCCAAGCCGTATCTTCCAGCCATCTCCGTAGAGCCCATGGTCATAATCACACCAGTGCCGGAGAACAGCCCCATCACTAACATCAAATTTTGACTGCCATCGGCAGTTCTCTGGGATAGCCAGCGACCCAGCAGATAGGCCAAAAGCGCTATCGCGACTGTGGCGGCGACGGCATCAGGATTCATCGCGCACTCGGTGGCGATGGATTAGATAAGAGGCAAATACCAGCATTGCCCAGACTACAAAAGGCCTAAACCAGCTGCCATCCGGCTGCATCGACCAGCGGGTGGCAATTGGGAAAACGACTGCACCCAATAGGATTAGCGTTGCAACTAAACGAAAATTTGGCATGGTTAAGGAGCTCTCTGACAGCCCTCAATTATAAAACACAGAAATTTACAGCTCCAGCGGCGCTGGGATTCCCTCCGCAACTGCGGGGATCGCACATAGATTCCAATTCTCCAAACCCCAGAGCAGAATCTGCTCTGGACTGCCGGCCATCAGTTCGGGGTGGGGGTCCTGTCCCAGCCATCTCAGCGCATGCCACAGATTCTCCCTCTCACGACCCCTTTGCAGGGGCTTGGCAAAATGTTGTTTGCTGAGTTTTTGGCCCTCTGGATTTAACGCCAGTGGGATGTGGAGATAAGCTGGTGTCCTGAATCCAAGGCACTTTTGTAGCACTATTTGTCTGGGAGTGGATGGGAGTAGGTCGGCACCGCGCAGCACCTGAGTGATACCCTGATACTGATCATCCGCCACCACGGCCAGTTGATAGGAGATCAGCCCATCTCGCCGACGAATAATAAAATCGCCAATATCGCGAAAAATATGCTGCTGAAAATCACCCATAATTTGATCGTTAAAAACCAAGCTATCCCCATTGGCTGTACCCGGGGGAAGGGCTTTATCCACTGCCAGTCTCAGGGCGCTATCCCCAGCTGGATGGCGCAAATTTGAGCACTTGCCATCATAGACCCCCCCCAGGCTCTTGAGCCGTTGGCGGTTGCATTGGCAATAGTAAACTAGCTGCAAGTCTCGAAGCTGTTTCAGAATCTCGTGGTATCGGTCCAGATGAGCGCTCTGATAGGTGACTTGATCATCCCACTCCAGTCCATGGTCGTCTAATTGTTTTAACATAACGTCAATGGAACCGGGAACTTCCCTTGGCGGATCTATATCCTCAATTCTCACTAGCCAACGCCCGCTATGGCTTCTGACCTGTAGGTAACTGGCCAGCGCGGCGACCAGAGAGCCAAAGTGCAGGGGGCCGGTTGGTGATGGCGCAAAGCGCCCTGTCTCTAAGGGGCTGGACAGAGGTGATTTTGCTGCCATGGGGAGGTGGGATTGAGAGGAGACTGGAGTCTAGCCGCCAGTGATTTGTCGCTCTTTAATCTCATCAAGGGTTTTGCAGTCTACACAGAGGTCAGCGGTAGGGCGGGCCTCCAAGCGGCGAATACCAATTTCCACACCGCATTGATCACAGAAACCGTAATCATCCTCCTCCACACGCAATAGAGTCTTGTCGATCTTTTTGATCAGCTTGCGCTCGCGATCGCGAGTGCGCAGCTCAAGGCTAAATTCTTCCTCTTGGGTAGCGCGATCTGCGGGATCTGGAAAATTGGCAGCCTCATCTTTCATATGGCTTACAGTGCGGTCCACTTCCTCCATAAGCTCGTTGCGCCAAGCATTGAGAATCTGTTTAAAGTGCTCCCGCTGATTTTCATTCATATAGGCTTCTTTAGCCTTTAGCTTGTAGGGCTCGAGACCATGCAGTGTCGATGAGTTGGTAACCGCTGAGGGTTTGGTTTTAGTCTTAGCCGCAGGTTTCTTAGTTGCTGTTGCCATGCACAAAATCCGATAGTGAGTTAGCACTGAAAATCAAAACAGAGGGTTTATAGAGACTTTATTGGTTTTTTTCAAGGGAAATTTATTCCTTAAATCGATAAATTTGCAAATGACCCTCATATCAATAAGCCGAAATGGCCACTCAGCTAATTGAGAACGCCCCCTAGTTCCCTATAATTGGTAGTCTATTTTTAACACAGATATGTTCAGAGATCACTGCCAATGCAAATCACACCGCCTCTTTTGCCCGCTGTTTTCGAGACTAGATACAAACGTTTTTTTGCTGACCTAAGAGATGCCGATGGAAACAGGCTGACAGTGCATTGTCCCAACACCGGTTCAATGAAGAACTGTTTAGTCCCAGGTTCCAATTGCTTTTATTCGCTTTCAAATAATCCCAAGCGAAAATTGCCCGGTACCCTAGAATTGGTAACCACCAGCAAGGGTCAGTTAGCTGGTGTCAATACCTCCCGCGCTAATCACCTAGTGCGCGAAGCTATTGAGTCCGGTCTGATCGGCGAGCTTCAGGGCTATGAGCGGATGCGCTCGGAGGTTGCCTACGGCATTGAAAAAAGCCGCATTGATCTGCTCTTGGAAGATTCGCAGCGCGGCCAGTGTTATATCGAGGTTAAAAATGTCACCCTGGAGGAGGCTGAGGGCAGGGTAATGTTTCCGGATGCGGTGACCAGTCGCGGGACTAAACACCTGCGTGAGCTGATGACGATATTAGAGCAGGGGCACAGGGCGGTGCTGTTTTTCTGTGTTCAAGTGGCCGATGCCAAATCCATGGAGATCGCCGCAGAGATAGACCCCACCTACTCACAAACACTGTTGCGGGCAATGGCTATGGGGCTCGAGGTGATGGCTTGGCGCGCTAAACTTAGCCCCGAGGAAATTGGCCTAGACAGTCCAATTCCATTTATTCAAGCTCGGCAAGCGCCTGAGCTCTCAGGTTGACCGGCGCCGGGGGGAGCCTCTGCCCGGCGGTGACAAAGTACTGGCCACTGTCACAGTGCACTGCCACTGGGTCCAGTGAATCCCCATGACAGGGCCCAGCGATACAGCGACCGCTGTCAATTTCAAACAGCGCGCCATGGGAGGTGCATTGAATGAGTGCGCCATCCCCATCGAGAAACTGGTTGGGCATCCAATTTAGAGGGATACCGCGGTGGGGGCAGCTATTCCAGTAGGCGTGAATTTGATTGTCCAGGCGAATGGCAAACAGCTGGCGCTGTTCAATGGACAGTTCAAGGGTCTGGCGCTCCTCGAGGTCACTGAGAGCGCAGAGTGGCACATCGCTCTCTAGGGTAACGCTATCCACCATATTTGAGGGCCTCAATTCTGTCCTCTAGGGGCGGATGGGTTCGTAGCAGTTTAGCCGCACTGCGTTTCCAACCGCCGGAGATTGCAAAGGCGGTCATAGTATCTGGCATCTCAGTGGGTACCTGGGCCTGAGTTTCGGCTCTCAACTTCTCGAGGGCGGCTATCATCGCGGTGCGCCCGGCTAGCTGTGCACCAGCGGCATCGGCACGGAATTCTCTGTAGCGCGAGAACCACATCACAATCATCGATGCCAGTATGCCTAAAATAATCTCTGCCACAATGGTCGCCACCCAGTAGCCCAAACCGAGGCCGCGCTGATTTTTCAGCACCACGCGGTCGATAAAGAAGCCTACCAATCGTGCGGCAAACATTACAAAGGTGTTGACCACGCCCTGTACGAGACTTAGGGTGATCATATCGCCGTTGGCGACATGACCGATTTCATGGGCCAGCACAGCGCGCGCCTCGTCTTCGCTAAAGCGCTCCAACAAGCCTGAGCTGACTGCTACCAGAGCGTTGTTTCTGTTCCAGCCAGTGGCGAAGGCATTGGATTCTTTGGCGGGGAATATACCGACCTCCGGCATGCCTATACCAGCTTTCTCAGCCAGCGCAGCCACAGTTTCCATCAGCCAGCGCTGCTGTGAGTTGGACGGCGTCTCAATTATCTGGGTGCCGCTGGTTCGCTTGGCGATAAATTTGGACATCAACAGTGAGACAAATGACCCCATAAATCCAAATACCGCGCAGAACACCAACAGTGATCCCAGATTTAGGTCCATGCCATTATCTGCAAGAATACTCTCAACACCGAGAAGACGCAGTGAGATACTGGCGACGATAATAATGGCCAGGTTGGTCAGTAAAAACAGGCCAATTCTAAGCATTGGTAAACTCCTTTATAAACTTCCTTTAATATTGAGGGCTAGACTGAAAAAGTCAACCGCGCCACTTGCTTGATACAGATATTTTTTGCTTATCCATTGCAGCAGAGGTATAACAGCAGATTAGACCACTCCATAAATGAATACAATGCGCGTAGAAGATATTGTTACTGGTACCACAGAGGCTCATCTGGTCTATTTAGATCAGGGTTTATACAGCGCGCCTGTAATGCAGGTTCACCAGCAGGTATTGGAGCCGCTGATAGAACTTCGCCAGGCCGCCAATCATTCGGGATTTGGTTTCTGCCTGTGCAGTGGGTTTCGCTCTTTTGAGCGACAATTGCAGATATGGAACGGCAAGGCCTCCGGTGAGCGCCCAGTGATGGATGGCTCGGGAAAACCGATTGATATCCGAGATCTCAGCCCCTGGGGTCAGGTGCAGGCGATAATGCGCTGGTCTGCGCTTCCCGGTGCATCCAGACACCACTGGGGCACAGACTTTGATATCTATGATGCCGGGGCAATGCCAGCGGGTTATCAGCTGCAGTTGACGCCGGAGGAAACAGAAGGTGAGGGTGTATTTGCACCTATGCACGCCTGGTTGGATGCCCACCTTCCCACCACAGACTTCTATCGGCCCTATGCTGTTGATAGAGGTGGCATAGCGCCGGAGAGATGGCATCTCAGCTACAGACCCCTGGCTGATCAGTATGTTGAAATCGTCGATCGATCACTGCTAGAGGCGCGTCTGCGACAATCAAATTTGCTGCTGTTGGATGTGGTGATAGCGCATTGGGATGAAATACTGCAGCGTTACCTTCTGTTAAACTGTGACAACTATTGAGTCTGGTATTAATTTATGAGTTCCAATGACCCCATCTGGCAAAGGATTCGCGACACAGCCACTCAGTCTCGCGTCAGAGAGCCCCATCTGAGCGGTTTTTTAGACAGTGCTGTTCTTGAACACTCAAATCTAAACTCAGCGCTGAGTTTTAATCTGGCCAGACAGCTATTGTGTCCCTCTATCCCCGCCGTCGAAGTTGATCAAATAATCTCCAATGTACTGCGGGCTGATGCCAATATCGGCCACAGCATTAGGTGGGATTTGCAAGCGGTATTCGACCGCGATGCTGCCTGTGATAATTATCTGAGTCCCCTGCTGTTTTTTAAGGGCTTTCAAGCACTGCAGTTGTATCGAATAGGTCACTGGCTCTGGACCCATGAGAGGCGCGAGTTGGCGCTGTATTTTCAAAATCAGATCTCCGAAACTTTTGCTGTGGATATCCACCCCGCCGCACAGATAGGTTCCGGAATCATGCTAGATCATGCCACCGGTTTGGTAATCGGAGAAACCGCCGTGGTGGGAGATAATGTGTCCATTCTACACTCGGTGACCCTCGGGGGCAGTGGCGCCCATGGAGGTGACCGCCATCCCAAGATTGGCAATGGGGTAATGATTGCCGCCGGTGCCAAAATACTGGGTAATATCATGGTAGGTGAGGGCGTTAAGGTGGGTGCCGGCAGCCTTGTTCTCGAATCAGTGCCAGACCATGTCACTGTGGTGGGGGTGCCGGCAAAGATAGTTGGTGCGCCCAGAGAGCGAGATCCGGCATTGGAGATGAATCAGTCGATAGACCTAATGGTTGATAGCTATGGTTGAAAAAAAACTGTCGGGTCTGCTCTACAGGCGATTTGTAGCGGCATCGATCCATTCTTGGCGTGGCCTTGTGGACAGCGCAAACTACGAGGAGGCCTTCCGCTGCCAACTTTTTTTAAGCCTGTTTTTAGTGCCTTTGGCCTTTCTGATAGCTGTTGATCCCGTACAGTTGATTCTGCTGATAGGTAGCGTGCTACTGGTGATGATTGTGGAGCTTCTAAACACCGGGATAGAGCTAGTTATCGATCGCATTGGACTTGAGTTTCACGATCTGTCCGGTCGGGCTAAGGATGTGGGTTCGGCGGCTGTGCTGTTGTCTATGCTAATCTTTCTGCTGACTTGGATTACCATCGCCCTCAGCAATTATGGCCTGCTGTAACTGCTGCGGGAATACCCTAAAGGCAGAGGCTGCCCAAATGTTCCAGTTGCTTCTCCAAAAGCTGCTGCCGGTCTTCTGGAAAACCTTGTAGCATAAACCAGTCATTGTCCAAGCTGGAAAAGTGGGCGATGGATGACAGCTGTTCAAGACTGTAGTAGTCACAGTGGAGGGCGACCGCGTCCGGTGTCAGCTGAGCTGCCAGTTTGGCATTTTGCCCCTTGAGTACACTGATGCCCTGTTCAAAATAGAAGCCTGGTGCGGATGTGATATCTTGACTGCTGAGCGTCCAGTTCCCCTCAAGGTTTATACCCTGCTCAATAGTTAAACGACCAATCAGTTGCTGCAGGCTGTAAACCGCCATCAGACATACCAAGAGATGCTGTTTCGAGCACTGGGTAGAGCGAATAGTAAAGCAGATGCTCTCCGGCTCGCCCTGGATGCGTGTGCCGCCATACAGTTGCAGTGTTCTCAAAACACAGTAGTCCAATTGCTCAAATAGTCGGTCCAGGTTCTCTCGATTGAGCTGATTGATAAGATCGTGACGGTTTTGAATACTGAAACTGATCACTGAGTAAAAGTAGGTGTTACTTGTATCTCCTTCAACTTCCCCGTTGTTGAACAGCAGTGGTTGAACCTTGGTTTCAAGCGCTGTGAGTTCGTCGATTTGAGATTCGACATTGCCCGGAAGCTTCTCGCTGAGTCGGCGCAGGCGCAGGGATAGCTGGTCGGCAAAGCGGTAACACAGATAGATGCCCAACAGCGTGAACGAAAGCCACAAGACTATCCAGTCGACAACCAGATCGCGGTGTTTGGTATAGATTGGCCTGCTGTCAATTACCACAGAGATAATCCCAGCCTGGGTGTTTTGGATTTCCACAGTGCGCTTAAATTCTATGGTATCGAATTGATTGGATATGGGTTTGCCGCTTCGGGTAATTAGCTTGCCATCAACACTGAACAGGCTAGCACTGTGAATGTGCGGCTCCTCAGTAGCTTGTTTTAAGGCTACCTGGACGCTGATGGTATCACCGTTGAAAAGTGGTGTGAGAATCCCATCGCTTAAACGGCTCAAGATCGCATTGCCATGGTCAGATACAGCCTGCTCTGCCAGTCCCCGAGCTTGCACAGAGAGCAGCATCCAGCTGGCAAATCCAAATGCCAGACTGGCGAAAAGGAAAATAGTTGGAATCTTTAGTGACATGCTAGAACGATAAGACATGCGGTATCTCGTGATTATTCGGTTTTCTTATTCTTAAAGGTCTCTGAAAGATCAGCGCTCAACAGATCCTAAACTCGGCAAACTGCCCCATCTCGAATCCCATCCCATCATAACATTGAAAGCAGGGTTAATGCTTAACAGGTTCAGTTTGCTGACTGTTCACCGAATTGACCGAGTTATTATCTATACCGCTGAGGTTACGACTACAATTCAGCAGAGAAATTTAGGATAATAACTGCTAAATAACAAACCTCGGCCTGCACCATTGAAAAATATCCTACTGATCAACGTTTACGGGGGAGACAAACCCGGGGTTACCAGTGCGGTAACTGGGGTGTTGGCCAATTATGGCGCCACGGTGTTGGATATAGGTCAGGCGGTGATTCACGATCAGCTGAACCTGGGTATTTTGACTGCTGTCCCCGCCGAGATTCAGATCGATGCCCTCACCGCCGAGGTCCAGACCTGTCTGCAATCTCTGGATATGAAAGCCAAGTTTGCGTCTATATCAGACCGACAGTATCAGAGCTGGGTGGAACAGCAGGGCAAGCCGAGACATATAGTGACCCTGCTGGCTCGCAAAATAGAGGCGCAGCACTTGGCCGCGCTTACTGCTGTGGCCGCCAGTCACCAACTGAATATCGATAAAATTGTGCGCCTGTCTGGCCGCATCAACTTGCATGAAAGTGATCAGTTGGGCAGGGCCTGTGTCGAGTTTTCGGTGCGCGGTGAGGCCAAAGCGCCCCAGCAGTTCAAGAAAAGCCTGTTGGAATTGGCCCACAAATTTGATATCGATATTGCATTCCAAGAGGACAATATCTACCGCCGCAATCGGCGTTTAGTGGTATTTGATATGGACTCGACCCTGATAGACGCCGAAGTGATCGATGAGCTGGCCGTAGAGGCCGGTGTCGGCGATCAGGTGGCGGCAATCACTGAAGCGGCCATGCAGGGCGAATTGGACTTTAAGCAGAGCTTTGAACGCCGATTGGCGCTGTTAAAGGGATTGGATGCTTCGGTACTGCAGTCGGTTGCCCAGCGGCTGCGCCTCAATGAGGGGGCCGAACATCTGATTGCCACACTCAGGAAGCTGGGTTACAAGACGGCGATTATCTCCGGAGGCTTTAGTTTTTTTGGTGACTACCTGCAAACCATCCTCGGGGTTGACTATGTCTATGCGAATCAGCTGGATATTGAAGATGGCAGAGTCACTGGCCTGGTCAAAGGCGAAATAATTGACGGTCAGCGCAAGGCCCAGTTGCTGCGAGAGTTGACCGCCCGCGAGGGGTTAATGCTCCAGCAGGTTATCGCCGTGGGTGATGGCGCCAATGACCTTCCGATGTTGGATATAGCAGGACTGGGGATTGCCTTTAGAGCCAAGCCGCTGGTCAAGGCGTCGGCCAAACAGGCGATTTCAAACCTCGGGTTGGATGGCATACTGTATCTGCTGGGTTACAGTGATAAGGACACTGGCACCCTGTAAATACAAAAAGTCGTTTAGCTGTTAATTGAAAACACTAATCATTGATCAAAAACAGTAGAGAAAATTGACATGGCAACATACGCAACCAACGAGTTTCGCTCCGGCTTAAAAGTGATGTTAGACGGAGATCCCTGCTCTATTTTGGAAAACGAGTTTGTAAAACCGGGCAAAGGTCAGGCCTTTAACCGGGTCAAGCTGCGCAATCTCAAATCCGGCCGCGTGTTGGAAAAGACCTTTAAATCTGGCGAGTCGATCGAGGCCGCTGATGTTATGGATATGGATATGCAGTATCTCTACGAGGACGGTGATTTCTGGTACTTTATGGAACCCAACACCTTTGAGCAGCACCAGGCTACTGAAACTGCCGTGGGTGAGGCCAGACAGTGGCTCAAGGAACAGGACACCTGTGTGGTGACACTCTACAATGGCTCGCCGCTATCGGTTACGCCTCCCAACCATGTGGAATTGGAGATTGTGGAAACCGATCCCGGTTTGCGCGGAGACACCGCCCAGGGTGGCAGTAAGCCGGCAAAACTTAGCACCGGTGCCACGGTTAAAGTTCCGCTTTTTCTCGATCAGGGGGACGTGATTAGAGTTGATACCCGAACGGGAGAATATCAGGGGCGCGCCAAGGACTGAAGCCGAATAGGTTAACGAGCTAGGGAGAATTTCTTATCGCTACTTGGAGACCCAGCGCCAATCCTCAGATGTTGGCATCCAGAGCGGCCCTACTGGCACAAATACGGCAGTTCTTTGCCACGCGCAAGGTTCTTGAGGTCGACCCCCCAGTGTTGGCAACCGCTTCGGTGACGGATATCAATATTGACAGTGTTGCCGCAACCGTCAGGGGACAAAATAGCTATCTGCAAACCTCCCCAGAATACTTTATGAAGCGCATGCTGGCCGCTGGGAGTGGCGATATCTACTCTCTGGGTAGGGCGTTTCGCGATGCGGAACTGGGGCCGCGACACAATCCAGAGTTTACCCTGTTGGAGTGGTATCGAAGTGGCTGGGACGAATTTCAGCTGATGGCTGAGGTTGAAGTCCTGATCAGTGAGCTGTATCACAGCCAACATCAAGCCGAACTCCCCGTATCCAAGCTGAGTTATGCCGACTGTTTCGCTGAAGTCTTTGCTATAGAGCCCCACCGCTGTGAGTTAAGTCAGCTACAGCAACTGGCTGCTGAAAGTGGCTCCCAGAGCTGGTGCAATGAGAGTCGAGCGAACTGTTTAGATTTGCTGTTTAGCACTGGGGTTGAGCCACAGCTCCCCGAGGGCTTAGTATTTGTCTATCACTACCCCGCCTGTCAGGCAGCCTTGGCACAAATTGAATCCTCTGCAGAGGGTTATCCAGTCAGTCGTCGATTTGAGGTATTTCTTCAGGGTATGGAGTTGGCCAACGGCTATCTGGAGTTGACCGATGCGGACCAGCAGCGACAGCGTTTTGAAGCCGATAACGCAGTGCGAACTGCAGCTCAGAGAGCACCCATGCCGATTGATAAAAATCTAGATTTAGCGATGCGGGCGGGCCTGCCCCCCTGTGCCGGCGTGGCTCTGGGTGTGGATAGATTGCTGATGCAGCTGCAGGGGGTCAACTCGATAGACAGGGTTTTACCCTTTGCCTGGCAGCACTGCTAACCCCTGCGCATTGGGATTTTAGCAGGGCTGAAAGTAGTGATTCATCGCCTTGGAGGGCTCCTTGGTCTGACTCTCCCCGACTACGGTCGCCGGCACGCCTGCGACAATGGCTTTTGCCGGCACCGATTCCAATACTACACTGGAGGCCGCCACCATGGCGCCAGCCCCCACCTCGATATTGCCCAAGATTTTTGCCCCCGGTCCCAACAGCACCCCTTTTCGAATTTTGGGATGGCGGTCGCCGCTCTGCTTGCCGGTGCCACCCAGCGTCACAGACTGCATAATCGAGACACAGTCATCCACCACAGCGGTTTCGCCGATGACTACGCCAGTGCCGTGATCCATCAGAATCCCGGATCCAATCACCGCCGCGGGATGAATGTCCACGCCAAACTTTGTGGAGATACTGTGTTGCAGCAATAGGGCAGTGGTCGTATTACCTGAATGCCACAGTGCATGGGCTATGCGATAGGCCTGCACGGCCAAAAATCCTTTAAAATACAGAAAGGGCGTGCTGTAGGCGTTGCATGCAGAATCCCGATCTAGGGTGGCCTGGATATCCCGCGACGCGCTGTAGGCAATCTGATCGTCTCGAAGCACATCCTCGACAAGGGTTTTTAGTTGGGCTTTGGGTAGGCCGCTGTGGCACAGTTTTGCGACCAGATGATAACCTAGCCCCTGCGCCATGGTCTTGTGATCCAAAACTGTATCCTGCAAAAACGGTTGGAGGATCGGTTCTCTCTCCAGCATCGACTGGCTTTCACTGACAATGTTCTGCCATACAAAGGCAATTGATTTTTCTCTGTTGGGACGCATAGACAAGGCATCATTCAAGTTTCTAAGTGGGTATTTTGATCGAGCTGGCAGCATTATGCCAGCCCGTTCTGGCAATACACCAGAGATCCACCGATTTGACCCCGGCCTGCAATAGACTGTGGGTTGCTGCAGTTGCTGTGGCACCCGTGGTGACCACATCATCCACCAGTGCCACATGCGCTCCCACCAGATCTCCACAGGGGCGGCAGGCAAAGGCATTGGACACAGAGCGCTGACGCTGATGTCTGGACTGCAGGTGCTGTGCCCTCCCATACCGCAGGCGCTTGCAGAGATCGGCGCGCACTGAGGTATGGGGTAGTGCTCTTTGCACTGTGGTTGCAATGAGCTGGCTCTGATTAAAGCCTCTGCGCAGTGACTTAAACCAGTGCAGCGGCATGGGTATAAGCACAGTTGGCAGGGTTAATCCCCAGTAGCGCTGAACAATAGTCTCTGCCAGTAACCCGCTCAGTTGTTTGAGCTCTGGGGCCAGGGCATCGCGCTTGATTCTGATCACGGCGGCATTCACTGGATCCTCATAGCGCAGTGCGGCGATGCAACAGCGAAAATTGGGCGGCCGCTTTTGACATTCAGGGCAGATACCCGAGTTGATCAAGGGCACAGCACAGCGCTGACATTGATGATGCAGGTATGGCAGTCGCTCGAAACAGTGTTGACAAAAACAGGCTTGATCAGTGTTCAGAGGCTCGCGACAGAGACGGCAGGCACTGGGTGACAGTGCAGTGCTGAGCTTGGTTATGGTAGGCTGATTAAATTTCGCAATGCTGACAACGGACCTCCTGTCTAATGGTTGTGCACTATAGCAATCTAGATTTTTTGGGTGGGGTCCCCATCCTCATCATGGAGATCATTGTCCTCGCTATCCTCTTCTTCCATTGCACCCTCCTCATTTAATCCATAATCTTCGCTGAGCACGCCGCCGGGAACTTTGGGCGCATAGTCGCGGGGCGGTTGAATATCCTCAGTGCCCAACAGGGGATTTCCATCTTCATCAGTCAGGTTCAACTCCGTGCCACTGGCCTTTAAAAGCTGCCTGCCGATCTCCGGACTGGCCAATCTAATGGCGCTGGTGGCCAGGTGTTCGTGGATTTTTCGATAGCTCTGCGTCATGTTAGTGGTAAGGTGGGAAACCTTTAAAAAATGCTCGGTGACTTCCTGTTGATAGCGCTTGAGCTGTTGTTCAGTTTGCGCAAGTTTTTTTTCAAGTTCCTGGGTTGATCGATCCCCTGGCTGATTGTTGCGCGAGTAGAGGTGTCCCAGTCCCGCACCGATAAGGAAACATGCTGCAGAAATAAGAATTGTTGTTATAGAGATCATGCAGGGCCCACTAGCAATACTATTAATTTACTGTCTATGGTAGTAAAAATACCCGCCAAAGAGAAGCCATCATTGATGGTCAAATCGATAATGGCTGAATTTGTGCTGTCGGAGAAAGTCCCAAGAGGGTGTTGTTTTAGTTGTCAGGCAGACCATAGGTAGTTAAAGTTCGCTCTGAGACCTTTGCAAGAATGATCTTTTGCCCTCATGCGGCGTTAAAATCGTACTCAATCGGTCACTTGTGACCCGAATGGGTTATTTATGACCTATAAACTCCCTCAGAGCCCGCCGCATGAGTGGAGCGAATGTTTTGGGTACTCCGTGCGATTTTGCCTTGCCTGAAGACAAAATCTCTATTCGTGCAAAGGTCCCACCCTTCTTTAAATTTTCTATTAGCTAATGAATACACCAAAACTGCAATATCTCCGAGACTTAGAGCGCGAGAGCTTTGTCGAAGACAGCGCTCAACAACAAGCGGTTGAACACTTGGAAGCGCTCTATCAGCGGCTGGTGAGACGCTATGCTGACACCACTCCAAATATTCTTGACCGGCTATTAGGTGCAGTCCGCCGGCGGCGGATACAGCCTGAGCAGGGGCTGTATTTCTGGGGCGGTGTCGGTCGCGGCAAGACCTATCTAATGGATAATTTCTACGCAAGCCTGCCTTTTGAGCGCAAGATGCGGGTCCATTTTCACCGCTTTATGCGCCGTGTCCATGCAGATCTTGGAGAGTTTGCAGGTCGTGCCAATCCCCTGGAAAATGTGGCGGATAAAATCGCCAGTGAAGCCGTGGTGATCTGCTTTGATGAATTCTTTGTCAGCGATATCACCGATGCGATGTTGTTGGGCGGGTTGCTAAAGGCACTGTTCGAACGCGGCCTGTGTCTGGTGGCCACATCCAATATTACCCCCGATCAGCTGTACCGCAATGGCCTGCAGCGCCAGCGGTTTTTGCCGGCCATTGCGCTGCTAAAAAAGCATTGCGAGGTTGTCAATGTCGATGGTGGAGTGGATCACCGGTTGCGGGCACTCGAGAAAACGGAACTCTATCACTGGCCACTTAGCCAACAGTCCAGTGCCGCCATTGAAACAATTTTTAATAGCCTTATCACTGTGGATACCAGTGTTCTAGTTGATACAAATCTGGAGATAGGCAATAGACTGGTGCCGGTGTGCAGAATGACCACAGATATCGTCTGGTTCGACTTCGCCGCCCTGTGCGACGGCCCTCGCAGCCAAAATGACTATATTGATATCGCCATGGAATTCCACGCGGTGGTGATTTCCGATATGCCGCCCTTGGATGGCACCAATGACGATGCCGCGCGGCGCTTTATCAATCTGGTCGATGAGTTCTACGATCGCAATGTCAAGCTGGTGATCTCTGCAGCACAACCTTTGGATTCACTGTACAGTGGTACCAGACTGGCCTTCGAGTTTCAGCGCACTGTGAGTCGCCTGCTTGAAATGCAGAGTTACGAGTATTTGGGTCGGCCACATCAATCCCTTTAGCCATTTTTGAAGCACTTAATTACCAAAAACTATTAAAAATAAGTCCATAAAATAGTATTGGTTTATGCAGCCTTTAGTGTCCAATAGAGCTGCGTTTCGAATATCCATAGAGCGGCCCTGTTTCTTGGGTTTACTTAAAAAAACTTTTCACCTTGAGCATGTAAGTTGATATCCGAGGGGATCGTAGGCATTTTAATCAAGCAAGTTCCGTAAAGAGATAAATTTTCCAAAAATATGCTTTTTTGAAATGGAAAAAGCAGATGAACTGGACTATTAATTGGCTTTACACATTGCAAATTTATGCAATCTAGGAAAACTGCGTCAGGGATAAGATATTAATCGAGATGAAAAGTTGGCACAGCACAGAGAGCCAGATACTCACCTAACCACTCTGTGCTTCAAGGCTAACTTCTTTCATACGATGGTTTGCAGCCAAATTTTGCCCCGATGCAAAGATCACAAATTTTAACTGATACTGAAGGGGCAAAAAAATGACTACACAAACAATGGATGTCTTTGTAGATAGTGATATGGGCTGGGACGATTGGTGTGCCATCTCCCTATTGGCGAAATCACCAAATATTAATATTGTCGGGCTCTCAATCACAGGTTGTGGAGAGGCATATCTGAGCTCAGCATTACAGAACGCGCTGGACATACTCAGTCTTTTGGGGAAACCCGATATCCCTGTGGGTATTGGAGCTGTGTTTCCCTCATCTTACTCCAATGTATTCCCGGGTTCATTTCGCCAAACCATGAGTACATTGATGGGTTACACACTCCAAAAATCAACTGTTGATCCCAAGGCACTTAAGAGTGCAGATGAAGTACTTAACACAGCATTAACCAATTCTCCCGATCTCATTTACCTGTCGATAGGAGGATTCACAAATCTCCACAACTATTTGAATGGTGGCAAATATCAGGTGGTGCCAAAATCGGTGGTTTCTATGTGCGGAGCTGTAAATGTGCCTGGTAATATCAATACACTGTTCCCACAGGCATACCCCGAGAATGATAAGGCCGAATGGAATATCTTTATTGATCCTGCGTCGGCGGGTTATGTTATTAACTACTATCAGACAAACAAGCTCGCACTGCGAATCTCTCCTCTTGACGCGTCCTATCAGGTTCCGCTGACAAACTACATTATCAACAGCCTGACAATGAATAAGAGTCAAGACGCATTAATATTATTTCTCAGCTATATCTTGTCAACACGCTTCGATCAGGCCAAACAGGGGGGGTATCTTGAGTATTTCTACGATCCTCTAGCCGCTTCAATCATTATTGATCCCTCTCTGACGGAAGACATCCGGGGAGATTTTAGTGTTAACACAGCCTATGATGAGGAAAAAAACTGTCTGGGTGCGCTTAGTTTCAAACCCAGTGCCGATGCCACCTCATGTTATGGGCTGATAAAATCACCCAATGATTTTTACAATCTATTCCTAGATACTATTTGCAGCAAATCTACTTAATGATGATGCGAACCTATCAGCCTTAACAAGGCGATTTTTACAGAGCCCAAATCGGCGCCAGTGTATCTTGGGGCGTCTATTCTGCTAATTGTGAATAAAGAGGGGCTAAAAAAGTTACCTTTTGCATCAATCAGGTCTTGTAATAGGATACGTGGATCTTTACAATTCGCACCCTTTTTGGGACACCCCAAGCACAGGTAGAAACCGATGAAGACATTTAGTGCAAAACCAGAATCAATTCAGCGCGACTGGTATGTGGTCGATGCTGAGGGCAAAACCCTGGGTCGACTGGCCACAGAGGTTGCATCGCGGTTGCGTGGCAAGCACAAGCCGGAGTACACGCCCCATGTTGATGCCGGTGATTACATAGTGGTAGTCAACGCTGACAAAGTTGCGGTCACCGGCAACAAGGCAGAGAAAAAAATCTATTATTCCCATACTGAATATCCGGGCGGTATCAAGGATATCAGTTTCCGGGACCTGATTAAAAAAGCCCCTCAGCGGGTGATCCAATCCGCGGTAAAAGGTATGTTGCCCAGAGGGCCTCTGGGTCGCGAGATGTTCAGGAAACTCAAAATCTATGCCGGCTCTGAGCACCCTCACGCCGCACAGCAACCCCAGACATTAGATCTGTAACAGGAAATAACTATGGCAGATACCCAATACTATGGCACCGGGCGCCGCAAAACCTCCGCTGCTCGCGTGTTCCTAAAATCGGGATCCGGTTCTATCACCGTCAATGACCGCACCCTCGATAGCTACTTCGGTAGAGAAGTAGCCAGAATGATTGTTCGCCAGCCCTTTGAGGTAGTGGATATGTTGGAGAAGTTTGATGCCAATATTTCCGTGACGGGCGGAGGTAGCTTTGGCCAGGCTGGTGCTATTCGTCACGGTATTGCCCGCGCCCTGGTTCAGTACGATGAAACGCTGCGCCCCTCGTTGCGCAAAGCGGGTTTTCTAACGCGAGATGCCCGTCAGGTTGAGCGCAAAAAGATCGGATTGCACAAGGCGCGTAAGCGTCCTCAGTTCTCCAAGCGCTAAATCTATTGGTTACAGAGATAGCCCGACCTGTGAGTCGGGCTTTTTTTTGTATTAAAATCAAGGGATTAACTGTACCTATGGGCTTCAGTAGGTTGCGTAAAAAGCCTGATTAGGGTATGATCTGCGCGCGTTAAAATTGTTCTTCAGTTCAGCATATTTCACATTTTATTTTCGTATTAGGGAGAGCGTCATGAGTGATGACGGTGTCAACCACAGTCGCCGCAAATTTCTATTGGGTGCTACCGGTGTAGTCGGTGGTGCGGGAGTCATTGGAGCCGCAGTGCCCTTTGTTGCCTCCTGGCAACCTAGCGCCAAAGCCAAAGCTGCCGGTGCGCCAGTTAAAGTCAATATTGCCAAGTTGGAAACTGGCGGAAGAATTGTTGTGGAGTGGCGCGGAAAGCCGGTCTATATTGTTCGCCGCACCCCAGAGTCCCTAGTTGATATTGCGGGCATAGAGGCGACTGACTTAAAAGACGCTGCATCTGAAAACGCCAATCAACCCGGTTATGTTTCCGGCAGTGCCAGAACCCAAAAGGGCAGAGAGGATGTGTTGATATTGGTGGGGCTCTGCACCCATCTGGGCTGCGCACCCATGTATCGCCCCGATGTTGGCGCTGCTGACTTAGGGGGCGATGCCTGGTTGGGAGGCTTCTTCTGTCCCTGTCATGGCTCGACTTTTGACCTCTCTGGTCGGGTTTTTGCCGGCGTACCGGCACCCACTAACTTGGAGATCCCCCCCCACAGTTATGAATCGGACAATGTATTGGTTATCGGCGTAGACCCGGAGGTGGCGTAATGAGTAATGAAACTGGTTTTGCCGCTTGGTTAGATTCCCGTATGCCGACCCTCAAGCGCGAGTGGAATCGGCATATGGCGCAGTACTATGCGCCAAAAAACTTCAACTTCTGGTACTTCTTTGGTGTGCTATCCATGGTAGTGCTGGTTATTCAGCTGGTGACTGGTATCTGGTTGCTGATGAACTATGAAGGTTCTGCTGAGCGGGCCTTCGCCTCGGTTGAATATATTATGCGCGATGTGGAACTGGGATGGATTATTCGCTATGCCCACTCCACCGGTGCCTCGGCATTTTTTGTAGTGGTCTACCTGCATATGTTCCGCGGTCTTATCTACGGCTCCTACAAAGCGCCCCGCGAGTTGGTGTGGGTCTTTGGTATGACCATCTACGTGGCGCTGATGGCAGAGGCCTTCCTGGGCTATGTTCTGCCCTGGGGTCAGATGTCCTACTGGGGGGCTCAGGTGATTATCTCCCTGTTTGGCGCCATACCTGTGGTGGGTGAGGATATAGTCCAGTGGATTCGCGGCGACTACCTGATCTCTGGGATCACGCTCAACCGCTTTATGTCCCTGCATGTGGTAGCCATGCCGATTATCCTGTTGGCTCTGGTGGTGATGCATATTATCGCCCTGCACGATGTAGGGTCCAATAACCCCGATGGTGTCAGTATCAAAAAATACAAGGACAAGAATGGCAATCCCATTGATGGCATTCCCTTCTACCCCTATTTTGTGATTCACGATCTGGTGCCTATTGTGGTATTCCTGTTCGTGTTCTGTGCCATCCTGTTCTTTATGCCGGAGATGGGTGGTTACTTCCTCGAGCATGCGAACTTTGAAATCGCCAACTCGCTGAAAACACCGGAGCACATTGCACCTGTCTGGTACTTCACCCCGTTCTACTCTATGTTGCGCGCAGTGCCCGATAAGCTGGGTGGCTTTATGGTGATGGCGGCAGCCATTGCGATTCTCTATGTGCTGCCGTGGTTGGATAGAAGCCCGGTGCGTTCCATGCGCTACAAAGGCATTATCAGTCGAGTAGCTATCTTGGTATTTGCCGCCAGCTTTATTATCCTAGGATATCTGGGCGTTAAAGCGCCCACCCCCGAGCGCACGCTGCTGGCGCAGATTTGCACGGTCCTGTACTTCGGCTACTTTATTGGTATCTATTTCTGGACCCGCTACGAGACCACCAAGCCGGAACCCGATCGCATCACCATGGATGGCGGTATGGGCTTTTGGAAATCTATGGGCGCACTGCTGATTGTATTGCTAATGGTAGTACTACCCCTCAAAGCTGTGGGTGCCGAGAGTGGCAAGTCCTGCGGAGCTATCGACTGCGATCCCTTTGAGCCCCAGTTGACCAATTATGCCTCTCTGCAGAGCGGTGCCAAATTGGCGGTAAATTACTGTATGGGTTGTCATTCATTTCAATACTCGCGCTGGGAGCGGGTGGCCGATGACCTGAAAATTCCCCATGAATTAATGATGGAGAATCTGGTGTTTAGCGGACAGAAAATCGGTGAGCTGATGAAAATCGCCATGCCCGCTGACAAAGCCAAAGACTGGTTCGGCGCAACCCCTCCGGATTTGACGCTGGTGGCCAGATCTCGCTCGCCAGAATGGCTCTACACTTATCTGCGAAATTTCCATGTGGATCCCAAGCGCCCTCTGGGTGTCAATAACAGGGTATTTAAAGATGTTGGCATGCCCCATGCACTGCTAGATCTGCAGGGCTTGCAGGCCTGTGCGCCCGGTCCAGTTATGGCCGCTAATGGTGGTGTTAAGCGGGACCTGCTCAGCGGAGAGGACTTGTTGGAAGACCCCTGTGGACGCTTTAGCACTGTCAGCTCTGGCACCATGGATCAGGCGGAGTATGATGAGGCCGTCTATGATCTTGTAAACTTTATGACCTATGTGGCAGAGCCTATGGCCGAGCAGCGCAAACATATCGGCAAGCTAGTGCTGTTATTTCTGCTATTGTTATTAGTGCCGGTGGTTCTGTTAAACCGTGAATACTGGAAGGGCATCCACTAAGCTAAAGCCATTGTCAGCAACGGCAAAATAAAATTGGCGATAATAAAGACGCTGCGGCGTCATCAATAAATAAAAAATGTGAGGTTATTTTGCGAAGATCATCGATGACATTATTCTCCGATTCCAACTCTCATTACAGCCATAGAGTACGGATTGTCTTGGCGGAGAAAGGGGTTACTGTGGATATAGAGGACATTGACTCAAAGTCGGTGACCGAAGAAATTCTCGAAGCCAATCCCTATGGAACTCTGCCTACGCTAGTTGACCGCGATCTGGCCCTTTACGAATCCAAAGTGGTGATGGAGTATCTGGATGAGCGTTTTCCCCACCCGCCACTGTTGCCTGTGTATCCAGTGGCTAGAGCACAGAGCCGATTGTGGATCTATCGCATTGAAAGGGATTGGTGTAATCTGATCGATAGTATAATAGCCAGTCCGGAGTCAAAAAAGGCCGAAGCGGCGCGCAAGGAATTTAAGGAATCACTGGTTTCAATTTCCGATATCTTTGCTGAAATGCCATTTTTTATGAGTGAGGAATTTACTCTGGTCGACTGCTGTCTGGCCCCAGTGCTCTGGCGACTGCCTCAGATGGATATCAGTTTGCCAGACACGCGACAGACCAAACCGCTGATGGATTACATCGACCGGCTGTTTGCCCGCGAGGCCTTTCAAGAGAGTCTCACTGAGCTCGAGCGTGAAATTCGCGCCTAGGAGCCAGTGACAGTCATGCGGTCCAATCGACCCTATTTACTGCGAGCTTTCTATGAGTGGATAGTAGATAGCGACTGCACTCCCTACATAGCAGTCGATGCGCATTTTCCCGGTGTCGAGGTGCCCCAGCAGTTTGTCACCGATGGTCAGATTGTCCTCAATATAGCCCCGCGAGCTGTGAGTGGTTTTGACATGAATGACCACCACCTGCAGCTCTCTACCAGATTTGGCGGCATTCCCATAGATATCTTAGTTCCTCTGGGTGCGATTATGGGTATCTATGCCCATGAGAATGGGCGGGGTATGGTATTTGAGTCAGAGGGCCCCGAGGATGATCCCACCCCCCCACCGAAGGGGCCGGCTGTTGTGCCCTCGCCTGATTCCACCAAGGCAGCTACCAAAACCTCATCCAAGGCTCAGAGTAAGCCCTCGCTGCGGGTGATTAAATAATTCTGGCAGTCCTGTTTAGCGCCAGAGTTCGTCTAGCGCGAACTGCCTAATCCACATACTCAAAGGCTTTGACTACCTTGCGAACTCCGCTGCTACTGCTGGCTACTTCAGCCGCCATACGGCCGTTTTCTTGGGTGGTAGTGCCAATCAGAAATACGGTGCTGTCCGAGGTAACCACTGTTACCTGAGAGGAATCTACCTCGCCATTAAACAGTAGTTTGGTTCTTATTTGAGTAGACAGCAGAGAGTCATTGGATCTGGATACCATCGAGCTGTTGCTGCGAACTTGGAGTTCATTGTGCACTTTGCGCACCCCAGTGTAGTCTCTGGCAACTGTTCCGGCAGCCACTTTGAGTTCTCGCGTGGGGACTTCACCGGTCAGCAGCACAATCGCATTGACCACTGTTACCTTGATATTGGAATCATCCAGAGCGGGATCGGCTTTTTTGATGTTAACGCCAATATAGGTTTCCATTTTCATATCATTGATACCAGACATCACCCCCTGTTTGGTCGGATCGGGCTGTATTGGCTCGCTGGTAAAGGTGTTGACCACTGTGGTACAGCTCGCCAAAAAAACCGTGACAATGATGATTAGGGCTGAAAGTCGCATTTAATCTCCTCCAAAAATTTGCTGATCGATTAGGCCACATAGACACTGAAGTATTATCAACCCTGCAGCTATGGCATTAGGGCCTCGCTCCGCATCTATGACAATTTCAATATCACTGTGACTAAGCTGTGGCGATAGCAGACGGTTATTGGCCGCGCTGAGCAGAATAATCGAGATCCCTTTATCACTGGCGGCCGCCACAGCTTTTTCCAGCACTTGGGTGTGTTTATCGAGATCAAAGACCCAGAGTACATCACCTTTTTTACCCTGCAACTGTAGGGATTTAGCATAGCACTCGGCATCTCGCTGGGAGGTTGCAATGGCCTCTAGGTCCAAAGCTGGAAATCCGGGCCGCTCTATTCTAAAGCCACCGGTCAGATGCTCGACAAACAGTCTCGATAAGCTAAGAGAATACCCCTGCCCACAGCTGAATATGCTGTTCCCCGCAAGCAGTGTCTGAGTCAGCTTGTGGGCGGCATCTGAAAGACGCTCTGTACAGCTTTCCCCCACTGCCATCACTGATTCTATATGATTCTGAAAATGTTGAAAAATTGCTCGGTCCATAGGCTATCTCTACCAGCGCTGGTACTAAGTTAGGATATTCTCAATCCAGTTGATAGTACAGTTTAAATGGTCTCCTGATGTGGGTGTTATCAATATGGCATCCACTCGCATAGGTGTATCACCTCCATAGCCATGGCTGATTAGATATTCCTGAGCCGCGGCGACAATTTTCTGACATTTGCACGGGGTAATTGAATCCCCCGGGCTCCCGTATTGGTTACTGCTGCGGTAACGCACCTCAACGAAGATCAGCCCATCGTCGGATTGCATAACCAGATCGATCTCGCCGCGGCGGGTGCGGTAATTGCGATCTTTTAGTTTGAGTCCCTGATTTTGCAAGTACTCGCAGGCTATGTCCTCAGCTCTGGCGCCCAGCGTTATGCTCGGTGCTCGAGATGGCTGAGCCGGACTGAAACTGTCTGCCAACCGCATGCGCCACAAATTGTTCAACCTCGTTATCAATGGTGAATCTCCACCACAGTACCGCGCTCAAATTTCGCCCACTTTGGTTCCCTGACGACAATATTACCGCGCAGTGTGAGCAGACCGGTGGCACCGTATATCGGTGGAGTTTGCTCACTTTGTAGGCGCGGTAAATTGCGGTGAAGTTGAAACGCGTCATAACCCACGGCAAACAGATGGCGATAGGCGGTATGCAGTTGACTATCCAGATTTAATTCACTGCTGAGATGCCCGGATAATGTCCAAGGCATGGAGGTAAATTCGATGCCAGATAGGTCGCGATCCAGTTCCACCTGTGGATCGCCATTGTATAAATGGGAGGTGGCCATCACTGGAACATCTCCGGCATAGAGGAAATCCAGGGCGGGTTTAATCTGTCGCGCCTTGAGTGGATAGCCGAGCATCACCACCAGGTCGATGTCCTGTCTTCTGCGTGCTGTAAAGTTGATACTGCTGTTAATAAACCTTTTGATATACAGACCCCGCTGTTCACTGAGATCTAGTTGCAGCGCTGGTTTTAGAAGTTGCGTAAAGTCATTATCTGAGGAGAAATACCTGACCTGTCCGACCAGATTACCCCCTTTTTGCAGCCAGTGGGTGGCAAAGAAATCTGCTGCTTGCTGCCCCCAGCTAGTGTCGGGAGCGATCAGCAGTATGCTTTGCAAATCGCGATTCCAGGCTCGGTCGGCGATATGTATAAGCTCATCCGCTGAGGACAGTCCAAACTGATAGAGGTTTTCAGTGTCAATCAGCGGCTTTTCGTCCAAGCGATTTAGGCTCAGGGTTGGCACCGGTAGCGCCGGCACCTCTGCCAGAGCTTCCACCTCCGATTGGCGCATTGGACCGATAATCAGGTCGGCACCCTCACCAACTGCTTGGTTATAGACAGTTTGTATAGCTTGATTCGAGGTGTCGTAAATACGAATTTTTGCTGGCGGATTGTTGTCATCAGCAGTTTTGGAAAGCCCTTGGTAGTAGGCTTCCATAAAACCATTAATCAAGGTGTAACTAGGTGTCTTATAGGCCTCCTGAAGAGGCAGTAGAAAAGCTACCTGTCGCGGGTTAAAAGAGCGCCTGCTGCGATTGATCCCAGCGGGAGGCAGTTTTGCCGCAGGATGGTATCTCCAGTTCTGCCGCCACTGGGCATAGGCATAGGCCTGACCTGCGGGATCACTCTGGGAACTGCGAATCGCTGCACCCAGGGCCAGCCACCCAGCCAGAATATTATTCTGTTGGTTGCTAGGGGTCGTCAGACACCCATAGGGGAGGCGAGAGATCTTGTCCCATATTCGGTTGTGAATAATTCGAATATCCGCTCTGCGGTTGGCAGTTTTGGCTGAATCAATCAATGCCATCAGCCCCGAGTTATAGTCGCCCTGAGCAAAATGTATTTGAGATTGCAAATCCAGTACGCGCAGTCGCAGTGCGCTGTTGGCATTGGCAATCAGGGATTTAAAGTGAGGTCGATTCAAGTTGTCTGCCGCGGAGCTGTGGTCATACAGCGCAATTGCGTTTGCAGCTGCCAGCAGAGTCCAATTGATAAACTGTTGACTGTTTAAATTCTGATAATTGACTGCCTCAAGACTGTCTATACTGTCCTGAAAGTCACCGTGATCGGCAAATAACTGGGCGGCCTGTAACCTCAAAAGATCGGCCTCTAGTTGCGTAGACTGAAGGTTGGCATCGGCCAAAAGGTTTACAGCCCGTTCTCGAGCAGAGAGTTCAGTTTCCTCGGTGACTGGAAAGTTAGCGGTAATCAGGGGGGAGTGGTTATTTGAAGTTGGCGCACAGCCACCAATTAAGGCTAAGATGCTCACTGAGAATAGAAATGGCAGTGTACGTTTACGCATGAAATCCAATCGAACTGGTACCTTATTTGTTGTGGCCACACCCATAGGCAATCTCGATGATATGGTACCTCGGGCGGTGCAGACTCTCCAGTCCGCCAGTGTAATCGCCTGTGAAGATACGCGCCACAGTAAGAAACTACTTAACCACTTCAGTATAGACAAGCCCTGTATCCCCTACCACGAACACGGCGATAAAAATATACTGAAAACCCTGCTGCAACGGTTGCTCGACGGCGAAGATATTGCCCTGATCTGCGATGCCGGCACCCCGCTGATTTCGGATCCAGGTTATCGAATTGTCACTGAGGCTCGTGCTCGGGGGACTGATGTGGTGCCCATTCCCGGCGCCTGTGCAGCTATCGCCGCACTCAGTGTGTCTGGACTGCCCACAGACAGTTTTTATTTTGCCGGCTTTCTACCCGCTAAAACTGCACAGCGAAAATCGGCGTTGACAGCGATCAAAGCGCGAACTGAAACCCTGATTTTCTATGAGGCACCCCACCGCATTGCCGATACCCTAGAAGATATGATCGAGGTGTTGGGAGATGATCGATCCGCGTTTATCGGCCGCGAAATCAGTAAAGCTTTTGAGACTTTTTTACAGGGGGATCTCGCCGAGTTGCAGCAACAGGTGCTTGCCGATAGCAACCAGCAGCGCGGCGAGATTGTGTTGGCGGTTGCTGGTGCTCATCAAAAATCCGACGCAGTATCCATTGATGCTGAAAAAATGCTGAAGTTGTTGGTCAATGAGTTGCCGCCATCAAAGGCCGCCAGTTTGACTGCAAAAATATGCAACGCTGATAAAAAGGTGCTCTATAAAATGGCTTTGGCGCTACTGGGAAAATAGATAGACTAATTTTGCGCGTTAATCTACCAATTAGTAAGGAAAGGATAAAATCATGGAGACATTGATCAATTCACTCAGCAGTTTGATCTGGAGTTCGGCATTAATTTATCTGTGCTTGGGGGCTGGTCTGTATTTTTCAGTGCGCACCAGATTTCTCCAGGTGAGACATCTCAAGCATATGTTGCAGTTGATATCCGAGGGAAGTAGCTCCAAGGCGGGTATATCCTCATTTCAAGCTCTGGCTATGTCACTGTCTGGGCGGGTGGGAGTCGGCAATATAGCCGGTGTTGCCACCGCTATCGCTATGGGTGGGCCGGGGGCGGTGTTCTGGATGTGGACCGTGGCCTTCCTCGGTGCCGCTACCGCCTATATCGAAGCTACACTGGCGCAGGTGTATAAAGAGCGAGATGATAATGGGTTGTATCGCGGCGGCCCGGCTTATTTTATTGAAAAGGCCATGGGGCAGCGTTGGTACGCTTGGCTGTTCGCCATCACAATGACTCTGGCCATGGGGTTCTGTCTGCCCGGCATACAGGCCAACAGCATTGTGGCGGCCAGCGAGAATGCCTGGCAGTTGCCGCCATGGGTCACCACAGTTTTTATCGCTGTCGGTGTTGCATTGATTGTGTTTGGTGGGGTCAAGCGGATTGCCAGTTTCGCTCAGGTAGTGGTTCCGTTTATGGCCATTGCCTACATAGCTGTGGCCCTGCTGGTTGTGGCAGTCAATATAGAGCAATTTCCGGCGGTGATTAAACTAATTGTTAGCAGTGCCTTTGGCTTGGAAGCTGGCTTTGGCGCCATTGTGGGGATGGCGGTGCAATGGGGAGTCAAGCGGGGCATCTATTCCAATGAGGCTGGACAGGGCAGTGCGCCCCATGCAGCGGCTGCAGCCGAGATCTCCCACCCGGTCAAGCAGGGGCTGGTTCAGGCGTTTTCCGTCTATGTGGATACCCTGCTGATCTGTACTGCCACGGCGTTTATGATCCTTCTGACCGGGCTCTACAATGTTCAGGGTGCTGAGGGGGGCTATCTGTATCAGGGTCTGCCCGGTGTCGAAGCCGGACCCGCCTATGTGCAGAGTGCCTTTGATTCGGTACTGTCGGGCTTTGGCGCCGATATTCTGGCGATTTCCCTACTGTTCTTCGCTTTTACAACCATAGTGGCCTACTACTACATTGCAGAGACTAATGTAGTTTATATCAACCGCAAGGTACACCGCCCATGGCTGGTAACCTTGCTTAAATGCTTGGTCTTGGCTTCAGTGATCTACGGCGGTTTACAGACTGCTGATGTGGCCTGGGCGCTGGGTGATATAGGTGTGGGTATCACCGCATGGCTGAATATTACCGCTATTCTTATTCTGCAAAAGCCGGCGCTGTTGGCGCTTGAGGACTATGAGATGCAGCGTAAACAGGGGTTAGATCCGGTTTTTGATCCGGATAAGGTGGGTATTGTGAAAGCGGACTTTTGGCGCCAATAGCGGAAGGGCGATGTGCCAATTAGACGCCTATCGCCAACCACCAAGATCCTTCCATTTATTGACAATGGTGCAAAACAACTCGGCGGTTTTGGTGGTATCATAAAGGGCACTGTGGGCACTGCGGTTGTCAAACTCGATCTCTGCTGCCTGACAGGCCTTGGCCAGTACCGTCTGTCCGTAGGCCAGGCCCGATAAACCCGCAGTGTCAAAGCAGGAGAAGGGATGAAAGGGGTTGCGTTTGATCTGGTTGCGCTCAATTGCAGCATTGACAAAGCCCAGATCGAAATGGGCATTGTGGGCGACCATAATTGCCCGAGTGCAGCCAGTTTCGGTAACTTCTCGGCGTATAGGCTGAAACAATCCCTTCAGAGCCTCTCCTTCTGGTTCCGCGCCGCGCTCGCTGTCGTAGACATCTATGCCTGTAAACTCCAGTGCCGACTGCTCTAGCACTGCGCCCTCGAAGGGTTCTATATGCTTGCTAAAGCTGTCCTTGATCTGCAGATTGCCCTGATCATCCATCTCCAGTGTCACAGCTGCAATCTCTAATAACGCATCGGTGCTGGCATTGAAGCCGCCAGTTTCTACATCCACGACCACTGGCAAGAAACCCCGAAAGCGCTGGGCCATCAGCGAGGGTTTAAGCAACTCCTCCGGCATCTCCATCACTGAACCAACTTCCAGTTGAGGTGGGTCCCCGCGGCCAGGGGAATAATCTGCGAGTCCTCAAACGGCAGTGCCTCGGGTAGCTGCCAGGATTGGCGAACCAGGGAGATTGTCCGCTGGTTGCGGGGCAAGTCGTAAAAGTCCGGTCCATTGGTGCTGGCAAATGCCTCCAGCTTGTCCAGTGCACCGGCCTGTTCAAAAACTTCAGTATATAGCTCGATGGCGCCAATATGACTAAAGCACCCGGCACAGCCACAGGAGGACTCCTTGCTTCCCTGTGTGTGAGGTGCGGAGTCAGTGCCGAGAAAAAATTTCTTATTGCCGCTGGTAGCGGCATCGATCAGTGCATTCTGATGGCTATTGCGCTTGAGAACCGGCAGGCAAAATAGATGGGGTCTGATACCGCCTACCAGCATATGGTTGCGGTTATAGAGTAGGTGTTGGGGAGTGATGGTGGCACCAATATTGTCTGCAGTTGAGGTGACAAAGTCTACCGCCTGACGGGTGGTGATATGCTCAAAGACGATTTTCAGTTCCGGGAAATCTCTCACCAGCCGCGCTAAATGTTGTTCAATAAACACCGCCTCGCGATCAAAAATATCAATCTCGCTGTGGGTCACCTCGCCGTGTAACTGCAACACCATGCCCACCTCTTGCAGGGTTTCCAATACAGGGTCAATATTGGCCAGGTCAGTGACGCCAGAATCGGAGTTGGTGGTAGCCCCGGCGGGATAGTACTTACAGCCATGGATAAAACCGCAGTTAGCCGCCGCACGAATCTCGTCCACACTGGTATTATCGGTCAGATAGAGCACCATAAGCGGCTGCCAATCGCAGTCAGCGGGGACATGAGCCATTATTCTATCGCGATAGGCCTTGGCCTGAGCCACAGTAGTCACCGGTGGGGTCAGATTGGGCATCACGATCCCGCGACTAAATCCTCTGGCAGCCGCGGGAACTGTGGTCGCCAGTGCGCGACCATCTCGCAGGTGCAGGTGCCAGTCATCGGGTTGAATAATGGTGAGTTGATCCATGGGATAATTGTCCACAATTAGATTATGAGGTTGCCGCAGTGGGGGCATTTCACTTCGTTTGACAACCAAGCCTCTAGCCCTGCAATGTATTAAAGACAATGCTACCGCAAACAGCAGTTCCATAACAGGTTTTTAGGTCAAACAGCCTATTGGCAGGCGATTGATAGATTTTCTCAAACACTGAAATAAGCTCAGCGACGTAGTAGCTTAATCAGTGAGGGTTGTGTTGACGGGATAGCCATATTGAATGGATAACCCAGCACAGTATTAGCCTCAGAGAAACGCCACACAGAGCGGTCAAATTGAGGTAGAATTCGCCTGCATTTTTAACAATGGGAATTGCCAACATGTCATCGGTCAATAAAGTGGTTCTCGCCTACTCGGGTGGATTGGACACCTCTGTTATCGTCAAATGGTTGCAGCAGGAGTACAACTGTGAAGTGGTTACTTTCACCGCCGATATAGGTCAGGGTGAAGAAGTCGAGCCGGCTCGCGCCAAGGCCCAGGCACTGGGTGTCAAGGAGATCTACATCGATGACCTCCGCGAGGAGTATGCCCGAGACTTTGTATTCCCAATGTTTCGCGCCAATACAATCTACGAGGGTGAATACCTGCTGGGTACCTCGATTGCGCGGCCACTGATTGCCAAACGATTGGTTGAAATTGCCAATCAAACCAATGCCGATGCCATTTCCCATGGTGCTACGGGTAAGGGCAATGATCAGGTGCGCTTTGAGTTGGGTGCCTATGCCCTAAAGCCAGGTATTCAGGTGATTGCCCCCTGGCGAGAGTGGGATTTGAATTCCCGAGATAAACTGATGGCCTACTGTGAACAGCACAGTATCCCAGTGGAGATGAAACGCGGTAAAAAATCGCCCTACTCCATGGATGCGAATCTCCTGCATATCTCCTATGAGGGTGGCAACCTTGAAGATCCTTGGTCAGAGGCCGAGGAAGACATGTGGCGTTGGACGGTTTCGCCTGAACAGGCGCCAGATACACCCACCTACCTAACAATCAGCTATCGACAGGGTGATATTGTCGCTATTGACGGTGAGCCGATGTCGGCAGCCACGGTGATTGAATACCTCAATAAGGTGGCCGGTGCCAATGGCGTTGGGCGCTTGGATATAGTTGAAAACCGCTATGTGGGGATGAAATCTCGCGGCTGCTACGAGACACCGGCGGGCACAGTGATGCTCAAGGCACACCGCGCTATTGAATCCATTACCCTGGATCGCGAAGTGGCCCATCTCAAAGATGAGCTGATGCCCAGATATGCCAAGCTGATCTACAACGGCTACTGGTGGGCGCCGGAGCGGCAGATGTTGCAGGCGGCTATTGATCAGAGTCAACAGGTGGTCAACGGCGAGGTGCGAGTAAAACTCTATAAAGGCAATGTCAGCGTGGTGGGTCGCCAATCAGATGACAGTCTATTTGATACCAATATAGCCACGTTTGATGATGATGGTGGCAGTTACAATCAGGCGGACGCTGAAGGGTTTATTAAGCTCAATGCCCTGCGCCTGCGAATTGCAGCTAACCGTGGTCGCAAGCTTTAGATAACAGCCTTTCGGTCACTGATCTAGATTGGGCAGGGATTTCTAAACAGCTATTTTGGTTTGCGCCATAGATTGTAAGGCTGGTTGCTGGCTTGACCTCGGTTTTTTTTGGCCCTAATCCTGTGCTCAGGCAATATTACCGGTAGTTCTCACCCGTTTGGCGCCTTTCACCGGTGCCCGTTTTTGTGCATCGGTGCGTTTTTTGACAGCGGCATCGATCATATTCTTAATGGCAATCAGCAGACCCATTACCAGAAATGCGCCTGGGGGAAGAATAATCACCAGAAAGCTGTAGCTTTCACCAAATGGCCGGATCACCCAGTCCGCAGCCCCGGCGCCGAGCAGCAATTGCATATCTGCCAATAGCGTGCCCTGCCCCAGCAGTTCGCGGGTAGCTCCCAGCGCCACTAGCACTAAAAGAAAGCCCAATCCCATCATCAGGCCATCAAAGGCGGCTACGGCAAGTTTGTTTTTGCTGGCAAAGGCCTCGGCGCGACCAAGAATGGCGCAGTTGGTGACGATCAGCGGGATAAATATCCCCAATATCTGGTAGAGCTCATAGGTGAAGGCTTTCATCAGCAGCTCGGTGCAGGTGACAAAGGTGGCGATAATAATGACAAACACCGGTAGTCTGACGGCATCGCTGATCTGATTGCGGCACAGTGAGACCATCATATTGGAACCAACAAGAACCAGCAGCGTCGCCAGCCCCAATCCCAGGGCATTGACCACGGTGCCAGTAACCGCCAACAATGGGCACAGACCCAGCAGTTGCACTAGGGCCGGATTGTTATGCCACAGCCCGTTTTTGCTAATTTCTGAGAGTGTTACATCACTCATGGTATTTCCCTTTGCAGATTTTCCCCATCCGCGGTGGCAGTGTTCAGTGCCGCCAATAACCGCGCTCTATCAAGTTCAAAGTAATCCAGGGTCTGAGCGATCTGGTGAATGACCGCGCGCGGGGTGATGGTGGCCCCGGTAAACTGATCGAAGTCGCCATTGTTTTTTTTCACATCCCAGGCGGCGCGCTGGGGGTTAGACAGGGATTTACTGTTAAAGCCGAGTATCCAATCGCTCTTGTTCAAATCTACTTTATCGCCCAAGCCCGGCGTCTCTCGATGCTCAACCACCCGCACTCCAGCTAGGGTGCCATCGAAGTTAATACCCACAATCATAGCGATGTCTCCACTGTACCCCTTGGGGGTTACCGAGGGAATAACCGCCGCAACCGGTCGATTGTTATAGCGTGCTATATGTATGTCACCACCATCACTGAGCCCTAGTAGTGACCAGTACTGCTGGGGTATGGGTTGTACGTCCATCAATAGGTCATTGTTGTGACGGTCTAGGGGTACAATCTCAAGTAGCGCCCGCTGAGCGGCAATGCGCTCGGCATCGGCAATCCGATCCTTGGTGTAGTGATGGGTAGAAGCCAGAACCAGCGCAGTGATAGCGGCGAAGGCAGCCAACAGCACACTGTTTTTGCCCATAGACTGAAAGATCATCACACCTCTCCCTTTTCTGTCGCTCGTCGCCGATCGGTGTGGCCGTAGGTGCGCGGCAGGGTGTAGTTGTCGATAAATGGCGCGGCGAAATTGGCTAACAATACTGCAAATGCAACTGCATCTGGGTAGTTGCCCCAGGCGCGGATCACATAAACCAAGAAACCGATTAACGCACCGTAAATCAACCGGCCGCGATTACTGACCGCAGAGGAGACCGGATCGGTGAGGATAAAGAATGCTCCCATCATGGTAGCTCCGCCCAGCAGGTGCATCAGTGGTGAACCCGGGCTTTGGGAACTGCCACCATCCCAAAAAATCGCGCTGAGCAGGGCCAGGGTGGCCAGCATGGCTACCGGACCGTGCCAGGTAAATAGTCCAAGGGCCAGCATAATGATGCCGCCGACAAGAAAACCCAGATTGACCCATTCCCAGCCGACGCCGGCCAACAGGCCTTGGCTTAGCAGTGGATCGCGCTGGTAGATCTGTTCGACAGTAAGCCCTTCGCTGTGTTTATAGCTGTCCAGTGGTGTGGCACCGGTCACCCCATCCGCGGGAGCAGTATTGGCAAACACTACATTCAGCGACTCTATAAAATTTGGATGACTCACCGCTTCAGGCAATAGTGCCAGCGGGGTTATCCAAGTGGTCATTTGAATCGGGAAGGAGATCAGCAATACCACGTAGCCGACCATCGCTGGATTAAATGGGTTGTAGCCAATACCACCGTACAGTTGTTTGGCGACAACAATGGAAAATAGGGTGCCGGTGACCACTAGCCACCAGGGGCTTAAAGGTGGCAGTGACAATCCCAGCAGGACCGCGGTCACCACTGCACTGTAGTCCTTGAGATAAAACAGGACAGAGCGTCCGCGCAGTGTAACCATCAGCGCTTCAGCGATCACTGCGGTGAAGGTCGCCAACAGCACATTGATTAGTGATCCCCAACCGAAGTGCCAAGTCAATGCCAACAGACCGGGCAGGGTACACCACAGCACCATCTGCATCACCTTGCCGGTACTCTGTAGGGAATGGGTGTGGGGGGAGGTGATTTGCTTAAAGGCCATTATTGCAGTTGCTCCGCTAAACGGGCTTGTGCCTGTTCAAATTTTTGTTGTGTAGCGGTAACTGCCGCCTTGAGCGCGTTAATTTTTTCCTCAGATTCACTGTTTGCCACGGCACTATCGAGTTTTTCCTGTGCCACTTGAAGGCGCATCTCGGCACTGGCGACACTGCGCTCCAGCTTAGCTCGCTGCTGCTGGGGATCGGCTTTTTTTTCACTGGCGCGCGCCTTCGCCGCGGCGATAATATCCACTGCGGATCCGGAACCCGCCGAGGAGGCCTTGGCTTGCTGTGCAGCTTGCCGCCGCGCCGCGCGTTTGGCCTCTTTCTCCTGTTCCGCCAATTCGATGCGCTGCTTGTGGAACTCAAAGCGTTCTCGGGCCTGGTCCGATTTCACTTTTTCCCGCTTAGCCTTGGTGATTTCACCTTTGCTGTTGCGGTAGTACTGCACCAGGGGAATATTGCTCGGGCAGACATAGGAACAGGCACCACATTCAATGCAGTCAAATAAATTATGCGCCTCGAGTCGCTCGTAATCTTTGGCTTGGGAGTACCATAGCAGTTGCTGGGGCAGTAGCGAGGCGGGGCAGGCCTCGGCGCACATGCCGCAGCGAATACAGGGTTGCGCCGGTTGTTCAGCGGGGATTTCACTGTGGCTGGGGGCGAGAATGCAATTGGTGGTCTTTACGATGGGCACCTGATCACTGGTCAAGCTAAAGCCCATCATAGGACCGCCCATAATCACTCGGCTGCTGCGCTGCTGATCAAACTGGTTGTGCTGCAGCAAGTGACTGACCGGCGTGCCTATCAGAACCTGATAATTGCGATTGATGCCACAGGCCTCTCCAGTGACCGTGGTGACTCGAGATATCAGTGGCTCTCCGTCTATTACCGCACGCTTGATGGCGTATGCGGTCCCAATATTGACGCAGACCATACCTATATCTGCTGGAATCTGCCCACTGGGCAGCTCTTTGCCTGTGAGAATATAGATCAGCTGTTTCTCGCCGCCAGACGGGTATTTGGTAGGAAAGGAGACTAGGTTAATACCCGTATCTTCTGTTTGTTGTTCCAGTTCGGCAATCGACTCGGGTTTGTTGTCTTCGATGCCGATGATAATGTTGTCAGGATTGCCGAGGATATGACTCAGTATATGAATACCTTGAATAATCTCTTCAGTGCGCTCGCGGATAATGGCGTCATCCGCGGTGATATAGGGCTCGCACTCGGTGGCATTGACAATCAGCGTATCTACAGGACGGCGAAAACCGGGATCCAACTTAACTGCTGTGGGGAAACCAGCGCCACCCATACCGGCAATTCCCGATTGGGCAATCATATCTAACAGCGCTGTCGGACTGGTGTGTTGGAAGTCGGCGATGCCCTGGCGATCGATCCACTGATCGCGACCATCACTGACAATTTCGATACAGGGAGCGCTCATCCCCGAGGAGTGGGCAATCGGCCGCTCTTCAATTGCCCATACCGCACCCGAGGTGGGAGCGTGCACTGCCGCCGACAGAGGGCCCGAGGGAACGGCAATCTTCTGACCTTTGAGCACCTGTTCACCCACTGCCACGCAGGGAGTGGCCGGCACGCCTATATGCTGACTCAACGGCACCACCAGTTTCTCTGGGACGGGCAGTTCGCCAATCGGCAGGGTCAGGGATTGCTGTTTGTTCTCCGGTGGATGAATGCCGCCGGGGGTTACCCAGGTTTTGTTCATGCAGCCACATCCTCAGAAGTTGCAGGGTTGGTTTTGTCGGTGGCGATTATGCCACTGGGAATTGCCGGCGCCGGCCAGCGCCATTCATCAATACCTTCTTCTACGGGCAGCATGTCGATACAGTCCACTGGGCAGGGCTCGACGCACAGATCGCAGCCGGTGCACTCGTCGGCAATCACCGTATGCATCAACTTTGCTGCGCCCAAGATGGCATCCACTGGACAGGCCTGAATACATTTGGTGCAGCCGATGCATTCATCCTCGCGGATAAAAGCCACAGTTTTGATATCCGATGCCTCCCCGTGCTCCGCATCCAGATCCGGTGCAGGGACATCAAGCAAACTGGCAATCGCATTGATGGTGGATTGCCCCCCAGGGGGACATTTATTGATGGCATCGCCGCCGGCTATGGACTCTGCATAGGGACGGCATCCCGGAAAGCCACATTGCCCGCACTGAGTTTGGGGCAGCAGTTCGTCGATTTGATCTATTACCGGGTCGCCATCGATCCTAAACTTTTCCGCGGCAAAGCCCAGCAGTGCACCGAATAGCAGTGCCAAGCTGACCAGAGCGATCAGGGTGGCGAGAAGCGGCTGTTGAAGCAGGCTATCCAGCATCTAGACCAAACCACCAAAGCCCATAAATGCCAGCGACATCAAGCCCGCAGTGATCATAGCGATGGCGGCGCCCTCGAAGGGTTGTGGTATATCGGCGGCTGCCAGTCGCTCGCGCATTGCCGAGAAGAATATCAGCACCAGAGAAAAGCCGGCCCCGGCGCCAAAGCCGTAGAGGGATGCCTGGGCAAAGTTTAGGTCTCTGCTGGCGTTCTGCAGCGCCACCCCCAATACTGCGCAGTTAGTGGTGATAAGCGGCAGAAAAACGCCCAACACACGGTAGAGTAGCGGACTGGTTTTTTCAATAAACATCTTGGTGAACTGCACCACTGCAGCGATAACCACAATAAAGCTAATGGTGCGCAGGTACTCTAGTTCGAGGGGCAACAAAACTAACCGGTCCACCGCATAGCTGGCCATGGCTGTCAATGTGAGCACAAAAGTAGTGGCCGCAGACATGCCAATCGCAGATTCCAGCTTTTTGGAAACGCCCATAAAGGGACACAGCCCTAAAAACTGCACCAGCACGTAGTTGTTGATCAGCACTGAGCTGATCAAAATTATTGCGACTTCTTGCATGGGTTACCCAGATTGCTCTGATAGCTGTCTATTATCATGAAATCATCTATATCGATTCAACCTATATCGCACCTATCCTTAGTGCTTTTAGATATATCAAATGCGTGTAAGTTTATTTAGTTGTGGCAGTTTGAACACCGAATGGTCGTCCCTGAAAAAGGGCCTTTTTTGCCCTAGGCTGTGTTGCACTGCGCTCCAGCTTCTCGTGCGCCCCTGATTGGAACAAAAATTTAAAACAAAAAATTCGCATTTTTCAGGGCCGACCGAAGGGGTCAAGTGATGCGCAGTCCCGGTATCGCACCACTGTCTGGCGATAGCAGGTAAATACCCTTGCCATCGGCAGCTGCCAGCACCATGCCCTCGGATACGCCGAAGCGCATTTTGCGCGGTGCCAGATTGGCCACCACCACGGTCAGTCGTCCCTGCATATCCTCCGGTGCATAGGAAGATTTTATGCCGGAAAACACCTTGCGGGTCTCGCCACCTAAATCCAGAGTTAGCGCCAGTAATTTGTCGGCGCCCTCCACGGCCTCAGCGCTGATAATCTTCGCTACCCGCAGATCCACTTTGATAAAGTCATCAAAGTTAATTTCATCGGCTAGGGGTTCGTCGACCAGGGGTCCTGTGCTATTTGCAGATTGGGTTGTCTCGGCTTCCTGTTTGCTAGCTTCTAACATCGCATCTACCCTCGATTGTTCCACTCTGGTTAGCAGTGGCTTAAAGCTGTTAATTTTGTGATCAGTCAGTGGTTTGGCGATACTTTGCCAAGTCAACGCATCATTCAAAAATTGCTCACCAGCCGCCGCCGTCGCAGGCACTATTGGCTTTAGGTACGCTAATATTACGCGGAACAGATTGATCCCCAAAGAGCAGATGTCCTGAACCTGTTGCTGGTTGTCGGGGTCTTTGTTAAGTTTCCAGGGTTCCCTGGCGGCTATATATTCATTGGCGGCATCCGCCTGTGCCATAATTTCGCGGATCGCCTTGCTGTACTCGCGGTTTTCGTAGCAGTGGGCGATCTTTTCTGCCACGCCGCTGACCTGCTGCCACAGCGCCGGATTTTCAAGGTTGGATGACAGAAACCCATTGTTGCCCTTGCTAATAAATTTGGCGCAGCGGCTGGCTATATTGACTACTTTGCCGACCAGATCACTGTTGACTTTATGTACAAAGTCCTCAAGGTTGAGATCTATATCCTCCACCGAGTCGGAGAGTTTAGAAGCGTAGTAATAGCGCAGATACTCGGGGTTGAGATGATCCAAATAGCAGCGGGCATTGATAAATGTACCCCGAGATTTGGACATTTTTTTGCCGTTGACGGTAACAAAGCCATGCACACAGACTCTGGTGGGCGTGCGGAAATTGGCGCCGGTTAGCATGGCCGGCCAGAAAAGTGCGTGAAAGTTGACTATGTCCTTGCCGATAAAATGGTACAGCTCAGTCGTGCTGTCAGGTTGCCAAAACTGATCAAAATCCAATGACTTTTTATCACAGAGATTTTTAAAGCTGGCCATATAGCCAATGGGTGCATCCAGCCACACATAGAAATATTTACCCGGTGCATCGGGGATCTCAAAGCCAAAATAGGGGGCGTCGCGGCTGATATCCCACTCCTGCAGACCGCTGTCCAACCACTCTCGCAACTTGTTGGCCACTTCATTCTGCACCGTGCCGCTACTCAGCCAGGTCTCAAGAAACTGGGTAAACGCGGGCAGCTTGAAAAAGAAATGGGTGGATTGCTTTTCAATCGGTGTGGCCCCAGATAATACCGAGACTGGATTTATAAGGTCACTGGCAGTGTAGGTGGCGCCGCAGGCTTCACAGTTGTCGCCATACTGATCGGGGGTTTTGCACTTGGGACAGGTGCCCTTGACATAGCGATCCGCCAAAAACAGATTTTTCTCCGGATCATAGGCCTGCACTATATCCCTCTGGGCTATATGGCCGCTGTCCTTTAGGCGGTTATAGATCAACGCTGAGAGAGCTCTATTTTCCTCTGAATGGGTGCTGTGATAATGATCCACACTGATCAGGAAATCTCTGAAATCAGCCTCGTGGATACTGCGCATCTCGGCAATATGTTGCTCTGCACTGATGCCTTTTTCATCGGCTTTAAGCATAATAGCCGTACCGTGGGCATCATCCGCGGAAACATAGTAACATTCGTGCCCGCGCATTCTCTGGAAGCGCACCCAGACATCGGTCTGGGTATACTCCAAAATATGGCCCAGATGCAGCGCCGCATTGGCGTAGGGCAATGCATTAGTGACCAGAATTTGGCGTTTTGCGGACATGCTTGAGTTCTTTTTATCGGTGGCCTTTAGAGACCGCAACTATAGCGATTTTAGAGAAATTTTTCATGTGCAATTGTAGGATTGTTACGACTAAATAGTAGGGAAGATCCCATTAACTGCTGTCGCGAGGAATTTCAGTGTTAGACCAAGTTAAATTTATTATTGCGGTTGCCTCTGGCAAAGGCGGTGTCGGCAAGTCCACCACCGCGGTCAATTTAGCCCTTGCGCTCAAAGCATTGGACAAGCGCGTGGGTCTGTTGGACGCCGATATCTATGGCCCCAGCATTGCCATGATGTTGGGCGTGTCGCCCGATCAGAGACCTGAGGTTGTCGACCAAAAGTATTTTAAGCCGGTGATCGCCCACGGCCTGGCCACTATGTCCATGGCCTACTTGATCACCGAAAAGACTCCAATGGTATGGCGCGGTCCCATGGCCACCGGTGCCCTGCAGCAACTGTTGGATCAGACCCAGTGGGGCGAGCTGGATGTGCTGGTGGTGGATATGCCCCCGGGTACCGGCGATATCCAATTGACGCTCTCCCAAAAGGCCCAGCTATCTGGGGCTGTGATAGTAACCACACCGCAAAATATTGCCCTGTTAGATGCAGAGAAAGGCATTGAAATGTTCTTAAAGGTCAAGGTGCCAGTGTTGGGTATTGTCGAGAATATGGCCACGCACATCTGTAGCCAATGTGGCCATGAAGAGTCGATTTTTGGTCAGGGTGGCGGTGCCGATGTCGCCGGCCGCTATGGCACAGCGCTACTGGGCAGTCTGCCACTGGACAGCAGTATCCGCGAGCAGGGAGATAGTGGATCGCCGCCAATGATTGCCCAGACCGACCCGCAGATCACCCAGAGGTATCTTCAGATAGCGCGGGCGGTGTGGTCACAGCTCAATTCTCGTGATGGCGATAGTGGTCCGGAGATTGTATTTCAGTAATGGTTTCTTGCGTCGCTAGCCTAGAATTTACTATACTGTAATTACAGTAATAACATCAAAATCAATTGGGCGGTGGCAAAGATGCTGACAAAGTTAGTTCCCATAGGCAATTCTCAAGGCATAAGGTTACCTAAGAAAATTATCGATAAATACCGCTTGGATAGGCCGCTATGTATTGAAGAAAAAGAAGATGGCATTTTGATTTATCCCGCGCGGGATAATAAATTATCTTGGGCGGCTACTTTTCGAGAAAAAGCCAGTGAAGCCGAAGATTGGTCAGATTTTGAAACGGTTATCGATGACGGTCTAGAAGAATGGGTAAGTGAAGAATGGAAGTAAAGAGGTTTCATATCTACTTTGCTGATCTTGATCCAACCTTGGGCAGAGAGTTGAATAAGTTGAGACCTGTTGTTGTGGTCAGTAAAAAAGAAATGAATAAATACTCTGATACGGTGGTTGTCTGTCCACTCACCACAAGTCTTCATTCACAGTGGCGCTCGCGCATTCAAATTAATTGTGCTAATAGGCAGGCGGAAATCGCTGTTGACCAAATTAGAACCATCAGCAGAAAAAGGTTAGGGCGCCAAATCGATGTGTTGGGTAAAGATGTTGCTGCTAAATTAACCGGGCTGATCGAGATGATGTACTGTTGATATCCCCAGCTTGACTGCCAAGTTGAGACCAGTGCATTTTGGCCATACTGACTCGTAGATCTAAAATGCGCACATGATGCCTCATGATGCTAAAAATGCTCAAATTACTCGTTTCCCTCGTGGAGCTGCAGCACCTCATTCACATCAAATAGACAGGGGTAGGGTCTACACGCTAGCGCGTTCAGTCTATTATGGTCAGCTCTAAAATGAGTGCAGTGGTCTCAGCGTTTAATATTGAGAAAAAGCGGATGATTTAGCAGTAAAAATTCCTCATTGAAATGGGATGTGGCTATGATGAGAACTTATATATGGGTATCATAACCCTCGGATTTTGCGCTTGTGCAACAGCCGGCAGTGACAACAATAATGGGAGTGGAGAGAGATGAGTATTAAGTCGGATAACTGGATCTGCCAGATGGCGGAGCAGCATAAAATGATTGAGCCCTACGAGCCCCAGCAGGTGCGATATCTGGGCGATCAGCGGGTAATTTCCTACGGTGTCTCCAGTTATGGCTACGATGTTCGCTGTGCCGACGAATTTAAAATCTTCACCAATATCCACTCCAAGACAGTTGATCCGAAGCAGTTTGATGACGACGCCTTTGTGGATGTCAAAGGTGACTACTGCATTATCCCCCCCAACTCCTTCGCCTTGGCGCGCACCGTGGAGTACTTCCGCATCCCGCGGCAGGTATTGACCATCTGTCTGGGTAAATCCACCTATGCCCGCTGTGGCATTATTGTCAATGTTACTCCCCTTGAGCCTGAGTGGGAGGGCCATGTGACCTTGGAATTTTCCAACACCACCAACCTGCCGGCAAAAATATATGCCAATGAGGGTGTGGCGCAGATGTTATTCTTCGAGTCCGATCAGGTATGCAAGACATCCTACGCCGACCGCGGTGGCAAGTATCAGGGTCAGACAGGGGTTACCCTACCCAAGACCTAATTGGCAACTGAACTCAATGCTTTAGCTCAGGGATTTAACAGGGCGGTCTTGAGAGCCAGGGCCTGTTTTTGCAGGCGTCTGGTATTTTCTGGACCGGCCCGCAACAGCTGCTTTTGAATGGGCAGCAGGGCTTCCAGTTCGGGGTCGGCAAATTGATAGGCCACTGATTCTCTAGTCAGTTGTAATGGCTCGACAATAACCGGAGTGGCCAGAATATTGTCCAGTGCCTGTAGAATCAGGCCATCCATCTGTCGAGGTCGATAGCCCAACTCGGCAAAAGCACTTTCCAGCAGCGGCCTTATGTGATGGAAAACCTGTGCCACCAGTTGCATATCCACTGACATCAAAACATCTACGCTGTTGTTGTAGCGCTCGTAGTTGCCGGCATTAAGCCAGATTTGATCGCCATTTTTATGGGTAGTAAATTTGCCATCGGGACTGAACAGAGGGAATATTTTTCCCAGTAATGATCCGCGGGCCATGCCGTCGATATAGCTGGCCGAGCGTCGAATTAAATCATCGGCCTCAAGCCATAGTTTGAGTGCAGAATCCGGTTTTTCTGACAGCAGTTGATTGCGAAAAAAGTCATCGCTTTCGTCCAGGGTAGGCAGGGGGTCCGGCTGTGGTACTGGCGGTGAAGTGTCGGATGCTTCGGCCGCTGCTACAGAGGGCTCGGTCGGTATCTCTTCGCTGGGGATTGGCGGTTTATCAACAGTCGCCTGCTGAACCGGTTGTTGGGGGATAATACCCATTATCTCCAGTTCGCTCTGCTGAGAGATGTCACCCGTTTTATAAACCGACCAGAGAATAACCCCCAAGACCGCCGAGCTCCCCAGGGCCAATGCAAACTTACTCGTGCCAGATTTTCTTACAGCCATGCTTAGACCTCTGTATCAACAGTTAAGGGCAAAATGGGTTTGTTGTTGAGGGTTCCGCGACTGATTTGCATCTGCTGCACCTCTCCCTGATCTCTCTTTTCCAATTTGACTAACAGGTAGTCCCAATCTGATGCCAACCAGATTTTGATTTGCTCCGATTGATCCTCAGTCAGCCGTTGAATGACGGAGGTATTCAGTGGACCAATGGCGGTGGACAGCACTTCTGTACCTATCAACTTGAAATGGTATTGTTTCAGTTTTTCTCGGGAAAGAACAGGATAAGTTAAATCTTCGTGCCCGGCAGCCAAATGCCGTCGCATCTGCTGTTTGTAGGTCATTTTATCCATATACCCGTGTTGAATTTCAACCTGTTGAGTTTTCTTGCCCCTAGTGAAGGTCATCTGCAGATTGGCCCAATCAAAACGCTGCAGCTCTTTGCGTTTTAGGCCGATTATTGAGCGATTGTAGCTGTATTCCCCGGGAATAATTTGCCCGTCGATTAAATCAAAAGTTGCTTGCTCGGTCACTTTGCCCAGTGCCGCCTTAGCTTCCAAGACCTCTTGGTACTGACCGTTGTCCAGTTGTCTCAGCTGATGAGCGGCTTCAACTGCCATGCCATTCAACTGTGCGGTATAACCCACATCGAAGACACTGAGTGCTGTACTGCTGGACGCTTCCAAATCATTACTGTCAGCGCGCGCAGTGATGCTGATCACTAGAGTAAAAGCCGCGAGAGTGCAGGCCAAAAGTTTGCAGGTTAAATTGTTATAGAGTCTGGTCATGCCGGTTTGTGATTTACCCATAACAGTTTGGACTATACATGTAATTGGACTATGTATTTCGATTAAGGTTCTGCGCTGGGATTAAAAATAATCCCGGTATCGGGCAGAGGTTGATTATCTAATAGAGCGACCCCTGCTTCCATCCGCAGGCGGCCGGCGCAAAACCAGCTTACTGCACGGGGATATATTTGATGTTCAAATTGCAATACTTTGGCTGCAAGGCTCTGTTCGCTCTCCTCCGCGGCAATAGCCACCCGGGCCTGAATAATAGCCGGGCCACCATCCAGTTCGGCGGTGACAAAGTGCACTGTAGCACCGGCCATACTATCGCCGGCCTCTATTGCTCGACGGTGGGTGTGCAGTCCGGGATAGGCCGGCAGCAGCGAGGGGTGTATGTTGACAAGTCGACCCACAAAGCGCGCCACAAATTCGGCAGTGAGAATGCGCATAAATCCCGCCAGAATCACCAGATCTGGCGTGAAGCTCTCAATCAGTTCGCCGAGGGCGCGATCAAAAGTATCTCTGTCAGCAAAACTGCGGTGATCAATCAGTAAATTGGGTATAGTTGCCGCCGCTGCGCGATTCAGTCCACCGGCATCGGGGTTATTGCTGATCACCGCCACGATTTCGGCATCTAGTTGGCCTTTACTACAGGCGTCTATCAGGGATTGTAGATTGGAGCCACTACCGGATATCAGCACCACCAGGCGCTTTTTTGCGGCAGTCTGATCACCGGTTTCAATCATTGCTTCAAACCCAGCAAATGCACCTGTTCTCCGCGGTCTTGTGCCGCCTCAATGGTACCGAGGATAAATGCCTGTTCACCGCTTTTCTGCAGTAGTTCCAGCGCTGCCGTCGCAGTCTCAGAGGGTACACAGAGCACCATGCCCACGCCACAGTTTAGGGTGCGATACATCTCGCGTTCTCGGATATTGCCCATCCCCTGCAACCAGTTAAATACAGCTGGCCGCTGCCAACTGTTGGTGTCTATGACTGCAGTGGCATTATCCGGCAAAACCCGGGGTATATTTTCCAGAAGCCCACCGCCTGTGATATGGGCCAGGGCGTTGACTGGCGATTGAGCTATGAGGTTTAAAATGGATTTGACATAGATTTTAGTGGGCGCCATCAACAGATCGATCAGTGGTTTGCCCTCAAGCATCATCTTGGCTGGATTTATTTGATTGACCTCCAAAACTTTGCGAATTAGCGAGTAGCCGTTGGAGTGGGGACCGCTAGAGGCCAGGCCAATTAGTGTATCGCCAACTTTTACGCCACTGCCATCAACAATCTTATCTCTCTCGACGATGCCGACACAGAAGCCGGCCAGGTCGTAGTCCTCGCCCTCATACATGCCCGGCATTTCGGCGGTTTCCCCGCCAATTAGCGAGCAGCCGGAGAGTTCACAGCCATCGGCGATACCATTGACTACCGCGGTGGCCACATCGATGTCCAGTTTGCCAGTGGCGTAGTAATCGAGGAAAAAAAGTGGCTCGGCGCCGCAGACAATTAGATCATTGACGCACATGGCCACCAGATCGATGCCCACAGTGGCGTGGTTGTTGTGGTCCAGGGCCAGTCGCAACTTGGTGCCAACCCCATCGGTCCCAGAGACCAACACCGGCTGTCGATAACCGCTGGGCAATTCAAACAGCGCACCAAAGCCGCCCAAGCCGGCCATCACTTCGGGACGACGCGTGCGCTGTGAGGCGCCTTTGATCTTTTCAATAAGTGCATTGCCGGCATCAATATTGACACCTGCATCTTTGTAACTCAGGGATTGAGTTTTTTTGGCCATAAGTAGAAATCCGAGTCCGGGGTAATAAGGCGACTATTTTAGGTGGAGTTGGGCAAATTTTCATCAAGCACTGTTACAATGATGCAAATTAACTTGGAGGTTATTCGTTGAGAGCCCTGCTGCTGTGTTTTTTCACCTGTTTTAGTCTGCTTACCCACTCGGAAGAGGCCGCAGATCTCTACCGTGCACTGGTGTCGGTGCCGGATCAGACCGCTGAGTCTAGAGAGTTGGGCATAGGAACCGCCTTTTCACAGGTGCTGGTCAAGTTGACTGGCGACACCCGCGTTCTTCAACTGTCGGAACTTCAATCGGTTATCGATAATCCCAGGGCCTTTTTAAACTCGGTAGAGTTCCGCGATCTTGCCGATAACCCGCGGCAGGGCAGTTCGGTCAGTGGTTTAGAGGTCAGCTTTGACCGTCAGGCAGTGGATAGAATGATACGCAATTTGCAGCTACCCATCTTACCCAGCAATCGACCTAAGCTCTTAATATGGATGGTGCTGGATGACCTCCCGCTGGGAAGAAGGTTTGTCAGTCAAGCCTCCCAACAGAGAGCCGTCAATGATGATGCCCCGCAGCTTTTAACTGTCTTTGAACAGGCTTTTAAGCGCCGCGGTATGCCCTATTTTTTTCCCAGTTATGACCTTGAAGATCAGCTCTCCCTGTCTCTGGAACAGGCGTGGTCGCTGGATACTGATGCCCTGAATAAGGCCTCCCAGCGCTATCCGGCAGAGGGCTGGTTGGCGCTGCGCCTCTACCGCGCCTCAAGCCAAGAGATCCGCGGGGCCTGGGTCTACCAGAATCCTCAAGGGGAGCAGTCAAATGACTTCCGCGGCGATCAAATTGGCGCAGTTGTCGACAGCGCTGTTGATGATATTGTCGATCGCTTTGCCGGTTATTACACCTACAGGCCACAGTTGGGTACCGATCAACAGCTAGTGGAAATTACAGGAGTGAATTCTTACAGTGCCTACCAGTCAATGATTGAGCGGTTGCAAAATTTAGAGTCCGTGAATTCCCTTCAGCTCCACAGTGTAACCGGGGATAGGCTGGTTGTAGTTGTCCAGGTGGAGGGCGGCGCGGAGCGCTTAGCTAACGAGTTGGCACAGAGTGATTGGCTGGCAAAGGTGTCAGGGAGAGACAACCTGTCAGATGAGTCTTTGGTATATGCCAGGGTCTCTCAATGAGCCAATTTCAACAGTTGAGCCTGGCTATCAAACTGGACGATCAAGCCACCTTTGAAAATTTCTATGCGCCCCGTGGCTCAACTCAGCACATGGCAACGCTAATCCTGCAAGATAGTCGTCAGTCACTGGCCTGTCTAGTTGGCAGTTCGGGCTGTGGACTATCACATTTGCTCCAAGCAGCCTGTCAGAAATCCCCACTGCAGCGTTCATCTGAAGCCATTTACCTGCCAATGGACGCGTTGTCGGACGCTGAACCAGCAGAAGTGTTAGAGGGATTGCAGAGTCTGTCGCTGGTTTGTTTAGATGACCTGCACATTGTGGCTGATCGACCCGAGTGGCAGCTGCCGTTGTTCAACTTCTTTAACCACTGTCGCGAGTCTGGTACGAGGCTGGTGTTTGCCAGCCACAAGCTGCCGGAAAACTTAGGAGTCCAGCTGCCAGATTTGCTATCTCGGTTGCATGCTGGTCTGATCCACAGACTGATTGATTATCGGGATGATGATTTGCGACGATTGCTACAGTTCCGTGCCAGTGGGCGCGGTCTCTACCTCCCCGATGAAGCGGCCAAGTATTTGTTGAGTCGGCTTTCTCGGGATACCAAAACCCTGATTAGTACACTAGAAACCCTAGACCAGAGCTCACTTCAGCAGCAGCGTCGGCTGACCGTACCCTTTGTCAAAGCCGCCCTAGATCTGTAATAATTTTTCTCAGATTGGGCAATTGTCACAGTGCAGATAGATGCCTCTGGGGTCATTAAACTCGCGGAGCTTGGTCAGTGGGCTCAGAGCTGATCGCGCTCTAGAGAGCAGTTCAGTAGATAGCTCACTGGACAGTTCAGTTGATAACCACCGGGGTTGCAGACCTAGTCCAGCCAGAGAAGCGCTGATATTCTGACTCAGTTGTTGGACTAGCAACTCTTGGGGCGATAGCATTCTGCTGAGATACTCAACCCTGTACTGCTCGATATCTGCCAGTTCAGCCGCTACCTGAATAGCATCATTGAGATCGCCCAAGCGATCCACCAATCCCAGCTCAAGAGCCTGCTGACCGGTCCAGACACGGCCCTGAGCGATCTGATCCACCGCTTCGATGGTGATATCACGACCATTGGCTACCAGCTTAATAAACCGATCATAGATATGTTCAACACTGGATTGAAACAGCGTTTTAGTCTGCGCAGAAAGAGGTCGATCGAGGCGCATGATTCCGGCAATATCTGTGGAGCCCACGCCATCCGTGTAGACACCCAGTGCCGCTAGGGAATCCTCCACCGTGGGTATCATTCCGTAGACCCCAATGGATCCGGTAATGGTGGTTGACAGTGCCAGCACTGAATCGGCCTCGGCGGCGATCCAGTAGCCCCCGGAGGCGGCATAGCTGCCCATAGAGACTACCAGGAGAATATCTCGCTCCGTTACTTTGCCAATCGCATTGCGAATGATCTCGGCGGCAAAGGCGCTGCCCCCCGGGCTGTCGACCCGCAAAACCACTGCCTTGATCTGCTCATCTCTCTCCAGATCATTGAGAATCTGAGACAGGGTATCACCGCCAATGGTTCCCTCCGGCTGATCGCCGTCCAAGATGGTGCCCTTGGCCACCACCACGGCAATTTTGTCTAATGGTGCAACAGCCGCCGCGGCTAATTCCTCGCGCTCAATATGCATCAGATAGGTGTTCATATCGACACTGTCAAATTCACCCTGAGTGCCGGGTATCTGTGCATTGAGATAGTCGAGAATTTCACTTCGCGTGGCCAACTGATCCACTAGCCCCTGTTGTTGAGCCAACTTAGATAGATCACCGCCTAGCGCCTGTGCATTTAGATGCAGATTGTTGGCATAGTTGTCTATCGACCCCTTTTCCAAATTGCGCAGAGTTTCCACAGTCGCGCTGTAGTATTGCCACAGGCGATTGACTCTATCCGAGGTCTCCTCCCTAGACAGTTCTGACATAGTATTTCTGGAAAACGGCTCTGTGGCGCTTTTAAAGGCACCAGCGCGAAAAATGTGAATGTTCACTTTCAGTTTATCTAGGGCATCTCGGTAGTAGTTGCGGTAGGCGCCAAAGCCATTAAGGATCACTGAGCCCATAGGGTTGAGCATAATGTGATCGGCGTGAGCGGCGAGGAAGTACTGCGCCTGAGTGAAGTTATCAGCCATAGCGATAATGGGTTTATCGGTGGCCCTAAAGTTCATCAGCGCGACACTAATTTCCTCTAGCTTGGCAATGCCCGCGCCCTCCAGATAGTGGGTATCTATAATCAAATGGGTAATGCGTGGGTCTGTGCTGGCACTATTGACTGCCTTGATAATATCGCGCACAACGGTTTCAGCATACATTGCGCTCTGGTCGGAGAGCAGTTGATCTAGGGGAGGTACATAGGCTCGCTGATCCACCAAGATGCCGCTGGGCGCCAAGTACAGCGCACCCTTTTCGGGCAGAGGCTCTAGGTTATCGGCAAACATACCGCCAATAAACACTAAGAATAGAATAACAAAACCTATACTGATAAGGGTTCTGAAACCATTAGCCAGCTTCCCCAGAAAATTGACTACTCGTTTGAACAGGCCAACCTTTTTATCATTCATAGCAATTCACTTTTCAACAATTTATAGATCATTTAACTGTCTCAGTCGAGCGTAGATCATCGCTGCGCTAAATAGCACTACCGACAGCACTAATTCAGCTATATCCAGTGCATGCACCTGGGGAGCGGCCACGCCGAAGACCGATGCAGCGAAGTAGATTAGCAGCACAAATCCCAGCCAGATCAGGGTGCGCGTATTGTCTATCAACAAACCGGGTATAAAAATCAGTAGCGGGGTGAGGACGGTAAAATAAATCACCGAGGGTTGGTTCTCTCGCCACAGGTTGGCGGCCAGTACCAGCAGCATTAGCCCGTAGCTGATGCGCACCGCCCAACGACTGATAGAGAGTTTACTGTCTGTATCCAATTTCAGCACCTACCTATTTATTAAGCTTAATTGCCAGCTCGGCAATTCTGCGACCCTGAGCCTGACAGATCTGCCGCTCTTCATCGCTGAGTTGCAGACTATCTGTTTCAACATGGCTGGCGCCATAGGGCGTGCCGCCACTTTGAGTAGCGTTTAAGCTCGGTTCTGAGTAGGGGACCCCAGCCACAACCATACCCTGATGAAGCAGTGGCAGCATCATGGACAGCAGAGTGGACTCCTGACCGCCGTGGAGCGAGGATGTGGAGGTAAATACCCCGGCCGGCTTATTGATTAGTGAGCCATTGAGCCAAAGATTGGCGGTGCTATCGAGGAAGTATTTCAAGGGTGCCGCCATATTGCCAAATCTGGTGGGACTGCCCAACAACAGGCCGCTGCACGCTGCAAGATCGGTTTCGCAACAGTAGATATCGCCACTATCTGGAATATCTGCGGCGGTGGATTCACAGACAGTAGAAACCGCCGGAACGGTGCGTAACCGCCCCTCCAGGCCGGCCGCTTCGACCCCCTGCGCTATCTGCTCCGCCAGCATTTTTACATGGCCGTTGCGGCTGTAATAGAGAATTAAGATGTAGGGGTTTGAAGTTGGGCTCATGGGATTAGATCCAGCACATTCTCAGGTGGCCGACCCAGCACAGCTCGCTCTCCAGCTTCGACAATCGGGCGTTGCATCAATTTTGGATAGTCGATCATCGCCTGTATACACTGGGTTTCTGTCAATTCGCGCTGGCCAAAGTTTTCTTTGAACTCCGATTCTGAGGTGCGTATCAACTCATGGGCACTGATACCCAACTTGGTCAGTAAACTTGTCAGTGTGGATTGATTGAGCGGGTTTTTAAGGTAGAGAATAACCTCGGGTTCAATACCCTTTGACTGCAACAGTTCGAGGGTCTGCCTAGACTTAGAGCAGCGTGGGTTATGGTATATGGTGATCATTTCATCTCCCTTAAAAATTCATTGTTCCTAGATTCAAATTACCCCTAGATTCAAAAAATACAAGATTCCAATATGAGCGTAACATTATAATGAGAAACCCCATACTGTGGTGGAAATAATTTTAGTAGGTAGAGGTGTCAAACGATGATTCGAAGCTTTTTGCTGATCACTTCACTGTTGGTCAGCTGTTCCTCAGATAACAGTGGTCCAGGCCAGCTCTTCTCACTGACCGACGATAGGGTTATCGACCTCGCAGCACCGGACAAGCTGGTGCTGATCAACTACTGGGCCATCTGGTGTGCCCCCTGTCGCAAAGAAGTCCCCGAATTAAACGAGTTAATGCATTTGCACCGAGATAAACTCCATGTGGTCGGGGTAAATTTTGATGGCGCTAAAGATGAGAAATTGCGCAGTGAAGTCTCCAAACTGGGCATAGAATTCCCAAACTTTACCCGAGATCCTCGTCAGCTCTGGGGTCTGGAGCCAATTACTGTACTGCCCGAGACCTTAGTGGTGGATAAGGAGGGTAATTTGGTGCACCGGCTTGTGGGTCCCCAAGATCGAGTTGCTTTGGAGGTGTTGATGGGGTTGCAGAATCCAGCTGATCCACTCTAGAGGCTAAGGGGCCAGCTCCCAGCTGAGAATCGCCTGCTTGCGCACTGTTCCCCAGCGATAACCGCCAATTGCGCCCGACTGGCAGATAACCCGATGACAGGGTATCAGCAGTGCAATGGGATTGGCACCGATGGCGCTTCCCACAGCGCGAGCTGTACTGGGCCTGCCGATGGCCTTGGCAATCTGACCGTAGCTACACAGAGACCCCCCATGGATACCCAACAGCGCCCGCCATACCTGAACTTGAAAGTTGGTGCCATGCACCAGCAGAGAGAGGGGCTTTTCAATCGGCTGGTTGCGCTGAAAAAGCTGTTGCAGGGCATCTAGCTGCGGCGGTGGTCTGTGGACCAACCGGGCTTTGGGCCAACGCTTTTGCAGATCTGCAACCCCAGCGTTAAGTTGCTTATCCAGACTGCCTCGATCGATAAATATTATTCGACAGATACCGCGCTCAGTGGCGGCCACAAACAGACTGCCAAAGGGGCTTTCTGCAATACTGTAGTTGATAACCATGTCTGAGCCACGGTTTTTAAACTCCCCCGGGGTTACAGCTTCGATATTCACAAACTGATCATACAATCGCGATCCGCTGCTCAGACCAACCTCTGCCGAAGTATATAGAATAGATTGATATTGATCTAACAGCCGTTTGGCGCTCTCCACGTTGAGGATTTGCAGATACTTTTTCGGCGAAATTCCAGTCCAGCGACTAAACAGACGCTGAAAGTAAAACTCGCTGAGACCTAGATGGACGGCAATCTCACTGAGTGAGGGTTGTCGTTGGCTATTGGCGTTGATAAATCGGATAGCCTTTTCAATTCTCGCGTAGTCTTTATTCATACCTCGATTATCGTTGACCCTGTCTAGATTATCGACCCGAATCTTGCTCAGTGGGGCGGTAAAAAACCGGAAGCCATTGCTCTGTCAGCTTGTTTGATATAATCTCGGATGGATTATAAAAAAATAAAATAATTACTAAACGCTCGCCTACCCTTCATTATCAGTGCTGGTCACCGGCCAAGTCGATGCTCCAAGAGGTTGGCGCTTATTCACCAAACTGGGCAACAACTGCTATGAAACTGATCTTTATCCTACTGATCCTATTCGCTGCCGAGAGGGTATTCGCAGAGTCTCCATCAGCGCACCAACCGACCAACTTGTATTTTGGTGATACCCATCTGCATACTAGCTACTCATTTGATGCCTTTTTAAACAATAACCACAGCGCTGATCCGGACACTGCCTATCGCTGGGCAAAGGGGATGCCAGTTATCCATCCCTACAACCGCGCACGTGTGCAGCTCAATACGCCGCTGGATTTTTTAGTGGTCTCGGACCATGCTGAAATGTTGGGTGTTATGCGCGCCGTGTACGAGGAAAAAGCTGTTTTTGAGGATATGGGTCTAATCGACAATCTCAAACGCTGGTTTGCCACACTGATGATGAATAGCGCCATAGACAATGACAACGGGCTGGAGTTCTTCGGACAATTTTTGCCTCCAGCCACTGAAGTGGATCCCAACCATGGAAATCCAATTGAAGATGAGGGCAATAATATTGACGATTTGAATATCTTTGGCGATACGGATGCTATCTCTCAAGTAGCCTGGGCAGATATTATCTCCACCGCGGACCGACATAATGAGCCGGGTAAATTTTCTGCTCTGATTGGGTGGGAGTGGAGCTCAATTCCCTCTGGGGCAAATTTGCATCGGATAGTTGTCACGCCCGACGGTGCAGACAAAGCGGGACAGTTTTTGCCCTTTGGTTCTGATGACAGTCAATACCCAGAAGATCTCTGGCAGTGGCTAGAGGAAACCCAAGCCAGAACTGGCGCTAGGTTTATAGCCATCCCCCACAATTCTAATGTTTCCAAAGGCTATATGTTTGATACCACCAATTTGAAGGGTGTGCCCATTGATCCCGACTATGCTCGCCACCGGATGCACTGGGAGCCAGTGGTCGAAGTCACTCAGATTAAGGGTGACAGTGAAACTAACAGTCAGCTATCACCAGAGGACGAATTTGCCGACTTTGAAAATTATGAGTTTTATATTCAGAACGGGCAGGTACCCTTCATAGGTGGTGCAGCAGATTTTGTGCGCCCAGCACTAAAGCGCGGTTTGGCTATTGGCCAGCAGATTGGCGTGAACCCCTATCAATTTGGCCTGATAGGGTCCACCGATTCTCACTCGGGATTGGCCTCTGCAGAGGAGGAAAACTTCTGGGGTAAGATGGCTAGGGATTCCACCCCAGAGACCAAAACCAGGGCGCGATCGACCAGTGCTAGCAATGGATGGGACTTTTCTTCATCTGGGTTGGCGGCGGTTTGGGCCCACGAGAATACTCGCGATGCCATCTACGCAGCATTCAAGCGCAAAGAGGTCTACGCCACCTCTGGGCCGCGGATTGGCGTGCAAGTGTTCGCCGCCTGGGAGTTCCCTGAGGACGCCGAGAGATCAGAGCAATTTGCCCAGCTTGGTTACCAGTACGGGGTGCCCATGGGGGGTGACCTGATTGCTGTTGAAAATGCCAAGCAATCACCAAGCTTTATAGTCAGGGCAGTAAAAGATCCCAAGGGAGCCAACTTAGATCGCGTGCAGATGATCAAAGGCTGGGTCGATGCCGCCGGTAATCAGTTTGAAAAGGTCTACAATATCGCCTGGTCCGATGATCGCGCGCTAGATCAGCAGGGGCGACTACCTCCAGTAGGCGACACCGTGGATCTGAAAACCGCAACCTATACCAATACTATTGGTGAGTCGGAGCTTTCAGTTCGCTGGACCGATCCCGACTTCGATCCCCAACAGCCAGCTTTCTATTATGTTAGGGTGCTGCAGATTCCCACCCCTAGACATTCCCTGTATGACAAAATCGCCCTGCAAAACATGCAGTTGCAAAATGGGCCGGAGACGCTTCAGGAGCGGGCCTATACATCACCCATATGGTATTTGCCCTAATAATTGACGATAGATTTACAAACACAAATTCAAATAAATATTGGATAATAAATGCATAAATTAATAATTGTCGGCTCGCTGGTACTTTCCAGCATGGCCGCCGCAGACAGTGTCGAATTGATAGACGATACCGAGGTTCCTGCAAAATTGCTCTGGGGAGATACCCACCTTCACACCAAGTATTCCTTCGATTCGTTTTTCAACGAAAACCATACGGCGACACCAGATACCGCCTACCGCTGGGCAAAGGGGCTGCCAGTGATACACCCCTACAATCGCGCTAGAGTACAGATCCAAACGCCATTAGATTTTTTGGTGGTCTCAGATCATGCTGAGGAGCTGGGCGTAATGACAGTGCTTTACCAACAGGGGCATGACCTACTGTCGCCAATGGGTCCCTGGGATAGTTTTTTGCGCTGGATTCAATTGCAGTTCGCCAACTATTTAATCAGCCGCGGAAACGGCGAGGCAGTGTTTAATAATGCACTGCCGGAGCAAGAGGTGACGCCGGGTGGCGATCCGGTGAGTGACCCCCACGGCGCACTTTATGAAGCGCCTTACGGCGATACTACGAAAATTCGCACTGGGGTTTGGCAAGAGATCATCGGGGCTGCTGAAGAGCATAATGAGCCGGGCAAATTTACTAGCCTGATCGGTTGGGAGTGGAGTTCAACTCCTGCAGGCGCTAACCTGCACCGCGTTGTTTTTACCCCAGATGGTGCCGATAAAGCCTCAAAGTTTCTCCCCTATGGTTCAGATATCAGTCAGTACCCCGAGGATCTGTGGGACTGGCTGCAAAAAACTGGCCAACAGACCGGTGCTAGATTTGTTGCCATCCCCCACAACTCTAATATTTCAAAGGGTTATATGTTTGCCGATACCGCGCTGGACGGATCACCCATAACAGCCCAGTACGCAAAGACCAGAATGGCCTGGGAACCTGTGGTGGAGATGACGCAAGTCAAGGGTGATAGTGAGACCCACCCGCGGTTGTCGCCTGAAGATGAGTTTGCCGATTTTGAAACCTATGAATTCTTCTTGCAGCAACAGTATCAGGAATACGACCCTCAATCTGGCGATTATATTAGATCCGCTTTAAAAACCGGATTGGCTGTGGAGCAGCAGACAGGCGTCAATCCCTTTAAATTTGGTCTAATTGGTTCCACTGATTCCCACACCGCACTGGCAACGGCGGAGGAAGATAATTTCTGGGGCAAGTATGCCAATGACTCCACGCCAGAGATCAAGGACCAAGATATCATAGGTGCTGCGCAAAATACTGGCTGGGATATGGCTGCAGCCGGGCTTACAGCTGTGTGGGCCAGAGACAATACCAGAGATGAAATCTATGCCGCTTTTAAACGCAGAGAGGTCTATGCCACCACCGGGCCGCGCATCAGCCTACAGTTTTTTGGCGGTTGGAATTGGCCAGTAGGAGCCGAGCACGCGGAAAATCTCTCTGCCCTAGGGCAGCACTATGGCGTTCCTATGGGTGGTGATCTAACTGCACAGCAGCATTTAGAGTCACCACAGTTTCTGATTCGCGCAGCTAAGGATCCGCTGGGCGCCAATTTAGACCGCATACAGGTAGTCAAGGGATGGGTTGATCGAGATGGCAGTCAATTTGAGCAAGTTTACGATGTGGTCTGGTCGGATAACCGATCACTGTCAGCGGATGGCAAGCTACCAGATGTTGGCAATACCGTGGACCGCAACACTGCGACCTATGACAATAGCATTGGTGCAGCAGAATTGGTGGCTCGCTGGACCGATCCTCAATTTGATCCGACACAGCGCGCTTTTTACTATGTGAGAGTATTGCAAATACCCACTCCTAGACATTCCCTGTATGACAAAATCGCCCTGCAAAAAATGCAGTTGGAAAATGGGCCGGAGACGCTTCAAGAGCGCGCCTACAGTTCACCCATATGGTACAACCCCTAAAACAGATCGATGAAAGTATTTATTAAGCAAGCTGTCAGAGAGCCACTGGCTCAATTTCTAGTGATCGCTCTAGTGCTGTTGGGAGTGGAGCGGCTTATCAACCAGGATCAGTATCAAGATCCCTATCAAATACGCATAGATGATCAAGTACTGTTGCAATACCTGCAAGTCAGAGCCAAGAGCTTCAACGGTGATCAGGCGGCAATCGCTCTCGCAACACTCAGTCAACAGGCACGCCAACAATTAATAGATGATTATACGCGCGATGAGGTGCTCTATCGCGAGGCATTGGCACGCAGCCTCGACAACAATGATCAGCTGATTAGACGGCGGCTTATTCAAAAGATGGAGTATGTGGCGCAGGGCTTCTATGATGATATTGCGCCCCTCGAGCGAGGGGATCTACTGGAGTTTTACGCGGCCAATCAACAGCAATATAAAAAACCCGCAGAGATCACTTTTACTCATGTTTATCTTTCGGCGCCGGTAGGTGAGGCTTCGGAAAAAAAGCCAGCTGTTGCAAACTTGCTACAAAAACTCAACCGAGAGCAGATACCTTTTGAGCAGGCTTCGCGTTATGGTGAGCGCTTTCTCTACAACCGCAACTATGTGAATCGCGATATTGATGAGATAGGCAGTCACTTCGGTGAGGATTTTCAACAGCAGATTTTTTCACTGCAGGCCAGTGACAGCTGGCAGGGCCCGATTCGCTCTAATTATGGCTGGCATCTGGTGCTGATCAAAAATATCCAACCCAGTTATCTGCCCCCTTTTGAGCAGATAAGCAGCGCTGTATTGGCCGATGCCAAGCGTGAGCAACATCGGCTGCGCCTGACTGAGGCCGTCGAACGGCTGATTTCCCAGTACCAGATCAGTATTGAAACCGCAGAATGAAAACGCTGGCGCATTTGGTGACTGTAGTACTGACTGCCCTCGGGACTGTCGATCTTTGCTGGGCCGATGAAGCAAGGCCAGTGTATGTGGAAGTCGTCCAAACCCAAAGTGAGCATGCAAACAGTGCTGACTTTATTTTGAAGTGGAAAATTCCGCCGGTAATGGCAGCTGCCAGTGAACCATCCATTACAGTGCATCACCCCGCTTGTATCCCCACCTATGGTGAGACTGCCACTGGCCTTTTGGGGCGCAGACACTACAGCTGTGATCTCGAGCTACTGCAGGGCCAAGTACTAAGCGTCAATATCCACTACCCCCAGACTAATCCGGGGTTAAACAGCCTGGTGGTGTTCAAGCCGCAAAGCGGAGACGCGATACAAATTTTCTCGGATCCTGACAAAACGCAAATTCCTATCCCCATGGCCGCCTCCGCCACTGCGGTGGCCTACCAATACACAGTGGTTGGCATTGAGCATATTCTTATAGGCACAGATCATCTGTTGTTTGTGCTCTGTTTAATGATTATTGCAGGGGGCTACAGACGGCTGTTAATCACGGTGACCG
>Ga0213866_10000105_pt1 | contig 67223 bp, 61 predicted proteins | sample PICome_11_FD_160079 | JGI IMG/M metagenome (GOLD analysis project Ga0213866, IMG submission 160079) | Coastal seawater microbial communities near Pivers Island, North Carolina, United States - PICO284 | ecosystem: Environmental > Aquatic > Marine > Coastal | place: USA: North Carolina...
CCGGCAGATTCTGATCAGTCATCGACATGATCCTTCCTCGCCCACAGCACTCAGCTGCGGACGCTCAGATCACGCCCGATACACAAAATTCCTGACAGACCCCCACCGGCGAGCTCCTCCGGCAACTCGAGCTCGACCCGACCCGCACCTACCAATCCACCGGAAAACCGAAAAACCCCCGAACCTGAGGGTTCGAGAGTTTCCGATGTCTCGCGACATCACATCGTGTCGGAGGGGGGACTTGAACCCCCACGCCCTAACGGGCACTGGCACCTTAAGCCAGCGCGTCTGCCAATTCCGCCACTCCGACGTGGCCCCCCGGACGAGCCGGAAGCGATGCGCAATCGTAGCGGGCATGACCTTCGGCCACACCCCCTGGCTACTGCCGCTCCGCCGGGCGGACCTCGGTGAGATCCAGCGTCCCGTCGGCGCGGTGCCGCAGGCCGTCGAGCCTGTGACCGAGCGCCACTCGCACCTCGAACTGACCGATCGGGAGGAGGAGGCCGGAGTCGATCAAGGAGCGTTCGAGGGCGTCGATCAGAAGGACGCGCTGCTCGATGTCGAGCTCACTGACAACGGCCTCGGCCAACTCGGCCCGCGCCTCGCTCTCGGGGCCGAAGACATCGTCGCTGGCGCCGGGTACGGCGACACGAAGGAGGGCGCTGCCTGGGCCGGTGCCGCCCGCGATCACGACCGGGAACAGCAACGCGTCGCCCGAGGCAACCCGCGCCGCAAATGTCGCTTCGTCCGATTCGACCGGCACGACCGCGACTCCTGCGGCCTCGAGCTGCGCGACGACTGCGTCGGTGAGCCGGCCGAGGGGGCCGGTGAGCACCTCCACGAGGGCGGCGTCGGGAATGGCCCCGTCAGCCGCGGTTGCAGGGGCGGGTCGAGCGATCAGTCCGTCTACCTCGGTCGCCAGGAGCAGCGGCTCGAGTGCGCCGAGAAGACCGAGACGGGCCTCCGTCAATGGGCTGCGAGCCACCATGGCCAGGTTGAGTTCGAGCGGTTGGCGAACGATGTCGGCCGGGAGCCCGCCTGCGCCCTCGCCGTTGGCCAGCACGGCCCAGTCGGCGTCGCCTTCGGCCATCGCCGCGGCGGGACCGTCGGCCGCCCTCACGAGCTCCACTCGGGTCACTGGAGCGTCTGGGTCGAGCGCCTCGAAGACATCGGACTCGTCGCCTAGAGCGTAGGCCCCGCTGGTGCGGAGTGATCCGTCCTCGCGCTCGCCGGTCACTCCGAACGCCGGAGCAGCCAGCACCTCAGGGAGCAGTTCGTACGGCGAGTCGAGGCGCACGACCAGCGTCGAGTCGTCGGTAGCGGAGAGGCCGGCCACTCCCCCGGCATCACCGGCCATCAGGTCGGCCCACCCGGCGATGGCCGTCAGCGCGGTGGCGGCCTGATCGGCCGGGCCGCGGCGGGCCACCCGCTCCAGCGACGCCTTCACGTCGCGAGCGGTGATCGGCTCACCGGCGCCGTCGACGAGCCCGGCGGACAGCACGAACGTCCAGAGAAGACGATCGTCGCTGACGAACCAGCGGTCGGCCAGGGCGGGCTGGGGCCGACTGTCGTCGTCGAGACTGGTGAGCCCCTCGTAGAGCAGGTCCGATACGACGCGATTCGTGAGCGACGCGGCCCCCGCGTCCGCCGGATCGAGGGAGGTGTCCGCAGGGACGGCGAGTCGAAGGGAGACGGGTTCTGCCGCAATCGTCTCGGCCGAAGCCGGATCGGTGGTGTCGATCCGGTCGACCTCGCGAGCAGCGCTGTCATCGAGAGCGGGCGGCCCCCCGGCACACGCCGAGGTCAGCAGCAGGAACGCGAGAAACGCGAGGAGGACACGGCGCATCTCTCCCTATCGGCCGACGAAACTCCAGCTACAGCACTCGTGACGAGTGTCTGACACCGGCAACGCTCCGCGTTGCTCGGAGTTCGGCGGAGCCGAACTCCCCGGTGGGAAGGGTTAGAAGATGAGGGCGTAGGCGACGGAGCTGAAGGCGAAGACGACTGCAGCCACGACAGTGATGCGGTCGAGGTTCTTCTCGACGACCGTCGAGCCGGCTGCGGCCGCGCCGGCGCCGCCACCGAACATGTCGGACAGGCCGCCGCCCTTGCCGCTGTGCAGCAGGACGAGGAAGATCAGGCCCAGCGCGGAGACGAGCCACAGGGGTGCAACGATCCAGATCACGGGTCGAGGATACCGGCTCAGGCCTGGTAGAGGCGGAAGTTGACGATACGGGCGAAGTCGTCGGGGTCGAGCGAGGCTCCGCCCACGAGCGCGCCGTCGATGTCGGGCTGGGCCATCAGCTCCGGCGCGTTGCCCGGCTTGACGGATCCGCCGTACTGAATGCGCACCGAGGCCGCAGCAGCATCGCCCCACTGGTCCTTGATCAGCGAGCGGATGTGGGCGCACATCTGCTGGGCGTCATCGGACGACGCCGTCTCGCCGGTCCCGATCGCCCAGATCGGCTCGTAGGCGACCACCAGCTCACCAACGACCTCGGCGGTGAGGTTGGCCAGCGAACCGGCGATCTGTGCGGCCACCTTCGACTCGGCCTGCCCGGCCTGACGCTCCTCGAGCGTCTCGCCACAGCAGACGATGGGGGTCATGTTCTCCTTCAGTGCCGCGATCGCCTTCGCGTTGACGATCTCGTCGGTCTCCCCGAAGAGCTCACGGCGCTCGGAGTGGCCCACGATCACGTAGGTGACGTCGAGCTTGGCCAGCATGCCGGCAGCGACCTCACCGGTGAACGCGCCCTTCTCCTCCTGGTGCACGTTCTGGGCGCCGAGCGCGATCGGCACGTCGTCGGCCTGCAGCACCGTCTGCACCGACCGCAGGTCGGTGAAGGGCGGGTGCACCGACACGTCGACCTCGTCGTAGTCGTCGGCCGTCAACGCGTAGGCCAGCTTCTGGACGGTCTGGATCGCCTCGAAGTGATTGTGGTGCATCTTCCAGTTGCCGGAGATGAGTGGCTTGCGGTCAGACGTTGCTTGACTAGCCATTGTTGGGCGCTCCTCGTAGGGCCTCCAGCCCCGGCAGGTCGCCCTTCTCGATCAACTCGAGCGAGGCACCCCCACCGGTGGAGACGTGGTCCATGTCCTTCTCTACACCGAATTGCTTCGCCGCGGCAGCGCTGTCGCCGCCGCCGACGACGGTGAACGCCTTCGTATCGGCCATCGCCTGGGCCACCGCGCCGGTGCCACCACCGAAACGCGGATCTTCGAACACGCCCATCGGACCGTTCCACAGCACCGTGCCGGCCTCGTGGATGACGTCGCCGAACTGGGCGGCGGATCCCGGGCCGATGTCGACACCCATCCAGCCGTCGGGAAGGTTGGCGCCCATCTGGCGCACCTCTCCCCCGGCCTCGGGCTCGAACAGCTTCCCGCCCGGGCCCAACGCCGTGATGTCGTAGGGCAGATGGATGGGCTTCGGTTGGTCGAGGAGCCTGGCGCAGGTCTCGACCATGTCGTCCTCGCACAACGAGGCGCCGATCGAGTGCCCCTTCGCCTTCAGGAACGTGAAGCACATCCCGCCGCCCACGATCAGCGAGTCGACGGATTCCAGCAGCGCCTCGATCACAGCGAGCTTGTCGCTCACCTTCGAGCCGCCCATGATCCCGACGAACGGCTTGCGCGGGTTGTCGCGCAACCCACCGAGCACCTCGACCTCCCGGTGCAACAGCCGGCCGGCCGCCGACGGGAGGTGCTGGGGCGGCCCCACGATCGAGGCGTGGGCGCGGTGCGACGCGCCGAACGCGTCGTTCACGTAGGCGTCGTGGCCCTCGATCAGCCGGGCGACGAAGTCCGGATCGTTGGCCGTCTCCCCCGGGTCGAAACGCAGGTTGTCGAGCAGCTCGACCCCCGGCACGAGTTCGGCGAGCCGAGCGCGCACCGGCTCGACCGAATACGCCGGGTCGGGCGCACCCTTCGGTCGACCGAGATGCGTGCACGCGGTGACCGACGCACCCTGCTCCAGCAGCCACCTGATGGTGGGCAACGCGGCACGAATGCGTAGGTCATCGGTGATGTCGCCGTCGGCGATCGGCACGTTGAAGTCGGCCCGAAGCAGCACCGACTTCCCGTTGAGATCGCCCAGGTCCTCGAGCCGGGGGACGGAGCTCACTTCTTCGCAGCGGCCTTCTTGGTCGCCTTCTTGGCCGGACGCTTCTTGGCGGCGGTCTTGCGCTTGGCCGGGGCCTTCTTCTTGCCGACGAGCACGGCCAGATCGACGAGGCGGTTCGAGTAGCCCATCTCGTTGTCGTACCAACCGAAGATCTTGACCAGCGAGCCCTGGGCCATCGTCAGGCCCGAGTCGAAGGTGCAGCTGGCGGGCGAACCGACGATGTCGGCCGAGACGAGCGGCTCCTCGCTGTATGCGAGGACACCCTTGAGACGCCCAGCCGACGCGGCCTTCTTGAACGCCGCGTTGATCTGCTCGACCGACGCTTCCTTCTTGAGGATGCCGGTGAAGTCGGTGATCGAACCATCGGGGATCGGGACCCGCAGCGACGTGCCGTCGAGCTTGCCCTGCATCTTCTTCATCACCAGGCCGGTCGCGCGGGCGGCGCCGGTCGACGTGGGCACGATGTTGACCGCCGCGGCGCGGGCCCGGCGCAGGTCGCTGTGGGGGCCGTCGACGAGCGCCTGGTCGCCGGTGTAGGCGTGGGTGGTCGTCATCAGGCCCTGCTGCACGCCGAAGGCGTCGTCGAGCACCTTGATCATCGGCACGAAACAGTTGGTCGTGCACGAGGCGTTGGAGATCACGTGGTGGCGAGCCGGGTTGTAGGTGTCTTCGTTGACGCCCATCACGAACGTGGCGTCACAATCGCCGGAGGGGGCGGAGATGATCACCTTCGGCGCGCCGGCCTTGCGATGGCCGGCAGCGGCCTCCTTCTTGGTGAAGAAGCCGGTGGACTCGATCACGACATCGACACCGAGGTCGCCCCACGGCAGGTCCTCCGGGTTGCGCTCCGACAGGACCTTGAGCACGTCGCCGTCGACATTGATGCCGTCGCGGGTGGCCTTGATCTTGCCGCCGAACTTGCCGTGGACGGAGTCGTTGGCCAGCAGGTGGGCCATCGTCTCGCGTGAGCCGAGGTCGTTGACGGCGACGAAGTCGATGTCGGCGCCCGACGCCTTTGCGGCACGGAAGAAGTTGCGGCCGATCCGGCCGAAGCCGTTGATGCCGACGCGTACGGTCATGGTGGGGTCTCCCCTGGTTGAGTTCTCGGCCTTGCGGCCACGCGTGATGTTAGAGGATCAGGCGCGGACGCCGGTTACCAACTCGGAGACGGCCGCGGCGACGAGCTCAGCACAGTGGGTCGCGCCCTCGGAGTCGCTCAGCGGGCGCGACACGACGAGGTCGGCGATCGCCGGGTCGACGTCGAGTGATCCGTCGGCGAGGACGACGTCGGGCTCGACCCCGTGGCGCCGAACCGCGTCGACATGATCGGCGAGGCTGTAGCCGTCGGTCTCGCCCGATTCGGGACCGAGATTGGCGACATAGACGACCAGACCGTCGGCGGCTGCGATCGCCCGACGGACACCGGGCAACGCCGCGGCGAGCACCGACGTGTAGAGCGACCCCGGCCCGAGCACGATCACGTCGGCCGACCCGATCGCAGCCTCGACCTCCACCGGCACCGGCGGGTCTGCGGGCGAAGTGAACAGGCGACGGATGTCGCCGCCGCGGGCCACTGCCACCTGGCCCTTCACCACGCCTCGGCCCGTGTCGGCCATGAGATCGACCCGCGTGCGGGAGGCGGGCAGGATCCGGCCCCGAGCGCCGACCATGGCCACCGCAGCATCCATCGCCACCACCGGGTCGGCGGCGTTCTCCAGGAGCGCAGCGAGCAGGAGATTGCCGGCGGGGTGCCCCTCGAGTACCCCGTCTTCGAACCGATGATCGAGCGCGTCGCGCACCAGCCCCGGAGGGGTCAGCGCGGCCAGGCACCGTCGCATGTCGCCGGGGGCCATGATCCCGAGCTCGCGCCGGAGGCGCCCGCTCGAACCGCCGTCGTCGGCCACACTCACCACGGCCGTCAGCTCGCCTGCGAGGTCTCTCAACGCCCCGAGCGACATCGCCAGGCCGTGGCCACCACCGATGGCGACGACGCGTGGGGCGGTCATTTCGCCACGTCCCGGTGGACGACGGCAGGAGCGTGACCGAGCTGATCGAGCACCGTGGCCATGCGTTCGGCGATGGCGACCGAGCGGTGACGGCCGCCGGTGCAGCCGAAGGCGATGGTCAGATACGACTTCCCCTCCTGCACGTAGAACGGCAGGATGAGCGCCAGCAGTCGCTCGAGCCGGGCCAGGAAGGCGCCCGTCACCGGCTGCTCGAGCACGTACTCCGCGACCGTGTCGTCGAGCCCCGTCAGCGGACGCAGCTCGTCGACCCAGTGGGGGTTGGGCAGGAAGCGGCAGTCGATCACCATGTCGACGTCGAGCGGCAGACCGTGTTTGTAACCGAACGAGGTGACGGTCGTGTGCATCGTGTGGCCGACGCCGCCGGCGCTGAACGCGTCGACCATTCGGTCGCGAAGCTGATGCACATTGAGCTCGCTGGTGTCGAGCACGAGGTCGGCCTCGGCCCGCAGGGGTTCGAGGGCGATGCGCTCGGCCTCGATGACCTCGACGAGGGTGCCGCTTCCCTCCGATGCGAAGGGGTGCACTCGGCGGCTCGACTCGTAGCGCCTCACCAGCACCTCCGTGGACGCATCGAGGAACACGAGCTGGACCCGGCCGAACTTCGACCGGAGGACCGACACCAGCGGAGCCATCTCCTCGTGGTAGCGGCCGGAGCCGACGACAAGGGCGAGCCGGTCCCCCGCGCTCGACGACCCATCCGCCAGCTCGGCCACCTTCGGGATCAGCGCCGGTGGCAGGTTGTCCATCACGAACCAACCCAGATCCTCGAGATTGTCGGCCGCGACCGTGCGGCCCGCTCCCGACATACCGGCGATGACCACGAGTTCACTCACGAGGATTCCGATCGTAGTGGCTCGTCAACGACACGCCCGCTCACCCATCGGCGGCGAACTCAGCCGTCTGAGGCCCGACGTGTCCCGACGAGGCCCAACAGCCGGGGCGTGGTTGCCACGACGTCCTCCTCGTATTCGGGAGCCTTGGCCAGGAAACCCGGCGGCGGAGCCGGCTCGACCATCTCGAGAATGTCGAGTCCGGCCGCGATCATGCCGTTGAGGTAGCGGCTGAGCGGCCGATGCACGAAGCGCACGAACACGCCCTTCTGCACCTCTTCCACCGTCACGGCTTCCCGGAGGTAGGCGCCGATACGCCAATACGTCTCGGGCGGCTCGATCATGTGGTCGATGATCATGCCGCTGTCGGGGGTCTGAAGCAGTGGGTGGTTGAGGAAGAGCACGAACCTGCCACCGGGCCGGAGCACGCGGGCCACCTCGGCCAGCGCGTCGTCGAGCGCGTCGACGTGTTCGAACACGAGGCACACCACCACGGCGTCGACGCTCGCGTCGCAGACCGGGAGACGGTCGGCGCCGGCCAGGGCGTAGACGGGACCTCCGGCGCGGGTGAGGGCGACCTCGATCTGTGAGGGCGTCGGATCGAGTCCGATCACTTCGGCGCCGTCGGCGGCCAACGCACGAGCGATCTGGCCCTCGCCGGTGCCGAGGTCGAGGACGGTTGCGAACCCGGCCAGGTGCTGCCGCGCCAACGGGATGATCTGCTCGACGTATTCGGGGTCGACGCCGTCGGTGAACTCTCGTTGCCACCAGTCGGCGTGTTCATCCCATTTCGGCTCGGTCACCCCGCAAGGATGCCGCGATCGCGACGTGGTCCGTCGCCGGGTGATCAGCGCAGATCGATGCGCACGACCGACTGCTCGCCCTGCATCGCGATCCACAGGGTGCCCTCGGCGAAGGAGATGCCGGTCGGGCCTCCGCCGGCGTTGGCCCCGCCCAGCGGAGTCCGCGACAAGATCCGGCCGTTGTTGGCGTTGACCTCCACGAGGGTCCCGTCGTCAGTCAGAGTCACCCAGGCGGAGCCGTTGTCCACCACGAGCTCGGTCGGGCCGTTGCCCACGACGACGGTCCTGACGACCTCACCAGTGGTCGGGTCGACCTTGGCGATCGTGCCCTCGTCGTGGTTGGCCACCCAGAGGTGCGACGACGCCGCGGTGATACCCACCGGACCCTGTCCGACGGTGACCCGCTGGACGATCTCGAAGCTCTCACGATCGATCTCGACCAGTTCGCCGGTGTCGAACACGGCGGCCCACAGGCCGTGGTCCGGATGCGAGATGACCTCGGTCGGCTGTCCACCCACATCGACCTGCTGCAGGATCTCGCCGTTGTTGGGATTCACCCGGGCGACGAACTCGCCATCGAACGAGGCCACCACGATCGTGTCGTCGTCCTTGTCGATGCCGTCGGGGCCCTCGAAGGGGAAGACGGCCGCCACCGTGTTGGTCCTGGGGTCGACCCGCAGCAGCTGGTTGTCGGAGTAGTTGGTGAGCCAGACCGAGCTCGAGGTCCGCATCACCCGCGTGGCGGCATCGGCGACATTGCTGTTGGCCACCACCCGGTTCGTGTCGGGATCGATCAGCGAGAGGCCCCCGAACGCGCCGACCACGGCGACCGACTCGGGCAGTGCACTGACGAACTTGGCGTCGGCCCCGACGACGATGCGGCGCATGATCGAGCCGTCGAGTGCCGGTGCGGGGCGCTCCTCCAGGTCGGCGACCGCGGCCTCGAGCCCGGCGATCTCGGCCCGCGCTTCCGCCAGGTCCTCGGCCAGCCCGTCGCCGTCGGAAGGAATCGGCTCTTCGTCGCGGTCGTCGTCACCATCGTCGACAACGCGGGTTGCTTCTTCGGCGACCGGGGGTGCGGCACTCTCGTCGCCGCCGTCGTCACCGCCGCTTGTCTGCCAGAGGAGACCGAACAGGGCCACCGCGCCGAGCAGCACGCCCAGCCCGACGAGGAAGGTCTTGCGGGGCAGGGTGATGGTCTCTGTGTGAGCCGGCGCGGCAGCATCGGCCGTCGACGCGACGTCGGGGCGGTCCTCGTCGTCGAACAGGGCGTCGAGCTCGTCAACCCCGTCTCCCTCGAGATCGCCGTCTTCGTCAGCCACGTCGGCCACATCGGCCACCGGCTCGGAGGCTTCCTCGACCGTCTCCGCGGCGGGCGACCAGGGGTCGTCGGCCAGCGCCTCGATCGGCGGCGGGGGCACAACCGCTTCCTCGACGACGGGTTCCTCGACGGCCGGCGGCTCGGGGACGACCTGTGAGGGCTCGATCGGCGGAAGCGGCGGTGGCTCGGGAGCTTCGAACGGCCGCAGGACACTGTCGGTCGGCTCGGCGCCCGTTCCGCTGTGGTGCGTTTCGTCGTTCATGGAGTCTCCTCGACCCGCGGTATTCCAGGATTACCCGCCCTCCTCCGCAGGTGGTGGACGGCGTGCCCGAGCCTCCACACGGTGGAGACTGCGAAAAACGTTCTCTGCTACCTCGTCGGGCAACCAGGTCAGGTTCTTGAGGTCCTGGAGTCCGGCTTGTTTCACGGCGTTGACGCCCCCGAACGCCTTGGTGAGGCGCTTCTTGCGGGCTGGGCCGAGTCCTTCGATGCCGTCGAGGGCCGATTTCGTCATGCGTTTGTCACGCAACTGCCGATGGAACGTGATGGCGAAACGGTGGCTCTCGTCGCGGATCCGCTGGAGCAGGTAGAGCGCTTCGGACTGGCGCGGCAGACGGATCGAGTCGGGCCGGCCGGGCACGAACACCTCCTCGAACTGCTTCGCGAGCGAGACGACCGGGATCTCTTCGCGCAGACCGAGCCCGTCGAGCACCCGCGTGGCCACGCTGAGCTGGCCCTTCCCGCCATCGACGACGAGGAGCTGCGGCGGATACGAGAAGCGGCCCTCGCGCTGGTCGACCGGGACCTCACGTTCTTTCAGGTAGGCGCTGAAACGCCGCGTCAGCACTTCCTCCATCGCCGCGAAGTCGTCGTTGCCGGGCACCGACTGGATCTTGAAGCGCCGATAGTCGGACTTCTTGGGCAGGCCGTCTTCCATCACCACCATGGAGCCGACATAGTCGGTGCCCTGGATGTGGCTCATGTCGTAACACTCGATGCGGAGCGGGGCGACGGGCAGTTCGAGGTGTTCCTGGAGCTCGCGCAACGCCTTGGCCCGGCTGTTGTGGTCGTTGGTGCGCTTCAGCCGGTGACGGGTGAACGACTCCTGGGCGTTCTGGGTGACGGTCGCCTGCAACGCCCGCTTGTCGCCGCGCTGCGGCACCCGGATCTTGACCCTGGACTCGCGGGCCGCGGTGAGCCACTCCTCGTAGAGGTCGGGGTCGCTCGGCAGATCCGGGACGAGCACCTCCTTCGGTGACCCGACCGGATTGTCCTCGAAGTAGAGGCGCTCGAGCACGCGACTGATCAGTTCGGGGCGGTCGAGCTCCTCGGCCTTGTCGACGACGAAACCCCGTCGGCCCATCACCCGACCCTTGCGCACGTAGAAGACCTGGACCGCGGCCTCGAGCTCGTCGTCGTGGAGCCCGATGACGTCGACGTCCTCGTTGCGGTTGAAGACCATCTGCTGCTTCTCGACGGCCTTGCGCACCGCGCTGAGGCGATCGCGCAGGTGGGCGGCGAGCTCGAACTCGAGATCCTCGGAGGCCCGGGTCATCTGGGCTTCGAGCTTGGCGATGATCTCGTCGGTGTCGCCCTCGAGGAACGAGATCAGCTCGTTCACCATCTCGTCGTAGTCGGCCTTGGTGACCTCGTCGACACACGGCCCCGCGCACTTCTCGATGTGGAACAGCAGGCACGGCTTCCCGAGCTTCTCGTGGTGCCGGAACTTGTTGTCGGTACAGGTGCGGATCGGGAACGTCCGCAGGAGCAGATCGAGCGTGTCGCGGATCGCATACGCCTGCCCGTAGGGGCCGAAGTAGCGGTTGCCCTTCTTGCGCTTGCCCCGCATGACCATGGCGCGGGGCCACTCGTCGACCGTGGTGAGGCAGAGGAAGGGATACGACTTGTCGTCGGTGTAGCGGACGTTGAACCGCGGCTTGTGGCGCTGGATCAGCGAGAACTCGAGCATCAACGCCTCGACCTCGTTGGCCACCTGGATCCATTCGACCGTCTCGGCCGTCTCGACCATCTGCCGCGTCCGCATGTGGAGGTTGCGGGGATCCTGGAAGTAGCTCGACAGGCGCGAGCGCAGGCTCTTCGCCTTGCCGACGTAGATCACCCGACCCTCGGCGTCTTTGAACTGGTACGAGCCGGGGGTGTCGGGAATCGACCCCGCCGGAGGACGTTGGACCATCGGTCCGAGACTAGAGGGTCCCTCGGACGGCCGGCCGCCTAGTTGCCGGCGAAGAGTGCGGACTCCAGGCCCGCAGCACGCTCGTCCATCGATGCGACGGTCGTCGCCCAGCGGGCGAGCGCGGACCGGTCGGCGGGACTGGCGGCGGCGCGAGCGATCGCGCCCACGTCGTGACCCTGATGGGGGCTCTGGATCGCGTCGGGACCGGCGATCTCGGTCAGTGCCGGCACATCGGTCACGACCGGCTGACACCCCGCCTGCATCGCCTCCACCATCGAGACGCCGAATCCCTCGTGCCAGCTGAGCTGCGCGTAGACGCCGCTGGACCACAAGAGCTCTCGCAGCTCGTCGTCCGACACGAACCCGGCCAGGATGAGGTTCGGGGGCGGGTCCGCCAGACCTGCGGCGATCACCGAGGTGAACGTGAACCAGGGCACGAGTGCCGCGGCCGACCCGAGGATGACGGAACGGGGCATCAGCGCGCTCCCGACCACGAACTGTGAAGCCCAGACACCCACGATGGCCGCGCCCACGGCTGCGCATGCCGCCGCGACGCGCTGCATCAGACGGCGCGGCATGTCGGGGAGCCCCACCGTGTAGGCCGCGACCGACAGGTACGCCACGAACACCACCGCCCAGGGGAGCCGGAAGTTGCGCGTGAAGTCGTAGCCGGGCTCGGCGAGCCATGTGGCATGCACCTTGGACAGTCCCAGCACGACGCCGGCGATCCCGGCATAGTTCAGCAGGAACGCCAGTCGACGGCTCAACATGCGCGCCGCCCGGCAGCATCCGACGGCCCGTGAGCCGTATGGATTCGCTCCATGGAGTCCCATCGGCACCCCGCGATGGTTCTCAAGGCCCATACGGGCCCATTTCGGGCCGGGGCCGGGCGCCGGCGCGGCGTCTAGGTGTCGAGCAGGGGCGCCAGGAAGCGGCCGGTGTGGCTCTCGGGCGTTGCCGCCACCTCTTCGGGGGTACCCACCACCACGACCTGGCCGCCGCCGGAGCCCCCTTCGGGGCCGAGATCGATCAGCCAGTCGGCCGTTTTGATCACGTCGAGATTGTGCTCGATCACCAGGACGGTGTTGCCCTGGTCGACCAGCCGCCCGAGGACCCCCAGCAGCTTGCGGATGTCTTCGAAATGGAGCCCGGTGGTGGGCTCGTCGAGGATGTAGATCGTGTGTCCGGTCGAACGCTTGGCCAGTTCGCTGGCGAGTTTCACCCGCTGCGCCTCGCCACCCGAAAGGGTGGGAGCCGGCTGGCCGAGCCGCACATAACCCAGGCCGACGTCGACGAGGGTCTGCATGTGGCGGGCGATGACCGGCTGGTTGGCGAAGAACTCGAGCGCGTCCTCACAGGGCAACGCGAGGACTTCGGAGATGTTCTTGCCCTTGAAGTCGATCTCGAGCGTGTCGCGGTTGTAACGCTCGCCCTTGCAGACCTCGCACGGCACGTAGACGTCGGGCAGGAAGTGCATCTCGATCTTGATGGTGCCGTCGCCCTGGCACGCCTCGCAGCGGCCACCCTTGACGTTGAACGAGAAACGACCCGGGAGGTAGCCCCGCACCTTGGCTTCCTGCGTCTGGGCGAACAGCTTGCGCACATGGTCGAACACGCCGGTGTAGGTCGCTGGGTTCGAACGGGGGGTGCGGCCGATGGGCGACTGATCGATGGCGATCACCTTGTCGAGGTGCTCGATCCCCTCGACCCGGGTGTGGAGACCGGGTGGCACCTTCGACGAGTAGATCCGCTGCATCAGCGAACGGTGGAGGATGTCGTTGACCAGCGTGGACTTGCCGGAGCCCGACACGCCACTCACACAGACGAACTTGCCCAGCGGGAACTCGGCGTCGACGTTCTTCAGGTTGTTCTCGCGGGCGCCCTTGACCACGACCTTCGTGCCGTCGCCGATGCGACGCACGCCGGGCACCTCGATCCTGCGCTTGCCGGACAGGTATTGCCCGGTGATCGACTTCGAGTTCTTCAGGAGCTGCTTGTAGGTGCCGGAGTGGACGATCTCGCCACCGTGCTCCCCTGCCCCCGGCCCGATGTCGACGACATGATCGGCGACCTTCATGGTGTCCTCGTCGTGTTCGACGACGAGGACGGTGTTGCCGAGGTCTCGCATGCGCACGAGGGTCTCGATCAGGCGCTGGTTGTCGCGCTGGTGCAGGCCGATCGAGGGCTCGTCGAGCACGTAGAGCACGCCCACGAGTCCTGAGCCGACCTGTGACGCGAGGCGAATGCGCTGGGCCTCGCCGCCGGCCAACGTGGCGGCGGATCGGGACATGCTCAGATAGTCGAGGCCGACGTCGAGTAGGAAGCCCAACCGGGCGTTGATCTCCTTGAGCACCTGCTCGGCGATGATCGAGTCGCGATCGCTGAGCTCGAGTTCGCCCAGCGTCTTGGCTGCGTCGGCGATCGACATGGCACACAGATCGTGGATCGTGTGGCCATCGATGGTGACCGCCAACGACAGCGGATTGAGGCGCGAGCCACCGCACTCGTGGCAGTGGACCTGGCGCATGTAACCCTCGATCGCGTCGCGGGCGGCGTCGGACTCGGCCTCGTCGTGGCGTCGCATGAGATACGGCAACACGCCTTCGTACTTGGCCTGGTAGGTGCGGGTGCGTCCGTAGCGGTTCTTGTAGCGCACCTCGATGCGCCCCTTCACGCCCTTGCCGTAGAGCAGGAGATCGCGTTGCTTCTTGGAGAGCTTCTCCCAGGGGGTGTCGGAGGGAACGCCGTATTCCTCGCAGATCGCCTCGACCAGGCGGGAGAAGTACCGGCTACGACCGCCCGCCCACGGGGCGATCGCGCCATCGGCCACCGTGGCCTCGGGGTCGGGTACGACGAGCCGCGCATCGACCTCGAACACGGTGCCGAGGCCGTCACAATGGGTGCAGGCGCCGTAGGGAGAGTTGAACGAGAAGTTGCGGGGCGCCAGCTCCTCGAAGGACTTGCCGTCGGAGGGACGCGAGAGGTGCTGGCTGAACACGATCGTCTCGGCGGGCGTGTCGGGGTCCTTGTGGACGATCTGCATCTCGGCGAGCCCGCCGGTGAGGGTGAGTGCCGTCTCGATCGAGTCGGTGAGTCGGCGCTCGATCCCGTCGCGGAGCACGAGCCGGTCGACCACGACCGACACGTCGTGGGTCTCGTAGCGCTCGAGTTCGAGCTCGATCTCCTCGGCCAGCTCCACGGGCTCACCGTCGACGATCGCGCGGGCGAACCCCTGCGTGGCCAGCTCCTGGAGCAGGGTGTCGTAGGTGCCCTTCCGGCCCCTGACCACGGGCGCCAGGACCTGGAACCGGGTGCCCTCGTCCATCAGCAGGATCTTGTCGACGATCTGCTGCGGGGTCTGGCGGACCAGCTCTTCACCGGTCTCGGGATCATGGGGAACGCCGATCCGGGCGAAGAGCAGGCGCAGATAGTCGTAGACCTCGGTGACGGTGCCGACGGTCGAACGCGGGTTGCGTGAAGCGCTCTTCTGGTCGATGGAGATGGCCGGCGACAGCCCCTCGATGAAGTCGACGTCGGGCTTGTCCATCTGGCCGAGGAACTGCCGGGCGTAGGCGCTCAACGACTCGACATAGCGGCGCTGACCCTCGGCGTAGATGGTGTCGAACGCGAGCGACGACTTCCCGCTGCCGGACAGGCCGGTGAACACGATCAACTTGTCGCGCGGCAGGTCGAGATCGACGTTGCGAAGGTTGTGTTCTCGGGCGCCCTGGATGACGAGTCGATCGGCCACGGCGGCACTCTATCCGGACGACACGCCCGAACACGTGTTCGTCGAAGACGTGCTGCGCTCAGGCCGGCAGGAGCTCCTCGATCACGTAGGTCCCCACTCCGAGCCATGGCACCTCGACGACCTCGCCGGACTGCCAACCAGACAGCTCGGCGTGCCCGTCAGCGTCGGCCCAACGCCGCGCACACCCGGCTTCCGCGCAGGTGCCGCGGTGGAGCAGCCATACCCGTTCACCAGGCGCGATCTCGTCGACCACGGCCAATGCCGGCACCACGTCGGGGGCCCGGTCGGCCCGCAGCCAGCGTTCGTCGAGCAGGTCGGCGGCGATCTCACGGGGGAAGTGGGCGTGGGTGCTGACCACCACGTCACCCTCGGTCACCTCGAGCACCGCGTCGCGGATGTCGGCGATGCCGTTGGTGCGCTCGACGTGCCAGGCCAAGCCGAGCGCGGCGATCGCCAGGGTGCAGACGAGCGGCACCGCGGCGGCGGGGTGTCGCCACCCGCGCCGCTCGTATTCCGCCGCGGCGACGACAGCCAGGACGGCGGCGGGAAGGAGGAGGTATCGGCCGCCCCACTGGGCCGCGAGCGAGCCGGTCCATTGGGTCGCGATCACCGCGAGGGTGCCGGCGACGGCGATCAGGACCAGGCGCCGTCCGTCCCGGCGCGCCAGCACCGGCGCGGCCGCACCCAGCGGCAGTACGGCCAGGGCCCCGGGCACGAATCCGGTTCCGACCAGGACCACGCGGATGGCCACTCCGGCCGCGGTGAGCGCCACGCCGATGCGGACGAGCGACTCGTCGTCGCGACGCCAGCCCCAGGCGGCGAGGGCCACACCGGCGAACACGGCCAGGCTCATGCCGATCTCCGCCGGGCCGAGTGCGGTGTAGAAGCTGATGGTGGTCAGCACGCCGTCGTGCAGCCGCTCCCCCAGCTCGGTGCCGGCGCGGCCGGCCTGGCTCACGGTCCGACCGCCGAGCGACTGGCCGAGCACGGCCTTGTCGAACTGGTACGTCACGAAGGTCACGGCCACGCACGCGACCCCAGCAGCGGCAGCCGCGACCGCCTGAAGGAACCATTCGAGATGGTCGCGACGGAGCTCGGGGCGGAGGAGTTCGACCAGCCAGGCCAGCGCGAGCACGGCGCCGCTCTCGCGCCGCAACACGAACGCGAGCCCGAAGAGCGCCCCGGTGGCGACCGCTTTGCGACCCACGGGGTGGGTACGGATCAGGACCAGGGTCCACAGGGCAACGGCCAGCGCCGGCGCATGTTCCCACTGGTCGGTGCCGTAGAAGGTGAGGGGCGACGCGGCGCCCACCAGCCAGAAGGCCAGCCGGCCCGTGGGTGCGCCGAGCTGGCGGGCCAGCGCCGCAGCCGCCGCCGCCCCGATCGGCACGGACAACAGCGACAGCGTCAGCGCGCCCAGGTCCCCGCCCAGACCGAACCCGACCGAGGACGCGGTCGGCATCAGCGCGCTGGTGACCTGGATCCACCCCTCGTCGGTCAGCGAGGTGTTGTAGAAGGGGTGATGCTCGCCCGGCCAGTCGGCCTCCTCGGCCCAGTAGCCGACATCCACACCGGAAATCCCCTGGTCAGCGATGTTCTCGACCGTTGCCGTCTTGCCGCCGCCGTCGGAACCGCTGTTGGCGGTGACGTCGCCGGCCAGCGCGACGGCGAGCACGAGGAGCAGCACGAGCAACGGCTCGAACCAACGGACGCCCGTGGGCCCGGCCGTTGGCTCTTCGGAGGCGACGGGGCGCGTGTCGGTCAGCACAGTCCCCCATCGGCAGGACAGCTGCGATCTGGAGGCGGCTCAGCGCATCTCGCGCAGCTCGCGCTTGAGATCCTTCACTTCGTCGCGGAGGCGGGCGGCGTATTCGAATCGCAGGTCGATGGCCGCTTCTCGCATTTCGGCTTCGAGGGTGCGGATGAGACGTTCGAGCTCGTCTTCGGGGAGGTCGCTGAGGTCTTCGGTGGCCCGACGCTTCGTGCCGAGCTCCGACAGTGCCTCGGGCACCGGCGCCCGATCCGCGGCCGGCCGGATCATCGACAGGATGTCGGTGATCTCCTTGCGGATCGAGGTGGGATCGATCCCGTGCTCCGCGTTGTAGGCCTCCTGCACGCCCCGCCGCCGATTGGTCTCCGAGATCGCCCGCTGCATCGAGTCGGTCATCTGGTCGGTGTACATCACCACCTGGCCGGCCACGTTGCGCGCCGCACGCCCGATCATCTGGATCAGTGAGGTCTCGCTGCGCAGGAACCCCTCCTTGTCGGCGTCGAGGATCGCCACGAGTGACACCTCGGGCAGATCGAGGCCCTCACGCAGCAGGTTGATGCCGACGAGCACGTCGAACTCGCCGAGGCGCAGGTCGCGCAGGATCTCGATGCGCTGGATCGTGTCGACCTCGCTGTGGAGATAGCGGACCCGGACGCCCAGTTCGAGCAGGTAGTCGGTGAGGTCTTCTGCCATCTTCTTGGTGAGCGTGGTGATCAGCACCCGCTCCTGGCGCTCGACCCGGCCCTGGATGAGCTCCTGGATGTCGTCGATCTGACCCTTCGTGGGCTTCACGATGACCTCGGGATCGATCAGACCCGTCGGGCGGACGATCTGCTCCACCACCTGGCTCGACCGCTCGAGTTCGTATTTCCCCGGGGTGGCCGACAGGAACACGACCTGGTTGAGGCGGTCCATCACCTCCTCGAACCGGAGCGGTCGGTTGTCGGCCGCAGACGGCAACCGGAAGCCGTGCTCGATCAGCGTGAGCTTCCGGCTGCGGTCTCCCTCGTACTGACCGTGGAGCTGCGGCACGGCCACGTGCGACTCGTCGATCACCATCAGAAAGTCGTCGGGGAAGTAGTCGATCAGTGTGTAGGGGGCCTCGCCCGGCTTCCGGCCGTCGATCGGCCCCGAGTAGTTCTCGATGCCGTTGCAGTACCCGACCTCCTGCATCATCTCGAGGTCGTATTCGGTGCGCATACGGAGCCGCTGGGCCTCGAGGAGTTTGCCCTCCTTCTCGAAGTGGGCCAGCTGATCGGCCAGCTCCGCCTCGATCCGGGTGATCGCCGCTTGCATCCGCGCCTCGCTGGTCGCGTAGTGCGTGGCCGGGAAGACGACGAGCTCGTCGAGGGTGTCGATGCGCTCGCCCGTGAGCGGGTCGACCACGGTGATCTGCTCGATCTCGTCGCCGAAGAGCTCGACCCGAACGGCCGTCTCGTCGTAGGCGGGGTGGATCTCGATGGTGTCGCCCCGCACCCGGAACTTGCCCCGCACCAGGTTCATGTCGTTGCGCTCGTACTGCAGATCGACGAGCCGACGCAGGATCGAGCGCTGGTCGTGCTCCTCGCCGGTGCGCAGCACCAGGAGCTGGGTTTCGTACTCCTCGGGCGAGCCGAGTCCGTAGATGCAGGAGACCGAGGCGACCACGATCGTGTCGCGCCGCGTCAGCAAGGACGACGTGGCCGAGTGGCGGAGGCGATCGATCTCGTCGTTGACCGAGGAGTCCTTCTCGATGTAGGTGTCGCTCGAGGGCATGTAGGCCTCGGGCTGGTAGTAGTCGTAGTAACTCACGAAGTATTCGACCCGGTTCTCCGGGAAGAACTCCTTGAGCTCGTTGGCCAGCTGGGCGGCCAGCGACTTGTTGGGCGCGAGCACCAGAGTGGGCCGCTGCACCTGCTCGATCGTCCAGGCGATCGTGGCGCTCTTGCCCGAACCGGTGATGCCCAGCAGGGTCTGGAAGCGGTCGCCGCGCTCGATCCCCTCGGACAACAGCGTGATCGCGTCGGGCTGGTCGCCGGCCGGAACGAACTCGGACACCACCTTCAGCGGGGTGCGATCTGAGGGAACGGTGACAGGCGCCATCGCGCCAACCTACCGAGGGGGTGTGACAGGCTGCGCAGATGTCGCGCAGAGAACAGATCCTCGCCGCCCTGGTCCTCGTGCTCTCCGGCCTCCTCATCGGCATCCTCCTCGTCTGGCTCCTGAGCGACGACGACGCCGACGTCGACACCGGATCGGGCACCACGACCACCGTCGAGGCGTCGTCGACCACCGAACCCCCGGTCGACGACACCAGGACCACCGCGGCGTCACCGACGACCACGGAATCCACCACGACCACCCAGGCACCGACGACGAGCGCCGCCCCCGTCACGACCACCACCGCGTCGGCCACTCCCCCGCCCGTGGCCGACGCCACCAACGGCGAGATCCTCGGGCTCCCGCTCGGCACGCCCATCGACGACGTCGTGGCCGCGATGACCGCAGCGTTCGGCGCCGCCGACACCGACTCCGGCTGGAACGGCGGCTGCCCGCTCGACGGCGGACCCGATGACCACGAACGCCGCATGGCCTGGGGCAACCTCTCCATCCGCTTCGACCGCTGGAACCAGCCCGAGCAGCTCGCCGGGTGGGGCTACCAGCGAGGGGCCGCCGGCTTCTTCGACCCCGAGGGGCCGACGCCGGACGACATCGTGCTCGACCCGGGCGCGGAGTGGAACCAGACCGGCAACGAACTCGCCGCAGCGCTCGGCGTCGAACTCGACACGTTCGGCGACATCTTCGGCCTCAGCTTTATCAGCACGGACGTCACCAGCTACCGGGCACCGGGCCTCGATGGCACCACGCCGTTCGACTACGTGGGCGTCCGCAACGCCGACATCTGCGAGTGACCGTCGCCCGCCCGCTCAGTCCGGGTGCGGGAGGGTCTTGATCCAGGACCACACGAAGTCGATCTGGGGCTCGAGCTCCTCGAGCGTGCCCGAGTTGTCGATCACGCGGTCGGCCACGGCGCGGCGGGCCTCACGCGTCGCCTGGTTCTTGATTCGGGCTCTGGCGTCCTTCTCCGAGAACCCGCGGAACTTCACCAACCGCCGGACCGCAAGCGTCGGCGGCACGTCGACCACGATGATGCCGCCCAGATTGGCGTATTGATCGGCGATCGACTCGCCGTCGGGCCGGACCAGCAGCGGGATGTCGAGGATGACGACAGCGTCGGTCCCTTCGACTGCCTCGCGTCGACGCACCATCTCCCTGCCGACGGCGGGGTGGACGATGTCGTTGAGCGCCTTCAGCTCCGCCTCGTCGCCGAACGCGATCGCCGCCACGGCTGCGCGGTCGAGCGAGCCGTCGCCGGCGACGATGCGTTTGCCCCACCGCTCGACCATCGCGTCGAACACCGGCTCGCCGGGTTGCTGCAGCTCCCGCACGATGCGGTCGGCATCGATCAACACCGCACCGCGAGCCACCAGCCCGTCGGCCACCGTCGACTTGCCGCTCCCGATGCCACCCGTCAGTCCGATCTCGATCACGCGATCGACGCTAACGCGGCGAAGCGGGACACCCGTACCACGACGCGCCGAGGGCAGGGCCGCCATGGGCGACCCTGCCCTCGTCACGTCACAGGGCACCCCGCCTCGTGAACGTGCAACCCCCGGGATCAGCCCCCGTAGGTACCGCCGCTCGCCGTGACGACCCGACTGGCCGAGTCGTCGACGCTGTCGCCGATGGTCGTCCCGAAGGCCGAGACACCGGCCAGTGCGACCAGAAGGATGAGTGAGATCATGAGGACGTACTCCACGAGCGACGCCCCGCGTTCGCAGATGCCGGCCCGGTCGGTTGCGTCATGGTGGTGATGATGATTCATGGGTGGACTCCCGGTTCAGCCGCCCGGAACGGTCTTCCTCGAGCGTGCTGATTGAGTTTTCGTCGTCGACGCGACGAGCCTGGATGGATCGTTCGACCCAACCTGTAGGGCTTCCGACCCGGACCTCTGGTTCGATCGGCCCAGGACCTCTCAACGTCGAATGCCGCCCCGGAGGGCGGCATTCGTGGAGTTCTGGAGAGGATCCGCAGGAGGGGTGCGGGCGGGGCGGGTGGACCTATTCGAGAGAGACGATGCCCATCCGTACGGCCCGGAGGACGGCCTGCGTGCGATCCCTGGCGTCGAGCTTCTGGTAGATCGAGGCCAGATGGTTCTTCACCGTCTTCTGGCTGATGTACATCTGCTCGGCGACCTCGGAGGTCGAGCAGCCGTCGGCGATGAGCTGGAGGACTTCCTCCTCGCGCTTCGTGACGACGCGGTCTTCGCGGGTGGGCGCCATGTCGAGCTTGCGGACCTCGTCGAGCATCGATGCGGCGAGCTGGGGCGAGAGCGCGGTGTCACCGTTGGAGGCCATACGGACCGCATCGGCGATCTCCTCGGTGGAGCAGTCCTTGACGAGATAGCCGCAGGCGCCGGCGCGGATGGAGTTGGCGAGCACGTCCTGATCGGCGTGCATCGTCAGCATCACCACCTTCGTACCGGGCACCGCCAGGCGCACCTGCCGGCAGGCCTCGACGCCGTCCATCTCCGGCATGGACACGTCCATCAGGACGACGTCCGGCGTCAGCGAGTACGCCATGTTCACCGCTTCCACACCGTCGCGGGCCTCGCCCACGACGTCGAAGCCGTGCTCCGACATGGAACGGCTGAGGCCTTCCCGGAGCATCCGGTGGTCGTCAGCGAGCATCAATCGAATGGTCATTGTGCCTGATTTCCTCGATACATCGACGACCAGGGTGATCGTCTTGTGACAAAGGGCCCTCTCCGGCCCGAGGTTCCATCGGTCATGCGGCCCGGTTCATTAGGCATCACGACCCGAACCGTTCGGCACACCCGGGCGCGACCGGTCACGGTCGGCTCCGGGTGTTGCGGTCGACGGGGAGGAAGCAACGCACCACCGTGCCTCGCCCCTCCTCGGAGTGGACCTCGAGTGTCGCTCCGATCGACGAGGCCCGTTCGCGCATGCCCATGACCCCGTAGGAGTCGAGACGACCGGCCTTGCCGACCGGGAAGCCCTTGCCGTCGTCGGCGATCTCCAGGGCGCCGGCCTCGCCGTCGCAGCGCCAACGGACGGCGACTCCCGTCGCCTCGGCGTGGCGTTCGACGTTGACGAGTGCCTCCTGGGCGATCCGCCACATCTCGCGCTCCTGCAACAGCGGCAAGCGGGGCCCGCTGCGGTCCGCGTACACACGGATGTCGAGATCGGTGCGCTCCATCAGGCGGGCGCTGAACTGTTCGAGGACCTCGCCGATCTCGAGCTGGTCGGACACATTGGTCCGCAGGTCGTAGAGCGTGTCGCGTACCTCGCCGATGACCCCACGGAGATCGCTGCGGAGTTGCTCCAGCGAGCCGCCGAGCTCCTCCCCGCGGCTTTCCTTGGTCACGAGCCGGTCGAGCTCGAAGGCCAGGTAGGCCAGCGACTGCCCGATGTTGTCGTGGAGATCGCGGGCGATCCGGGTGCGCTCCTCGTCGGCGCCGACCGTGCGGAGGCGGCTGAACCAGCGGGCGTTGTCGATCGCCAGGGCGACGGGCTCGACGAAGCCGTTGAGCAGCTCGATGTCGCGCCGGCCGAAGGCGCCCGGCTGGCGGGACTCCACCGCAAGCAGGCCGATGATGGAACCGCGGGCGGGAAGGACCGTGTAGATGCCGGAGGACGAGGTGGGTGAGATCCCCGGGCCCCGGGGTTGGCTCAGGTCGGGTTCCTCGATCATGCGATTGCTCGACATCGCCTCCATCAGCGGTCGCGGCAACTCGGTCGGCCCGAGGCGGGCCGGGAGCGCGGCGCCCTCACGGCGGATCACCTGCCAGCTGGCGTCGGTGTCGTCGAACACCAGGATCGCGACGGCGTCGAAGTCGACGAGGCCGCGCAGTCGGGCGACGGTCGTGTCGAGCACGTCGCCGAGATCCAGAGACGCCGGCAGGGTCTGGGCCACGCGATGCAGCGAGAAGAGGAGCGCATTCGCATCCGACAGTCGGTCGAGACGATCGAGTGCCAGCGAGTGCTGTCGGTCGGCCTCACCGCTGATCCGACGGGCGTAGCCGGCCACCACGCCGACCAGGAGCAGGACGGCCGACCACTGGAGAGCGATGCGGAGATCCTGGAGCTCGTAGCCGGGCTGCGCGGCGGCGCCGAGGCTGATCGCCAGGGCTGCGCCGATGGCGATGCGGAGACCGAACCCGAAGCCCCGGGCGAAGCCCGCCACGATGATCGCCGTCATCAAGGAGAAGACGAACGGTGACTCCCAGTAGTCGGTGGCTGCGACGGCACCGACGTGCAGCGCGATCTCGAGGAAGACCTGGACGAGGGAGCGGACGTCGCCCGTGTAGCGAAGGGGGCTGATCGTCCGGATGACGGTGTAGCTGACCAGGCCCATGCACCACAGCACGATCTCCCAGTCGGAGTTGACGAACGCCGACGCCGAGAGAGCGAGCGACACGATCGTCATGCCCCAGCGGATGGCCAGGATCGCCGGCGCGAACGCAGCGACACGATCGGCTCGGTCGGAGAGATCCGGGCCCGGATTGGGGGCCTCGTAGCCGTCACTTCCCCGGCCGATGCGGGCCAGAGGACGCATCCACGAACTGGACCGGTGACCCGCCGGTTGCCGGAGGCGCTCCGCGTCGGCCGGCGACGCCTCGGACGGCGTACGGAGGTCACTCATGAGATCCACGCGTCACCCATCGGCAGGTCACCGCGATTGCCAAGGACTTGCACCACGGCGCGACCTCAGCAGGCGGGGTGACCCGGGGCGCACAGGACGAGCCAGTCGTCGTCGCGCCACACTTCCTGCCATCCGGCGACCTCGGTCGCCAGCTCACCGAGCACACCGTCCACCGGCCACAGGATCGCCTCGGCCTCGTAGCGGTCGAGGATCTCGCGCCACCGCGGACCGCCGTCGAGAAGGACGAGATAGTCCTCCACGAGCGTGGCGTCGTGGAGCTCGAAACGGTCGTCGATCCAGGTGGCGCCGGCATCGCCGTAGCGGACGTCGAGATAATTGCCGACGAAGTCCTGATGGATGATCCGGGTCTCCCCCGGCACCAGACCGAGTTCGTCCTCCATCGCCGTGACCGCGTCCTCGGGATAGCGCGACACGTCGACATGAGGCCGGCTCACCGCGACCAACGGGAGCACGAGCAGCAGGGCGGCAACGGCGACGCATCCGAGGCGTATGGCATCGCTGGTACGGTCGGCCGCGAGGCGCCCGAGAGCGGGCAGGCCGCGCGCCATGGTCGGCAGCAGCACCAGACTCGCCAACGCGATGTTGCGTCGTCCGACGAGCGCCGCCGCGACGAAGACCATCGCCGGGAGCGCATCACGCCACCGGCCAGTGCGCATCAGCGCGCCCATCGTCCCGAGCACCATGAGCAAGAAGGCGCGCGTCCACATCGAGTCGAACGACGGCGACTGCCACTCGACGATGTGCGAGAGGACCTCCTGTCGACCCAGCAGGTCGAGGGGGAACAGCAACATCGCCGGGCCGTAGGGGTTCAGAATCCCGCCGGCGAGCATGCCGGCCCCGAGATAGCCGAACGCACGGGCTTCGGGTCGGACGTCGCCACGGTCGAACAACCCGCCGAGGCCGCGGGCCCCGAGATACACGAGGGCCAACGGCCAACTCCCGTGGATGTTGATCCAGAAAGCACCGACGAGGAAGAGCCAGCGCGTCCGCTCTTCGCCGGCGTCGCCCCGCTCCACCACGACCATGGTCAGCGCGAAGAGGACGAAGGCCATGAGCAGCGGGCGCTCCGACCAGTTGACGTGACCGATCGCGAGGAACGGCAGCATGATCGCCACGCGGGTGAACACCGATGGCGACGTGCGGGTCAGGTGCCACCCCAGCGCCGCCAGCACCGCGGCCAGCGCCGCCGTGAGCAGGCGGAGCCCATGGAAGCCGGCGAGGTCGTCGACGACCCCGTAGACGAACGACGCCAACCAGGACTGGACGACCACGCTCTCGCCGCCCGACGTCCAGGTGAAGACGTCTTCGCGGACCACGCCGTGGTCGAGCATCTGGCGTCCGGTGGCGAGATGGGTCAGGAAACTGTTGTCGGAGATCCGGCTGGCGCCGAACCCGAGACCCACGAGGGCCATCGCGAGGCCGGTGAACGTGCCCACGTCGAGGCGGCTCGCACGCGCCGGTCGGGGGCCTTCGCGGTCGGCCTCGACCTCACCGGCGGGCCGTGTGTCGATCGACTCGGTGAGACTCATGTTCGCCCTGATCGTTGATCGGTGACGGCTCAGAAGTTGTTCATGATCCGGATGATGGCCGGACCGAGCACCACGGTGAACAGGGCCGGGAAGATGCAGAACACCATCGGGATCAGCATCTTCACCGGGGCCTTCTGGGCCTTCTCCTGCGCGATCTGACGGCGCTTGATGCGCATCTCCTCGGCCTGGCCGCGAAGGACACGACCGATGGAGACACCGAATGTGTCGGCCTGGAGGATCGCGAGCACGAAGCTGCGGATCTCGGGCACTTCGATACGGGCATCCATCGCCCGCATGGCCTCGGACCGGGTCGAACCGGCCCGGACCTCACCCAACATCCGAGCGAACTCGTCGCTCAGCGGGCCGGGCACCGACCCGATCGTGCGCTGCAGCGCCTGCTCGAAGCCGAGGCCGGCCTCGACGGAGATGACCAACAGGTCGATGATGTCGGGCAGACCACGAAGGATCGACTTCTGCCGGTCCTCGACGGCCCGGTTGAGGCGCGCATCGGGGCCGACGAGCAGGGCGAGACAGAACAGGGCGTTGCCACCCAGCTGCGTCATGCCGGCCCGGCCCAGCGGATTCCAGATGTACCAGAACCAGAGCGACACCGGCACCAGGGCGACGGTGATGACGCGGACAGCGAGGAAGCGGTCGATCGCCTGTTGCGACGGTCGCCCCGACAGGACGTACTTGTGGCGGACACCGTCGACATAGCCGACCGGTGTGAGGCGTCGACCGAGGTTGGTCAGCGCGCCCAGGACCGGCAGGAAGGCTCGCTGAGCCAGCGGGTTCAGGAGTTCCTGATCGCGGACCGACTCGACCTCGTAGTCGTCGAGGGCCCGCAGGGAGTCCCGGACCACCGACTTCTCGTGGGCCTGGGACATGACCGCCCAGATGGCGACCGCGATGCCGCCACCGATGAGTGCGACTGCGATTTGGGGTGAAAGATCGAACACAATGCCCTCAGATGTCGATGGAGATGATCTTCTTCATCCATGCGAACCCCGCGAGTGCGGCGAAGATGGACATACCCAGGAGCACCTTGCCGAAGCCATCGGTGAACAGGGTGTTGATGTATTCGGGGTTGATGGCCCACATGGCCATGCCGAGGAGGATCGGGAGCGCACCGAGGACGATGGCGCTCATCTTTCCCTCGGCGGTGAGCGTCGAGACATCGCGACGCAGACGCTCACGTTCGGTCATCGTCTCGGCGACGGTGAGCAGGAGTTCGGACAGGTTGCCGCCGACCTCGCGCTGGATCTTCACGGCCATGACGGCCCACGCGAAGTCGGGTGAGTCCATGCGCTCGGCCGAGGCGTCCATGGCCTCCTCGAGCGGGCGGCCGAGCTGTGCTTCGGTGACGATGCGCCGTAGCTCGCCACCCATCGGGTCGTCGATCTCCTGCGAGACCGCCTCCACACCCTGCATGAACGAGTAGCCGGCCTTGAGGGTCGATGACAGCAGGTTCAGCGTGTCGGGCAGCTGGGCCATGAAGGCCTTCTGGCGGCGTGCCGCCTTGAAGCGCACGGCGAAGCCCGGGAGGAGCGCACCCATGACCGCGAACACGAGCATGCCCGGCAGCGATCCGAGGATCAGCAGACCCAGGAGCGCGAACGCCAGGGTGATGGCAGCGGCCGCGGTGAGCGCCTCGCCCCCTCGCAGGGGCAGGTCGGCCCGTTCGAGGGTTCCCTCGAGCCGGGTCAGGAAGCCCCGGCGCTCGGCCAGGTCTTCCGTCATCTGCACGGCCCGCTTCAGGATCGCGTTCTTCGAGAGGGCCGATTCCTCGTCCTCTTCCGCCTGGGCGGCGTTGGCGTAGGGGTCGTTGTAGGCCTGCAGCACGCTGGTGAGACCGGATTCGTCCTTTTGGAGGAGCAACACAACCGAGTACGCGCCCAGCCCGGCAGCCAGAGCGCCGAGGACGAGGCCGACGAGTCGGCCCGTGTCGCCGGACAGGAATCCGAGACCAGGGATCCCGCTGCTGCCGAGTTCGGTGAAGGGAGCCAGAGCCCGCCCCGCCGTCGTCGAGCCGGGGGTGTACGTGGCCCGAATCGTGGTGCCGTCGATGGCGACGGAGATCTGGTTGTTGGTGCCGATCTCCTCTGCGCTGAACGGGATCACCCAGGTGTCGTTGACGACCTGCGAGACCGAGCTGCCGTAGCCGGCGATCTCCGACGCGTCCTCGGTGAAGGCGAACGCCCCGCCGAAGGTCGAGCTCACGAGCGACTGCATGGTGCCGGCGACCAGGTCGGTCGCCGCCACGACGAACGCCGAGGCGTCGGCTGCCTGCACGGCACCACGCGCCTCGCCGGCGGTCGAGAGGGAACTCCCATCGACCGCGCCGGCGAAGACGATCATGTTCGTCGTGCCGGGACCCGTGCCGTCGAGCTCGAGCGCCGCACCACGAATCGTGTCGTAGAGGCTGCTCGCGCCGGCGGCGAGGACGATGCTGCCGACGATCCCGTCGGTGCGCTCGTGATCATTGTTGAGACCGACCCGGAGGCGAGCCGCGCCACCGGTGGTCCACACCTGGATCTCCTCGTCGGCACCGGCGTCACGGATGTACGCGGACGCCGCTGCGAGGAACGAATCGAGGTGGGCCTCGGCCGCCGCACTGTTGTCGATGACGATGGCGGTCTGGATGGGCAGATCGGCCTCGGCCAGGGCGACGGGAGCGTCGACGTCTGCATCGTTGCCGCCGATGGTGATGGCGATGTCGGTCGGCTCCGTGCCCGAGCGCACGATCAGCCGAGCGTCGTCGACGGTGTCGACGAGGAGGAGCTCCGGCGGGGCGGTCGCCACCGTCTCGGTGTCGTCCTGTGCCGCAGCAACGGAGACCTGGAGCACGCCGGCGATGAGCAGAACTCCGGAGAGGAGTGCGGCCAGCGCGCGCGTCGGGGTCCGGCCCGAACGGAGGTGGAGGAAGTGGCTCACTGTGCCGCCATGCCTCCGCCGTTCGGCTGGAAGGTCTCGGGGCCGAGGCGGATGCCTTCGGCGGTGAGCTTCTCGGCGAACTTCGGGCGGATACCGGTGGGCTTGAGCACACCGCGGTATCGACCGTTGTCGTCGACACCTGCAGAGAAATCGAACAGGAAGATGTCCTGAAGGGTGATCACGTCGCCCTCCATGCCCTGCACCTCGGTGATGTGGGTGATGCGGCGGGAGCCGTCACGCAGACGAGCGATCTGCACGATCACGTCGATGGCGGAGGCCATCTGTTCGCGAATGGCTCGCACCGGCAGGTCGAAGCCGGCCATGAGGGTCAGCGTCTCGAGACGGCTGAGCGTGTCACGAGGCGTGTTGGCGTGGACCGTGGTCAACGAGCCGTCGTGGCCCGTGTTCATGGCCTGGAGCATGTCGAGGGCCTCACCGGCACGACACTCACCGACCACGATGCGGTCGGGGCGCATACGCAGCGAGTTCTTGACGAGGTCACGGATGGTGACGGCGCCACGGCCTTCGATGTTCGGCGGACGGGTCTCCAGGCAGAGGACGTGGTCCTGGTGCAGCTGGAGTTCCTTGGCGTCTTCCACGGTCACGATGCGCTCGGTCTCCGGGATGAACGACGACATCACGTTGAGGGTCGTCGTCTTACCGGTACCGGTACCGCCGGAGACGATCATGTTGAGCCGTCCGACCACGCAGGCCTGCAGGAAGCGGGCGGCGTTGGCATCCATCGTGCCGAAGCGGATCAGGTCGTCGACCTGCAGCGGGTCCGCCTTGAACTTCCGGATGGTGAGGAAGGGTCCGCCGATGGTGAGCGGGTGGATGATGGCGTTCACACGGGAGCCGTCGGGAAGACGGGCGTCACACATGGGAGTCGACTCGTCGATACGGCGGCCGACCTGGCCGACGATCTTGTCGATGATGCGTCGCAGGTGCGATTCGTCGACGAACGTCACCGGATCCTTGGTGAGCTTGCCCGCACGCTCGACATAGACCGAGTCGGGACCGTTGACCATGATTTCCGAGACGTCGTCGTCGCGGAGCAGCGGGTCGATGGGGCCGTAGCCGAGGATGTCGTCGGAGACGTCCTGGATCAGCTGGGCCTTGTCGGAGGCCGACAGCGGCGCCCGCTCGAGGGCGAGGGCCTGGTGCAGCTGCTCGTGGACCTTCTTGCGCAGGTCCTCCTCCGACAGACGACTGTCGTAGAGGATCGGGCCGAGTTCGTCGATCAGGCTGTGGTGAATGCGCTGGCGCAGCTCGTCGAGCACCGGGTCGCGGCGGGCCTGGGCCCCGCCGGCCTTGGCCGCCGCGGTCGCGGCAGCGAGGCTTCCCGCGGCCGGAGGTGCTTCGGCCGCTTCGGCCTCGGCACCCTGCTGGACCTCGTGGAGACGCTTGTAGAGACTCATGGTTGTTGCATTCCTTCCGAGCAGCCTCAGACCGTGGGGTTGGTTGTTGAGCGGGCTCTGCTGAGCGGGGATTGGGGTGGAGCCGGCGGAGTACGCCGGTTCATGTGGTGCGACTACCTCTTGCGGCCCTTACCGGCGATGGCAGGGGTGAACATGCTGGCGAGGTCCTCCAGCGATTTGGCGACGCCGGATCGTGGAGAACTCTGGACCACAGGCACACCACGATTGACCGATTGCGGCACGACGATGTCGCTCGGGATAAGGATGTCGGCGCTCACCTGGAGCGTGCGCTCGACCTCGGTGACATCGAGCTTCACCTTGGAGTTCGCCCGGTTCAGGATCAGGTGCAGCTTCTCCATCGGCGTGTTGAGCAGACGGAGGGTCTGGAGTCCGATCTTCACGTTCTTGATGTTGGGGATGTCCATACCGGCCACGAGGAGCACCTCGTCGCTGATCTCGATCATCCCGAGCACCACGTCATTGAAGTAGGCGGGGGTGTCCACGATGACGAACGAGCAGAAGCGGCGGAGCACTTCGACGATCTGCATCATCTCCGTGGCGCCGATCTGGTCGGCGAAGGCCGGCTCGAGCGGTGCGGGGAGGATCAGCAGACCCGACGACTCGTGGGTCACCAGAAGGTTCTGGAGCAGGCTGGCGTCCAGCCGGTCCAACGAGCTGACGGCATCGACGATGGTGTGCTGCGGCGAGAGCTTCAGCATCACGGCGATGTCGCCGAACTGGAGGTCGGCATCGACGAGACAGACCGGCTTGTCGGAACGCTGGGCGAGCGTCACGCCGAGATTGGTTGCGATCATCGACTTGCCGGCGCCACCCTTGGTCGAGAAGACCGTGATGACCTGTCCGAGCTCGCCGTCGTCTTCGAAGATCTCCTCGACGCCGGTCGGTGCCGAGGGCGACGACGTGAGCGTGGAGGTGACCCGACCGATGGCTTCGTTGAGCTGCTGGGCGTCGGCGGGTGAGGCCAGGACGTCCTTGACGCCCGAGCGGAGCGCCTGTTGCAGGAGGTTGGTGGTCAGCTCCTCGGCCACGAGGATGGCCCCGATCTCCCGGTGGGCCTGGATGACCCGCTCGACCGAGCTCAGCGTGCCGTCCACGGCACAGCTCGGACCGAGCACCATCACGATGGCCTCGCCGTTCAGATAGGGAACCAGGTCGTCGACGACCGGGAAGCTGGACACGTCGTTGCCGAGGGTCTCGACGAGGCGGCCACGGGCCACGTCGTCGGGATCGATGACCACGAGGTTGACAGTGGGAGTAGCGGTCGAGCCCCGAAACCCACCCGCCGAAGCGGTGTCCGGGACCAACGATTCGCCCTCACAGCCGAGCGCGGGAGCCGCGTCGGCGCTGGTGTCGTCGGTGAAGAAGCTCGACATTTGGTTCACTCTCCGCTTTCGGCCCAGATCGGGGCGCAGTGGCCGCGGATGAAGTCCGTGAAGGGATCGACGACGTCGTCGACGGTTTCGCTGTCACCCTCGATGAACCCGTTCGGGCCGTAGGGGGTGCCACAGCCGGCGATTTCGGCCGGAGTGCGGTTGAGCATCAGCTCGTTGGTGAGTGCCGGCAGCGGCTCGAGCTCGTAGTCGTCCGGGAGGAGCGTCAGGTAAACGTCCTCGGGGGCGACGGACGCAAGGATCTGCGCGGCCTCGTTGGGCACCACGAAGGTGATGGTGCCGCCCTGCGGGGTCAGCGCCGTGGCGGTGCCGTCGGCCCCGGTCTGCAGCTGGTGACGGGCGCCGATGGCCAGGATCTCGACCCGCTGGTAGATGTAGCGGGCCGGCTGCGTGTAGGTGCAGTAGATCTCGGCACTCACGATTCCGCCGAAGGAGTTCTCCGCGTCGACGCCCAGGTCCTCCACGAACTGCTCGACGATCTCGTCCTGCGCTTCCTCGGACTCCAGATCGCACTCGCCGCTGTGGTTGACCATGAGGTTGACCTCGTCGCCGGGCTGGAGGTAACCGCCCACGGCTCGGGTGGTGTCGACCTCCATCGAGAAGGCGACGTTGCCGGACGGGATCTGGTCGCGCAGCGACTGGGTGAGCACCGTCGGGTCGATGAACAGACCGGCCACGATGATCTGGTTGCGGGGGATGTCGCCACCAGCCACGAGGCCCGTGATCGGATCCGTGTTGTCCGGCGAGATGAACGTCGACGGACGGATCTTCAGCGGGACTTCGCTCCGCTCGACCCACTCGAGCGCCTGCGCAACGGGGGTTCCCTTGGGGATGTCCGCCGTAGCGATCAGCACTTCGACCGGCTGAGCGTCGTCGTAGACATCGCGCTCGATGCCCCGCACATAGTTGAGCAACGCGATGCCGGCGAAGACGCCGACGCCGATCGCAGCGATAAGGATGAGTGTTTTGCGGGAACCCACGGGAACCTCGTTGGGGAGAGTGACCTTCTGCGATCCCCCTGTCGGAAGCGCGGCCTCGTTTATGAGGCCTTTGACCCGGGACTAGGGTCCTGCTGCGCGTCAGACGTCCGGAGGACTCCTCCATCAACGGCGTTCATCTGCCGCGCCTTGATGCCGAACGCGAAACGGGCGCCCCTTGCGGGACGCCCGTTCCTTCGTGTGATCTTCGTGCGGGGCCCGGTGGGGCCCGACGATCAGGCCTCTTCGGAGGCTTCCTCGGCCGGGGCCTCGGCGGCGATCTCGCCTCCGTCGGTGGCCGCCTCCACCTCTTCCTCGACCTCTACTTCTTCCTCGACGTACTCGTACTCGTACTCGGTGCCGTCTTCGGCGACCTCGGTGGTACCCGGCACCGGCGCATCTTCGCCGGCCTCGGCGTAGTACTCCTCCCAGGCCTGCTGGCCCTCGGAGCTGGAGTCCTCGCCCAGATAGTTGCCCTCGGCGTCGTAGGCGTGGTCGCCGAAGTGCTCCTGGTACTCGGCCGCGACCTGACCGCCCTCGGCGGCCTGCTTGATCGACAGGCTGATCCGGCGACGCTGGAGGTCGAGATCGATGATCTTGACCCAGAGTTCCTCGCCGGGAGTGACGACTTGCTCGGGGAGATCGACATGGTGGGCCGACATCTCGGAGATGTGGACCAGACCCTCGATGCCGTCGCCGACCTGGACGAACGAGCCGAACGGCACGAGCTTGGTGACCCGGCCGTAGACGAGCTCGCCCACACGATGCGAACCGGCGAACTCCTGCCAGGGATCCTGCTGGGTGGCCTTCAGCGAGAGGCTGATGCGTTCGCGGTCGAGATCGACCTCGAGCACCTCGACCTCGATCTCGTCACCGACGGTGACGACCGACGACGGGTGGTCGACGTGCTTCCACGACAGCTCGGACACGTGGACGAGGCCGTCCATGCCGCCGAGATCGACGAACGCGCCGAAGTTGACGACCGACGAGACCACGCCGGTGCGCTTCTCGCCTGGCTTGAGGTCGTCGAGGAACGCCTCGCGCTGTTCTTTCTGCGTCTCTTCGAGCCAGGCCCGACGTGACAGCACGACATTGTTGCGGTTCTTGTCGAGCTCGATGATCTTGGCTTCGAGCTCCTTGCCCACGTAGGGCTGGAGGTCGCGCACACGACGCAGCTCGACCAGCGACGCCGGAAGGAAGCCGCGGAGGCCGATGTCGATGATGAGGCCGCCCTTGACGACTTCGATCACCGGGCCCTTGACCATGCCCTCGGCTTCCTTGATCTCTTCGATCTTGCCCCAGGCGCGCTCGTACTGTGCCCGCTTCTTGGAGAGGACGAGGCGCCCTTCCTTGTCTTCCTTGGTGATCACGAGGGCTTCGATCGAATCGCCCATCGACACGACCTCGTTGGGGTCGACGTCGTTGCGAATCGAGAGCTCACGGCTCGGGATGACGCCTTCGGACTTGTAGCCGATGTCGAGCAGGACTTCGTCCTGGTCGACCCGCACGACGGTGCCCGTGACGAGCTGCCCGTCTTCCACGAGCACCATGGTGCTCGTGTAGGCCTCTTCGATGTCGACACCACCGAGGTCGGTGTCGATGATCTGGCGGGGGGTGTAGTTGCCTTCGGAATCGAAGGTGCCGAACTGTGTTTCTTCGGCCGCGGTGTCAGTCATGAATTCTTCTCGGGAGTCGAGTTGACGCTCGGGTATCGGACCCGGGTGCCCTGTCAGGAAGACAGCGCATCGAGGCTAGCGCTGGCGATCACCAGAAACTCCGGCGCCGAGACATCGGGCTCGCGGGGCTCCCACTTGCCCGGTTCGACGGCATCGATCGAGCGGACCGCGAGCCCCTCCGCCTCACACATCAGGCGAAGCTCGCGCGGCGTGAAGCACGTCGTCCACAGGTCGGTGACCGCCACCGTGCCCTCGCCGTCGCGGATCTCGGTGGTCGCACGATGGACACCCCGGACGGCGTCGAACTCGTTGCCGTCGAGCAGGTTGGCGACCTGGAGATAGGCGCTGAAGGCGGTGAACACGAGCGTCCCGCCGGGCTTCAGGGCACGGGCCATGCCGCCCAGGATCTCGCGATCCGGGTCGAGCCGCTCCCCTGCAGCCGGGCCGCCGGCCAGGCCGAACGCGCCCTGACAGATCGAGAGCACGAGGTCGAATTCGCCGCGAAAGGGCATGTCGCGGGCATCCTCGCGGCCGTAGGTCACGCCCTCCGGGGCATCGGCGCGGGCCACGTCGAGGAATGTCTCGCTGATGTCGACGCCGTGGACCTCGTATCCCCGGCGCCCGAGTTCGTTGGCGTGCCGGCCCGGCCCGCAGCCGACGTCGAGGACGCGGATCCCAGGCTCGAGTCCCAGGCGGGCGATCAGCGTGTCGATCTCGCGCCCGGTCCCTTTGGTGAACGAGTAGCGGAGATAGGCGGGACCCATGTGGTCGGCCAGGTCCTCGAACCAGTGCTCCATCAGCGTCCGCTCGGGGGCGAGTTGAGCGTGCCGTAGCGGTAGGCGCCGCTCTGCACGTCGCCGTAGCCAAACCGGTGGAAGGTCGCGTCGACGAGGCCGGTGGCGTCCTCCAGGAGCAGCCCTCCCCCGCCGAGACTCAGGACCTTGCCGTCGCCCAGGTAGATGCCGGTGTGGTAGTAGCCGGCCGAGTTGTTCCACGAGTCGACCCGGCTGGCGCCGGTGATGACCTCGCCGCGACTGGCGGTGTCGCTGTCGAACGCCGATGTGTCGGTGTTGATCTCGTCGACGAAGTTCCACGACGCGCTGTAGTCGTCCTCGAGGAACTCCTCGCCCTCGTCGCCCCCTGTGCGCTGCCGGACGATCTGATCGCTCGCGATGTAGGCGCAGCAGTGCCCGAACTCGTAGCAGGCCATCTTGCGCGTCTGCATGAACTCGTCGATGTGCCCGGCCGTGCTGGTCGGTGTCTCGCTACTGGTCGCCGTCGTCCATTCGAACCAGGGCTCGCCGAAGGTCGCGAGATGCCACGCCTGGTACTCGTGGAGTGCCTCCGCGACCCCGGCGAGGTCACCTGTTCCCCGCCATTCGGCGAAGATCTCGTCGAGATACCCCGCCCGCCGCAGTTCGTCGCCCGTCAGGCCGGACTTGTCGATCTGCATCGTGCGAGACCCGATGAACCGGGTGACGGCGGGCTCGGGAGCGACGGCCGCGGTGGCGGGGGTCGCGGCCGCAGTGGTCGTCGGGGCGGCGACCGCTGCGGCATCCGCAGTCTCCTGCGCAGCCGAGGCGACCGCGTCGGCCACGGCCCGGCCGATGCACTCCTCGTAGGCCTTCCTGGCCGCCTCGTAGGCTCCGCAGGATGTCGCCGCAGCCTTCTCGGCGGGCTCGACCTTGGCGCATGCGGTCTGCTCGTCGCCCCGCGCGGTGTGCAGATCGGCTTCCAGCCGGGTGGCTTCGGTCCGCTTGCGCTCGGTGCGCGCGCGCAGCTCGGCCCGGAACTCCGGCGTGTCGGCCCTCTGCCATTCGGCTTCGACCTCCTCCGCCGTCAACTCGCCGGCGCGGTACTTGTCCCAGACGGGCCCGAGTGCTTGGCGCCGGGCGTGCAGATCGGTGCTTGTGACGCGGTTGCCGTCGGCATCCTCGACCCAGGCGCCCGAGCCTTCCTCGAATGCAGGTGGCCACGATCGCCTCAGCGCGGCCAGCTTCCCCTCCAGCGCGGTGCTCTTCCTGCGGGCCTCGGCGCAGTCCGCCGTGGCCTTCGCTGCGGCGGTGGTCGCCGCTTCACAAGCCGCCTTGGCCTCGACCATCTTCTTGCGCAACTCCTCGCAGGGATCGCCGCCCGATCGGTTGGTGAGCCACATCCACAAGCCGACGGCGATCGTGCCCCCACCGAGAAGAAGGAGAAGCAACGGAAGCAGCGAAGAGTCGTCGTCGGACTCCGGCGGCTCGGCAGGTGGTTCCTGCGTGGGTGACGCCTCGGTCACCGAGTCGACGGTGTCGTCGGTCGGGGGCTCGTCCGTCGGGGCCGGGTCGACCGGAGCCTCGACGGTGAACGCGTCGTTGATCGTCTCGGCCAACGCCGGCTCGTCGACGGCGAAGGGCCGGGGAACGAAGGTGGCGAGGTCGCCGACCGGCACCATGCCCGGCAATGACGGGAAGGCACTGCTGCCCACGGCGCCCTGCACCTGTTGGGGGCCGTCCTGCACGAACGAGGCGAACCCGAACGACGCGCCGTCGAGCACCTGGTGCGGCAGCTCGAAGAGCGTGACGGAGTCGGCGACCGCCACGTTGCCGAAGGGTGGCACCTCGTTCCAGAAGCCGTTCTGGAACGAGAATCCGAACGTCTCGTGTCGCACCTCGGCCGTGGCCGGGTCGGTCTGGGCGCGGATCCCGAGGATCGTGTTGGCGCCGTTGAAGATGTCGCCGGCGAAGCTGCCGTTGTAGGCCGGTCCTCCACCGATCGACTGACCCGAGGGCAGGACGACGGCTTCGGGGATCTGGAGGCGGATGATGTTCTCCGCCCGACCACCGTCGCCGCCGGGAAGGAAGGGCTCCGCTTGCTGGACGACGATCACGTCGGCACCCTGCGCGTAGTCGGCCGGAAGGTAGGCATCGTCGATCTCGCCGTCACCCACCAGGAGGTAGCCGTCGAGGTCGCCCTCGAACACCGCGGGCGAACTGAAGATCGGCTGAACGCCACGAGGCGCTCCGCCGGTCGGGTCGTCCGACAGGAGGAGTTGGTCGGCGAAGCGATCGAAGCTCGACTGGAGGTCGGCGTCGTCGGACATCAGGGGCTGGCCCGGGTCGACGAGGTCACCGTAGGTCCATGGGTCGCCGCCCGATCGCTCGGTGAAGTACGGCAGCACCGCAACCGGATCGGAGTACGGGGCGTCGGCGGCCAACCCGGCGAGGTAGACCCCTCTCGTCGCCTCCTCGCTCAGTCCTTCGATCGGGGTGAGGGGGAGATCGAGTCCGGCCACCCGGGCCATGGCCGGCCCGTCCGCCGCCAGCATCTCGACGGGGATGCGCACCCCGCCGTAGCCGATGATCGGGTTGCCGATGTCGGTGGGCGTGTTGGTGAAGTTGTCGAACAGCAGGGACTCGACCGGCTCGGCGGTGACGTTCTGTCCGAAATCGAACGCCTGCATCGTCTGCTCGATCGGCGCGGCGATGCCTCCCTGCGCGGGGGCGGCGACGGCCGAGACCGCCACGACGAGGGCCAGAACGGCGGCTCTTGCGGATCGCGTTCGCGTGATGCTCATTCGGCCAGTGTCGACGGATGGCGTCATCGGCGCATCACTCATTGCCGCCCAACTCATCGCCGCTCAGCCCTTGGCGTCAGCCCAGGTGTCGGCGACCTGGAGGTCGATTTCGAGAGGAACTCGCAGGTCGAACGCATCGCGCATCACCGAACGGGTCAGCTCCGAGGCACGTTCGACCTCGGCGTCCGGCGTCTCGAGGATGATCTCGTCGTGGACCTGCAGGACGATGCGGGTGTCGAGCCCTTCGTCCTCGATGGCCTTGTCGAGACGAACCAGCGCCACCTTGAAGATGTCGGCGGCCAGCCCCTGGATGCCGGCGTTCATCGCCTGGCGTTCGCCGGCCTGGCGCACCTGCCGGTTGCCCGACGACAGCTCGGGAATCTGGCGGCGCCGCCCGAAGAGCGTCTCGGTGTAGCCGCGCTCGCGGGCCTGCTCGACCGTGTCGTCCATGTACTGCTTCACCGAGGGGAACGCCTCGAAGTAGGAGTCGAGGATCTCGGCCGCCTCTGAGACCGCGATGTTGAGCCGCTGGGCGAGTCCGTAGGCCTCCATCCCGTAGGCGAGGCCGTAGGAGACCATCTTCGCCTTCGACCGTTCCTCGACGTGGACGTCGGCCGGGTCGATCCCGAACACCTTCGCTGCCGTCGCCGTGTGGATGTCGTCGCCGGCATCGAACGCCTCGATGAGCCCCGGATCCTCCGCGAGATGGGCGATGCAGCGCAGCTCGATCTGGTCGTAGTCGGCGATGAGCAGCTTGTGGCCGGGCGGCGCGACGAAGGCGGTGCGAAAGACCCGCCCGCGTTCGGAACGCACCGGAATGTTGTGGAGGTTGGGCCGGTCGGAGCTGAGCCGACCGGTGCGGGCCACCGTCTGGTTGAAGGTCGCCCGAATGCGGTCGCCCTCCCCCACCTCGGCGACGAGCCCTTCGCCGTAGGTCGAGCGCAGCTTCTCGATCTCGCGATAGGCCAGTAGGTGTTCGACGATCGGGTGCTCGCCCCGCATCTTCTCGAGCGACTGGGCGTCGGTGCTGTAGCCGGTCTTCGTCTTCTTGCCGGGCGTCAGGCCGAGCTCGTCGAAGAGCACCTCGCGGAGTTGCTTCGTCGAGTTCACGTTGAAGTCGTGCCCGGCGTCGGCGATCACGGCGTCGCGGAGGCCCTCGGTCTCCGCGGTCAACTCGTCGCGTATGCGGGTCAGTACGACGGGGTCGACGCCAATCCCACGATGTTCCATCCGGGCGAGCACCCGTACGAGCGGGACCTCGAGCTCGTCGTGGAGGGCAACCGAGCCCTGCGAGGTCATCGCCTCGGTGATCGGCCCGACGAGTCGATCGACGGCGAGTGCGGCCCGGCAGGGCTCGGCGGCCGGGTCTTCCTGCTCCCCGTCGAGATCGAGCTGCCCGTCGGGCGGGCCCGATTCCGGAAGCTCGAGCCCGGCGTACTGGTAGAGCAGTTCGCCCAGGTCGTAGCGGTTGTCGGCCGGGTTGAGCAGGTAGGCGGCCAGACGGGTGTCGACCCGCAGATCACGCATGTCGACGTCGAAGTCGAGGAGTCGGCGTGCGGTCGCCTTGGCGCCGTGCATGGCGACCGGCCGCCCGTCGGGCCCGAGCAGCTCGCGCAGCGCATCGAGCACCTTGCCGCCGGTCAACACGGCTCCGGGAACGAAGCCGACCTCGGCCGCGGCGCCGTCGATCACGAAGGCCAAGCCGTCGTCGACGCCCGCATCGGGAACCGCCAGGGCCAGTACGCCGCTGCCGCCGGCGGCCTCCGCCAGCGCCGCGACGGCATCGCCCGCGGTGTCGAACGTGGTGAGCTCGGCCTCGAGCACCTCGGCCGCGGGGCCGACCTCGGCACCGATCGCTTCGGCCAGGCGGTCATGGAGCGTGCGGAACTCGAGGAAGTCGAACAGCGTGCGGACTTCGTCGCTGTCGTGGTCGCCCTTGTTCAGATCATCGATCCCGATGTCGAGTTCGACATCGCGCACGAGCACCATCATCTCCACGTTGTTGCGGACGTTGTCCTCGTTGGCGGCGAGGTTCTCGCGCAACTTCGGCGTCAGCTCGTCGAGGGCGGCGTAGATGCCGTCGATCCCACCCCGTTCGTTGATGAGCTTCGCGGCCGTCTTCTCGCCGACGCCCGGGACGCCGGGAAGGTTGTCGGAGTTGTCGCCGCGGAGCGCGGCATATTCGACATAGTCGACCGGCTTGACCCCGGTCCGCTCGAGGATCCCGGCCTCGTCGTAGAACGCGTAGTCCGAAACGCCCCGCTTGTTGTAGAGGACCTTGATGTGGGGGTCCTCCACGAGCTGGTAGCTGTCACGATCGCCGGTGACGACGATGACGTCGTCGCCGCGGTCTCGGCCCTGTGTCGCCAGGGTCGCGATGATGTCGTCGGCCTCGAAGCCGACCAGTTCGATCGACGGGATCTTCAGCGCCTCGAGAACCTCTCTGACCAGGCCCATCTGCTGACGGAGGATGTCGGGTGCCGACTCGCGCTGGGCCTTGTAGGTGGGGGTCATCTCGTGGCGGAACGTGGGTTCCGGGCGGTCGAACGCCACACCGATGTGGTCCGGGTGATGGTCCTTGATGAGGTTGATCAGCATCGAGGTGAAGCCGAAGACCGCATTGGTGACCTGACCGGAGGCCGTGGCCATGTCGGTGGGAAGGGCGAAGAACGCGCGATAGGTCAGCGAGTTCCCGTCGATGAGCATCACTTTTGCCATTGCCGGCGACCCTAGCGCTGGAACTCAGGGCGTGAGCGTGCCGGCGAGGACGTCGTGGGCGACCTCGGCCATGGTGCGGCGACTCGACATCGCCTGCTGCTGCAGGAACCGGAAGGCATCGGCCTCTGCAAGTCCGTGATGATCGATGAGGCGGCCCTTGGCCCGGTCGATCAGCTTGCGGGCCTCGAGCTGGTCGGCGAGGTCGCCGACCTGGGCATCGAGGGCCCGGAGCTCACGGAAGCGGGCGAGCGCCGTCTCGATCGCCGGCACGAGCTCGGCCCGCTGGTACGGCTTCACGAGATAGGCCATCGCTCCCGCATCGGTCGCCCGCTCGATCAGCTCTCGCTGGCTGAATGCGGTGAGCAGCACGACCGCCGTCCGCCGGTCGGCGGCGATGGCTCGTGCCGCCTCGATCCCGTCGAGCCCCGGCATCTTCACGTCGAGCAGCGCGAGATCGGGCTGGTGGGCCGCCACGAGCTCGACGGCGTCGTCGCCCCGGCCGGTCTCGGCCACCACGTCGTAGCCCTCAGCGGCGAGCGTCTCGACGAGATCGAGTCGGATGATCGCCTCGTCCTCGGCGACGACCACCCGTACGGGCGCCGTCACGTGTTCGCGGTGAGCCGGTCGAGCAGGTCGTCCTGCTGGCGTTCGAGCTCGGCGATCTTCGCGATGGCGCGGTCGCGGGAAGTGCGCAGACGGTCGGCGTGACGACTGGCCTTGCGATGTTCCTTCTCGGCGACGGGTGTCTCTGACACCAGCGCCCGGATTCGGGCATCGTCCTCTTCGCCGGCGAGCTGGGCGAGGTGCTCCTCGGTCACGCGGAGGTCGTCGCGCAGGGCGCGCAACTGCTCGCCGACCTTGCGCAGTTTGCGCTCCACCTGGGCGTTCGCGCCGGATGAGGACATGTTCTCCACCTTAGGCTGTGCAGATGCGTTTGTTCGGCGCCTTCGCCGTCACCTTCGCCCTGGTGGTCTCGGCCTGTGGCGACTCGAGCGCCACCGGTGCGTGCGTCGAGACCCGCGAACCCGAGGATCCCGCCAGCCTCCAGCCCGTGCTCGACCCCGACGGTGTGGTGTTCCAGACCGATCCACCGACTTCGGGCCCGCACCTGTCGGGCCCGCCTGTCTCCGGTCGTTTCGAGGCGCCGATCACCGCGGCTGCGCAGGTTCGGGCCCTCGAGGACGGTCGCGTGGTGGTGCAGTACACCGACGCCGCCGCCGGTGCCGACCTGGCGCCCCTGTCCGACGATCGCGACGTCGAGTTCGTCATCGCTCCGGCCACGACGCTGCCGGCCCCCGTGGTCGCCACGGCATGGACCTGGAAGCTGACCTGCTCCGCGATCGACCTCGACCGCATCCGGGCCTTTGGTGCCGACCGGGTCGGCGACGCTCCCGGCATCGACTGACGCGCCCGGCTCAGCCCTCGACGACGCCGGCGAGCCGCTCGAGCGTTGCCTCGAGGTTGGCGGGGTGCTTCTTCGGGTAGCCCATCAGCTCGATGAACTTCGGGGATCTCGCGGTCGACCAGTCGAACGTGTGGGTCACCATCGTGGCCTCACCGGCCGGCTCGAGCTCGAAGCGCCAGCGGTGCTTGCCGAAGTGGGCCCAGGCGATGAGCCGGTCCTGTTCGAACTCCACGACGGTGGACCACATCTTGTAGGGAACACCGAGTTTCATGTCCATGCGGAACTTGTCGCCGAGGGTCAGTTGGTCGGGTCCCTCGATCGATTCCCGCACGGAGCCCGAGCCGTCGATCTGGACATGACCGGCCGGGCTCGACACGATCGCGAAGATCGCTTCGGGTGACGCTTCGATAAGGCGGGAACGGGAAACGCTGCGCTTCGACATGGGCAGAGCATCGCGCAGTCCGCGGCGATGTCAGGCGTCGGCGAGCTCGAGTTCCCGGACGAACGCGGCGACTTGCTCCTCGAACCTGTCGGAAACCGCCGGGTCGCGGCCGAGCGTGGTGGTGATGTCGGGCACGAAGTGGCTGGTGCCTCGGGGGAAGATGTTGAGCGACGAATCGTCATAGCTGGTGACGCCGACCTTGTGCCGGTCGAAGCACACGCCGTGTGGGAAGTCGATGCCCGACACCGTCGACACCTCCTCGATGCTGCGTCGGTCGACCGCGTAGAAGCGGACGAGGTCGTTGGTCTGATCCGCCACCGCGACCTGGCCCTCGAAGAAGTAGACCCCGTCGACGTGAGCGCCCGGGATGTCGGCGAAGGCGACCATCTGATGGCTCTTGCCTTCGAAGTCGAGGCGTACGACCGCGATCCGGCTGTTGTACTGCTCGCCGGGCTGCCGGGTGGGCGAGCCGTCACAGAGGGGAAGGATCACATGACGGTCGTCGAGGAAGGTCGCATCCTTCGGACGCCACCCCTCGAGCGCGAAGGTGAACACCTCGTCGCCCGACTCGACCTCGTGGATCCGGACACGACAGCTGCCGCCACTGTTCACGATGCAGATGTGACGACCATCGGGGGTGAATTCGACCCCGTGGGTGAAGCCCGGCTTGGGTTGCGGGATCTCGATCTCGCGCATGAACTCGAGGGTCGACCGGCCCACCCGGTACAGCGACACCGAAGGCACCCGGCAGTTCGAGACCGCCGCGACGCCCTTGCCGTTGTAGGACAGCAGGTCGTTGATGGTCGGCTGCCCCGCCGCCTCGGTGACGACCGTGTCGAGCACCCGGTACTCGTCGGACCGGCGTCGCCGTTGGACGAGGTGGAGCGTCTGACCGGCCAGGTGTGACACCAGCAGGCGGCGGTGCGGGAGAAACGCGACGTCGGTGGCTGTGGCCAGCCGGATCTGCGGGCCGGCGTGCATCTGCTGGGTCCCGCTGATGTTCTCATCGTCGACGATGAGCTTCACGGAGGAACGGCCCATGGTTGGAGAATACTCCGGGCACCGCACCGGAGGCGACCGCACCCGTCGTCAACCCAGGTTGACGACGGTCCGGAGTGCCCGGGGCGGGACTTGAACCCGCACGCTCGTGAAAGCAACGGATTTTGAGTCCGTCGTGTCTGCCAATTCCACCACCCGGGCGGGGGTACTCACGCGCAGCGTAGCCTTCCCGGAATGACGCCCCGCACTCGCAAGCGAATCCTCCAGTTGCTCCTCGTCGTCGCCGCGGTGGCCGCTCTCCGCGAATGGTCGGTCCGCCGCCACGAAGCCGACCTCCACGACTGGCCGAGGCCGACCTCATGAGCCGCCGCACCCACCGGTTGCGCTGGTCTGCGGTCGGGCCGGCCTCCAGGTCGTCCAGCGCGATGGCCTGATCTGGCTGTTCGGTGGGGAGGACGGTTTCGCGTGCTCGCCACTCCCCGACTGTGACTCCCCGTACTTCAACGACGTCTGGACCAGCCCCGACGGCGCTGAGTGGACCCTGGTGTCCGAGAGCGCGGCCTGGAGCCCTCGTCCGGGTCACCAGTGCGAGCTCCTCGATCAGACCTTCGTCTGCTTCGGCTGATCCGGCCTCGTCGAGAACCCGAACGACGTCTAGGCCACCGACGACAGCGGCGACCGCGAGACGTTCGATTTCGACGACCCCGAGAACTCTCTGCGAGTCGACGACGAACTGTGGCTGTTCGGGCCGTGACCTAGTTCACTCACACTTACCAGCGGGTAACGAAACCAACTGCAAGCATCGGGGGTCGGAAGCGCGAACGACCGCCCTCGGAGGCACCCGCACATGATCGTCTTCACCTACCCAGGCCAGGGCTCGCAGGCACCGGGAATGGGTTCGGCCTGGGCCGACCACCCCTCGTGGGAGTTGGTGGAGGAGGCATCGGAAGCCGCCCACCGCGACGTCGCCGCGCTGCTGCTCGACACCGACGCCGACGAGCTGACGATGACCCGCAACGCCCAGCTGGCGACCTTCGTGACCTCGATGGTCGTGCTCGATGCGGTCAGCCGGCTCGGCGCCGAAGCGGTCGCCCACGCCGGCCACAGCCTCGGTGAGTACTCGGCGCTGACCGCGGCCGGTGCCCTCGACTTCGCCGACGCGGTTCGACTCGTCAACGAGCGTGGCGACGCCATGCAGTCAGCCGCCGACGAACAGCACGGCACGATGGCCGCCCTCCTCGGCCTCGACGACGACCAGGTCGACATCGCCTGCCAGCGAGCGGCGGGCGAAGTCTGGATCGCCAACTACAACGCGCCGGGCCAGGTCGTGATCGCCGGCGTGCCCGACGACCTCGACCGGGCCTGCGAGATCGCGAAGGAGCTCGGCGCCAAGCGGGCCATGCGCCTCCCGGTCGGGGGCGCGTTCCACACGCCGCTCATGGCCCCGGCCCGCGACCGCCTCCGTAAGGCGATCGACCAGGTCGAGTTCCGGGCCCCCGAACAGCCCGTCTACGCCAACGTCGACGGCATCGCCCACGACGATGCTGCCGACTGGCCCGATCTCCTCGGCGCCCAGCTCTGCTCGCCCGTTCGGTGGCGTCAGACCCTGCGCACGCTCGAAGCCGACGGCTTCACGACCTATGTCGAGCTGGGGCCCGGCACGGTGCTCACCGGGCTGGTCAAGCGGACCGTCAAGACCGGCAACCGGATCAACATCGCGACACCGGCCGATCTCGACGGGCTCCTCGAACAGCTGGCCGGCAAGCCGCAAGCCGGCGCGGGCGTTCTCGAAGGCGAGCATCTCTTCGCCACCGAACGCCTCGTCGTCTCTCCTGCGACGGGCGTGTTCGCCCTCGGTGCCGGCGTCGAACCGGGCATGGCGATCGCCGTCGGCGACGTGATCGGCACGGTCGGCACCCACGACGTCGTCAGCTCGTTCGCCGGTGAGGTGATGGGTGTGCTCGCCCTCGAAGGCGAGCGGGTCGGTTCACGCCAGCCCATCGCCTGGCTGCGGACCCACTGAGCATGACCATCCGCATCAACGGCATCGGCACCGCCCTGCCCGAGAAGATCCTGACCAACGACGATCTCTCGGAGATGATGGAGACGTCCGACGAGTGGATCCGGGCCCGGGCCGGGATCGGCGCCCGTCACGTCGGTGGGGTCACCTCGGAGATGGCGATCGAGGCCGGGGCCAATGCGCTCAAGGCGGCCGACCTCGGTCCCGACGACATCGACCTCCTCGTCCTGTGCACCACCACGCCCGATCAGCGCTTCCCGGCCACCTCCGCCGTGGTCCAGTCGGGGCTCGGCCTCACCTGTGGAGCGTTCGACGTCAACGCCGTGTGCGCCGGCTTCACCTACGGCTACGTGAGCGCCTACGGGATCATGCAGGCGCCGACCGGCCCCGATCGCGTCCTGCTCATCGGCAGCGACGCCATGTCGACCATCACCGACTGGACCGATCGCGGCACGGCCATCCTCTTCGGCGACGGCGCCGCCGCCGTCGTCATGGAGAAGCACGAGCAGGGCGAACTGTTGGCCTTCGACCTGGGGGCCGACGGCAATCTGCAACCGATCCTCTACTGCGACCACGACGGTTTCATCCAGATGGAGGGCCGTGAGGTGTTCAAGAAGGCGGTGCGAGCCGTCGCTCAGTCGGTCGAGAAGGTCCTGGCCAAGGCCGGGATCTCCCCCGACGACGTCGACGTCGTCCTCCCCCACCAAGCCAACATCCGGATCATCGAGGCCGTGTGCCAACGCATCGGAATCCCGATGAGCAAGACCCACAACGTGCTGGAGACGACCGGCAACACGTCCGGCGCCTCCATCCCCCTGGCGATGGCGCAAGCCGAGGCCGACGGTGTGCTGGAACCGGGCGCGATCGTGCTGATGTCGGGCTTCGGCGCCGGCATGGCCTGGGGTTCGGCGGTCCTACGGTGGTAAGCCGTCTGGGAACGAGAGAGCATTCATGACTGACACCACCAGCCGCGTCGTCCTCGTGACCGGCGGCAACCGCGGCATCGGGCTGGCCACTGCCAAGCGCTTCCGGGCAGCCGGGCACAAGGTCGCGATCACGGCCCGCAGTGGCCAGGCCGACGATGCCGAGGGGCTGACCGTCGTGCGCTGCGACGTGACCGACAGCGGATCGGTCGACACGGCGATCAGCGAGATCGAAGACACGCTCGGCACCGTCGAGGTGCTCGTGAGCAACGCCGGCATCACCAAGGACGGGCTCGTCCTGCGCATGGGCGACGACGACTTCACCGAGGTACTCGACGCCAACCTCACCGGCGGCTTCCGCGTCGCGAAACGCGTGGTCAAGGGCATGATGCGAGCCCGCTGGGGTCGCATGGTGTTCGTCTCGTCGGTGGTCGGGCTCGGCGGCCAGGCCGGCCAGGCCAACTATGCGGCGTCGAAGGCCGGACTCATCGGGCTGGCCCGCTCCCTCGCCAAGGAGTTCGCCAGCCGCAACATCACCGCCAACGTCGTGGCCCCCGGCCCGATCGAGACCGACATGCTCGCGGCGCTCACCGACGACCAGCGCGAAGCCATGCTGGCCATGGTGCCGGCGGGACGGCTCGGCGCCCCCGACGAGATCGCGGCGGCGATCGCGTTCCTCGCATCCGACGACGCGGGATACATCACGGGTACCGTGCTCCCCGTCGATGGCGGCCTTTCCATGGGCTGATCAGCCCCCGCTGACTAGCCTCGACCCACAACCCAAGCAGGGAGAAATCCAGTGAGTGACAACTTCGAGCGCTTCAAGAAGTGCGCAGTCGACGTGCTTTCCGTCGATGAAGGTCAGATCGTCCCCGAAGCCACCTTCGAGAGCCTCGATGCCGACAGTCTCGACCTCGTCGAGCTCGTCATGGCGCTCGAAGAAGAGTTCGACGTCAACGTCGAGGAAGAAGAGCTCGAGGGCGTGACCACCATCCAGGGCGCGTTCGCCCTCGTCGAGTCGAAGCTCTGACATGAAAGGCCGTCGCGTCGCCGTCACCGGCATCGGCGTGGTGGCCCCGTGCGGGGTCGGCGTCGATGCGTTCTTCGAGGGCCTGTGCTCGCCCGCGCCCGTGGGCCCGCGCACGCTCGACGACTTCGACCCGACGCCGTACTTCGACAATCCCAAGGAAGCCCGGCGCAGCGACCGGTTCTCCCAGTTCGCCCTGGCGGCCGCCGAGGAGGCGCTCGACCAGGCAGGGGAACTCGATGCCGATCCGGCCCGCCGGGGCACGTTCATCGGCACCGGCGTCGGCGGGATCCAGACGCTCGAGGCCCAGATCCAGGTGCGGATCGAGAAGGGCGAACGACGGGTCTCGCCCTTCCTCGTGCCGATGATGATGGCCAACGCGGCGGCAGCGACGCTGTCGATGCGCTATGGCTGGCAGGGTCCGTGTGAGAACACCGTGACCGCCTGTGCCGCCGGGACCCACGCCATCGGCAACGGGGCCCGCATGATCGCCGACGGCCGCTGCGACGCCGTCCTGGCCGGCGGCAGCGAAGCACCCTTCACCCCAACGGCGGTTGCCGGCTTCGGCAACATGACCGCCCTCAGCAACTCCGGCGTCAGCCGTCCGTTCGACGTCGACCGCGACGGCTTCGTGATGGCCGAAGGCGCCGGCGTGCTGGTGCTCGAGGAGTGGGACCGAGCCGTCGCTCGCGGGGCCACGATCCTCGGAGAGATCCTCGGTTCGGCCTCGACCGCCGATGCCCACCACATCACTGCGCCGGCTCCAGGCGGGACCGGTGCCGTCAACTGCATGCAGTTGGCGATGGAGGACGCCGGCATCACCGCAGCCGACGTCGTCCACATCAACGCCCACGGCACCTCCACCGACAAAAACGACGCCGCTGAGGCTGCCGCCGTCGCCAAGGTCTTCGGCACGCCGGGCCCGGCGGTCACGTCCACCAAGGGCGTCACCGGCCACGCCCTGGGCGGCGCCGGGGCGCTCGAGGCCGTCGCCGTGCTCTCGGCAATGAGCAAGGGCCTGATCCCGCCCACCGCCGGCCACGAGACGCGAGATCCCGAGATGCCCGAGATCGACATCGTCGTCGGGCAACCCCGCCCGTGGACGCCCGGCCCGTCGCTGTCCAACAGCTTCGGCTTCGGCGGCCACAACGGCACCCTCGTCATCGGCCCCGCCTGACCCCCCTGGGGCTTCTTAACCGAGAAAGGCGCGCTCAGCGCGCCTTTCTCGGTTAAGAAGCGGCTCGGTCAAGGGGTGGCGTCGACGATGACGAACATGAGCTCGCAGCTGGTCGCGAGCTCGCCGTCGACCGTGGCCCGTCCCTCGCCCTTGCCGGCCCGGGCCGACATGCGCGTCATCGTGACCTCGATGTCGAGGATGTCGCCCGGGCCGACCTGGCGACGGAAGCGGGCCTTGTCGAGCCCACCGAAGAGCGGCAGCTTCCCGGCGTAACGTTCGTCGGTGAGCACGGCGAACGCACCGACCTGGGCGATGGCCTCACACATGAGCACCCCCGGCAGCGTGGGCCGTCCGGGGAAGTGGCCGGCGAAGAACGCCTCCTCGCCGGTGAGCCGCCAACGGCCCGCCGCGGACTCGCCGGGCGTGATGGCCGTGATCTCGTCGACGAAGAGGAACGGATCTCGGTGGGGCAGGACGTCGACCGGGTCTGGGAAGCTCATGGCGCTCGAACCTAGTCCGCCGCCGCCGCCCGTCGGGCCGCCAAAATGCGAATCGGGAGCGGCCGCGGCCGCTCCCGATCAGAGAATGCTCGCCGAGGCGAGATTCAGCTCTTGCCCGCAGCCTTCAGCTTCGACCCGACGGTCAGCTTGGTGCGAGTGCCGGCCGGGACCTGGATGGCCTCGCCCGTCTGGGGGTTGCGGCCGGTGCGAGCCGAAGTGTTGGCCCGCTCCGCCTTGAGCCAACCGGTGATGGCGACTTCGTTGCCACTGCTCACCTGGGCGGCGATGGTCTCGAACATGGCGTCGAGGCAGGCACCGGCGTCCTTCTGGCTGACGCCTGCGGACTCGGCCATTGCGGCGATGAGTTCACCCTTGTTCATGTTGCTCTCCTGTTACTCCGTTGTGAAATCCACGGCTTTCGCGGGCTTGTGAATTACACGCGAGTCGAAATCCGGCCGCGAGTCAAGCATTTCCGCCCCCGGAGGCCGCCGTCGACCATTGAAATCTTGCGAAAACCGCCATTTCGGCCACTCGCAGCGGCAAGTTACACACCGAAGGTGAGGCTCAGCCTTCGGTGTTGCGAAGGAAGTCGGCCGAGCGCACGAAGTAGTCGGCGATCGTCTCCACCACGATCGCGGGCGTTGCCCGCCGTTGCGCGGTGATCTCGAGGGCGCGAGCCATGTGGCCGAGCCACGCGTCGCGGGCCGCCTCGTCGACCGTGAACGGCATGTGACGCATCCGCAGGCGCGGGTGGCCGCGGTGCTCGCTGTACGTCGCGGGGCCGCCCCAGTACTGGACGAGGAACATGGCCAGGCGGGCTTTCGCCCCGGCGAGGTCGGCGGGGTACATGGGCCGGAGGAGCTCGTCGTCCTCCACCCCTTCGTAGAACGCCTCGACCAGTTCGGCGAAGAAGTCACTGCCCACGACATCGTGGACGCTCGTCGGTCGGTCCGGGTCGCTCACCCAGAGAACGCTACCGTCGCCGTCATGTCCGCATACCTGATCATCAACTACCGCATCACCGACCCCGATCTCTACGGCGAGTACTTCCAGCTCGCCGGACCGGCCCTCAAGATCGGCAGCGAGTGCGAGGTCCTGGTCGCCGACCCGGCCTCGACCCGGATCGAGGGCGACACCGCCGGCCACCAGACGATCGTCTTGAAGTTCGAGTCGGCCGAACGAGCCCGCGAGATCTACGAGTCGGGTGAGTACCAGGCCGCCCTGCCGAAGCGCCTTGCGGCGACCACCGACCACTTCGCCGTGCTGGCGGCCGGCCTCGACTGACCCGGCGGAACGCGTGCTCAGCTGACGGGCGCGAGACGGGCCAAGGACCGCTGGAGACGCACGAGCGCCTCCAGCTCGGCCAGACACTCCGGGCACTCCTCGAGGTGGGCGAGCACCGCGGCCACGCGACCTGCGTCGAGTTCGTCGTCGAGCAGACCCTCGAGAGCCTCGGCCCAACGGGCCCGATGGAGCCATCCCATGGCTCCGGAACCCGCGGCCCGGCCTCGACATTCCCCGACGAGGAGTCAACTACCCGCACCCCGGCGGCTAGCTTCTCCTCGCATGTCCGAGTCCACGGTCGACGACAACGCTCAGAAGGAAGCCTTCGACCGCTATGTCGTCCCGGAGATCGAGGTGCTCTACCGAGTCGCCCGTTCGATCACCCGGAACCCGACCGATGCCGAGGACCTCGTCCAGGACACCATGCTGCGGGCCTATCGCGGCATCCTCCGTTTCGACGGGCGACACCCTCGAGCCTGGCTCCTGACCATCATGCGCAACGCGCAGATCAACCGGGTCCGGCGCAAACGCCCCGAGCTCCTCCGCGACCCCGACGCCACCATGGAACGCCTCGCCGACGAGGACAGCGCCGAACTCGGGCCCGAAGCACAGATCGTCGACGCCGAGTACGACGCCGCCGTCGAGCGGGCCGTCGACGCCCTACCCGAGAAGTTCCGAGCGGTCGTCGAACTCGTCGACATCCAAGGCCTGTCCTACGCCGAGGCCGCCGAGATCATGGGCGTACCGACCGGCACGATCATGAGCCGGCTCCATCGTGCCCGCACCCGAATCCGCAAGCACCTCGAGTCGAGCGGTGCCTATGTGAATGGACGACCGACATGATCCGCCGAAGCCGACGCTGCCGACACAAGCCCGAGGTCGACTGCCGCGAGGTGGGACGCGTCCTCCAGAGCTATCTCGACGGCGACGTCGAAGACGACTTCGCGGCCAAGATCGGCGCCCATCTCGAGGCCTGCAAGGACTGTGGGCTCGAATACGAGACCTACCAGCGGATCAAGGCCTCGCTCGCCGCCAAGATGCCAGAGGTCGATCCCGCCGCGGTCGAGCGCCTCCGGGCCTTCGGCGCCGAGATCACCGGCGACCGCCACGAGGCGTAGCCGACGGGACCTTGGGCCCTGCCCGCTGCCGCCGGCAGTTGGGAAGGTGCTCGCATGCGCATTCTCCTGCTCGCCGACGACGACGGCCACTTCCGCGAGGCCGCTGAACCCCTCGAACGCAAGGGCCACGAGGTGGTCGGATGCCACCCCGACGGCGCCGCCGGGCACCGCTGGCCGTGCTCGGCCGTCGACGACGTGTGCCCTCTCGACGACGGCATCGACGCGGCTGTCGCCCTCGGCACGCCCGACGGGCGGCCCGACGCCGGTGTCGGCTGCGTGGTCCGCCAACACATCCCCCTGGTGATCGACACCGAGAAGAGCGCGAACGAGCTCTGGCCCTTCGCCGCAAAGATGATCGACACGCTCGACGACTCGCTGGTCGACGCGGTCGAGTCGCTCCAGGGCGCGCCGCTCCCCCGCCTGACGGACGCCGCCGCGGGCGCCGTCGCCGGCATCGCCGACCGCCTCGAGCTCGAGGGGCCGTTCGAGACCGTCGTCACCCGGAATCGCCGCAACATCCAGGCCACGGTCCACGGTCCCGAGTCGACCACGAAGGACCAGCGGGCATCGATCGCGCAAGCGGCATTCGCCGCGGTGCGCAATGCGCTCCCGACCGGCGTGACCAACCAGATCAACGTCGCGTACGACGCCCGCTCCTAGTCAGAGAAGCGCGCGGTAGAGCCGTTCGTTCTCGTCGTCGAAGCACACGAAGACCACCCGGTCGATCGACGACCCAGAGGCGGTGGCGGCGCGCACGGCGGCCACCGCGGTCTCTGCCGCCAACGGCTTGGGAAAGCGATAGACCCCGGTGCTGATGTTGGGAAACGCCACGGTGCGAGCCCCCAGCTCCTCGGCCAGCTCGAGCGAGCGCCGGTAGGCCGAGATCAGCGTCGCGCGGTGCTGCTCCGCGTCGGCATCGGTCCAGACGGGACCGACGGTGTGGATCACCCACCGGGCCGGGAGCCGACCGGCGGTGGTGGCCACCGCCTCGCCCGGCGGGCAACCGCCGATCTCACGGCATTCGGCCATGAGCTCCGGCCCCCCGGCGGCATGGATCGCCCCGTCGACACCGCCGCCCCCGGCCAGTTGTGCGTTGGCCGCGTTGACGATCGCGTCGACCTCGACGGCGGTGATGTCGCCGCGAACGACCGCGAGCTCAGTCGGCAGCGGAGTTGCGCTCCCGCTCGCCCTTGACGAACGCCTCGCGGGCCTCTTCGCCGAGGCCGTGGAGGTTGAGCTCGAAGGTGAATCCCTGCTCGTAGCGGTAGCTGCGGCTCGGGTCGTCGTCGATGCCGTTGAGCGACCGCTTGGCTGCGCGCATGACGGTGGGGTGCTTCGAGGCGACCACCCGGGCCACGTCGCGAGCGGTGTCCATCAGTTCGCCCAGCGGGACGACGCGCAGGACCGTGCCCCATTCGGCGAGCTGTTCGGCTTCGACCGGCTCACAGCTGTAGAGCATCCACCGCAGGTGCTTCTCGGGGACGAGTCGACCGAGGTGCGTGGCGGCACCGAGGGCACCGTTGTCGATCTCGGGGAGCCCGAACTTCACGCCCTCCGCGGCGACGACGATGTCGGCGCTGCCCGCCAGCCCGATGCCGGTGCCGAGGCAGAAGTCGTTGACCGCACAGATGACCGGTACGGCACACTCGTAGACCGCTCGGAAGGCGTCGAAGCAGGCCTGGTTGACGCCGAGGATGCCCTCGTTGCCGGGCATCTGCTGCATTTCCTTGATATCGACGCCGGCGCAGAATCCCCGGCCGGTGGCCGTGAGGATCACGGCCTTCACCTCGGGACGGGTACGCACCCCATCGAGCACGACGGCGAGCCGGTGCGTGTCGGCGATCGGCAGGGCATTGACCTTCGGGTTGTCCATCACCAGTTCGAGGACACCGTCGTCGCTGAGCGACTCGTGGATGGTCACTTGCGCACCAGCACCGACGAGCCGTGACCGAACAGACCCTGGTTGGCGGTGACCCCCACGCGAGCGCCCTCGACCTGGCGGCCCTCGGCCTCGCCGCGGAGCTGCCACGTCAGTTCGCACACCTGGGCGATCGCCTGAGCCGGCACCGCCTCGCCGAACGCGCCGAGACCGCCCGACGGGTTGACCGGCAGGCGCCCGCCGATCGTGGTGACACCGTCGTTGAGGAGCTTCTCGGCCTCGCCCTCGGCGCAGAAGCCGAGCTGCTCGTACCAGTCGAGCTCCAACGCCGACGAGAGGTCGTAGACCTCGGCGACGTCGACGTCGTCGGGACCGAGACCGGCCTCGGCGTAGACCCGATCACCGATGGACTGCTTGAACCCGCGATCGGGGCGGGCCGTCTCGCCTGCAGAGTCGGTGGCGATGTAGGGCAGGTCGATCATCGTGTCGGGGAACGTGGGCGTGACCGTGGAGATGCCTGCGACGCGGACCGGATCCGTGTGGCCGTGCGCCTTCGCGTACTCCATCGACGAGACCACCAGCGCGGCGCCACCGTCGGATGTGGCGCAGATGTCGAGCAACCGCAGCGGGTCGGAGACGACGGGTGAGTTCATCACGTCGTCGATGTCGTATTCCTTGGTGAACCGCGCCCGCGGGTTGTGCACCGAGTGACGCGAGTTCTTCACCTTGACGCGGGCGAAGTCCTCCTGCGTGGCCCCGTAGACGTCCATGCGACGACGGGCCTGGAGCCCGAAGTAGACCGGGTTGGTCGCCCCGACGAGCTTGAAGCGCAGCCAGTCCATGTCGTCGGGCCGATCGCCCTCGTTGGGGGCGAGGAAGCCCTTCGGCGTGGTGTCGGCGCCGACGATCAGCGCGACGTCGGTCGCTCCGGAGAGGATCTGGCCCCTGGCCACCTGTAGTGCCGTCGCGCCGGAGGCGCAGGCCGCGTAGGACGACGCCACCTGGGCGCCGTTGAACCCGAGCTTCTGGGCGAAGGTCGACCCGGCGACATAGCCGGGATAACCACAGCGCACGGTGATCGCGCCCGAGACGAAGCCGACGTCGTTCCAGTCGACACCCGCATCGTCGAGCGCATCTCGGGCCGCGACGGTGCCGTAGTCGGTGAACTGGCGCCCCCACTTGCCCCAGGGGTGCATCCCGACTCCGAGGATCGCGATCTCGTCCATCAGCCGTTCTCCCTTGCCTCGACGGGCTTCCACTTCCACACCATGTATTCGTGGTCGTCGTCCTCGTAGAGGGTGTCGACGACCAATTCGACCTCGGTACCGACGGTCAGGTCGTCGGGCGTGACGCCCTGCACGCACTGGCCCAGGACGACCATCTGTTCCTTCTCCAACTGGACCGCCGCGATCGTGATCGGCTCGTAGGGGTCGGTGTTGGGCACGAACGGCGCCGGCGGTTGGTAGTCGGAGGACGTGTAGGACCACACCGTGCCCGTCCGAGACAGGAGCACCTCTTCGAGCTCGGCCCCGACCGCTGCGGGGTCGCCACCGGCGACGTGCTTCGGGAAGAAGTACGTCTCGCGCCCGGGCACCTTCCCGCCGATGAGCCGGGGCTCGTCGTCCATGGTGAACATGCCCTCGACCACTGGCACTCGCTGCTTCGTCACTGTCGGTGTCTCCCGTCGGCGAATCTGACGCCCCGTCAGAGTAACGGTTACCGTCGCCCACCATGAACGCCAGTCAGTACAACCAGAGCATCTCCAGCTGGGACGACTATCCCGTACACCAGACGTCGGAGTACATCCGTCACGTCGCGACCAGCGATCGCAACTTCTACGACCGGTACTACTTCAACCTCCACCCGAGTTCGGATCGCTACTTCGCCATCTTCGGGCTCGGCGTGTATCCCAACCTCGGCACGACCGACGCGTTCCTCGCCGTCACCCACGACGGCGTGCAACGGATCATGCGGGCCTCCAAGCCGCTCGACGACCGCATGGACATCTCCGTGGGCCCGTTCCGCATCGAGATCCTCGAACCCCTCCACCGCCTGCGCGTCGTCGTCGAGCCCAACGAGGCCGACATCTCGATGGACGTCACCTGGACGGGCAGCCATCCCGCGTTCGAGGAGCCGAGGCAATACATCCGCAGCCGCGGCACCGTCATGTTCGACACCCAACGCTTCGCCCAGTGCGGTCGGTGGGAGGGACAGATCACGATCGCCGGCGAGGAGATCGCCGTGACCCCCGACGTCTGCGGCGGCTCCCGCGACCGCAGCTGGGGCGTCCGCCCGGTCGGCGAGAAGCAGCCCGACGGCATCCGCCAGTCGATCCACACGATGGCCGGGATGTGGAACTACATGCCGATGGACTTCGGGGATCACTCCATCATCTACATGTGCCACGAAGAGCCGTCGGAGAACCGCCCGCTCGAAGAGGCGATGCGGGTGTGGAAGGACCCGGCCCGCGAACCCGAGTGGCTCGGTCATCCCCGATGGGAGCACGACATGATTCCCGGCACTCGGCTGCTGAGCGGGAGCAGGATCACGTTCCCGGACGCACCCGAGGGTTCGATCACCGTCGACTGCAAGCCGCTGCTGACCAACTTCATCTCGATCGGCACCGGCTACGGCATGGACGAGGACTGGCGCCACGGCATGTGGCAGGGCGAGGAAGAGGTCGTGCAGGCCCTCGAGATGAACGTCGACGAGATCCGGCCGTTGGCCCAGTACGGCGTGGTCGACTCGGTCGGCGAGTTCACCTACGACGGCAAGGTCGGCTACGGCCTGTACGAACACGGCTTCTTCGGCCCGTTCGAGAAGATGAACCTGCACGAGCAGGGGGATCTCCACCCGTAGGTCACGGGGCGGCCGTACGCTGGCGCCGTCATGGCGCTCCTGCCACCACCACCTCCTCCCCCACCCCGGATTCCCCCGCCTCCGGCGCCGAGCGAGACCATCCACCGGTCGACGTTCGACCATGCCGTCTCACGGTGGGGCATCGGCGATGCCCTCCTCTCGATGGTCGTCTTCTTCGCGGTGTCGCTCGCGGTCGGGTTCCTCGCCTACTTCGCGGTCGACGGCGACGTGCTCGCCGGTCCGTGGCTGCTGGCGGCGATCGCCATCCCCCCGCTCGTCCAACTCGCCCATGTCACCTGGATCGCCCGGGCCCGGGGCGCCGGTCTGGCCGCCGACTTCCGACTCCGGATCAAGGGCTCCGACGTGGCGACGGGAGCCGGCCTGTGCGTCGCCGGGCTCGTCCTCGCGGGCATCACGGCGACCATCATCTTCGAAGTGCTCGATCAGGAGCCCACGGCCGCCGCTGCCGAGCTCGTCCAGGACAGCGAGGACGGCAACGGACTCACGATCTGGATCTACCTCTTCGCCCTCCTCGCCGCCACGCTCATCCCCCTCGTCGAGGAGCTGGTCTACCGCGGACTGTGGTGGAGCGCCCTCGAGAAGCGCGGCGTCCCGCCCGTGGCCGTCCTCTTCATCACGAGCGCCATCTTCGCGATCGTGCACCTCGAACCCGTGCGGACTCCGGTCCTGTTCGTGCTGGGGCTGGCCATCGGCCTGGGCCGGCTCTTCACCGGGCGTATCGCGGCCTCGATCGCGGCCCACGTGTACGTCAACGCGATCGGCATGATCTTCCTCCTGATCGACCTCGGCACCGGGTAACGCCCTACCCCACTGTGGGGTGTTACCGTCCAGTCCACGTCGTCTGCAGCGGCGGGAGAGCGATGATCGGTCCCCGGATCGGATCATCCGCCGAAGGAGCAACCTCCCCGGGAACCTCTCAGGCACCCCGACCGCCACTGCGTGGGCGTCTCGGGAGAGTGATGTCGGCCGCAGGGTCGGGCATCCGCCGAAGGGGAAAGCGCCAGCCGGGCCACCGGTCGTCGTGAAGCTCTCAGGCCTCCGGACCGAGCGGGGAAGCCCGCTCGCGACCCCGGAGTTCCCGTGACCACCACCCCCACCCACAGCGATCGTCCCACCCTCGTCGAACTCGAGGGCCGCAACGCCTTCGTGGGGCGCCACATCGGGCCGACGGCAACGGAGCGCGACACGATGCTCAAGATCCTGGGCGTCGACAGCCTGGCCGAGCTCATCGACCAGACGGTGCCCGACGACATCCGCATGCAGGCGCCCCTCGACCTGCCCGCGCCCATCGGGCAGCAGGCTGCGCAGGACGAACTCCGCGAGATCGCCTCGGCGAACCGGCCCCTCACCTCGCTGATCGGCATGGGCTACCACGACACCGTCACGCCGCCCGTGATCCGTCGCAACATCATGGAGAATCCCGGCTGGTACACCGCCTACACCCCCTATCAGCCCGAGATCTCGCAGGGCCGGCTGGAAGCGCTCCTCAACTTCCAGACCATGGCCAGCGAGCTCAGCGGCATGGACCTCGCCAACGCGTCGTTGCTCGACGAGGGAACCGCGGCCGGCGAGGCGATGACCATGCTCCACCGGATCAGCCGCGGCAAGCAGGGCGACCGCTTCCTGATCGACCCCGAGTGCCATCCCCAGACCATCGCCGTGGTCGAGACCCGGGCCGAGCCGATCGGCCTCGAGACCGTCGTGGCCGACCCGCTCACGGCCGACCTCGACGGCGTCTACGCGGTGCTCGTGCAGTACCCCGGAAGCACCGGCGCGATCCCCGACCTCGCCGCCATCATCGACCGCTGCAAGGCGGCCGACACGCTCGTGGCCGTGGCCGCAGATCCCCTGGCCCTCACGGTGCTCACACCCCCCGGCGACCTCGGTGCCGACGTGGTGCTCGGCTCGACGCAGCGCTTCGGCGTCCCGATGGGCTTCGGCGGTCCGCATGCGGCCTACTTCGCGGTCCGCGAAGACCACCAGCGCTCGCTGCCGGGGCGCCTCGTCGGCGTCTCGATCGACACCCGCGGGCGTCGAGCTCTCCGTCTGGCCCTACAGACACGCGAGCAACACATCCGCCGCGAGAAGGCGACGTCCAACATCTGCACGTCCCAGGTGCTGCTCGCGGTCATGGCCTCGATGTACGCCCTGCACCACGGTCCCGTCGGTCTCCGTCGCATCGCCCGCCGCATCAACCGCCTCGCCGCCGTTCTCGCCGAGGGACTCAGGGAGAACGGCATCGACATCGTCCACGACCGGTTCTTCGACACCGTCTGCGCCCGGGTGCCGGGTCGAGCCGACAAGATCATGGCGATCGCCCTGGCCGAGGGGATCAACCTCCGTCGGATCGACGCCGACACCGTCGCCGTCTCTCTCGACGAGACCACCGGTCGGCAGGAGGTCGAAACCGTCTGGCATGCCTTCGGGGTCGAGTCCGACGTCGACCGTCTCGATGCGGTGGTCGACGACCCCCGCCCGGAGTCGCTCCGCCGCACCACGCCGGCGCTGTCGCACCCGATCTTCTCCGCCTACCGATCCGAGACCGAGCTCGTTCGCTACATGCGACGCCTCGTCAACAAGGACATCGCCCTCGACCGCTCGATGATCCCGCTCGGCAGCTGCACCATGAAGCTCAACGCGGCCACCGAGATGGAGCCGATCAGCTGGCCCGAGTTCGCGGGCATCCATCCGTTCGCGCCCGTCGACCAGACCGTCGGCTACCAGCGGATGATCGACCAGCTCGAGCGCTGGCTCGTCGAGATCACCGGCTATGCCGCCGTCTCCCTGCAACCCAACTCAGGGGCCCAGGGCGAGCTGGCGGGCCTCCTCGCGATCCGCGCCTACCACCAGTCGCGCGACGATCACGAGCGAGACATCTGCCTGATCCCGTCGTCCGCCCACGGCACCAACGCGGCCAGCGCGGTCATGGCCGGCATGAAGGTCGTCGTGGTCGAGTGCGACCCGCTGGGCAACGTCGACCTGGCCCATCTCGACAAGGTGATCAGCGAGCACCGCGATCGGCTTGCGGCCCTCATGGTCACCTACCCCTCGACCCACGGCGTGTTCGAGGTCGAGATCCGCCGCATCTGCGACATGATCCACGAGGCCGGCGGTCAGGTGTACCTCGACGGCGCCAACCTCAACGCGATGGTCGGACTGGCCCAACCGGGCGAGTTCGGGGTCGACGTCAGCCACCTCAACCTCCACAAGACGTTCTGCATCCCCCACGGGGGCGGTGGACCGGGCGTGGGCCCCATCGGTGTCGGCGCGCACCTGGTGCCGTTCCTGCCCAACCACCCGCTCAACCCGGTCGCCGGCCCGCCCACGGGGGCCGGCCCGATCGCGGCCGCGCCGTGGGGCTCGGCCGGCATCCTCGCGATCCCGTGGATGTACATCCGCATGATGGGGGCCGACGGGCTGCGGGATGCGACCGAGATGGCGATCCTCAACGCGAACTATGTCGCCGCCCGGCTCGGCGACCACTATCCCGTGCTCTACACCGGCGCCGACGGCCGCGTGGCCCACGAGTGCATCCTCGACACCCGCGTGCTCAAGGCCGAGGCCGGCATCGAGGTCGACGACATCGCCAAGCGGCTCATCGACTTCGGTTTCCACGCGCCGACGATGTCGTTCCCAGTCGCCGGGACCCTGATGGTCGAGCCCACCGAGTCGGAGAGCATCGAGGAGCTCGATCGCTTCTGCGACGCAATGCTCGCGATCCACGCCGAGGCGATGCGAGTGCAGAACGGTGAGTGGCCGGCCGACGACAACCCGCTGGTCAATGCGCCGCACCCCGCGACCGAGGCCACGGCCGACGAGTGGACCCACCCCTACAGCCGGGACGAGGCCGTCTTCCCCGAGGCGTGGGATCGCGAGAGCAAGTACTGGCCGCCGGTCAGTCGCATCGACGGAGTGCACGGCGACCGCAACCTCGTGTGCAGTTGTCCTCCCCTCGAGGAGCTCGCCGAGGCCTGAGCACCAACGCCCCAGATTTCGGCACCCCCTCGGGTCGCGCGTAGGTTCTCGCTCCATGGCTGACGAGAACCACGATCTGCTGGTCGAGCGGGACGGACACGTCCTGGTCCTGACCATGAACCGACCCGAGCGCTTCAACGCCCTGTCCGGCGCGATGCTCATCCGCATGTTCGACGCCTACGAGGAGGCGTCGAACGACCCCGAGATCCGTTGCATCGTCGTGACCGGTGCGGGCGGCAACTTCTGCGCCGGCGCCGACCTCCGGGCCATGGCGGGCGACGCCAAGGACGGCGACCCCATGGACACGCAGGCTCGCATGGCCGAGGACCCCGACATCGTCTACAAGGCCCTGTTCCGCCACTACCGCCCGACCAAGCCCATCGTGGCGGCCGTCGAGGGCGTGGCCATCGCCGGGGGCACCGAACTGCTCCAGGCGATGGAGATCCGGGTGGCCGGCGAGAGTGCCCGGTTCGGGGTGAGCGAGGCCCGGTGGTCGCTCTATCCGATGGGCGGTTCGGCCGTCCGCCTCCCCCGGCAGATCCCCTACACCCAGGCGGCCGAGATCCTCCTCACCGGCAAGCATCTCGAGGCCGCGGAAGCCAAGGACATCGGCCTGATCGGCCATGTCGTCCCCGACGGCACCGCGCTCGACAAGGCGATGGAGTTGGCCAACGTGGTGGCCGCCAACGGTCCCCTGTCGACTGCGGCGATCACGCGAACGCTGCACGAATGCGACGGCATGGGACTCGACGACGCCCTCCGCCACGAGTGGGAGTACGGCCAGGCCGTCTTCGCGAGCAACGACGCGAAGGAGGGCCCGAAGGCCTTCGCGGAGAAGCGCACGCCGAACTTCACCGGCACCTGATTCCGCGCTAACGTAAAACCGGAACGCGTTCTACTTTTCGATTCAGGAGCATTCATGGAGTTCGGCCTCTTCTTCAACGGATACCTTCCCGGACCGGCAGCCCACGACCCCGACTCCGAGCACCTGATGCTCATGCGCGAGGCCGAATACGCCATCCACGCCGACAAGTTCAACTGGAAGTACACCTGGTTCGGCGAGCACCACGCACTGACCGAGTACAGCCACATGTCGGCCCCGTACCCGTTCATGGGCTACGTCGCCGCCAAGACCGAGCGCGTCCACGTCGGCTCGGCCATCACCTCGTTCCCTACCACCAAGGTCCACCCCGTTCGTATTGCCGAACGGGCCGCCATGATGGACCACCTCTCCGAGGGTCGGTTCGAATTCGGCACCGGGCGCGGCGCCGGTAGCCACGAGGTCGCCACGTTCAACGGCACCGAGCTGAGCCAGACCAAGGCCATGTGGGACGAGGTCGCCCACGAGATCCCGCGCATGTGGGAGCAGAAGGACTACGAGTACCACGGCGAGCACTTCAACGTGCCCACCCCGCACAACATCCTCCCCAAGCCCTACGGCAAGGGCCATCCCCCGATGTGGGTCGCGTGCGGCAACCCCGCCACGTTCGCCAAGGCCGGCGGCCACGGCATCGGCGCGATCGCCTTCAACTTCGAACCGATCCACAACCTCAAGGGCCGCGTCGAGGCCTACAAGGAGGCGGCCGAGAACGTCACCGACCAGATCGGTCAGTACCAGAACAACAACGTGATGATGACCAACGCGGTGATCTGCCTCGAAGACCGTGAGGAGGCGCGGGCCATGGCCAAGCGCAACCTCCGCGGCTATCGCGTCACGATGGTGAACCTCTACCACGACTCGATGCCCCAGAGCCCCGATGCCATCGTGTGGCCCAACCCCACCAACCGCTTCGAACTCGACGACGACATGCTCGACTACGCCATCAAGCAGGGCTACATGCTGTGTGGCAATCCCGAAGAGGTGTGCGAGCAGGTCGTGGCGTACCAGGACGTCGGCTGCGACCAGGTCGCCTTCGGCACACCCGACGAGGGCTACACCCACGATCAGACCATCGAGATGATCGAGTGCTTCGGCAAGTACGTCATCCCCGAGTTCGACAAGGACCCGGTGCACTCGACCACCCGCATGCGCGAGGCGGCGGAGCCGAAGTTCCCGATGTTCAACAACCCGGTCGATCCGATCGTGGAGATGGCCGAGCCGCCCGAGTTCCCCATCTCGGTCTGATCGGGGCCCACCATGGTCAAGGTCGGAATCCAGATCCAACCCCAGGGCACGTCGGTCGCAGAGATGCGCACGGCGTGGCGGGCAGCCGACGCGATGGGGGCCGACTCCATCTGGATCTGGGATCACTTCTATCCCCTGTTCGGCGATCCCGATGCCACCCACTTCGAAGCATGGACGCTCCTGTCGACCATGGCCGCCGACACCAGTTCAGCTCGCCTGGGCACCCTCGTCACCGGCAACAGCTATCGCAACCCCGAGCTGCTGGCCGACATGGCCCGCACGGTCGACCACGTGAGCGACGGCCGGATGTATCTCGCGGTGGGTGCCGGCTGGTTCGAGCGTGACTACACCGAGTACGGCTACGAGTTCGGCACGGTCGGTTCGCGACTGCGTCAGCTCGAGGCCGACCTCGGCCGGATGAAGGACCGGCTCGGCAAGCTCAACCCGCCGCCGCTCGGCGATCTGCCGATCCTGATCGGCGGATCCGGTGAGAAGGTCACATTGCGCCTCGTGGCGGAGTATGCCGACGCCTGGAACACCTTCGGTCCGCCCGAGAACCTCCTGCGTCTCAACGGCGTGCTCGACGACTGGTGCGCCAAGGTCGGCCGCGACCCCGCGGCGATCGAGCGCACCGTGGCCGTCCAGGGCGACGACGTGCACGACATCGGTCGCTATGTCGAGGCCGGCGCGGATCACATCATCGTGATGTCCAGCACACCGTTCGACCTGGCGCCGTTGCAGACGCTGGTCGACCAGCGCGACGCCCTCGGCTGAACCGTCGCCTCGGACGCCCTCAGGGCCGGATCGCGTCGGGGCCCCACATGGTGTCGAAGCCGATCCCGCTGAGCCAGGTCTCGACGAGCTTGCCGTTCTCGACCCGGAACGCCTGCACCCAGTCCCACTGTTGGCCGTTGAACACCCACGACCCGATCGCCACGACGTGGTCATCCTCGGCGATGAGCCGGTAGCGCCCGTCGGAGATCTCCGCGTCCACCATCGCCGCCTTCAGGAAGTCGCGGTACTCCTCGGCCGTGATGGTGCGGGTGCCGCCCGCTTCGTGGCGGGTGTAGGTCGGACCCACGCATTCCGGGACACGATCGAAGTCCTTCACGAACCACATCTCGTCGTACCACTTGGCGAGCGCCGCCCGGGTCTCCTCGGTCGTGCTCATCGGGCTCCCTCCACCGCGACGCCGAAGCGATCGACATAGAACAAGAGCTCCTCGGCGATGACCGCGGGGTCGACGCCGAAGTCCTCCTCGATGTGATACGTCACGCTTCCGTGCACGCCCCGTGGATGGTCGACCATGTACGCCTCCATCGCCGCCTCTGTTCCGTCGTCGAAGGGATGGTCGGCCAGCTCGTAGATCGACTTCACCGTCGCGATGTCGTCGGCCATGAACTCGTGGAACCGCACGTCGATCGACTGACTCGAGGGCACGAGATGGCGATCGTCGACCATGGCCCGGAACATCATCGCCATCCGGTCGATCCAGTACCGGCCGACGTCGGCGAGGCGTTCCGGGTTGCGACTCATGCGTGAGGTGTAGGCGAGCATCGTCGACATCGACTTCGCGACGGCGACCGGGTCGCGGTGCGTGCACACGACGGTCGCGTCGGGGAAGACCGTGATGAGGTCGCCCAGTCGCTCCACGTGTTGCGGCGACTTCAGCAACCAGCGCGGCGCCTCGCGCTCGGTGCCCCGACCGAGGAACGTGAGCACCTTCAACATCGTCTTCATGTACTCGTAGAACGGAACCTGGTCGCTGGCCCGGTACCAGTCGCGCCAGGTGGGCATGACCCCCATCGTCTCGGGCGCCATTCCGCCGTAGGGAATCGCCAGCAGGGCGATCTCCTCGTGGACGTGTTCGGGATACATGTCGTGCATCCGCTTGAAGTACGGCAACGCGCCGTTGAGGCCGGCGAGTGTCTCGGCGCAGCGTTGGAAGCGGGGGTCGTCGGCATCGCGAGGCCCGTGGTCGAGTCCCTGCTCGGCAAGGGGCGGGACCGGCTCGACGCTCTCCCAGTAGGGCATCGTGCGAAACGACGGGTCGGACGACATGAGGTTGTGGAGATGGGTGGTGCCCGTGCGCCCCTGCCCGGCGATGACGACCGGCCGTTCGATCTCGATGTCGTGGATCTCCGGGTGACGGGCGAGCAGATCCGCGACCAACAGCTTCTGTTTGGCATAGCCGACCAGGGTGGAGTGGTTCGACAACTGTCCGAGGGTCGAGAGGTCGGCCTCCTCCACCATGGCGCGGGCCAGTATCGAGAGCGGTTCGACGTGGAGGTCGTCTCCGAAGTCGTCCAAGCCGGTCTCGGCCATGGCCTGGCCGAGGATCGCACCGGGTGCCCAATCGAGCGCCTCGGCGAGAGGCGCGACCATCTCGAACGCGGCCGCGATCTCGTCGGGGTAGCGCGGCGCCACGAGGTCGTCGATGCGGACGGCGGCAGGACGGTTCACGACTCCCCCGGCAGGTCGAACTCGCCGACGAGCACCGAGGCGTTGCCCAGCGGCGTCTTCGGGCCCGCCATGAAGTGTTCGTAGTAGCGCCGGAAGCGCCCCTGGAGATCGCGGTCGATCTGCTCCTGGCTGTAGTCGAGGGTGTGGAAGGTGGTGACGCCCACTTCGGCGCCGGCGTCTCGCGACGCGTCGGCATCGGCAACGGCCCAGACCACGCCGATGATGCCCTCGCCGCGCTCGGCGAGGATCCCCTCGACATAGCTGTCCTTGCCCGGGATCGGTGCCACGAGCTCGATTCCGGCGTCCCAACTGAACGCCATGCGCACACCGAACGACGCGGCCTCCTCGTCGTTGCCGGAATGGAAGGTGCAGCCGAGCAGCTTCTCGTAGAACGCGCGCCCGGCGTCCAGATCGTTCACGGCCATCACCACGCGGTTCACCCCGCGCTGGCGGGTGTGTGCCTCGGTCATCGCTCCTCCTTGGGAAACAGTTGTCGTCCGTCCGACTCGATGCGGATGCGGCGCAGATACAGGCTCGCGATCCGCCACTCGCCGTCATCGCCCCGCCGGTAGCGCTCCTCGTACCAGCCGGTGCCCCACATGTGTCCGAGACCGAACTCGGGGGGCCAGAAGAGGTGATCCTCCATCGACCACACCCCGGTCGCCTCATGACCGTCGACTGCGATCTCCGACATGTGCCCGTGATGCACCGTGATCACCGGGTCGATCAGCTGACGGAGCCCGGCAATCCATTCGTCGCGGCCCACGGTCGGAGTGTCGTCGCCGGTGTCGTCGGGCGTGCAGATCTCCACGTCGGGGGTGAAGACATCGTGCCACTCATCCCACCGCTTCTGGTCCATGAGGCGGAAGTAGCGGGCCTTCAGCTGCCGGATCGCCTCGATGTCGGCCAGGTCCTCGGGAGTCGGCGCCATGGCCGACGACCGTAGTGCGATACTCGCTGGGCGCCGAAAACCGACACGACGCAGGGAGGCCGAGAGTGACCGACGCCGACACCTACCGTCTCAGCGATCGCTACACCGAGGACGAGGGAACCGTCTTCATGACGGGGATCCAGGCGCTCGCCCGGCTCCCGATCGAGCAGCTGCGGGTTGACCGCCGCACCGGTCTGCGCACCGCGGCCTTCGCCGCCGGCTACCCGGGATCGCCGCTCGGCGGGCTCGATGGCGCCCTGGCCCGAGCGGCGCAGGAGGCGCCCGACCTGCCGCTGACCCTGCGACCCTCGGTCAACGAGGAGTACGCGGCCACAGCCGTCATGGGCAGCCAGCTCGCCACCACCCGCCCCGATGCCCGCTACGACGGCGTGATCGGCCTCTGGTACGGCAAGGCGCCGGGCGTCGACCGGGCGTCGGATGCCATCCGGCACGCCGTGTTCGCCGGTACCGACCCACATGGCGGGGCAGTGGCCGTCGTGGGCGACGATCCGGCCGCGAAGTCGTCGACGATCCCCTCCACCAGCGCGGGTGTGTTCTCGTCGATGCATGTGCCGGTGCTCTACCCCGGCGACCCCGCCGAGGCCCTCGATCTCGGACGGCATGCGATCGCCCTCAGCCGAGCGAGCGGTCTGTGGGTGAGTCTGAAGATCGTGGCCGACGTGGCCGACGGCTCCAGCACGGTCGAGATCGACCCCGACCGCGTCCAGCCGGTCATTCCGACCGTCGACGGCGAGCCCTACGCCCACGCCCCCAACGGCATGCTGCTCACGCCGCGCTCGCTCGACATCGAGCGGGAGATCGTCGACATCCGCGCCCCGCTCGCGCTCGAGTATGCGGCGGCCAACCGGCTCAACCACGTCACCATCGACCCGGCCGACGCCTGGCTCGGCATCGTCGCGTCGGGCATCACCTACCGCGAACTCCGCGAGGCATTGCGACGCATCGGCCTCGAGACCGATGCCGACATCGCGTCCGCGGGCCTACGGCTGCTGAAGCTGGGTATGCCGGTGCCGTTCAACGTGTCGACGATTCGCACCTTCGCCCGGGGGCTGGATCGCATCCTCGTCGTCGAGGAGAAGACGCCCAACGTCGAATCGCTGGTCAAGGACGCGCTCTACAACGCCAGTCACCATCCGACGGTGGTCGGCCGGACCGACGAGTTCGAGGCGCCACTCGTCCCGGCGGCGGGAGCCCTCCACGCCGACGAGATCATCCCGGTGTTGCGCCGGGAACTCCACGACCGACTCGTCGATCGTCTCCGTCCCGAGCCCGCGGCCCGGGAGCGCATCCCGCTGACAGTGGCCCGCACGCCGTACTTCTGCTCGGGATGTCCGCACAATCGCAGCACCGTGGTCGAGGAGGGCACCCTGGTCGGGGCCGGTATCGGCTGTCACACGATGGTCCTCCTCGGCGACGAGTCCCGCTACGGCGACATCGCCGGCATCACCTGCATGGGCAACGAAGGCACACAGTGGATCGGGATGTCGCCGTTCGTCGAGACCCCCCACATGGTGCAGAACCTGGGCGACGGCACCTTCTTCCATTCGGGCCAGTTGGCCATCACGGCGTCGGTGGATGCCGGCACCAACATCACCTACAAGCTCCTGTGGAACGGCGCGGTGGCGATGACCGGCGGTCAGGATCCCGCCGGCGCGATCGGCCTCCACGGTGTGTGCACCCAACTGCTGGCCCAGGGCGTGGCCCGCGTCCTCGTGACCTCGGAGGACCCCGGAAGGGCCCGTGCGCTGCGGCTCCCGCCGGAGGTCGACGTGTGGGACCGCACCCGTCTGGAGGAGGCCCAGCGGGTGCTCGCCGCCACTCCGGGTGTCACCGTGCTCATCCACGACCAACGCTGCGCCGCCGAAGCCCGCCGCGACCGCAAGCGGGGTCGGGTGCCGACACCACCAACCCGGGTGGTGATCAACCATCGGGTCTGCGAGGGCTGCGGCGACTGCGCCCGGGTCTCGAACTGCCTGTCGGTACAGCCGATCGAAACCGCGTTCGGACGAAAGACCACGATCGACCAGCACAGCTGCAACCTCGATCTCTCCTGCCTCGAAGGCGACTGCCCGGCGTTCGTGTCGATCACGCGTCGGCCGAGTCGGTGGTGGCGGCGGACCCCGCCGGCCACTCCCCCATCGTCGGTCCGCGTTGCGCCGCCCGAGCCCATTCCCGCCGCGCAGCCGAGGGAATCCGAGGACGTCAGCGTGCACATCACCGGCATCGGCGGCACCGGCGTCGTCACCGTGTCCCAGCTGCTGGGCACGGCCGCGATGTTCGAGGATGCG
>Ga0213866_10000106_pt1 | contig 67209 bp, 52 predicted proteins | sample PICome_11_FD_160079 | JGI IMG/M metagenome (GOLD analysis project Ga0213866, IMG submission 160079) | Coastal seawater microbial communities near Pivers Island, North Carolina, United States - PICO284 | ecosystem: Environmental > Aquatic > Marine > Coastal | place: USA: North Carolina...
TTTAGAACAAAATAGGAACATTTAAGCAAGAAGAGATGCAAACCATGCAACGCGCTTTTAACAAGAGCAGGCAAGCCAAAAGCATGACGCGGCAGCACAAGCTGAACCGCTTGCATAAGCTGGTGGCCAAGCATGAGCCGATGGTGCAGCGCGGCGCTTCTATCACGACCGGTTTTGCAGAAATTGACGCTTATTTTGACACGCAAGTGAGCGGCGGCGGCATACCATGCGGCGGCCTGCACGAGGTGGCGGCTGAAAGCACCGCCGATATGCCTGCCGTCTTGGGTTTCGCGCATCGACTGGCTGCGCGTTTTATGGCGCAAGGGGCTGATGATGTGCTGCTTTACGGCCAAACCCATGCTGCGTGTCGCGATGGCGGGCAGCCCTATGGCCCGGCTTTGGCGGCGCATGGTCTGTCACCGCAAAGGCTGGTTTATCTCGATGGCGTGACCCTACCGGATTTATTATGGGCCGGTGAGCAGGCGTTGAGCTGCGCTTCGGTCGCGTGCAGCTTATTGACCAGTTCTGAGAGCGTGCCCGATTTTACCCATAGCCGCCGCTTGTCATTGGCGGCACGCGCAGCCGAACGGCCATTATTATTGGCACTTGGCAAAACTGCCGCCTCAGCCGCAACAACGCGCTGGCGGGTTGCCGCTTTGCCGCAAAATGGCTGGCAGGTGACGCTCGAAAAATTGCGCCTCACCTATGATACGCCGCCGCCTTCTGTCGGTTGGTCTTTATATCCGGCGACGACGCAGATAGCTGAGAAACCGAACGTGATGCCGCTTATGCGGCGCGCTGTTTAGGCAGCACACATGACCGCCGCGCCACTTCCCCCCAAGCCACAAGAGCCTCTGCTGACACCGTCACTAACCGGTCGGCGCATTGTCGCCCTGTGGTTTCCGCATTGGGCGGCGGAGACGAGCCGCGCTGATTATGATGCAACGCAGCCTTTCGCGCTGATTGATATGCACAAAAATGCGCAGCGTCTGGTCGGGCTGAATGAGGCGGCGGGCATAGCCGGTCTCTATCCGGCCATGACCTTGCCCGATGCGCGCGCGCTGGTGCCCGATGTGCAAACCGCTATGGCTGACCCGCAAGATGCCGCCGCGCGTTTGCAGAAATGCGCTTATTGGCTGCAACGCTATACGCCGTGGATTGGCGAAGACACCGTGCCGCAAACGGCGGACGGGCTGAATGATTATGGCCTGCTGCTGGATATTAGCGGGTGTGCACATTTATTCGGTGGCGAACGCGCCGTGCTCGAAGATATAGCGATGCGGCTGGCGGCTTATCGCGACGACCGTGCCGTTACCATGCGCGCGGCCATTGCCGGTAGCATTGGTGCGGCCTGGGGGCTGGCGCGCTTTGCCGCTACCGATTTGAGCATTGTGCCGGAAGGACAAGATGCCGAAGCCGTATTGCCGCTGCCGCCTGCGGCTTTGCGCTTAAACCCGCAACATATTGATTTGTGCCAACGTCTTGGCCTCGACACGATTGCGGAATTGGCGCGGTTTCCGCGCGCTGACCTGACCCGCCGCTTTGGCCCCGAACCGGTGCTGCGCTTGGAGCAAGCTCTGGGGCAGGCGGGCGAGAGCCTTAATCCGTATTTGCCGCCGCCGCAATTTTTGGCGCGTAAAAATCTGCCGCAAGGGGTGACGCAAATCGAGGCGTTGACAGCGCTTATCGGTGAGTTATGCGAGATGCTGGTGTCGCAATTACAGGCCGAGGGACAGGGCGCGCAACGCCTTGATGTGGCCTTAACGCGATCTGATAACCTTGTGCTGGCGCTGGCTGTGCCATTGGCCAATCCATCAGCCGATGCGGCGCATATGCTGCGTTTGTTTGAAGAAAGATTGACGCGCCTGTCGGGCGGGTTTGATGCCGGTTTCGGCATTGAGGGTTTGCAATTAGTGGCGAGCAAAACAACGGCCATGACCATGCCGCAGGAAAATATCAGTCTGTCAAACCAGCTGGGCGGGCGCTTGCGCAAAAGCACGCCAATCGTTGCTTTGGGCGGTCTTTATGACCGGCTGGTCAGCCGCCTCGGGGCGCATGTGGTGGTGCGTCCGGTACCGCATGCTTCTTATATTCCTGAGCGTGCCGTGCGTTTTGTCTCGGTGCTGCAAGCGCAAGACACAGCGTCAGATGAGTTGGTGAACCCGCTTGTCGATGCGGCGGCGCGGCCGCTTTTCATGCTTTGTGCGCCCGAGCCGATTGAGGTGATTGCCGAAATTCCTGAAGGCGCGCCCTGTCGGTTTCGCTGGCGGCGTGTGCTGCATGAGGTGACGACAGCCTATGGGCCGGAGCGTATCAGCCCCGAATGGTGGGGTGGGCTGATGGGAGAAAGCCATGCGGGCGCGCAAAATCATAACCGCAAAACCCGCGATTATTACCGTGTGGAAGATACGCAAGGCCATCGCTTTTGGCTGTATCGCGACGGCTTATATCAATGCGAAACCGGCAATCCGCGCTGGTTCATGCACGGGGTGTTTCCGTGATGCGCGGTTTTGCCGAATTGGCGGCCATTTCCAATTTCAGTTTTTTGCATGGCGCATCGCATCCGCAGGAAATGGTCGAAACCGCCGCCGCTTTCGGCTATCGCGCCATTGGCTTGGCTGACCGTAATACGTTAGCCGGTGTGGTGCGCGGCCATGCAGCAGCCAAGCAGGCGGGTTTACGCTATTTGCCCGGCGCGCGACTGGTTACGCAATGTGGCTTTGAGGTGATTGCCTATCCGCGCAGCCGTGCTGCTTATGGCGCGCTGTCGCAATGTCTGACACAAGCCAATCGGCGTGGGCGCAAGGGTGAATGTCTGTTGAGTATGGACGATGTGCTGGGGCTGGCGCGCCATGCCGCCCTTTGTTGGTTAGCTGTGCCGCCTTTGCGCGCCGAGCCGGTTTTCGGTGAAAAGCTGGCGCAACTCGCCGCCGCCACACGGCAAGTTTATGCACTGCTTGTGCCGCTTTATGGCGCTGATGATAAAACCCGTTTGCGCGATATTGCGGCGATGGCCGATTGGGCCGGTGCAGCATTGCTGGCGTCTTTCGACCCGCTTTATCACGCGCCCGAGCGGCGGCCCTTGCAAGATGTTGTGTCGTGTATTCGCCAGCATATGCGCCTTGATGAGGCGGGCTATCGCCTTGCGGGCAATGCTGAGCGGCACATTAAGCCGGAAGCTGAAGCGCAGCGTTTATTCGCCAATTATTCGCAAGCCCTGAGCAATATTCAGAAGGTTTTGGACGCGTGTGATTTTTCGCTCGACGAACTGGCTTATCAATATCCCGAAGACGCGTTTGACCCGCAGCTTAGCCCGCAAGAACTTTTGGAAAAGCTGGCTTGGGACGGGGCGCATGCGCGGTTTCCCGATGGGGTGCCGGAAAAACTCGACGGGCTGATACGCCATGAATTAAAGCTGATTGATGAACTGCACTACGCGCCATATTTCTTGACTGTGCATGACCTTGTGCGCTTTGCACGCGCCAAACGGATTTTATGTCAGGGGCGCGGCAGTGCGGCCAATTCAGCCGTGTGTTATTGCATCGGCATTACGGCGGTTGACCCGAGCCGCCTCGATTTGCTGTTTGAACGCTTCATTTCAGCCGAGCGCAATGAGCCGCCCGATATTGACATTGATTTCGAGCATGAGCGGCGCGAGGAGGTCATTCAATATATTTATCAAAAATATGGCCGCGAACGCGCCGGTATCGCCGCCACGGTGATTACCTATCGGGCGCGCTCGGCGGTGCGCGAAGTGGCCAAAGTCATGGGTCTGTCGGGCGATATCGCCTCGGCTTTGCTGGCCTTGAACTGGGGCGGCGGCGGCAAACCGCCACCGCGCGAACATATTATTGAGGCCGGTCTAGACCCCGATACGCCCAGCCTCGCAGCCACTTTGGCGCTGGCCGGTCAGCTAATCGGTTTTCCGCGGCATTTGTCGCAGCATGTTGGCGGTTTTGTGATTACCAATGAGCGGCTGGATACGCTGGTTCCGATTGGCAATGCGGCGATGGATGACCGCACTTTTATCGAATGGGATAAAGACGATCTCGACACGCTGGGCATGCTGAAAATTGATGTGCTGGCGCTTGGCATGTTGTCGGCCATTCGCCGCAGTTTCGATCTCATCGCGGCGCATCACGGCCAAGCATTTGAGCTGGCCGATGTACCGGCTGAAGACAGCGCGGTTTATGACATGCTGTGCCGCGCTGAATCGATTGGTGTGTTTCAGGTCGAGAGCCGCGCCCAGATGAATATGTTGCCGCGCCTCAAGCCGCGCGATTTTTACGACCTTGTTGTCGAAGTGGCGATTGTGCGCCCCGGGCCGATACAGGGCGATATGGTGCATCCTTACTTGCGCCGCCGCAATGGCGAGGAGCCGGTCGAGTTTCCGTCTGAAGAACTGGAAGAAGTGCTGGGCAAAACACTCGGCGTGCCATTGTTTCAAGAACAAGCCATGCGTATCGCCATTGTTGCCGCCGGATTTACCCCTGCCGAGGCTGACCGCCTGCGCCGCGCCATGGCGACGTTTCGCAAAACCGGTATTATTCATGAGTTTGGTTTGCGGCTGGTAGATGGCATGGTGGCGCGCGGCTATGAGCGCGATTTTGCCGAGCGCTGCTTCAAACAAATTGAAGGCTTTGGCGAATATGGCTTCCCCGAAAGCCACGCCGCCAGCTTTGCGCTGCTGGTCTATGTCTCGGCTTGGTTGAAGCATCATTATCCAGCCGCTTTTTGTGCCGCGCTTATCAACAGCCAGCCCATGGGGTTTTACGCCCCGGCGCAACTCGTCGCCGAAGCCAAAAGGCAGGGCGTCACCGCTTTGCCAGTCTGCATTAATGCCTCAGACGCCGAGGCCGATTTGGAAAATACGGGTTACGAGATTGCGCTGCGGCTCGGCTTCAATCAAATCACCGGCCTGTTAAAAGCCGATGCCGAGGCATTGGCGGCGGCGCGGCGTATTGAGGGTGCGTTTGACAGTGTCGCCGATTGCGCGGCCCGCACCGGTATTGGTGTTTCGACTTTAGAGCGTTTGGCGCGCGCCGATGCCTTCGCCACGCTGGGGTTGACCCGCCGTCAAGCGTTATGGGCGGTGCGCGCACTCGCGCCTGAAAGCAAAGCTGCAGCGCTGCCTTTGTTTGACGGGCAGGGCGTGTCGCCGGCTGTGGCTGAAGATGAGCACGCCATACTACCCGCCTTGCCCCCCGGCATGGAAGTGCTGGAAGATTATGCCAGCCTCAGATTGTCGCTCAAAAATCATCCTATGGCTTTTTTGCGCGACAGCTTGGCGACGGAGAATGTGCAACCGCTCGCGGTGTTGCAAGATGCGGCAAACGGCAAGCGCATCAGCATTGCCGGTCTGGTAATTTGTCGCCAACGCCCGGGCAGCGCGAAGGGTGTGGTGTTTCTGACGCTGGAAGATGAAACCGGCACCGGCAATATTGTCGTCTGGCCCGACCGCTTTGAACGTTATCGGCGCATCACCATTGGGGCGCGGCTGATGCGGATTGAAGGCCGCGTGCAACGCAGCGGCACTGTCGTGCATGTGGTGGCCGAGCGGCTGCACGATATTTCCGCTTCGCTGTTGCAGCTAACCGCCCAGCACGGCATGGACTCGACCGCACATCTGCCCAAAGTGCTGCGCCCGAAACGCCAAACCGGCCGTAAAACCCCACGCGAAATGGCTTGGGGGGGGAGTGAGGGGGGGTGCAGGGCGTACTAAACGTCGCTTGCGCTCGATAAGTGTCCAGTCTCGGCTGTTTTACGCTGCAAAACAGCCTCGCTTGGAGAAGGCGGGCGGGGGCGGTCTAAGCCGCCGCGCCCTTATACTCACTCCGCCGCTTGTTTTTCCGCCTCAAGCTCAGCCAGGTATTTTTCCGCTTCCAGTGCTGCCATGCAGCCCATGCCGGCGGCGGTAACGGCTTGGCGATAAATATCATCGGTCACATCACCCGCCGCATAAACGCCTGGAATAGAGGTGGCGGTGGAATTGTCATGCGTGACGAGATAGCCACCGGCTTTGGTTTCCAATTGCGCGGTGAATAATTCGGTTGAGGGCGCATGGCCGATGGCGATAAACACGCCGTCGGCCTCAACCGCATGCGTGTCGCCGGTCTTGGTGTTTTTAATGCGTGCGCCGGTGACGCCTAACGGGTTTTCATCGCCCAGAATTTCATCAATCGCGCTGTCCCACAGCACATTGATTTTCTCATGCGCCAGCAAACGCTGTTCGAGAATTTTCTCGCAGCGCAGCGCGTCGCGCCGATGCACCAAAGTCACCTCGCTGGCAAAATTGGTGAGGAATAAAGCCTCTTCAACAGCGGTATTGCCGCCGCCGACCACCAGCACTTTCTTATTGCGATAGAAAAACCCGTCGCAAGTGGCGCAGGCCGATACGCCAAAACCTTGAAACTTGTCTTCCGATGGCAGGCCAAGCCATTTGGCTTGCGCGCCGGTGGCAATCACCACTGTATCGGCAGTGAATTGCTGGCCGCTATCGCCTTTGGCGGTGAAGGGGCGCACGGTTAAATCAACCTCGGTGATGATGTCGGAAATAATTTCAGTGCCGACATTGGCGGCTTGCGCCTCCATTTGCTCCATCAGCCACGGGCCTTGCACGGCCTCGGCAAAGCCCGGATAATTTTCAACATCAGTGGTGATGGTTAGCTGTCCACCGGGTTGCAAGCCGCGCACCAGCACCGGCTCCAGCATGGCGCGGGCGGCATAAATGGCGGCGGTATATCCGGCCGGGCCGGATCCGACAATCAACATTTTGGCGTGTTTCACATCACTCATAATCATCTCCGAAATCCTGTACCTAATGTAAGGACGATTCCGCAAATCCCAAGAGGCCAGCATGCCACAGGGGCAGCTTATTCAGATGTTTTTATGCGCTGCATAGGCAACCCTTATCGCCGCGGCAATTTCGTCGGTCGCATTATGCGATTGGGTCGGCCAGTTTTCGAGCGTGTCGATAAAAGGGCGGGTCATATCCGCTTGCGTCAAAGCATGGTGAAAGCGGTTGAATTTGGCCGAGCCGCCGCGTAGGTGAAACACTTGCACCGGCACCCCGGGCAGGCAAGCCTCGCCAATCATATTCACCGAATCCGCCGTGACGATTATCTGCTCGGCCAGCCCCAGCATGGCGTGATAGGGGTTGGCGCCCTCATTATCCCAGAGGAAATAGCTGCCGGTCGGCAGGCTGGTCCGTAACATATCGGCATAGCTATCGGGCGAGCGGCGCGACAGAGTTATCATCAGAAAATGCCCTTGCGCGGCCAGCGCCGCCAGTCCATCGGCCAGTTTTTGCATTTCATCTGCGCCAAACGGATAGACTTTACTCGGCCCACCAATCAGCACAGCGACCGTTTTGCCTTTGGGTGGGTGGGGCAGCAATCGCGCCCGCAGCAAGGTGGCGGCTTTTTCCAGCATCGCCTTATCCATGCTATGCGGCGATAAAAGGGTGCTCATCGCGCCCGCGCATCGGTCATGCTTCGGCGCCCAAACAAAATCAAAATGGCGCGGGCTGATAATCGGGTCTTGTAGAAAAACCGTGAAAACATCGCCGCGCGATGCGCGTTTGATATGGCGCGCATGCGGCACGGCTTGTCGACCGCTGGCAATCACCATATCCGGATAAGGCGCGCTGATTTGAGGGTCTTGCGCTGCCGCAGGATCGGCCAAACGATAAGGGGCAAGCCATTTATAGGGCGGGCGTAAATGCGTATGAATAAGCCGCAAGTCGCCGCCGAGCGCATTGGCTATGCCTTCCACCAACACATCATTGCCGCGCCGCCCGCCGGTTATGCCCCAAATCTTAATCAAAATTATGCGGTCCTTGTTTCATTTGTTTCAAAAACGAGTATGATTATTACCTGCTAATCAGGTTTCAGAAAGCAAAAACGGTATTTGCGCCATGAAAAAGCCGCGTCTCGACGATATCGACCTTAAAATTCTGCATATTTTGCAGACTGATGGGCGCGTGACCAATGTTGAATTGGCGCGCCAAGCCGGAATTTCTGCGCCGCCTTGCTTGCGTCGGGTGCGGGCTTTGGAAGAGGCCGGTTTCATCACCGGCTATTTTGCCGAGTTGGACGCGCAAATGCTGGGTCTCGGCGTTACTGTTTTCGCTATGGTAGGATTGGAGAGCCAGGCCGAGGCCGACTTGCAGGCGTTTGAGGCGCGTGTGGCCCACTGGCCGGAAGTGCTTGAGTGCCATATGCTGAATGGTGAGATTGATTTCATTTTGAAATGCATCGCGCCCGATTTGGAGAGCTTTCAGGAATTCCTGACCCAAAAGCTGACGTCAGCGCCCAATGTTGCCAATGTCCGCACTTCGCTGACCATTCGCCGCTCCAAAGGCCGCACGGCCTTGCCGATTGGCGACGCTACTTAAACTTCACGCCCAAAATTTCGTATGATTTGCCGCCGCCCGGCGTGTTGACCTCAACGCTGTCGCCGTCGCTTTTGCCGATAAGGGCGCGGGCAATGGGCGATGAAATGGAAATCTTGCCTTGTTCCAGATCGGCCTCATAATCGCCGACAATCTGATAGGTCACTTCAGCTTCGGTGTCCTCATCAATGAGTTTCACCGTCGCGCCGAATTTCACCTGCTTGCCGGTCAGGCTGGCCACATCAATAACATCGGCGCGATTTATCATGTCTTCGAGTTCCATAATGCGGCCTTCATTATGGCTCTGCTGCTCTTTTGCGGCATGATATTCCGCGTTCTCTGACAAATCGCCATGCGCGCGCGCTTCAGAAATCGCTCTGATGATGCGTTGGCGTTCCGGCCCTTTCAGGCGTTTTAATTCTATATCCAGCGCGTCATAGCCGCCAGATGTCATAGGCACGGTTTCCATGCAGTCCTCCCCACTCTGAACTGAGCAGACCTTTAGTTTTCACAAAACCTATCGAATTGGCAAGTTTTTTGCGCGTATCAGCTGACTAAAGACGCGCCGCATAATCCTGCAGGCTGGTGACGCTTAACTCGTTTTCATCTAATGCCCTAATCGCGGCCACGGCGGCTTCGGCACCGGCTAATGTCGTGTAATAGGGGATTTTCATTTCCAATGTTGTGCGCCTGATGGACTTACTGTCGGCCAGCGATTTCTCGCCCTCAGTCGTGTTGACAACAAGCTGCACGTCACCGTTTTTAATGGCATCGACAATATGCGGTCGGCCTTCAGCCACCTTATTGACCGGCTCAACGTCAATGCCATTTTGGGCCAGAAAAGTTGCCGTGCCGCCGGTTGCTATCAGCTGAAAGCCAAGTTGCTCCAACCGTTTGGCAGGCACAATGGCGCGTTGCTTATCGCCTTCGCGCACTGAGATAAAGGCCGTGCCGCTTTTCGGTAAAACCGTGCTGCTGCCAAGCTGGCTTTTCGCAAACGCCGTGGCGAAATCGAGGTCGAGCCCCATCACTTCGCCGGTTGAGCGCATTTCCGGCCCCAAAATCGTATCGACACCTGGGAAGCGGTTAAACGGAAAGACGCTCTCTTTGACAGCAATATGGTCATAGCTTTGTGCTTTCATATTAAACTCAGATAGCAGCGCACCGGCCATCAGCCGCGCCGCGATGCGGGCAATCGGTTGGCCCAATACTTTGGCAACAAACGGCACGGTGCGGCTGGCACGCGGATTGACTTCAATGACGAAAATCGTTTCGCCTTGCACGGCAAATTGCACATTCATCAAGCCGACCACATTCAACGCTTTCGCCATATCTTTGGCTTGGCGGCTCAGTTCTTCGATAATCTCACTCGATAGGGAATGGGGCGGCATAGAGCAAGCGCTGTCGCCGGAATGAACACCGGCCTCTTCAATATGCTCGAGAATACCGGCGACGAACACGTCTTTGCCATCGCTCAGCACATCGACATCAAGCTCGGTGGCGTCGCGCAAATAGCCGTCAATCAGCACCGGACTGTCGCCCGAAACGACCACGGCCTCGCGCATATAGCGTTCAAGCTGGGTATCATTATCGACGATTTCCATCGCCCGGCCACCCAATACATAAGAAGGGCGAATGACAACAGGGAAGCCGATATCAGCGGCAATGGCGCGCGCCTCATCAGCCGAGCGGGCAATGCCATTATCGGGCTGGCGCAGCTCGAGGCGTTCCAGCAAATCCTTAAAGCGGTCGCGGTCTTCAGCCAAATCAATCGCGTCAGGGTCGGTGCCGAGAATGGGGATACCGGCTTTTTCCAGCGCTTGCGAAAGTTTCAGCGGTGTCTGTCCACCAAATTGCACAATCACCCCGGCCAGCGTGCCGTTTTTCTGTTCGCAGGCCAGAATTTCCAAAACATCTTCTTGCGTCAAGGGTTCGAAATACAAGCGGTCAGACGTATCGTAATCGGTCGATACGGTCTCCGGATTGCAATTCACCATAATGCTTTCAATATCCGCATCGGCCAGCGCATAGGCGGCATGGCAGCAGCAATAATCAAACTCAATACCTTGCCCGATGCGATTTGGCCCACCACCTAAAATGACGGCTTTTTTGCGGTCGCTGGGTTCGGCTTCTTGTTGACCGCCAAAGGCTGAGGGCGTGTCATAGCTGGAATAAAGATAAGGCGTACCGGCGGCAAACTCTGCCGCGCATGTATCGATTTGACGGAAATAAGGGCGCACATCCATTTTGTGACGCGCCGCCCGCACATTGTCTTCACTATCGCCCAGCAATTCAGCCAGACGCGCATCGGCAAAACCCATCGCCTTCACGGCGCGCATGGCTTCATCATTATCGGGCAGGCCGTGTTCGGCAATCTTGGCTTCCATCTCGACAATCTCGCCAAGCTGCTCGATGAACCACGGGCTGAAATGCGCCAGACCGCAGACATCTTCTTGGCTCATGCCCTGGCGCAACGCATGGGCAGCCATCAGCAGGCGCGATGGTGTGGCGGTGGTCAGCGCGGCGCGCATATCGGCCATGCCTTCTTCCGTGCTGATATCGGGCGCATCTTCAGGCGCGTTCAATCCGGTCAATCCGGTTTCGAGGGAGCGCAGGGCTTTTTGTAAGCTCTCTTTGAAATTGCGGCCAATCGCCATGGCTTCGCCAACCGATTTCATAGCCGTCGTCAAAAGCGGCTCGGCGCCGGGGAATTTCTCAAAAGCAAAGCGCGGAATTTTGGTGACGACATAATCAATGGTCGGTTCAAAACTGGCCGGTGTGACGCCGGTAATATCATTCATCAATTCGTCAAGCGTATAACCGACAGCCAGCTTGGCGGCGATTTTGGCAATCGGAAAACCGGTCGCCTTAGAGGCCAAAGCCGATGAGCGCGACACGCGCGGGTTCATCTCAATGACGACCAAACGCCCATCTTCCGGATTAACGGCGAATTGCACATTCGAGCCGCCGGTCTCAACGCCGATTTCGCGCAATACGGCAATTGAGGCGTTGCGCATGATTTGATATTCACGATCGGTCAGGGTCAAGGCCGGGGCGACAGTGATGCTGTCGCCCGTATGCACGCCCATCGGGTCAACATTTTCAATCGAACAAATAATGATGCAATTGTCGGCCTTGTCGCGGACAACTTCCATCTCATATTCTTTCCAGCCCAACACGCTTTCCTCAACCAGCACTTCCGTGACCGGCGAGGCGTCGAGGCCGCCCTCAATAATATTGATGAACTCTTCTTTATTATAGGCGATGCCGCCGCCGGTGCCGCCCATGGTAAAGCTGGGGCGAATAATTGTCGGCAGGCCGACATAATCCAGAACCTCCAGCGCCTCTTCCAGCGTATGCGCCACTTTAGAGCGCGGGCTTTCCAGCCCGATTTTATCCATTGCGTCGCGGAATAAAAGCCGGTCTTCGGCTTTATTAATAGCTTCAAGGTCGGCACCGATAAGCTGCACATTTTGCTTGTCCAATGTGCCGTTTTCAGCCAGCGCAATGGCGGTATTGAGCGCGGTCTGTCCGCCCATTGTCGGCAGCAGCGCATCGGGTTTTTCTTTTTCAATAATCTTGGCAACAATGTCGGGCGTTATCGGTTCGATATAGGTTGCATCAGCCAATTCCGGGTCAGTCATAATGGTCGCGGGATTGGAGTTGACCAAGATGACCCGATAGCCTTCTTCTTTCAGAGCCTTGCACGCTTGCGCGCCGGAATAGTCAAATTCGCAAGCCTGTCCGATAACAATCGGGCCGGCGCCAATAATCATAATGCTTGAGAGGTCGGTACGTTTTGGCATTAGGCGTCTCCCCGCATGGCGGTTACAAAGCGGTCAAATAAATAATGGCTGTCTTGCGGGCCGGGTGAGGCTTCGGGGTGATATTGCACCGAAAATACCGGCTGGCCTTTAAGGGCGATGCCGCAATTCGTGCCGTCAAACAGGCTGATATGCGTTTCTTCTACCGTCTCGGGCAGGCTGTCGCGGTCAACCGTGAAGCCGTGATTCATCGAGGTGATTTCCACCTTGCCCGTGCCCAAATCTTTAACCGGATGATTGGCTCCGTGATGGCCTTGCTTCATTTTGACGGTCTGTGCGCCAAGTGCGCGCGCCAGCATTTGATGGCCGAGACAGATGCCGAAAACCGGCTTGCCGCTGGCCACCAGTTTTTCAATCTCGCCAACCGCATAATCGCCGGTCGCGGCCGGGTCGCCCGGGCCGTTGGATAGGAAAATGCCGTCAGGCGCGGCGGCCAAAACATCTTCGGCTTTGCTATTGGCAGGCAGCACCGAGACGCGGCACCCGGCCTCAACCAAACAGCGAAGAATATTTTTCTTCACGCCATAATCAAGCGCCACCAGATGCGGGCCGTCAGTGGCTTGGCTAAAGCCTTCGTCCCACGTCCAGCGGCCTTCGCCCCAATCATAATCATCAGCGCTGGTCACTTGGCCTGCCAAATCCGCGCCTTCCAATCCGGCAAAGGCGGCAAGGTCGGCTTCCAGCGCGGCAATATCGAAATTGCCGTCCGGCGCATGTGCCAGCACGGCGTTGAACATGCCATTATCGCGAATATGGGCGGTAATGGCGCGCGTATCGACGCCGCTAATGCCGATTAAATCTTTTTCAATCAGCCAATCATTCAAATGCGCCGTGTTGCGATAATTCGCCGGCGCGGTAATCGCCTCGCGAATAATCAAGCCATTGGCGGCGCGCGGGTTTTGATTGTTTGAGATCTCGCTGTCATCGTCATTTGTGCCGACATTGCCGATATGCGGAAAAGTGAAGGTCACAATTTGCGATGCGTAAGAGGGGTCGGTGAGAATTTCCTGATAGCCCGTCATGGCCGTGTTGAAGCAGACTTCACCGACCGTATGGCCGGTTGCGCCAATGCCGTAACCATAAAATTTTTCGCCGCTATCGGTCAGCAGCAGAGCGGTTTTTGTTGGCGGGGTCCAAACACTCATGAGCGGGTCTCTTTAGTTTTCAACTTGGTTTTTAACCGTGCGGCGCAAGCCGACACGGCAAATGAGGGACAATGATAAAAAGCAGGCAAAAAAAATGCCCCTGCCGCTGTTGCGGCCGAGGCGACGGGGATGAATGGAACACCCATAAACAAACCTTCTTCTTTGCGTGCTAATTTCACGGGAAACTATATAAAGCATCAGTCTCGGTCAAGCCGTGAAAAGAAGAATCCGGTGACTAAAAAAACCCAATAATACCAATAAGATAAAAGGCATATGGCCGCGCCTGCAATGATTCAGGCGGCGCGCCAATCGAATCCCTCATGGTTCGGCGCAAGCTGAGTGCAGGGTTTTCGGGTGATTCTCAAACCCCGTCATCTGAGTGATTGCCAAAACCCTCGCAATGGCATATATGACCGACTTTGATGTGAGTACCACGAGGAGGCGACCATGCAGGAGCGTTTCACCGAAGCGCTTAAGGAAGCGGTCAAAAGCCAAGACAAAATCCGCATTTCGACGTTGCGGCTTATTACAGCCGCCATTAAAGACCGCGATATTGCTGCGCGTGGAGCCGATAAAGGTTCCGGTGCAACCGATGAGCAGGTGCTCGAAATTCTTGCCAAAATGGTCAAGCAGCGCCAAGAGGCCGCCGCGACTTATGAAGAGGCAGGACGATTGGAACTGGCCGAGCAAGAGCGCGCCGAGATTCTGGTCATTGAAGAATTTTTGCCGGCTCAGCTTGGCGACGACGATATTGCCGCCGCCGTTAATGATGCGATTGCCGAAACCGGTGCTGCTTCATTAAAGGATATGGGCAAGGTGATGGGCGTGCTGAAAGGCAAATATGCCGGTCAGATGGATTTCGGCAAAGCGGGCGGGCTGGTTAAACAGCGACTTGGCTAGCGCAGCCAAAATTGCCGATTGCGTCATTCATGCACAATTTATCCTGTCGCCTCAGTGGCGAGATTTCCGATAAAGCCTTAGACTAGGCTCATGGCGTTTCCTTCTGGCTTTCTTGATGAGATTAAAAACCGTGTGGCGACCTCGGATGTGGTCGGTCGCAAGGTGAAGCTGCAACGCCGCGGCCGCGAATTTGTCGGCCTCAGCCCGTTCAAGCAAGAGCGCACTCCCTCCTTTACCGTCAATGATGACAAGCAATTTTACCATTGTTTCTCAACCGGCAAACATGGCTCAATATTCGATTTTTTGATGGAAACCGAGGGGTTGAGCTTCCCTGAAGCGGTAGAGCGTTTGGCCTCAGAGGCCGGTCTGCCCATGCCTGAGCGCGACCCGCGCGCGGCTGAACGGGCGCAAAGACAAGCCGGACTGGTTGATGTCACCGAGGCGGCGGCGAAATGGTTTCAGGCGCAATTGCAAACACCGGCGGCTGATGAGGCACGCGCCTATTTGGAGCGGCGCGGTGTCACGCAAGATATGATTGCCGGTTTCGGCATTGGCTATGCGCCGCGTTCGCGCACCGCATTATTGGAGCATTTGACGGCGCGCAATATTGGCGTCGATAAGGTGATTGAATCCGGCATGGCGATTAAGCCGGAGGATAATAAAGCGCCTTATGACCGTTTTCGCGATCGCATTATTTTTCCAATTGCCGATACACGCGGGCGGGTGATTGCTTTTGGCGGTCGCGCCATGCAGGCAGATGCACCGGCCAAATATCTCAACTCGCCGGACACGCCCTTATTCGATAAAGGCCGCGTCTTGTATAATTTCGCCCGCGCCCGCCAACCCGCTTATGACACCGGCACTTTATTGGTGGCCGAGGGATATATGGATGTTGTCGGTCTGGCACATGCCGGTTTTCACCATGCCGTCGCGCCCATGGGCACGGCGCTGACGGAAGAGCAAATTCAACTGGCCTGGCGCATGGCACCTGAACCGATTTTATGTCTCGATGGCGACCAAGCGGGTTTGCGCGCGGCCTATCGCGCCATTGACCGCGCCTTGCCGCTGTTGAAGCCCGGCTATTCGCTGCGCTTTGCCATTTTACCGCCCGGCAAAGACCCCGATGATGTGGTGCGCGAGGGTGGGACGGAAGCCATGCAAGCCATTTTGGGCAAGGCGATGAGTTTGCTCGACCTGATGTGGGAGCGCGAGATTGAGGCGGCGCCGTGGGATACGCCCGAACGCGCTGCCGCGCTGAAAAAGCGGTTGCGCGAGGCGGTCAATCAATTGCGCGATGGCGATGTGAAGACCCTTTATGGCCAAGAGATTAGAAAGCGCCTTGATAAGCTGCTGGGCAATGAGCCGCTGCCCAATAATAGCGGCTTTAATCGCGCCGGTCGCGGCAATGGCTGGCAAGGCCGCCGCACCCAAAACACTTATCGCGGGCAACCGACCTCGGAAGTGCGGCGTTCTGCTTTGGCCACCGGCGCAGATGATTGGCTGCCGCGCGAAGCCCTGATTGTGCTGATTGCCTTCCACCATCCGGCGATATTGCTGACGCATCGGGATATGTTTGAGGCCATGACGCTGAAAAGCGGGCCGCTTGACGCCATGCGGTTTGAAATTATCGACTATTTTGATGGGCTTGCAGCACATGATGTCACAGCCGCGGGGCTTGACAATGCGGGGCTTACAAGGCATTTGGAGGGTAGGGGAAGACAAGATGTCAGCGCGCGTCTCGCCAATATGCCGGAAGCGCGCCGATTGAGTTTTGCACGTTTGGATGCGGGTTTAGAGGAAGTGTTGGCCGGTTGGCTTGAAGTTTCACAATTACACCATAAATTACAGACATTAGCGGTCGAACAGCAGCAGGCCGAGGCAGAACTCGAAAGTGAATTAAAGCGCGAAGAGGGAGATTCCCAAGACGCGCTGGATCGCCTATTGGCGATTAAAAATGAGATTGCGGCACTGGAACAGCAGAACAGTAGCGCCGTTTGAGATTAACGTGAGAGGGGTCACGGAGATATAAATGGCGAAGAAAAAAGCCACCGCAAAAGGGCAGGAAGCCGAAACCGGCGATAGCCCGCTTATCGATATGAATAATCGTGACGTGAAGCGCATGATTAAAGCCGCTAAAGAAACCGGCTTTGTGACTTATGACGCTCTGAACGCCGTGCTGCCACCTGAGGAGTTTTCCTCTGAGCAGATTGAAGACATCATGGCCATGCTGTCGCAAATGGGTATCACGGTTGTTGAAACCGATGATGGCGAAGGCGAGGGCGACAGCGAAGATGGCGATGAGGCAGGCACCAAAGCCGCCAATGATGACAGCGCCACCACGGCGGTCGCCAAAACTGCCAAGACCACTAGCACGGGCGACCGCACAGATGACCCGGTGCGTATGTATTTGCGTGAAATGGGGTCGGTGGAATTGCTGTCGCGCGAGGGCGAAATTGCCATCGCCAAACGCATAGAGGCAGGCCGCGAAACCATGATTGCGGGCTTGTGCGAAAGCCCGCTGACATTTCAGGCGATTATTATTTGGCGCGATGAATTGAACGAAGGCAAAGTGCTGCTGCGTGATATTATTGACCTTGATGCCACTTTTGCCGGGCCGGAAGCCAAGAAGATTGACCGTTCGGCAGAAGGCGCTGCGCCGCCGCCATCGGGCGCGCCATCGGGTGAAGCCGAAGGCGAACCGGACGAAGATGATGAAGAAGCCGAAGCCAATATGTCGCTTTCAGCAATGGAAATGGAATTGAAGCCGAAAGTGCTTGGCAGTTTCGACATTATTGCCGGCACTTATAAAAAGCTGCGCCGCCTGCAAGACCAAAGCGTTGAATTGCAAGCCAAGAATAAAGAGCTTGGCACGGCGCAACAAAATCGTCTGGCCAAGCTGAGCAGTGAGATTATTGACGAGGTTAAAGGCCTGTCGCTGAATAATAATCGCATTGAGGCACTGGTTGAGCAGCTTTACACGATTAATAAGCGACTGGTCGGGCTGGAAACGCAGCTTTGGCGGTTTGCACAAAAGACCGGTGTGACGCGCGAGGATTTCCTTAAGCAGTATCAAGGCAATGAATATGAAACAAATTGGGCGCGCCGAGTTGGCCGTCTGACCGGCAAGGGCTGGAAAGATTTCATTCAGAAAAATCGCGATGAAGTGCGAGATATTCGCACTGAAATTCAGGATTTGGCCAATGAGACCGGCCTCAATATTTCTGAGTTCCGGCGCATTGTTCGCACGGTGCAAAAAGGTGAGCGCGAAGCGCGCATCGCCAAAAAGGAAATGGTCGAAGCCAATCTGCGCTTGGTTATTTCAATTGCCAAAAAATACACCAATCGCGGGCTGCAATTCCTTGACCTCATTCAAGAGGGCAATATCGGGCTGATGAAAGCGGTTGATAAATTTGAATATCGCCGTGGTTATAAATTCTCGACCTATGCGACATGGTGGATTCGCCAAGCCATCACCCGCTCCATCGCCGACCAGGCGCGCACCATTCGTATTCCGGTGCATATGATTGAGACGATCAACAAGCTGGTGCGCACATCGCGTCAAATGCTGCATGAGTTTGGCCGCGAGCCGACGCCGGAAGAGCTGTCAGAAAAACTCTCCATGCCGCTTGATAAAGTGCGCAAGGTTTTGAAAATTGCCAAAGAGCCGATTTCGCTCGAGACGCCGATTGGCGACGAGGAAGACAGCCAGCTTGGTGATTTCATCGAGGATAAAAACGCCATTTTGCCGATTGATGCGGCCATTCAGTCGAACCTGCGCGACACGACCACCCGTGTTTTAGCATCGCTGACACCGCGCGAAGAACGGGTCTTGCGTATGCGTTTCGGCATTGGTATGAACACCGACCACACGCTGGAAGAAGTGGGACAGCAATTCTCAGTGACGCGCGAGCGTATTCGTCAGATTGAAGCGAAAGCGTTGAGAAAGCTGAAACACCCCAGCCGTTCACGGAAGCTTCGTAGTTTCCTCGATAATTAGGGCAGTCGGCACAAGAGAAACCCCCCATGCTTTTAACAATGATGAAGGCGAAGATTCACCGCGCCACGGTGACCCAATGCGACATGCATTATCAGGGTTCCATTTCGGTGGACGAAGATTGGCTCGACCGCGTCGGCATTTTGCCGAATGAGCAAGTCGATGTGTTGAACATTAACACCGGCGCGCGCTTCACCACTTATGCCATTCCGGCCGAGCGTGGGTCGCAGACGATTGGCATTAACGGCGCGGCGGCGCGCCTTGCCCAAAAAGAAGATTTGGTTATCATTATTTCTTATGTGCAGATGGACGCCGACGCGGCGCGCGCGCATGAGCCCGTTGTTTTCTTACCGGAAGACGAAGCGTAATTGGCAAAGTGGGGCCTGTAGCTCAGCTGGTTAGAGCGGTCCGCTCATAACGGATTGGTCGCAGGTTCAAGTCCTGCCGGGCCCACTTTGTCCGACCTTCGGTCGGCCAAAGTGTTTTTCTTTATTTTGGTGCAGGCTTGGCCATGCGGCCCGCGCACCAAAACGGGTCGCCAACAGCAGAAGCTGTTGGGCGTTATCCCTCTTCATGGTTAGATATCGCATGAAGTTTTTTCTGCTTATCGCTTTATTAGCAAGCCCCGCACTGGCATGGCAAGAGGTGCCGCACGAAGACGGCACAGCGCATCGCATAGAGGGGCGCAAAATCTCCGGCGCGGCCGAAACCGGCGATAATGTCTATATCCTGATTGAGCCGAAACAGGTTTTGCCGCAATTGGAGGCAGGCCCCGAAATCGCCTATCGCAATATTATTTTCAATTATGGCGACAGCTATATTTGCGGCCCGATGCGTGAGATTAAGGTCAGCGTCGATGGCGCGCTGGTGCGCGAAACCGACCCGACGGACGCCAAGCAATATGACTGGCATATCTTCCTTAAAGGTTTTTTGACCACCCATTATGGCGAGGTGCTGAGCTTTGAAAGTTTCGCCAAGCCCGATGGCAGCGACCTCGCCAGCTACCTGCTGACCGCCAAAGACAAAATCATCTTTGAACGCAAGCTCGATAATTGCGGCGATGATGGGGTGTTTGTTTTTCAGATTAAGCGGTGAGTAATCCCTCAACCACCTCCCAATCGACTTTGCCTTTTTCGGTGATAAACACCAGTTCGGGCTTGCGCGTGTCGGCTTCGATGAGCGTGTAGCGGTCGCCGACCAGTTGCAGCCGATGCGTGCCGGTATGGCCTTTGGCACGAACCAGCGGCAGGGATTTCAGCAAGGTCGCCAGCTTCTCAATATCCAGCGGCGTGTCGGCGCTGAAGGCGAAGCTGTCGAATAATGTGTCGGCAAAAAGCGGCGCATCAGCCCCCATATCGGGGAGCGCAGAGGGCGCGCCCGACAGCATATCGGCCAGCACTTTGTCATCTGGCGCGGCAATCGGTGCGTTGGTTAAACCGCCAATAAGCTCAACCGCCGCCGCGCCGCCATCATCGGTTAAATCGCTTTTGGTGAGCAGGCAGAAATCGGCCTGCGCGATTTGCCGCTTCACCAACCCGCCGGTAAATTTATCATGCTGCTTGGCGGCAATGGTTTCGGCATCAATGGCGACATAAATGCCCGAAAGCTGCAAGCCGCTAACGCCATAGCCGAGATAGGCGAGCCGCGCCGGTTCGCCCGCGCCGCTGGCCTCAACCAGAATATGATCGGGCGGCGCATCGACAGCGGCAAGTTGTTGCAATTGCTTCAGCGCGTCGTCTTGCAATTGGCAGCAGGCGCAGCCATTGGCCAGCGAGATCGTGTCGCCATTATGTTCGGCAATCAGACCGGCATCGATATTCACCGCGCCGAAATCATTGACCAGCACAGTCAGGCGCTTTCCCCCCCGAAGAGAGGTGTTGCCCGACAAAAGCCGATTGATGAGCGTCGTCTTGCCTGCGCCCAGATAGCCGCCGAGAATGGTTAAAGGCAGCGTCATTTGTCTATTTTATGGGGGCTGCCGCCAAACACTGTGCCCCAAATCTCAATATCTTTGAGGCCTTGCGCGCCGACCTCAAACGGGTCTTGTTCAAGCACAGTGAAGTCAGCGCGCTTGCCGGCGCGCAGCGTGCCGATCTCATGCTCCAGCCCCAGCACATAGGCCGCGTCAATGGTGATGGCGCGCAGTGCATCTTCCAGCGGCACAATTTCATGCGGGCCGACAATCTCACCGGCTTCGTTTTCGCGCGTCGCCGCCACCCAAGCCGAATTGAGCGGCAGGGCGGGGGCCATGGTGTAATCGGAATGCAGCGCGAAGGGAATGTCGTGGCGTTTCAACGTGCCGAGCCGCGCCATATGATGCGCCCGCTCCGTGCCAATGCCGTCTTGCGCATAAATCGCGCTTAACTCGTGCAGATAATAAACATTCACCGAGGCAATCGCGCCGAGGTCTTTCATGCGGCGCACTTGTTCGGGCGTGGACAGGCCGAAATGCTCAATCGTCCAGCGATGATTGAAGCGCGGCTTCTCGGCTTGCAGCTTCTCCAGCGTATCAAGCGCCAGTTCCAGCCCCATATCGCCGGTGCAATGCACATGCACTTTGAAACCCTCATGCCAAAACAGCCGCGCCGCCTCTTCGAATTTTTCCGGCACCATCAGCCATTCGCCCTCATGGCCGTCGAGATAGCCGGGCGCGCCGACCATCATTAATTGGGAGAAAAACGCGCCATCAGTGAACAGCTTGGCGTGGTCGGTGAAAAACAGATTATCTGAATTCAGCTTCGGGTAATCCTTCACTTCGGCCAGCACGCGGTTGAAGTCGCCATCATGCGCCAAGGCCAGCACATTGGGCGTGTAATGCACGCGAAACGGCGTTGTCTCAGGCGTGAACACCATTTGCGCCGCCTGCCATTCAAGGTCGAAATTAAAAATGCCGATGCCCATATCACCGACAGTGGTGTGGCCGCCAAAATGCGTCACTTGTTTCAGCCGCTCCATGCCGAGGCCAAAAACCTCCGGCGACATGATGATGGGGTTGAGCGCATTAATCGCAATGCGGAGGCCGTTTTCGTAAAACAGCCCGTCTGTGAGGTTGATTTGCGGATGGCCGCCGATTTCATTCGTGTCGAGTTTGAAATGGGCAATCGCCGCACTGTTCATAATCACCTCATGAAAAGAGCGATGCCAAACAATAACCGGCCTATCGGGGCAGGCGGCGTCTAACTGCGTGCGGGTAACATGCCCATGCCAATTGCGGTGATAGCCCCAAGTGAAGAAGGGCGCGCTGTCGCCCGTATCGGCCAATTCTTTCAGCCGCGCGAGATAATCTTCATGGGTTTTGGTGGCGGGGACTTTCTCCCACGGCAAATCCCATTTCAGCGCGGTGATGAATTGCATCGGCAAAATTACCGCTGCCATGGATGGGTGCAAATGCGGGTCGATAAAGCCAGGCAGCAGCACTTTATCAGCGAATTGCGCGTCAATTTTATGCGGGTGGCGGTCGAGCCAGGGCCTTAAGCTTTCGGGTGTGCCGACTTCCAGAATTTGCCCGTTACGCACTGCAATCGCCGTGCCATGCGGGTGCGATGGCTCCATTGTGTGAATGGCTTTGGCCGTAAAAACCTTAATCTCCGACATTTTCCCTCCCGGAACGCCTGTTAAAAGCTTGTCAGAGTGTAGCAAAACACGGCAAGCTTGCAGCGTCTTTTCACTATTTTCTTGGGAGGAAGCGAAATGGAAGCTTCAGCTATTTTACAACCGGTTGTGGCGTTGGGATTGTGGACTGCGGTCATGATGGTGTGGATGTATTCGACCCGTATTCCAGCCATCGGCACAACCACTATTCCGGACGACCAAATGGGTCATCCGGCGGGCATGCAATTATTGCCGTCTGAGGTACGCCGCATTGCCGATAATTATAATCATTTGTTTGAGCAGCCGACGCTGTTTTATGTGCTGTGCATCACCATTGCGGTGGCCGGTCATGTCGATACATGGGCGGTTAATCTGGCATGGGCGTTTGTCGCCCTTCGCATTGTTCACTCCCTGGTGCAAGCAACCGCCAATATCGTGATATTGCGCTTTAGCATTTTTATGATCAGTTGGCTGGTGCTGATTGCTATGCTGGTGCGCGAGGCACTTGTCATTTTCTAGGCAATTATAAGTTAGACACGAAAGGGTCTCCTCGGGGGCCCTTTTTTGTTGCTGCTCCATCTAATTCAAAAGGGCATAAAGGGTTGACGCAATCTCGCTCTCAAGCGGGAATGACAACATACCCATCACCGAATAGCCCATCAGCCAAGGCATAATGTAAAACCGCCCAATATAGAAAAACCAAGCCACATAAAGCGGAATGAAAATAGGCAGCAAAAATTGCGGCGTGATTGGCTTCCATATTATCAGCAGCGGGTCGGTTAAGCGGATAAAGGCTTTCATGAAAAAGAAGTTAGAGTTTTCAGGCTGAAAGAAACGCATCGCCGTGCGGCCAATCAGCGTCCACATGATGATGCCCATGGCATAATCAAACAGCAATATATAAAGCGGAAAACTATCTGTCATAACGGTTTCTTGGTTCGCTCAACTTAAGTAAAAAGGCAAAATAAAAGGGCGCAACACGGATCCCTGCCCCGTCAAATTTTACAGCCTATTGAGCATCATCCAAAATGGTTTTGCCGCCTGGAATACGGATGGCATCGACCATGGCTTGGGTTTCTTCATCAGGCTCTTCGGTCGCCAGCGAGACGCTGACCATGGCGACAAGGCTGGCGGCCATACCGACAATGCCGAAGCGCATATGGTCAAGGCCGAGCCATGGCGTGCCGCCTGCGAAACGGACATGGTAGAGATACCAGCAACCGACTAAGAAGCCGATTGCCATGCCCGCAATCGCACCTTGTCGGTTGGCGCGTTTCCACCAAACCCCCAGCACAAGCGGAAAGAAAAGACCGGAGCAGGCGAATGAAAACGCCCATGCGACCGCTCCCAGAATGCTTGATAATTGCAGTGAGGCGACCAGCGCGCCTCCTGCGCCAATGATGATGAGCAGAATGCGCGCCACAATCAGGCGGGTGCGCGTATCGGCTTCAGGGTCAATGATTTTGTAATACAGATCATGGCTGAGCGCATTGGCAATCGCCAGCAACAGCCCGTCTGCCGTCGACATGGCAGCGGCCATGCCACCGGCCGCGACGAGACCGGAAATTACATAAGGAAGTCCGGCAATCTCCGGCGTCGCCAGCACGACAATATCACCGCGCATGAAAAACTCATTGATTTGCAGCAAGCCATCACCATTGCTGTCGGAGATGGCGAGAAAACCGACGCTCGCCCATTTTTGAATCCAATCAAGCGATTGCACATCGGCAATCGACTTACCGATAATGCCGGTCGTCAAATTCGGATCCATGATTTGTAGCTTGGTGAAGGTCGCCAAGGCCGGCGCGGTGAAATACAGCAGAAAGATGAAGAACAGCGACCAGACGACCGAACGGCGGGCATCCTTAACGCTTGGCGTTGTGAAATAGCGCATCAAAATATGCGGCAGCGATGCCGTGCCACACATCAGCACCATAACCAAAGTGATGAATTTCCAACTGGCCATAGCGCTGTTCGCGGCTTCGGCATGCGGCGTTGTAAGCGCGCGCAATCCGTCAAAATGCTCGCTCGGCATCAGAGTGCCGACGCCGTGCAGGGCTTCCAATTCGCTGATACGGTTAACCGCGGCGCCATAAGAAAACTGCGGAATAAGGCCGAAATCCTGTGCATTGGACATCCAGAACACAGGCACCAAATAGGCGATAATCAGCACAATATATTGCGCCACTTGCGTCCATGTAACGGCGCGCATGCCGCCCAACATAGAGCACAGCAAAATGCCCAGCAGGCCGAACCAAACGCCGACTTCAAATGGAATTTGAAGGGCGCGCGCGGCAATCGTGCCGGTGGCGTTAATTTGCGCTGTCACATATGTGAAGCTGGCCACGACAAGCACAATCACGGCCAAGAGGCGCGCGGTATTGCCGCCATAACGTGTGCCGATGAAATCGGGGACGGTATAGCAGCCGAATTTGCGTAAATATGGCGCGAGTAAAGAATTAACCAGCACATAGCCGCCGGTCCAGCCGACGATAAAGGCGAGATAGCCATAGCCGCCGAAATATACCCCACCTGCCATGGCAACAAAACTTGCGCCCGACATCCAGTCAGCGGCGGTGGCCATGCCATTGTAAAACGCCGGAACTTCGCGCCCGGCAACGTAATAGGCATCAACCTGCATAGTGCGCGACAGCCAGCCAATGCCGGCGTAAATTGCAATGGTGAAGGCGACGAATAGAATGCCCAGCGTGTCAGATGACACGCCCATTCGCTCAAGAACCGCCATCAGGCCGATAAACACCAAAAAGCCGCCTGTATAGAGACCGTAAACTTTAGGCAAATTGTCAATGAAACGTCCGTTCATGGTCAGCCCCTTTACTCCGCGATGCCGCATTCTTCATCAATCGTTTCTTGTCGCCTTACCGACCAGATAATCAGAATGACAAAGACGATGGGTGAGCCTTGCGCCGCCATATAAAAGCCGAGCGGGAAACCTAAAAAGCTGAAGCTGTTTAATTCCGCCCCGAACCAGTGAATGACAAACGAAAAGAAGAACCAAATGGCGAGGGTCGTGAAAGTGAGCTTGCGCGTGCGCCGCCAATGCAAGCTAGCCGCCTGTTTTTTCGACATGATATCCCCCCTGAAACTGGCAAGCAGTATTACGAAAATACTTGGCGCGTGCAATGGCAGATGGCATGTTTTGTCTGCTTATGGGATTAGCTTTGGATAGAATAGCGGCATATTTTATGGCAATTATGCGCGGTCTGGCGTTTTGGCGGCGCGACCCGCCAATTGCCGATGTGCCTGCATTGGCGGCGTTTTGCAGTCAGCGCGCCAATTTTGTGGCGCAGACGGCGCTTTACGGCTATTTGCGCACCCGCGCCGGATTGCAGCATTTCAACCTGTTTACTGATAAAACATTCACGCCGCTGCTGAAAGCAGCACGCTCTCATTTGGTTTTGGTGTGTCTTGAGGATTTGGCGGTCTACGCCGCCGCTATCGTGCCCAATGCCGATAAACAACAGCGCGTGACTTTGGCCGACACTGTGTTTGCCGCCGGTCTTAGGGCTTTACAAGATGAGTTGGCGCAAGATGAATTACCGCAAGATGAGTTGGCGCAAGCGCAGAAGGATTTTGACGCGGCCTGCCGACAAGTGGATTGGGCGGCGCGCGCAGCGCCCGATAGGGGCATTGTCGCATTTTCCAAAAGCGCAAAGGCGCTGATTGAACTGGCCCCGATTGTCGATGCGCTGAAGAAATATGATGATGAGATTGTCACCAATAGTATGCATTTTAAGTGGCATGGGGTGCGCGCCGATTTGCGGGCGCGGCTCGATGGTGCCGCACTGCTTGCCAGCCTGACCTAAAACCGCCTAAAACAATCGCAGTTTAAGGGGACGCTTATGGCTTCGTATCAATATGTTTATGTCATGGACCAATTGTCCAAAACCTATGCCGGTGGCAAGCAGGTTTTGAAAGAGGTTCGCCTATCATTTTTCCCGGGTGCGAAAATTGGCATTGTGGGTGTCAATGGCGCGGGCAAATCAACGCTTCTGAAAATCATGGCCGGTATCGATAAAGAATATACCGGCGAGGCATGGGCGGCCGAGGGCGCGAAAGTCGGCTATTTGGAACAAGAGCCGCAACTGAATGAAGACAAAGACGTGTTCGGCAATGTGATGGAAGGCGTGGCTGAAAAAAAGGCGCTGCTCGACCGCTACAATGAATTGGCGATGAATTATTCCGACGAGACGGCGGAAGAAATGGCCGCGCTGCAAGATCAGATTGACGCGCAAAATCTTTGGGATTTGGACGCGCAGGTGGAGCAGGCGATGGATGCGCTGAGATGCCCTGCGGGTGATAGCGAGGTCGCGCATTTGTCGGGCGGTGAGAAACGCCGCGTCGCTTTGTGCAAATTGCTGCTCGAAAAACCCGACCTGCTATTGCTCGATGAACCGACCAACCATCTTGATGCGGAAACCGTCGCGTGGCTGCAGCATCATCTGGCAGATTTTGCCGGCACTGTGGTGTTGGTAACCCATGACCGTTATTTTCTCGACCAAATTACCGGCTGGATTCTTGAGCTCGATCGCGGGCAGGGCATTCCCTATGAGGGTAATTATTCCAATTGGCTTGAGCAAAAGCAAAAACGCCTTGAGCAGGAATCGCGCGAAGACGACAGCAAGACGCGCACATTGGCACGCGAACTGGACTGGATTCGCCAGTCGCCCAAAGCGCGCCAAGCCAAATCGAAAGCGCGTATCAATGCCTATGAGGAATTGCTGGAAAGCCAAGGCCGCGAAGAAGTTGGCCGCGCGCAAATCACCATTCCGTCCGGCCCGCGCCTCGGCGGTATTGTGTTGGAAGCTGAAAACCTGAGCAAAGGTTTTGAAGAAAAGTTGCTGATTGACAATCTGTCCTTCAAATTGCCGCCCGGCGGCATTGTCGGCGTTATCGGGCCAAACGGCGCGGGTAAAACGACTTTGTTCAAAATGCTGACAGGCAGTGAGCGGCCCGATGATGGCGCCCTGCGCGTCGGTGACACTGCAATTATGGGATATGTTGACCAAAGCCGCGATAGCCTCGCAGATGAGAAAACCGTTTGGGAAGAGATTTCCGGTGGCAATGATATTTTGGAATTGGGCAATCGTGAGATGAATTCGCGCGCTTATGTCAGTGCGTTTAACTTTCGCGGCGGCGACCAGCAAAAGAAAGTCGGTTTGCTGTCAGGCGGTGAGCGCAATCGCGTGCATCTTGCCAAAATGCTGAAATCCGGTTCCAATTTGCTGCTGCTCGATGAGCCGACCAATGATTTAGACGTCGAAACTCTGCGCGCGCTGGAAGAAGGTTTGGAAGATTTCGCCGGTTGCGCAGTTATTATTTCGCATGATCGCTGGTTCCTCGACCGCATTGCCACCCATATTTTGGCCTTTGAAGGCGACAGTCATGTTGAGTGGTTTGAGGGCAATTATGCGGATTATGAGGAAGACAGAAAGCGCCGTCTCGGCGCCGACGCGGAAGTGCCCAAACGCATAAAATACAAGCAATTCTCCAGATAAATTAAACCCCGCCGCGGGAGGAGCGGCGGGGTTCGTTGTGTAAGTCGTAATTCTGTAGTTTAGAAATTGCGACTTAAGGAGATTTTTGCATTCATCGGGTCACCCACAGATGCCTGATGGGTGCTGTGTGAATGCGGGTAATATTCCTCATCGGCCAGATTTTCGATATTCACCCGCAGGGTCATATCGTTGGACATGATGTAAGACAGCGATGCATCAATTCGAGTGTAATCCGGCAGGAAGGATGTCGATCCATTGCCGATAAGTGACTCGTCCTGATAGGTCAGGCCGATGCCATAATTCAGACGCTCATTGGCCTGATGCCGAACAAACAGGGAATACATGGTTTCCGGCAGTTCACGCGGCGTGTCGCCATCGTTTCCGGTTGTGCCATCAAGCGATGTATAGCCGGCAGAAATGGTCGTCCGGTTCGAAATACGGCCATTGACCTCGATTTCGATGCCGTCAACTTCCAAGCCAATAACTTCGGCACCTTCGCCTGTGTTATCTTGCTGAGCAGCATCTTGTTCTGCCTCAAAGAAGCTTGCAGTCAGATTGAGCGACTCAGAGACATCCCATTTGACGCCGAATTCGGTATTTTCAAACACGTCAGGGTCAAAATCGACGCTTTGGGCGTCATTCTTCGTGGCATTGAGCTTCTTATACTGCTCGCCAGACCGTGGAATAAAGCTTTCGCTGGTGCTGGCATAAAGCGACACATTGCTTTGCGGCTTGTAAATCAGGCCGAAACGCGTTGACACTTCATCATCATCTTTACCGCCGGTATTAGCCGGGGTTTTGAGATCCGTTACAGTAACTTCGACATTGTCCATCCGCGCGCCCAGCAAGACTTGCAGCTTGTCGTTAACGGCAATCTGATCTTGGATGATCAGCGATGTTACGGTGATTTCTGTCTCGGTTTGATTCGCCAAATCGGAGTTAAAATTTACTGATGTTGCATTGCCAGCAGAGTTTGTCGTCAAATCAAGCTTATTTCCGGTCGTCGGAAGGTTGAATTTTTCTTTATCATTACCGGAAGTTGACCATAGCGTGTTGTAACGAAGGTTTTCTGACTCAGTGTCGATATATTCACCACCGACCAACAGCGTGTGACCTACGCCACCTGCTGCGAACTCATTGGTCACATGACCGCTAAGCACCAAATGCGTCCGCTCGGTCGGGTCATGATAACCGTCAAGCGTCACAGTTTGTTCGTCGGCATCGTAATCGGCTGCATACAAATTTTGATACATTTTTTCATAATCGCCATAGTGGACGTTAAACACGCCGCGCATGGTGTTGGAATATTGACGGGTCAATGTGCCGCGCAAAATAGTTGCTTCCAATGTCGTCGTGTTGTCAGTGGGGCTGCCGAAAACAATGTCGCGCAGCGCGTCAACCGGCGCACCGGTTGTTTCGTCTGCTGTCGGAATACCGCGGTCGATAAAACGCTCATGATCCATCAGTTCCAGTGACAAGTCCAAAGTGGTTCGGTCGTCAATGGCACGACGATAGGTCGGGTTGATACCAAAGCGGTCGCCATCATAGAAATCGCGGTCATTTTCCAGCGTCTCAACAAAAGCATTAACGCGCAGAGCCGAATTATCGCTGGTTGCCATGTTCACATCGGCAGCCAGATTATAGGTACCGAAAGTGTCAATGGAGAGGTCAGCACTGCTTGAATCCTCGCCGATAACCGCTTTCTTGGTGGTTCGGTTTACCGCACCGCCTGTGCCGCCTCGACCGAACAGCAATGCGTTGGGGCCGCGCAGAATTTCAACTTGCTCCAAATTGTAAAGCGGACGGTAATATTGCACATCATCGCGCACGCCATCGAGGAAGAAGTCAGCCGTTGAACGAACGCCGCGGAAAACAATCGAGTCGCGGTGGCCTTCGCCTTGCGACGTGTTTACGCCCGGTGTGTAGCGCACAATGTCGCCCAGTTCGTCATAGCCACGCAATTTGATTTCATCTTGCCCGATAATCGACAGGCTTTGCGGGACGTCGATGAGCGGGATTGGCATTTTTAGCGCATTCGCTGCCGTTGCCCGATAGGCGCTGGTCACAATAACCTCGTCCACCGCGCTTTGCTGCGCTGTCGCCAGTGTGGGCAGGACCGCCAAACTTGTCGTGAGGGAGGTTAAGGCTGCTAGAAATGCAAGGTTTTTGGGTAGGTAAGGCATTGATACTCTCCTAAGACTGATAATCATTCGCAACTAAATAGTGCAAATGAGAATCGTTTGCAACAAGAAAATATCAAGATTTGGTTTTAAGAGAGGACGGCTCTGGATTATGAAAACACACAAAGCCATCACGCGATTGCCGATGCTAAAGCAAATCGCTGTGCGCCAAGCCAACGGCACTTACCCCGATAATGTGGTTCTCGCTTCTATCGTTTTCATCCTCAATGTGACCGGTGCGGAGGAAACCCCGGTCGGTCTTGCAGGTGAAATCGGCTAGCCCGCCTCAGTATTGATTTGTTTGCGCAAATGGTCGAGCAGGGCGTTAATGTCGCCCTTATTGTTTTTCAAAACCGAGGCAAACGCATCGCGCTGTTCTTGCGCCATCCACACGCCCAGCACACGCACATCAAACAGCGTCAGGCTGGCATCTTTCTCAACCCGCAGCCACCAATCAATATCAATCGGGTCGCGGCCATTGGCAAAGGCGATGCGGCTTCCAACAATCACATTCTTCTTTTTGGCCTGCGCCTTGCCGACCATCACTTTCTCGTCTGAATACTCGCCCAGCCGGTTGGCATAAACTTTGACGATGAACTTGCCGAGCAATTGTTCAAATGTAGCGAGATCATCTTTGGAAATTTTGCGTCCAAATTGACCCAGCGTGAAGCGGGCAATGCGGCGCATATTGGCGCGCTCATTCAGCAGTTGACCGAATTTTTCCTCGCGGCCGGCGCGGGTGGTTTCGGTGGACAGGATTTCAATCGCATCATCAGCCAGTGCAGTGACAAAGGCTTGCGCCTTGGCAAGGTCGGCTTCCTGCGCGGCGGCCGGGGTCAGCATAAAGGCCCATAGGGCAAAGGCGGTGATGATGGCGCGCATGTCGCTCTCCTAAAAATCGTCCAGATCATCGAGGGCATCGATATCCGGCAAATCGTCAATATTGGTGACGCCATTGGCAATCTCGCTGGCACGATTTTGCTGATACAGGCTGCGCACCGTTGCATAAAAATCTACTGAGGAACGCTCAATCTCGTCAAGCACTGAGATGTTGTCGGCGCGAAAACCAATGCCGTCAATCGCATAGCGGCCAATCGCTTCTTCCAATCCCCAATCATCTTGATAGGTCATCGGGTCAAAACCCCAGCCGACAATCCAACCGCTAAATTCGCGTGGGGAAGACGGGCCGTAAATGGGCGTGAATAAATAAGGCCCTTCCGGCACGCCCCAAGTGGCCATGGTCTGCCCAAAATCTTCGTCATGCTTTTCCAGCCCAAGCCGCTTGGCGGGGTCGAACAGTCCGAAAATACCGACCGTTGTGTTAATGCCTAGGCGCAGCGCCGTGGTGCTGGCGCGCTTGCCTTCAAGCTGTAATATGTCATTCACCAATGTCACCGGCGAGGCAAGATTGTCGAGGAAATTGCGAACCGAGCGGCGCACAGGCGACGGCACATAGAGATATCCTTTGGCGACAGGCTTTAGAATGTAATTGTCGAGCTGCACATTGACCCGGAACATGAAGCGATTGCTTCGCTCAAACGGGTCATTGTTCAACGATTTTGCGCCATTTCCGGCACAAGCTGACAGCGAGATGGCGGCAACAATGATAAGCAGTGATTTCTGAAACATATAATCTTTTTCCCTGAATTGCGGGTAATTTAGGATTATTCGGACGCATGTCAAAGGTTCATGTCGACGCTCGGTTCCGATCTACGCTCCGCTGATTGCTTGACATATAAAGATATCTTTATGTATATAGAGAGCATGGAAATCCTATTATCCGCTTTGCGCGCCGCCGGTGAGCCGACCCGCCTTCGCATTCTTGCGATTTTGGCGTTGGGTGAACTGACTGTGTCGGAATTGACGCAAGTGTTGCTGCAAAGCCAGCCGCGCATTTCGCGTCACCTGAAGCTATTGGCCGATGCCGGTTTGGTGCTGCGCTATCCTGAAGGCAGTTGGGTGTTTTATCGCTTGCACGAAAATGCGGCGCTGAGTGAATTGCTGGGTAAGATTATCGCCAGCCTGCCTGAGGGCGACCACGACCTGCAACGCGACCGCGAACGCCTTGCCGAAGTGCGGGCAGAGCGCGCCAAGCGCGCCCAAGATTATTTTGCTGCCAATGCCGCCCAATGGGACAATCTGCGGGCGCATCATATTCCCGAAACAGCCATTGAGGAACGTATGGCGGAATTGCTTGGCGGTGAGGCCGTTGACCTGCTGGTTGATTTGGGCACAGGCACGGGCCGCATGTTGGAGATATTCGGCTCCCGCGCCAGGCGCGCGGTTGGTTTTGATGTCAGCCCGGATATGTTGGCCATTGCACGCGCCAAAATTGATGAGACAGGCGCGGAAAACTGTCAGGTGCGGCAGGGTGATTGCGCCAATGTGCCGTTGGAAGACGGCACGGCTGATATTGTTATTCTGCATCAAGTGCTGCACTTCCTTGATGATCCGCAACGCGCCTTGAACGAAGCGGCGCGCATCACCAAACCGGGTGGGGCCGTGTTGATTGCAGATTTCGGCCCGCATGAAATGGAAAGCCTGCGCGATGAACATGCGCATCGTCGGCTTGGTTTTGCTGAAGAAGAAATGCACGCCATGTTGGTGGCGGCAGGGCTTGCGCCCAAAACCACCGACACGTTGAACGCTAAAGGCACTCCGTTAACCGTCGCCATGTGGCAGGCCGACAAAACAATAAGAAGCACAGAGTTATGACCGGAATCAGTTTTGAATTTTTCCCACCCAAATCAGAGGCGGCGGGCGAAAAGCTTTGGCAAGCCATTGACCGCCTTGCGCCGCTCAGCCCTGATTTTGTGTCGGTGACCTATGGCGCGGGTGGTTCAACCCGCGACCGCACTCATGCTTGCGTTAAACGCATGATTGACGAGACCACACTTAAACCCGCAGCCCATCTGACCTGCGTTGCCGCCTCTAAAGCCGAAGTGGAGAGCGTGATTGACGATTACGCCGCCGCCGGTGTGCGCCACGTCGTTGCCTTGCGCGGCGACATGCCCGATATGGCCGCGTTCAAAGCGCATGATGACGGCTATTCCGGTTCGGTTGAACTGGTTGAGGCATTGGCCAAGCGCGGCGGCTTTGATATCACCGTCAGCGCTTATCCGGAAAAGCACCCTGAAAGCGCTTCGCTGGACGCTGACATTGATTTGCTGAAGGCAAAAATTGATGCGGGCGCCACGCGTGCCATCACCCAATTTGTGTTCGACACACAAGCGCATTTGCGCTTTCGCGATAAGTTGGCCGCGGCGGGCATCACCATTCCTGTGATTGCGGGCATTATGCCGACGACGAATTTTGCCGGGGCAAAACGCATGGCGGAAGCGTGTGGCGCGGCCGTGCCGCAATGGCTGGCTGATGCCTATGAGGGGCTGGATGAAGACCTCGATACGCGCAAGCAGATTGCCGCATCAGTGGCGATTGACCAGTGCCGTAAACTGATTGATGAAGGCTTCGGCCATTTGCATTTTTACACATTAAACCAAGCCGACTTGACCTTTGCCGTTTGCCGGATTTTAAGGCTCGGCGCTGCTGCTAATTGAGGAAAACAGACTTATGAGTTGGACGCGCGACACACGCATTAGCGAATTGGACAAGCTGACCGCCAAGCGTATTTTAATGCTCGACGGCGCGATGGGCACGATGATTCAGCGCTATAAGCTGGATGAGGCGGCTTATCGCGGCGATCGCTTCGCCAATTATCACGCTGATGTTGCGGGCAATAATGATCTGTTATCGCTCACCCAGCCCGATATTATTCGCGATATTCACACCGTATTTTTGGAAGCGGGCAGCGATATTGTCGAAACCAATACGTTTTCCGCCACCACCATCGCGCAGGCCGATTACGATATGGAAGGCTTGGCCTATGAATTGAATGTCGAAGGCGCAAAATTGGCGCGTCAGGCTTGCGATGCGGTGGAAGCCAAAGACCCGTCGCGGCCGCGCTATGTGGCCGGTGCCATTGGCCCGACCAATCGCACATGTTCCATCTCGCCCGATGTGAACGATCCGAGCTTGCGCAACATTACCTATGACCAGTTGCGCGAGGCCTATAGCGACGCCGCACGCGGTCTTATTGAAGGCGGCGCGGATATTATTCTGGTCGAGACGATTTTCGACACACTCAATGCCAAAGCCGCCTTGCATGCTGTGCAAGATGTGTTTGAAGAAATCGGTTTTTCCTTGCCGCTGATGATTTCCGGCACGATTACCGATAAATCGGGCCGCACCTTGTCGGGCCAAACCACCGAGGCGTTTTGGAATTCGCTGCGCCACGCCAAGCCCTATGCGGTTGGCCTCAACTGCGCTTTGGGGGCGGCGGATATGCGTCCCTATGTGGCTGAGATTGCGCGCATTGCTGATACGAATATCTGTATTTATCCGAATGCCGGTCTGCCCAATGAGTTTGGTGAATATGACCAAATGGCCGAGGAAATGGCCGAGATTGTCGGTGAGTTTGCTCAATCCGGTCTGGTCAATATCCTCGGCGGCTGCTGCGGCACGACGCCCGAGCATATATCGGCAATCGCGGCGGCGGCGGCGCAAAACCGACCCCGCGCTATTCCGACAACTGAACCGCTAATGCGTCTGTCGGGTCTCGAGCCGTTTACCAAAACCGATGAGATTCCGTTTATGAATGTCGGCGAGCGTACCAATGTCACCGGCTCGGCCAAATTTCGCAGGCTGATTACCGAAGGCGATTTTGATACGGCGCTCGATGTTGCACGCCAGCAAGTCGAGAATGGCGCGCAGATTATCGACATTAATATGGATGAGGGCATGTTGGACAGCGAGGCGGCGATGGTGCGCTTCCTCAATCTGGTCGCCACTGAGCCGGATATTGCCAAAGTGCCGGTGATGATTGACAGCTCCAAATGGGACATTATCGAAGCCGGTTTGAAATGCGTGCAGGGCAAGCCTGTCGTCAATTCCATTTCGTTGAAGGAGGGTGAAGAACCCTTTATCGCGCAGGCGCGTTTGTGTCTGCGCTATGGCGCGGCGGTGATTGTCATGGCGTTTGACGAGGACGGCCAAGCCGATACGGCGGCGCGCAAGTTTGAGATTTGCCAACGCTCTTATAAAATACTGACCGAGCAAGTCGGCTTCCCGCCTGAGGATATTATTTTCGACCCGAATGTGTTCGCGGTCGCCACCGGCATTGAAGAACATGATAATTATGCTGTCGATTTTATCGAGGCGACCAAGCGGATTCGCGAAGAATTGCCGCGCGCCCATGTGTCGGGCGGCGTGTCCAATATCTCTTTTTCTTTTCGCGGCAATGAGCCGGTGCGCGAGGCGATGCACTCGGCATTTCTCTATCACGCGATTGGTGTCGGCATGGATATGGGCATTGTCAATGCCGGTCAGTTGGCGATTTATGAGGATATTGAGCCAAGCCTGAAAAAGGGCGTTGAAGATGTGCTGTTGAACCGCGCCGCCGACGGCACGGATAAGCTGCTGGAGATTGCCGAGCAATATCGCGGCCAAAAAGGCGCGCAGCAAGAAGCCGATTTGCGCTGGCGCCAGGGCGATGTCGGCCAAAGGCTGATGCATGCGCTGGTCAATGGGTTGGCTGATTTTATAGAAGAGGATACGGAGGAAGCCCGCCAATCTGTCGAGCGGCCTTTGCATGTGATTGAAGGGCCGCTTATGGACGGCATGAACCGCGTTGGCGACCTGTTTGGCGCGGGCAAAATGTTTCTGCCGCAAGTGGTGAAGTCGGCCCGCGTGATGAAGCGCGCCGTGGCTTATCTCGAACCCTTTATGGAAGAAGAAAAAGCTGCTTCCGGATCCATGAGCTTGTCCAAAGGCAAAGTGCTGATGGCGACGGTGAAGGGCGATGTGCACGATATTGGCAAAAATATCGTCGGCGTTGTGCTGCAATGCAATAATTTCGATGTCATTGATATGGGCGTGATGGTGCCGGCCAATGACATTATCGATAAGGCCGTTGAAGAGGGTGTCGATATTATCGGGCTGAGCGGTCTGATTACGCCAAGCCTTGATGAGATGTGCCATGTCGCGGCGGAAATGGAGCGGCGCGGCCTGGATATTCCGCTGCTGATTGGCGGCGCGACGACCTCAAAAGTGCATACGGCGGTCAAGATTAATCCGAATTACGCCAAAGGTCAGACCGTTTATGTCACTGATGCCAGTCGGGCGGTCGGGGTTGCCAGTAATCTCTTATCGGAAGAAAAATCTACCGATTATCAAACTGAAATCCGCGCCGATTATGAGGCGATGGCGGAAGCCCATGCGCGTGGCCGAGCCGAAGACAAGCGCACCCCCATCGGGGAAGCGCGGGCAAATGCCTGGACGCCCAAAGAAGAGCATCAACCGGTGAAGCCGCAATTCACCGGCACGAAAATCTTTGATGATTATGATTTGGCAGAATTGCGCGCCTATATTGATTGGACGCCGTTTTTCCAAAGCTGGGATTTGCATGGCCGCTATCCGGCCATTTTGACCGATGATATGGTCGGTGAGGCGGCCAGCAGCCTGTTTAAGGACGCGCAAGACATGCTCGACCAAATGATTGGTGAGAAATGGCTGACCGCCAAAGCGGTTATCGGCTTTTGGCCATGCGCGCGTGATGGCGACGATATTGTCGTGTTCGATGATGAGACGCGCAGCAGCGAGCGCACGCGACTGCATACACTGCGCCAGCAAATGCAAAAACGCGAAGGCCGCCCGAATATGGCGCTGGCTGATTTCATTGCCGAAGGTGCCGATTATATTGGCGGCTTTGCCGTGACCACCGGTCATGGTGAAGATGATGTGGCGAAACGCTTTGAGGCCGCGGGCGATGATTACTCGTCCATCATGTCGAAAGCGTTGGCCGACCGGTTGGCGGAAGCTTTTGCCGAGCGTATGCACCAGCGTGTCCGCACCGAGTTTTGGGGCTATGCGTCTGATGAGGCGCTCGACAATGATGCGCTGATTGGCGAGCAATATAAGGGTATTCGTCCCGCCCCCGGTTATCCCGCGCAGCCCGACCATACGGAAAAGGCGGCCTTGTTTGACTTGTTGGGCGCTGAAAAAGGCGCAGGCATTGCGCTGACCGAAAGCTTTGCCATGTGGCCGGGTGCGGCGGTGTCGGGTCTGTATTTCGGCCATCCTGAAAGCGCTTATTTCGGGGTCGGTAAAATTGACCGCGACCAAGTGGCTGACTATGCCAAGCGCAAGGGCATGGAGCTGAAAATTTGCGAGAAATGGCTGGCACCGATTTTGTCATACACGCCTTAGCTGAATCCGTTAGACTGCGCTCATGTCAGTTTGGGGCAAGATAGCAGGCATAGCCGCAGGCTATGCGATTGGCGGCGTGCCGGGCGCATTGGTCGGCGCGCTGGCCGGGCATTTTGCGCTCGACCGCGTCAATGACCGCCAAGTTATTTTCACCATTGCAATGATTTCACTGGCCGCGAAAATGACCCGCGCCGATGGCGATGTGTCGCCGATTGAAGTGCAGGCCGTGCAAGACATGATGCGCGTGCCCGATAGCGAATTGAAGAATATGGAGCGCGTGTTTCGCCTCGCGCAGGAAGACGTGACCGGCTTTGACAGCTATGCGCGGCAGGTGAAAGATATTTACGCCGACAGCCCGCAAGTGCTGGAAGATGTGCTCGATGTGCTGTTCTATATCGCTTATGCCGATGGCATATTGCATCCCGCCGAATATCAATTCCTCGAAATTGTCGCCGGAATTTTCAATATAAATGACAGCGATTTTAAGCGTATTCAGGCGCATCATGATGGCAGCATTGTTGACCCCTATACAATGCTGGGTGTCGGTCGCCATGCTGAGGACAAAACCGTGAAAGATGCGTGGCTGAGCGCGGTGCGCGAAAATCATCCCGACCAGCTACAAGCGCGTGGCATGCCGCCCGAAATGATGCATATTGCAACGGCGCGCATGGCGTCGATAAATGAAGCATGGGAATCCATTAGAGAGGAGCGCGGGTTATGACCGGTCCATCAAACTGGCAGGACAGAATTTTACAGCCCGACACGGCGGTTGAGCAGATGAAGCAAAAAGCCGCTTTGCGCGCATTGGAAGAAGTGCGCGACGGCATGAAGCTCGGTCTCGGCACCGGCTCAACAGCGCGCTATTTCGTCGATGGCTTGGGCGCGCAAGTGGCCGACGGGCTGGAGGTTGTTTGTGTGCCGACCTCAGAAGCGACCCGCGCACAAGCTGAAAGTCTGGGCGTTAAGCTGGCGCCTTTAGATGACTTGAAACGCCTCGATTTGACGGTTGATGGTGCCGATGAACTGGACGATGCGCTGCGCCTGATTAAAGGCGGTGGCGGGGCTTTGTTGCGCGAGAAAATCGTCGCGGCGGCGTCTGACAGAATGATTGTCATTGCCGATGACAGCAAAAAGGTTGCGACGCTGGGCGCGTTTGATTTGCCGGTTGAGGTCAATATGTTCTCGCATGGCGCGACGGCAGCGGCGATTGCCGATGCGCTGGCCGCGACCGGAAATGCGGGCGCGATAAATTTGCGCGGCGGCGACGACCCTTTTATTACTGATGGCGGTCACTATATTTATGACTGCGCTTTGGGCGCGATAAATGAGGCCGAAGGCTTGGCGCAAGCCTTGCTGAATGTGCCGGGCGTGGTTGAGCATGGGCTGTTTCTGGGCTATGCGACAGCCGCCATTTTGGCAGGCACCGACGGGCTTGAGGAAGTGGGTTCTCTATGAACTTTGATTATGACCTTTTTGTTATAGGCGCGGGTAGCGGCGGGGTGCGCGCCGCCCGAATGAGCGCGTTGCATGGCGCGAAAGTGGCGGTGGCTGAAGAATATCGGGTCGGCGGCACCTGCGTTATTCGCGGTTGTGTGCCGAAAAAACTATTTGTCTATGCCAGCCATTTTGCTGAGGAATTTGAAGGTGCGGCGGGGTTTGGCTGGACAGTCGCCGACGCCAAATTTGACTGGGCAACATTGGTCGAAAACAAAGATGCCGAGATTGATCGGCTGAACAGCATTTACATTAAAAACCTTAAAGCCTCCGGCGTTGAGATTCTCGAAGGTCGCGCGACCGTAAAGGACGCGCATACGGTCTCTTTGAGAGGGCGCGACATCACCGCCAAATATATTTTGGTGGCGGTCGGTGCAACGCCTTTCATGCCGCAAATTGACGGCATTGAGCATGTGATTAGCTCTAATGAGGCGTTTCATATTGAGACGCTGCCGCAAGATATTATCATTGTCGGCGGCGGTTATATTGCGGTTGAGTTTGCCGGTATTTTTAATGGGTTGGGCGTCAACACCACGCTGGTTTATCGTGGAGAGCAGATTTTGCGGGGCTTCGACAATGAAGTGCGCGACCACCTCGCTGCCGAGATGACGGTGAAGGGTGTCAGCATTAAAACCGAGAGCGATATTGCCGCCATTGCCAAAACGACGACGGGTTTCACCGTCACCTATCAAGATGGCAGCACGCAAGAGACCGGCTTGGTGATGTATGCGACCGGACGCGTGCCGATGACACAAGCATTGGGGCTGGAAAATGCCGGTGTCGCATTGGGCAAGAAGGGCGAAGTCAAAGTCGATGCACGCTCGAAAACAAATATCGACAGCATTTACGCTGTCGGCGACGTGACCGAGCGGGCGCAGCTCACGCCCGTCGCCATTCGCGAGGGCGCGGCTTTTGCCGAGACCGTGTTCAATGACAATCCGCAAGAGGTTGACCATTCCATCATTCCCACCGCCGTGTTTTCGCAGCCGCCCATTGGCACGGTTGGCATGGGCGAAGAAGAAGCCTGTGCGGCCGGCCATGAGATTGATGTTTACGCCGCCAGTTTTCGGCCGATGAAAAACACGCTGTCCGGCAATCCGGAAAAAACGCTGATGAAACTGATTGTCGATAGGGCCGATGATAAAGTGCTGGGCTTGCATATTGTCGGGCCCGATAGCGGCGAGATGATACAAGCCTTTGGCATCGCCATCACAATGGGCGCGACCAAAGCGCAGTTCGATGCGACCATTGCTGTGCATCCTACGGCGGCGGAAGAGTTGGTGACCTTTAAGCAACCCCGCCAGAAGGGGACCTAATGGTGCGGCGACAGGCAGAACGGGCGCAAAAAGCGGCCACCAAAGCGGCGGGAAAAGCCGCCCGCAAGGTTGTCGATAAGGCGCGCAATGTTGACTTGTCCAAAGTCGATTTGTCGAAAGTTGACCCGCGCAATATCGACCTCAAAAATGTTGAGCTTCCGCGTTTTGATTGGGAGCGGGGGCGTTTTGTTCGCAAGGATACGCAAGCCGTTATCGGTCATAGCTTCCATGCTGAAGAAGTCGCTTGGCCGCTGCGTCTGGTTGGCTGGCTGGTCAATCGTTATATCCGCCTGTGCGAGGTGACCAGCACGGTGACGGTGGCGGGTGATGGGCCCTTCGTCAAGCTGCAAGCCGAAGGCAAGCCGGTGATTGTGCTGGTTTGGCATGGGCGCAATTTTCAGGCCATTCCCATGTCGCGCTTGTTTCTCAATCCGGTCACGGCGCTGACCTCGCGCTCGCGCGATGGGGCGGTGATTGCCAATATCATTCGCCCGTTCGGCTATGGTGCCATTCAAGGCAGTGGCACGGGCGCTGCGGCGAAAAAGCGAACCAATCCAAAAAAACGCGGCATGCAGGCGTTTCGTGGCATGTTGAAGCATTTGAAAAACGGCGAAATGGTGCTGGCCACGGCTGATGTGCCGCCCGGCCCGGTGTTTGAAACCGGCCCCGGCATGGTTAAGCTGGCGGCCAAATCGGGCGCGGCCATTATGCCGATTGGCGCGAGCTTCAGCCCCGAATTGCCCTTGCCCGGCACGTGGGATAAGTCAAAATTGCCGCTGCCTTTCGCCAATCGCTCGCTGGTATTTGGCGACCCAATTTACATAGAAGACGGGGGCGATGAAACCATCGCCGCCGCCTGCCAACGCGTCACCGACGCCCTCAACAAGGCGCAAAGCGAGGCCGAGAAAATGCTCGGTAAGTAGGGTTAGGCATACGAAATTCTGAAAACGCCTTAGGCCACTTTCTCGGCAGTGCGACTTTCACCCAAACCTTCGGCTATAAGAAACGCCAGTTCAAGCGCTTGGCTGCCATTGAGGCGCGGGTCGCAATGCGTGTGATAGCGGCTGGAGAGGTCTTCTTCCGAAATCGCCTGCGCGCCACCCAAACATTCAGTAACGTTTTGGCCGGTCATCTCGAAATGAATACCACCGGCATGGGTGCCCTCGGTCTGATGCACGCCCATAAAGCGCTGCACTTCGGTGAGGATACGGTCAACCGGACGGGTTTTATAGCCGTTTGAGGCCTTAATCGTATTGCCGTGCATCGGGTCGCAAGACCATACCACTTTGCGGCCTTCGCTCTCAACCTTGCGGACGAGCGCGGGCAGGTGGTTCTCAACATTATCATGGCCAAAGCGCGCAATCAGCGTGATGCGGCCCGGCTCATTTTCCGGGTTCAGCTTGTCGAGCAGGGTAATCAGCTCATCAGGCTCCAGCGATGGGCCGCATTTCAGACCAATCGGGTTTTTGACACCCGACAGAAACTCAACATGCGCGCCATCGGGTTGGCGCGTGCGGTCGCCAATCCACAGCATATGCGCCGAGGTGTCATAATGCTCGCCACTGGTGCTGTCGAGGCGCGTCAGTGCTTCTTCATAGCCGAGCAGCAAGGCCTCATGGCTGGTATAAAAATCAACCATGCCCATTTGCGGGGCGGTGGTGCTGGAAATGCCGCAAGCCGCCATGAATTCCATGGCTTGATCAATCTGACCGGCCATTTCTTCATAGCGCGCGCCTTGCGGGCTGTCAGCGACAAAGCCCTGATTCCAGCGGTGCACTTCGGTCAAATCGGCATAGCCGCCTTTGGCGAAAGCGCGCAGCAGGTTCAGCGTCGAGGCGGCCTGACGATAAGCGGAAATTTGTCGCTCAGGGTCGGGCATGCGCGCGTTACTTTCAAACTCAATGCCGTTGATAATGTCGCCGCGATAGCTAGGCAGTTCGACGCCATCAATGGTCTCCGTATCGGCCGAGCGCGGCTTGGCGAATTGTCCGGCCATGCGCCCGACTTTAATCACCGGCAGCTTGGCCCCAAAGGTCAGAACGACAGACATTTGCAGCATGACGCGGAATGTATCGCGGATATTGTCGGCATGGTGCTCGGCAAAGCTCTCGGCGCAGTCGCCCCCTTGCAGCAAAAAGGCGCGGCCTTCGCATACCTCGGCCAGTTGCGCTTTCAGATTGCGCGCCTCACCGGCAAACACCAAAGGCGGAAAGCTCGCCAGACGTGCTTCCACATCGGCCAGTTGCTTCGCATCTTGATAGGCGGGAACTTGCTTAATCGGAAATTCGCGCCAGCTTTTCGGTGTCCAGTTCATTTTTGCCCTCTTCCACTATGTGGATAAGTTTAGATTAATTCTGATATACGGATTTTAGGCGGAAAAATAAAGCATTTAGATGGTGTTAGGTGGCTTTAATCAGGCGACGCCCGAAATTGGCACCGGCGAACAACGCCGCATAGGCGCGCGGCGCGTCTTCGATGCCGTCGCTAATATCCTCTTTATAGGCCAGCTTGCCGTCTCGAATAAGCGCCGCCATCGCCGCCTGCGCCTCGGGGAATTGCTTGGCATAATCATAAACCACCAGCCCCTCCATGCGTAAACGATGGGTGATAAAGCGCGTGGTTTGGCGAATACCGACCGGTTTTTCACGATTATATTCAGCTACCTGGCCGGAAACCACAATGCGTCCTTTCGGCTTCATATTGAGAATGGCCGCGTCCAACATCTCGCCGCCCACATTGTCGAAGTATATATCAACGCCATCGGGCGCGGCGGCTTCAATGGCTTTGACGAGATTGTCTTCGGCTTTGTAGTCAATCACCGCGTCAAATCCCAAATCCGTCAAATAGGCGCATTTATCCGCGCCGCCCGCAATGCCGATGACGCTCAGTCCCAATGTTTTGCCAATTTGCCCGCAAGTCGCGCCGACAGGGCCGGCGGCAGAGGAAATCAGCAGGGTTTCACCGGCTTGCGGCTGACCCAAATCTTGCAAACCGAACCAAGCCGTCAGGCCGGGCACACCCAAAACGCCAATGGTGGCTGTCATCGCAACCTTGTCGTCAAACAGGGCCGGGTCGAGTTTTTGGAGGCCGCGATCGGGGTGCGTGAGGGCTTGCGTCCAGCCAAGCCCGCCCATCACCATATCCCCAACCGCAAAACGCTCTGATTTACTGGCGATAATCTCGCCAATACCGGCGCTTTCAATCGTGTCGCCAATCTTCAGACCCGCCGCATAGCTGTCGCCGCTCAATCGCCCGCGCATGCCGGGGTCGAGCGAGAAATAATGCGTTCTAATCAGCACCTGCCCGTCTTGCGGCGCCTCGAGGCTGAAGTTTTCCAGCGCGAAACAATCTTCGCTCGGCACACCGCTCGGATGCTTGGCCAGTGTCCATCTTTTATATTCGGTCATTTATTTGCCTTTGAAATTCGGTTTGCGCTTTTCTTGAAACGCCGCAACCGCTTCTTTGAAATCTTGCGAGCGCATGCTCAGCCCTTCGGCTTGCAGGCTTATTGGCATAACGGCGGCAGCGACTTGGCGCAAAAACGCATTAATGCCGACTTTCGAGGCGGCAATGGCCAGCGGCGCGCCCTCGGCCAATTTATCGGCAATTTCCAATGCTTTTTCCAGCACACCCGCGCTTGTGTCGGCATAAAATCCGGCCAAGCCCATCTCATAAGCGTCTTTGCCGCTCACCATCTCGCCGGTCATCAGGTGATATTTGGCGCGATTGACGCCAATGAGAAACGGCCAAATAACTTGCCCGCCATCACCTGCGCCCAGCCCCATTTTGACATGAGTGTCTCCGAATTTCGCGTCCGGCCCGGCGACCACAATATCGCAAAGCAGCGCCAGATTGGCGCCCAGCCCCAGCGCATAGCCTTGCACGGCGGAGATAATCGGTTTTTCACATTCCAGCATATGATCCACAATGCGGCGGCCTTCCGCGAGGCTCGGCATATCAATGCCCGTATCGGCACTAAAATCGCCGCCGACGCAAAATGCCTTGCCCGCACCGGCCAGCACAAGCACACGCAAATCGGGGTCATCATCAAAATCACGACTGAAAGTCATCATTTCATGGTGCATGCGATTGTCGATGGCGTTCATTTTTTCCGGACGATTAAGCGTCACCACCACCACACCATTGTCGCGGCGGTCGATGGTCATGCGCTGATAATTTTCCTGTTTGAGCATATTCCCCCCTAATCGGGTTTAGTCTGCCCTCAAGCGACGGCCTGACGCAAGGCTAAACCTATTGATTTGCTTGTTCAAAACCGCTTTGCGCGCTACATAGCAGTCATGGCGAATGGCGTAAAAACTTTGAAAATTGCAATGGCGCAACTGAACCCGACTGTCGGGGCAGTGGCGGCCAATGCCGCTTTGCTGCGTTCCATTCGCGCCGCGGCAGGCGATGCTGATGTGGTGGTCGCCGGAGAATTGTTTCTGACCGGTTATCCGCCCGAAGACCTTGTGCTGAAGCGGGCGTTTTTGGCGCATGTGGCAGTGGAGGCCGATAAGCTGGTGGCGGATACGGTTGATGGTGGCCCGGCTTTGATATTCGGTTTGCCGGTGGTTGAAAACGGCGCTTTATACAATGCGGTTATGGTCGCTGATGGCGGACAGGCCGCGATACGCCATAAGGTGCATTTGCCCAATTATGCGGTGTTTGACGAAAAGCGTTTATTCGCTGCGGGCGCAATGCCGACGCCGGTCGAGGTACGCGGCGTGCGGGTCGGTGTGCCGATTTGCGAGGATATTTGGTTTGCTGATGTCTGCGCGCATTTGAAATCGCAAGGCGCGGAACTTTTGATTTCACCAAACGGCTCGCCCTTTGAGCGCGGCAAACATGCACGTCGCCTGCAACACGCGACGGCGCGCGCCGCTGAGACCGGCCTGCCTTTGGTTTATGTCAATCAATATGGCGGCCAAGACGAGTTGGTGTTTGATGGCGCGTCTTTCGCGGTAAATGGTGATGGCGCATTGGCGGCGCAGCGTCCGGCTTGGCAGGCTGAGGTGCATATGATTGAGCTGGCCGAAGCGGCTGAAGGTTGGCAGATAACATCACTAGCCGATGCGCCGAGTGCTGATGATTTAGGCGATATTTATGCCGCCGCGACTTTGGGCCTGCGCGATTATGTCGAGAAAAACCGCTTCCCCGGTGTGTTGCTGGGCTTGTCGGGCGGTATTGATAGCGCCATTTGCGCGGCGATGGCGGTTGATGCGCTGGGGCCTGAGCGGGTGCATTGCATCATGCTGCCGTCGCGCTATACCAGCCAAGAAAGCCTTGATGACGCTGCCGCTTGCGCCAAAGCTTTGGGCGTGAGGCTTGATGATGTGTCGATTGCCACGCCGGTTGACGCGGTTGAAGGCGCGCTGGGTGACTTGTTCAAGGGCACCAATGCCGATTTGACGGAAGAGAATATCCAATCGCGGCTGCGCGGCACTTTGCTGATGGCGGTGTCGAATAAATTCGGCAATATGGTGATAACAACCGGCAATAAATCCGAGGTTTCGGTCGGCTATGCGACGCTCTATGGCGATATGAATGGCGGCTATAATCCGATTAAGGATATTTATAAAACCGAAGTATTTGCGCTGGCACGCTGGCGCAATGAAAATCTGCCGACCGCCGGTCTTGGACCAAAAGGCGAGGTTATTCCGCGCAATATTATCGACAAGCCGCCAAGCGCCGAGCTGCGCCCCGACCAAAAAGACGAAGACAGTCTGCCGCCCTATGATGCGCTGGACGATATTCTTTTTGCGCTGGTGGAGGACGAGCTTGGCGTTGACGAGATTATCGCTCGCGGCCATGAGGCCGAGACAGTGAAACGCATTGAGCATTTGCTTTATGTCTCTGAGTATAAACGTCGGCAAGCTGCGCCGGGCGCAAAAATCGGCAATCGTAATTTCGGGCGCGACCGCCGCTATCCGATTACTAATGGCTTTCGCGACGCGCGTGGCTGAATTTAGAGGAATTTTATGACTGTTCGCACACGTTTTGCTCCCAGCCCGACCGGCTTGCTGCATGTTGGCAATGCCCGCGCCGCGCTGTTTTGTTATTTATTCGCCAAAGGGCAGGGCGGCGATTTTATTCTGCGTATGGACGACACAGATGAAGCGCGCTCAACACCGGAATTTGCCGAGGCGATAAAGGCTGATTTGGCTTGGTTGGGTTTAGATTTTGACGAGACCTTTAAGCAGTCTGAGCGCTTCGATAAATATGAAGCGGCCTTTGCTGATTTGCAGGCGCGCGGACTGGTTTATGCCTGTTACGAAACGCCCGATGAATTGGAGCGCAAGCGTAAGCGGCAATTGGCGCGGGGCATGCCGCCGGTTTATGACCGCGCCGCGCTCGCCTTAAGCGCCGACGACATAGCCGCTTTTGAGGCTGAGGGGCGCACACCGCATTATCGCTTTAAGCTGTCGGGCAAGGCGATTGTCTGGGACGATATGGTGCGGGGCAGTCAGAAGATTGAAACCACCAGCCTGTCTGACCCGGTTATTCGCCGCGCCGATGGCACATGGCTCTACACACTGCCCAGCGTGGTTGACGATATTGATGCCAAAATCAGCCATGTCATTCGCGGTGAAGACCATGTTACCAATTCGGGCGCGCAAATTGAAATCATTGAAGCGCTGGGCGGAGATGTGCCGGTCTTCGCGCATTTCTCGCTCATGCTGGCTGCTGATGGCGGGGCGCTGTCCAAACGTCTTGGGTCATTATCGCTGGGCGAGTTGCGCGATAGCGGCATTGAGCCGATGAGCCTCAACAGTCTGATTGCCCGCCTGGGCACGGCAGACCCGGTCGAGCCGGTGCAAGATATACCGACGCTGATTGCCGGTTTTGATATGACGCGGCTGGGTCGCGCACCGGCGCGCTTTGATGCGGAAGATGTGACGCGCCTCAATGCGCGGATTTTGCACGATATGCCCTATCAAGCGGCCGCCGCGCGTTTGGCTGAAATGAACGCTCCCGAGGGCGCGGCGTTTTGGGATAGCGTCAAAGGCAATCTTACGCTTTTCAAAGATGTCGCCGATATATTGCATCTCATTAAAGGGCCGGTGACGCCGGTGATTGAAGCCGATGATGCCGATTATGTGTCGGCTGCGCTGGCGGCCTTGCCACAGGGCGAATTGACCGTCGAAAGCTGGTCGGAATGGACACAGGGCTTGAAGGAAAGCACGGGCCGCAAAGGCCGCGCGCTGTTCATGCCGCTGCGCCAGGCCCTGACCGGACAAGCGCATGGGCCGGAGATGCAACATTTGCTGCCGCTTATCGGCTATGATAAAGCTGTCGCCCGTTTACAGGGCAAAACCGAAGGATAGGCCGTGATGGCACGCGAACGCCTTTATATTTTTGACACCACCATGCGCGACGGCCAGCAAACGGCCGGCGTGGATTTTGCCGTGGCCGATAAAATAAGGCTGGCGGCGGCGCTTGATGCGCTGGGCGTGGATTATGTTGAGGGCGGTTATCCCGGTGCCAATCCGACCGATACGCAGTTTTTCCAAGAATTGGGTGGTCTTGATACGGCCCAACTGACGGCGTTCGGCATGACCAAGCGGGCCGGTCGCAGTGCCGAAAACGATCCGGGTTTTATGGAAATCCTTGATGCGCCTTCTGCCGCGACCTGTCTCGTCGCCAAAAGTTGGGATTATCATGTTGATGTCGCGCTCGGCATTTCCAATGAAGAAAATATCGCCTGCATCTCTGACAGCGTTGCCGCCATTACGGCGCGCGGCAAAGAGGCGATGATTGATTGCGAGCATTTTTTCGATGGCTATAAAGCCAATCGCGATTATGCGCTGGCTTGCGCCGAAGCGGCGGTTGAAGCGGGCGCGCGTTGGGTTGTGCTATGCGACACAAATGGCGGCACCATGCCCGATGAGGTGTTTGATATTGTCAGCGATGTCACCAAACATATTTGCGGTGAGAAGCTGGGTATTCATACCCATAATGATACGGAAAACGCAGTGGCCAATTCGCTCGCCGCGATTAATGCAGGTGTGCGGCAAGTGCAGGGCACGATTAACGGGCTGGGCGAACGCTGCGGCAATGCCAATCTGGTCTCTTTGATACCGACGCTGCTTTTGAAGCCGGGCTATGCCGCGCGTTTTGAAACCGGCATTGATATTGCCAAGCTGCCGCAAGTGAAAAATGTATCGCTATTGCTCGATGATATTCTGAACCGCACGCCGAACCGGCACGCGCCCTATGTCGGCGCGTCGGCTTTCGCGCATAAGGGCGGTATTCATGTGTCAGCAGTGATGAAAGACCCGTCAACTTATGAGCATGTGAAGCCCGAAAGCGTCGGCAATAGCCGCACGATTTTGGTGTCCGACCAAGCCGGAAAAAGCAATGTGCTGGACCGCTTGGCAACGGCTGAGATTGAGGTCGATGCCAAAGACCCAGCCATTGACCGGATTTTGCGCGAAGTCAAAGACAAGGAATTGGACGGCTATAGCTATGACGGCGTTGGCGCGTCGTTTGAGCTTTTGGCTCTGCGCCAGCTTGACCGCTTGGCTGATTATTTCGATGTGACCGGTTACACGGTCAATATCTCCAATGACGGCAAAGGCCGAACATTGTCTGAGGCAAGCGTGTCATTGGTCATTGATGGCGAAACAGTTGAAGGCAAAGGCACCGGCAATGGCCCGATTAACGCGCTGGATATGGCGCTGCGCGGCGATTTGAAACGCTATGCCAAAACCATCGATACGATGAAGCTGGTTGATTTTAAGGTGCGGATTTTGAACACCGGCACGGAAGCCGTGACGCGCGTGACGATTGAGAGCGTCGATGATAGCGGCGATAGTTGGCGCACCATTGGCGTGAACCCGAATATCGTGGTCGCTTCTTTTGAAGCATTAAAGGACGCGGTGGTGTATAAGCTTTTCAAAGACGGTGTTTCGGCAGTGCCGGAAACAAGTTCATAGGAGACAAATATGCGTGCATTGAAATCAGTGCTGTTCCCAATTCATCCCGAGGGCTATCGCTTTATCGGCATTTTCGCGTTTTTAACGCTGCTGCTGTTTTTTGTGTCAGATTTCCTCGGTTGGGTCGGTGTGATTTTAACGCTGTGGTGCGCGTGGTTTTTCCGCGACCCGGCGCGGGTTACGCCGCAGCGCAAGGGGCTGGTTGTTTCGCCTGCCGATGGCGTGGTCAATATGATTACCGAAGCCGTGCCGCCGCCCGAATTGGGGCTGGGTGACGAAGCGTTGCCGCGCATTTCGGTGTTCATGAATGTCTTTAACTGCCACGTCAATCGCATGCCGGTCGCCGGTAAAGTGGTGAAGTCGCTATATCGCACGGGCCAGTTTTTAAGCGCTGACCTCGATAAAGCCAGCGATGCCAATGAGCGACAATCGCTGCTGGTTAAAACCGATGGCGGCAAGCAAATTGTCGTGGTGCAAATTGCCGGTCTGGTGGCGCGACGTATTTTGTGTTTCGCCCATGAAGACCAAGAATTTCACGCCGGTGAGCGTTTCGGTCTTATTCGTTTCGGCAGTCGCTGCGATGTTTATCTGCCGAAAGATGGTGTGCCGCGTGTCGCCATTGGCCAATCAGCTATTGCAGGTGAAACCGTGCTGGCCGATTTGAAGTCGAAAGAGAAAGAGCGCGAGTCGCTGACCAGCTAATATGTCAGAAAGCAAAGACAAAAAGGCGACCCGTCGCCAGCGCGTTACGGAAAGTCTTAAGAGCCGACAATTTCCCATTCGGCGCATCATTCCCAATATGGTGACGCTGCTGGCCCTGTGCCTCGGTCTGACTGCCGTGCGGCAGGGGCTGGAAGGGCGTTTTGAGTTGGCGGTGATGTGTATTGTCATTGCCGGATTTCTTGATGCCTTTGACGGGCGACTGGCGCGGCTGCTGAAGGCCGAAAGCCCGCTCGGCGCGCAATTGGACTCGCTGACGGATTTTGTGAATTTCGGCATTGCGCCGGTTCTGGTCGTTTACTTATGGGCGCTGCAATCAACCGGCCGCATTGGTTGGGCGGTTATTCTGGTGTATTCGGTTTGCTGTGCCTTGCGTTTGGCGCGCTTCAATGTCGATATGGAAGAGGCCGACCGACCGGCTTGGAAGACCAAGTTTTTTGTCGGTGTGCCATCGCCCTCAGCCGGTGGCTTGGTGATGTTGCCGATTTATTTGCAGGTCGCTGATATTGTCAATTTGGCTGAATATCCGATTATTATTCTCGCCAATACGACGATTGTCGGCCTTCTGATGGTATCCACCGTGCCGACTTTTTCCGGCAAGGGCTTGACCCATATCCGCCGCGATTTGGTGCTGCCGCTAATGCTGTTTATCGGCTTCACGGCGGTGATGTTGTTCACCTTTCCGTGGATTACGCTCACCGCAATGAGCGCGGCTTATTATACGTTTCTGCCGATAAGCGCCTATGCTTATTGGCGCCTCAAACAGGCTTAAATCTTCTATTCAGCAGGGTTGTCGCCGCCGCGCATGGCTTGGCGAATATCGGGCGCGCGCCGCAGGCCTGAGAATTTATCGCGTAAATAGTCAGGCAGATGCAGCATCACCGGCACCAGAATAAGCGTCAGCAGGGTTGAGAAACCGAGACCGAAGATAATCGCGGTGGAAAGCTGAACCCACCAAGCCGCCGTTGGCTCGCCAAATTGCACCGAGCGATCAACTACATTAATGGAGGCTTGTATCGCCATCGGGAACAAGCCAATCATGGTGGTGACAGTGGTCAGCAAAATCGGGCGCAGGCGTTGCCCCGCTGTTTTCAAAATCACATCGACTTTATCCATGCCGGTCGCCAATAGGCGCTGATAAGTATCAATCAGCACAATGGAATTATTGACCACAATACCGGCCAGCGCGACAACGCCGGTGCCGGTCATGATGACGGAGAAAATCTGTCCGGTCACTGTCATGCCCAGCAATACGCCAATGGTAGAAAGCACAACCGTCGATAGCGTCAGCAGCGTGCAATAGAGGCTGTTAAACTGCATCAGCAAAATGATGAACATCAGCAGCAGCGAGGCAATCATGGCGCGCCCCAAAAAGGCCGCCGCAGCTTCGGCTTCTTCATTGGCACCGCGCAAACGCCAGCTTACGTCAGGTGGCACGAAATCTTGTGTGTCCATCCAATTTATGAAGTCATTTTCCAAATCGGTCGCCAGATATTCTTCGCCGGTTTCCGGATTGGTCGCCATTGCGGCTTGCAGTTGAATGACGCGCTGCCCGTCAACGCGGCTAATCGCGTCGCGTTTTTCACCGGGCTTGCGCTCGACAAAATTGGTAATCGGCACATTACCGGCCGGGGTCAGCACCCGAAGCTGATCCAATCGGTCGAAGGAACGCGCATCATACGGATAGCGCGCGCGTATCTCGATTTCCTCATCACTATCATCGGGGCGATAATGGCCAATCAGAATACCATTGGTGACAAGCTGGATAACATTACCGACGGTGGAAATATCAGCTTGGAAACGACCGGCGGCTTCGCGGTCAACGCTCAAATTCCATTCAATACCCGGCAAGGGCAGCGTGTCCTCAACGTCAATGTAAAGGTCGCTGCGGCTCTTCAAATATTGCGCCATCATATTTGTGACATTAGTCAGCTTGTTTAAATCTTGGCCACTGACCTCAATTTCAATACCTTTGCCTTGCGGCGGGCCTTGCTCGCGTTCTTTAACTTCAACTTCAATGCCGGCAAAGCGGCGAGAGCGTTCGGAAATCTCGCGAATAATCTGCGAGGCCGGCGGGCGGGTTGAGAAATGGGTAAACTCGATGCGGATAAGCCCGATTGTGTCGGCGGGAATACGCCCATCGCCCATATTCGGCGCGCCGTCGCCACCACCAATCGTCGGACCGGCTTGGGCAAAGGCGGAGTCAACGCCCGGCACGTTAAGGATAATGCCCTCGACGAGTTTGGTCGCCAAATCGGCCTCTTCAACGGATAAGTTACCGCGCCCTTTGACCAGCACATTGGCCTGATGTGGTTCAATGGAGCTGGAAAACTCAACGCCGTTATTATATTCGCCATACAACATCACAACCGTGGTGAGAATGGCGACGGCGGTGCCAATCGTCGTCAGAGGCCAGTTCATGCACATTTTCAGGAAGCGCAAATAACGTCCGGTCATGCCGCGCATTTCGCGCACATTCAGGCGGCTTTCGCCCGACAGGCTGGACAATAATTCATCGCCCTCTTGCTCAGATTTACCGACAAGACCGCCAATGACCGGCATGAACAGCATGGCCGTGACCAGCGAGGCACTGAGAAGAATGATAACGGTAATCGGCAGGTAAGACATAAACTTACCGCTCACACCGGGCCAAAACAGCATTGGGCCAAAAGCCGCCAGCGTGGTGCCGGTCGAGGATAAAATCGGCCAGAACATGCGCGACGAAGCCATGGCATAGGCCTCGCGGCGGTTCAGTCCTTCGGCCATTTTGCGGTCAGCATATTCAACCACCACAATCGCGCCATCGACCAAAATACCGACCGACAAAATAAAGCCGAACATAATCATCATGTTCAGCGTCATGCCCATCAGGTCAACAATCAGAAAGCCGACAAGAAAGCTGGTCGGAATAGACAGGCCGACAAGCAGGGCAGAGCGCAGGCCCAGCGCGGCAATTACCAAAATCATCACCAGCATAATGGCATTTGAAATTGAGGTTTCCAGCGAGCCGAGCATTTCAAAAATGAAGTTCGAAATATCGGAGGAGAAATCGACCTCAATGGTTTCCGGCCAGTCGCGCGTATAGTCGAGCGACAAGGCGCGGACTTGCTGGGTGGTCTGCACAATATTGGCCCCCAGCCGCTTCACCACTTCAATGGAGATGGTCGGGTTGCCGTTAAAGCGCGCGTAAATACTTTGGTCTTTGAACGTGCGGCGCACTTCTGCAATATCGCTTAGGCGCACAACGGCATCGCCGCGTGTCTTAATCGGAATTTGGCCGACATCGTCTTCTTTTTCAATCAGCCCGGGAACCGTTAGCGAAAAGCGCCCTTGTCCGCTATCAATGCTGCCTGCCGGAATAAGCTGGTTGTTGCGCGCCAGCACCAAATAAAGCTCATTTGAGGTGATGTTGTAATTTTCCATCGCCCGCGGGTCGATGACGATTTCCAGCACTTCCTCGCGCTGGCCGATGAGATTGGCTTCCAGCACATTGGGCATGCCGGCAATCTCTTCTTTCAACTTTTTGGCGTGGCGATAAAGCTCGCGCTCAGAATCCGTTGTTGTCAGATTGACCATAATGACCGGAAACAGACCGGCATTAAACTCGCGCACATCAGGCTCTTCGGCGTCATCGGGCAATTCAGGGCGCACTTGGTCCATCTTCTCGCGCACATCAAGCAGCGCCTGCTCTTTGTTAAAGCTGACATCAAATTCCAGCAGCACCGCGCCATAATTCTGCGCCGAGATTGATTGCATTTCCTTCAAGCCGGTCAGCGTGCGAAGCTCAAGCTCCATCGGCTTGACCAGCAGGCGTTCCGCATCAACCGGCGAAATGCCGGGCAGCACGACACCGACATAAATAATCGGAATCGGAATATCCGGATCGGCTTCGCGGGGCAGCGAGATGTAAGACGTCAGACCGCCCAACAGCAGCGCCGCCAAAATGGTCAGCACCGCGCGACTGCGGGTCATGGCGGCGGTGATGAAGCGATACATCATTGTGTGGTTCCATTTGCGTCAGAGAGCATTTCAAAATCCACCTCGCGGCCATCGCGGGTAAATTCACCGCCCCGCATAATCACCATTTCCGTTGCGGCAAGGCCGGTCACGACCGCACCGTCTTGGTCATCTTTGATGATTTGCACGGGGCGAATGACAACGCGATTATTATCCAGCACCCGCACACCCAAGCGGCCATCACCGGCAAGGGTCAACACACTTTGCGGCACGCGGCTGGCAACAACTTCACCGGCATTAATAGTCAATTCGGCGGTCATGCCGTCGCGCAATTGCAGGTCTTTATTGGCGACTTCCAACTCAACGCGAAAAGTGCGGGTCGTCAGATTGGGGCTTTCAGCGATATAGCGGATTGTTCCTTGCGCCACTTCGCCGGTCGATAGCTTGGCATTGCCGGTCGCGCCAATCGACACGCGGTTAATCTGATTTTCGGCCACATAGCCGACAACCAGCAGCGGGTCTTTGTCGATAATTGTTCCGCAAGGCTGGCCGGGCGACATGTAATGCCCGATTTTGACCGGCTGGCGGTCAAGAATACCATCAAATGGCGCGCGAATTTTGGTGCGCTCCAATTCCACCAGCGCGCCCTTCACGGCAGCGACGGAGGCATCGAATGCCGCTTGCGCCGCAGCCATTTGGCTTTTCGACATATGGCCTTGTTTGACCAGCTTTTGGGCGGCGGTGAATTCAATCTTGCGGGCATCGCGTTGGGCGCGGGCTTGGGCCACTTGCGCCGCGCGCGCGCCGACATCTATGCGGCAAATAATCTGTCCTTTTTGGACAAAAGCACCCTTATCAATCGGCAATTGGCTTATCGTGCCGCCGGTTTCGGAGGCGACCGTGACGATTTTATCGGCCTCGCTGCGCGCTTGCAGAATGATTGTATTCGGATAGGGGCGCGCGGCAATCTCCTGCACCACCACTTTGAAGTTGCGCTCAAGACCGCTGTCTGTGCTGATGGGTTTGGCGGCTTCAACCGTTTGCGTATCGAACAAAATGCCGCTGGTGAGCCAGGCAATCAGTGCCAAAAACACAATTACCGACGTGCCCAACGGGCTTATCAGTCGCCGCGGCTTCCTGCTGGTAACGACCGGTTGAGTTTCGTGGTTGTCAGGGTCAAATTCCATTTATTCTCACATCCCCTCGCTATCATTCTTATATAACGCAAAAGTGTCAAAAATCCGCCCTTCACGAACGTTTATTTTTCAACTAAAAACCGAGTTAGATGGGGTTTAACCAAAAATCGAGTCTAAGTCATATTTTTTTATCAGCAAAAAGACGCATGGAGAGAAAAATGAAATATGAAAACGCCATGGTTCCGAATAAGGAGCAAATGAAAGGCTTTTTTGAAGATGAGCACGGCAAGGCCATCAGCATGGTCAATTTGCTGAAGTTTAAGGACAAGGCCGAGTTTCCGGAAGGCCATGAGTTGCATGGCGCGGATATGACTGGCGAAGAAGCCTATAAGATTTACGGCGCGGCAGTCACCAAGCTGCTTAAGGCTCTGGGCGGTGAAATGGCCTTTTCCGGCGATGTGCAGCGTTTGGCGCTGGGCGAGGTGGAAGAGCTGTGGGACTATGTGGCGATTGCTAAATATCCGAGCCGCCAAGCAATGGTCGATATGATGATGTCGCAAGAATATAACGCCATTCACGCGCATCGCGACGCCGGTCTGGCCGGACAGTTGAACATAGAGACAGTATAAGCACTTATCTCGTGAAACGAGATTTATTCCCGCCAAGCTAGATTTGTGCCGCTAACTCGCTCGCCTGTTTGATGGCCGCTTTGGCGTCCAGTTCTGCGGCCTCATAAGCGCCGCCGACCAGTTCTACCGAGACGCCATTGGCTTCTAGCGTGTCATACAGGTCGCGCAGCGGCTCTTGTCCGGCGCAAATAATCACCGTATCAACATCTAGAATATCGGGCTGACCATTTGCCGTGATGTGCAGACCGGCATCGTCAATCTTGCGATAATCAATGGCGTTCATCATTTTGACGCCGCGCCGTTGCAGGGTCAGGCGATGCGTCCAGCCGGTGGTTTTGCCCAGCCCTTTGCCAACATTGGTTTCTTTGCGCTGCATCAGAAAAATCTCGCGATCGGCGCTGGCGACTTCCGGTTCGACGCCGGTCACACCGCCGCGCGGATGATTGTCGAAATCGACGCCCCATTCTTTGGCGAAGACGGCTTTATCCAGCGCGCCGGACGGGCCGTCATGCGAGATGGTATCGGCCACATCGAAGCCGATGCCGCCTGCACCCATAATGGCGACCCGTTTGCCGACCGGCTTATTGCCTTTCAGCACATCGACATAGCTGACCGCTTTTTCATGGGTGATGCCCTCAATATCGGGCACGCGCGGGCTGATGCCGGTGGCCACAACCACATGCTCAAAATCGCTCAGCATATCGGCTTCCGCGCGGGTGTTCAGCTTCAGCTCGATGCCCAGCTTCTCAATCATTTTGCGGTAATAGCGCAGCGTCTCATAGAACTCTTCCTTGCCCGGCACCAGCTTGGCGAGGTTGAACTGCCCGCCAATCTCGTCGGCGGCATCAAACAGCGTCACCTTATGGCCGCGCTCGGCGGCGACGGTGGCATAAGCCAGACCTGCCGGACCGGCGCCAATCACCGCGATGGTCTTCGCCGCTTGCGTCGGCTCATATGTCAGCAGGGTTTCATGACAGGCGCGCGGATTGACCAGACAGCTTGTCGTCTTGCCGCCAAATGTATGGTCGAGGCAGGCCTGATTGCAGGCGATGCAGGTGTTAATCTCGTCAGCCCGGTCTTCGGCGGCTTTGGCCATAAATTGGCTGTCGGCCAGCATGGGTCGCGCCATTGAAACTAAATCGGCCTCGCCATCGGCCAGCACAGTCTCGGCCACTTCCGGCGTATTAATGCGGTTTGAGGTGATGACCGGAATCGACACTTCTTGGCGCACGCGGCCCGTCACTGAGGTGAAGGCGGCGCGCGGCACCATTGTGGCGATGGTCGGCACGGCGCTTTCGTGCCAGGTGAAATGGGTTGAAATCATCGACACGCCGACTTTCTCAAGCTCGCGCGCCAGTTCGGCAACTTCGTCCCAGCTCATGCCGCCTTGCAGCATATCCATTGCGGCGATGCGGAACACGATGATGAAATCATCGCCGACAGCCTCGCGGCAACGTTTCGCCACTTCGAGGGGAAAGCGCATGCGGTTTTCATAAGAGCCGCCCCATTTATCATTGCGTTGATTGGTTTTCTCGACCAAAAATGTTGACAGCAAATAGCCTGCCGAGCCGATAATCTCGACCCCGTCATAACCGGCTTTTTTGGCCATGGCGGCGCAGTTTGCGTGGTCGGCAATTTGCTTTTCAATGCCCGCCTCATCAAGCTCAGCCGGTGCGAAAGCGCCAATGCGCGACTTTACGGGCGAGGGCGCAACCGCCAAATCATTATAGGCCAGCGGCCCCATATGCAGAATTTGCATCACGAATTTGCAGTCGGGCGCGGCGTCATGCACGGCTTTGGTGACAATGGCGTGGCCTGCCACTTCCTTATCATTTTGCAGTTTCGAGGCGGCGAACAATTCGGCGCCATCAGCATCTTTCACCGTCATGCCGCCCTCAGGATTGGGCGCAATGCCGCCGGTGATAATCATGCCAACACCGCCCGCGGCGCGCTCGGCATAATAGGCCGCCATGCGTTCAAACCCGTCGGGTAATTCCTCAAGGCCGGTATGCATACTGCCCATAATTGAGCGGTTTTTTATCACCGTATGACCCAAATCCAGCGGCGTAAACAGCCGCGCATATTTTTCATGACCCGGTAGGATTTTCTCAGCTGCACTCATGACATTCTCCCTAACTGCTTCAAAATGTAGGGCGATGAGGGCAGGGAGGCAAGGGTATAAGGGCGCGGCAGCTTTTCTGCCCCCGCGCAGCCTGCCGAAGAGTTTGCTCATATCTCACGCCAGCGAGTATTCTTTGATTGACACTGAAGATGGCGGTATCGAGGAAGCCTTTCAGGAATACACCGCCTCGGCTCGTTGACTTGCCCCAGCCCTTATTCCTGCTAATCTTTCTCAGACGTTTTTGAGGAAGCCGTTTATGCCGTCACCCGCCGACCAGCCCGCCAATCAATCGGCCTATCAATCTGCCAAGCCGCCTGTGCTGGCGATGCTGGCGATGGTCGCGCTAATGTTCGCCGCGCCGTTTTTGCATTTGCAATATCTCTATCTCAGCCATCATTGGCGGCTCGCGCCCACGGGGGTGTATGGCGAGCAGGCAATGGTTGTCTCGGCGCATCGGCTGGCCAGCGAGGTGGGCCGCGATGTGTTGCGCGAAGGCGGCAATGCGTTTGATGCGGCGGTGGCGGTCAATTTTGCTCTCGCCGTGGTGTATCAGCAGGCCGGAAATATCGGCGGCGGCGGCTTTATGGTCTATCGGCTGGCCGATGGCACCACCGGCACGTTGGATTTCAGAGAGCGCGCCCCCTTTGCCGCCACGCGCGATATGTATCTCGATGACAAGGGCGAGGTGATAAAGGGCCTGAGCCTGAAAGGGCATTTGGCGGTTGGCGTGCCGGGCAGTGTGGCCGGCATGGCGACGCTGCACGAACGGTTTGGCTCTAAGCCGTGGGACACGCTCATTCGCCCGTCTGTCACGCTGGCCGCCGAGGGCTTCATCCTGACCGAGAAGGCGGCGCGTGAGTTTAATCGCTTTCAATCAGATTTCGCGGCGCAAAACCGCTTCGCCCCGCCGGTGCTGAAACAAGGCGGCTGGCGACAGGGCGAGCGCATAAAATTTTCCGCTTTGGCGCGCACACTTGAGACGATTTCGCAGCAGGGCCGCGCCGGATTTTACGAGGGGCGGGTGGCCGATTTGCTGGTCGATGAAATGGTCAGCGGCGGCGGGCTGATTACACATCAAGACCTCGCCGCCTATACGCCCGTCTGGCGCGCGCCGGTGCGCTTTAATTATCGCGGACATGAGATCATCTCCATGCCGCCGCCAAGCAGTGGCGGGGTTGCGCTGGCGCAGCTTTTCAAAGGGGCGGAGGCTTTTGACATCGCCTCGCTGGGGCATAATTCGGCGGCGCATATTCACCTGATGACCGAGTTGCAACGTCGCGTCTATGCCGACCGCACCGCCCATTTGGGCGATACGGATTTCGTCGCGGTGGATATTGCGGGCCTCACCGCGCCCGCCTATATCGCGGCGCGCAATGCCGATATTTCCCCGACGCAAAAAACCCCCAGCGAGCAAGTAAAGCCCGGCTATGTGGCGGCAATGGAAAGCGCCGAGACGACGCATTTCTCAATCGTCGATGCAGCCGGCAATGCGGTCGCCATCACCACCACGCTCAACGGCATGTATGGCGCGAAGGTGGTGGTGCGGGGCGCGGGGTTCTTCCTCAATAATGAGATGGACGACTTCGCCATTAAGCCCGGCCATGCCAATCAGTTCGGCCTGCTGGGCGACAGCAAAAACGCCATCGCGCCGGGCAAGCGCATGCTGTCTTCCATGACGCCGACCATTGTGACGAAAGACGGCAAATTGCGCGCCGTTGTCGGCACGCCGGGCGGCGCGACCATCATCACGTCGGTGTTTCAAACGCTCAGCAATATGATTGATTTCAACATGAGCGCGGCTGAGGCCGTGCATGCTCGCAAAAGCCACAGCCAATGGCAGCCCGATGTGGTGATGCTGGAAAAAGGCACGATGAGCCTCGCCAATATGCGTGGGCTAAGCGCGCGCGGCCACCGGCTTTATCCTTATCCATATTTTAAGTGGCAGCTTGGCCGCGTTGAGGCGATTTTGATGCATGAGGACGGCACATTGGAAGGCGCCGCCGACGCGTCTAGGGGCTTCGATGACTGGGCGGTGGGGTATTAGGCTAAAAGCACGCGCTTTTGCCAGCACAGCGCAGCGAAAGCCCCGTGCGCCTTGCCCAAGCGAGGCGGTTTTGCAGCGTAAAACCGCCGAGACGGCGTTAGCTTGCCGGTTCATCGATAACTCGTTCACAATGCGGTTCACCTAGACTAGCCCTTACCAGCAAAATTAGTTAAAACCGCCCCATGAATGCGGAAGATAAAGATCATGTGGCCGACTTGAAGGCTTCGCCGTCTGCGCTGCCCCCTTCCGATGAAGTGGAAGGCGCGCCGGCCCAGCAAGCTGATGGCCCTTATACCGTCGCGGCCCTCTATAAATTCGTGGCATTGCCCGATTATGAGGTGCTGCGCGCGCCGCTTTTGACCGTGTGCAAAAAGCACGGCATTGTCGGCACGATTTTGCTGGCGCGTGAGGGCATTAACGGCACAGTGTGCGGCACGCATGAGGCGATTAGCGCGCTGATGGCGCATTTTCAAAAAGACCCGCGCCTTGCCGACATCGCGCCGAAATACAGTTTCGCGTCCGAGCCGGCCTTTCATCGCATGAAGGTGCGGCTGAAGCAGGAAATCGTCAGCATGGGCCTCCCTGATTTAATGGCGGATATCGACCCGGTCGGCGCGGTCGGCACTTATGTGCGCCCCGAAGACTGGAACGCGCTGATTACCCGCGACGACACGCTGGTGATTGATACGCGCAATGCCTATGAGGTGGCCATCGGCACATTTGACGGCGCGGTGAACCCTGAGACCGACAGCTTTCGCGCTTTTCCCGCTTGGGTCGATGGCTATCTGGCCGCGCTGCCCGACGACAAACGCCCTAAAAATATCGCCATGTTTTGCACCGGTGGTATTCGCTGCGAGAAATCAACCGCCTATCTGGTGGGGCAGGGCTATGAAAACATCTTCCACTTGCAGGGCGGTATTCTGAAATATCTCGAAACCGTGCCGCAAGAAGACAGCACATGGCAGGGCGACTGCTTCGTGTTTGATGAGCGCGTTTCGGTGACGCATGGGCTGGCCGAGGGCGATTACGATATGTGCCACGCTTGCCGCATGCCGCTATCGGCGTCGGAAAAAAATCTCACCTCATATGAGCCGGGCGTCGCGTGTCTGCATTGCATCGAGACGCGCAGCGAGGCCGACCGCCAACGCTTTCGCGAGCGGCAAAAGCAAATCAAGCTGGCCACGGCACGCGGCGAAAAACATATCGGTAGCGACTAATGCCGCCGCTGCTTTACAGCTTTCGCCGCTGCCCCTATGCCATGCGCGCCCGTATGGCGCTGGCCGCCGCCGAGATTGAGCTGCGCCTGCGCGAGATTGTGCTGCGCGACAAACCCGCTCATATGCTGGAACTTTCGCCCAAAGGCACGGTGCCGGTCTTGCAATTGGAAAGCGGCGAGGTGCTCGATGAAAGCCGCGCCGTGATGGATTGGGCGCTGGCACAGGCCGATCCGCATGGCTGGTTGGCGCATAAGGACGACGCGCTGATTGATATGTTCGACGGCGATTTCAAGCATCATCTCGACCGCTATAAATACGCCACCCGCTATGAAGGGGCTGATGCGTTAGAACACCGCGCCGCCTGTCATGAAATGTTGCAAGACATCGAGCCGCGATTGGCCGAGGGCTGGCTGGCCGGAGCGGCGGCGGGCTTCACCGATATTGCGCTTCTGCCTTTCGTGCGCCAGTTCCGCATAGCCGATGCCGACTGGTTCGACAATGAGATGGCGCTGCCGCATGCGCAGGCCTGGGTGATGCGCTTTCTCGACTGGCCGGTCTTTACCCGCATTATGGGTAAATATGATTTATGGCTCGACCGCGACAAAGAGCATCCTTTCCCGCCTCTTTCTTAACGCGCCGGATTATGCCAACCTCTCGGCACGTACGGGAGATGATGATGATTGATGCGCTGCCCGCGGGCATGAAGGTTTGTATTGTCGGCGCCGGTTGTTCCGGTTTTACCGCCGCTAAGCGGCTGAAAGATTTCGGCATTGCCTATGAGCAGTTTGAAATGTCGGACAATATTGGCGGCAATTGGTATCACAAAAACCCGAATGGCAAATCGGCCTGCTATCAAAGTCTGCACATTGATACCTCGAAATTTCGACTGGCCTTTGAGGACTATCCGGTGCCCGATGACTGGCCGGATTTTCCCCATCACTCGCAATTATTTCAATATTTCAATGACTATGTTGACCATTTCGGCTTGCGCGACAACATCACGTTCAACACAGCCGTCGATGATGCGCGCCGCGATGATGATGGCGTCTGGCATGTCACCCTGTCGAGTGGGGAGACCCGTCAATATGGCGCGCTTGTGGTGGCCAATGGCCATCATTGGGACGCTAAAATTCCGCGCGAATATGGCGATAATTTTAACGGTATTCAAATGCACAGCCATGATTATGACTCGCCGTTTGAGCCGCATGATTTGCGCGGCAAAAACGTACTGGTGGTCGGTGTCGGCAATTCGGCAATGGATATTGCCTCAGAAGTTTCACAACGCCCGATTGCCAAGCGCGCTTTCATCTCGGCGCGGCGCGGCGTATGGGTGCTGCCGAAATATCTGAATGGCGAACCGGCTGATAAATCGGTCATGCCGGCTTGGATGCCGCAAGCTCTTGGCCTCAAGCTCGGTCAAATGGCGATTAAAAAAGCCATCGGCAATATGGAAGATTATGGCCTGCCCAAACCCGACCATGAGGTGTTGACCGCGCATCCTTCCGTCTCGGGCGAGTTTCTGACCCGCCTCGGCTGCGGTGATGTGGCGGTGAAGGGCGGCCTTGAAAAACTCGATGGCGATGGTGTGCGTTTCGCTGATGGCAGTCGCGAGAATATCGACGTGATTATTTGGGCAACCGGCTATCGCATCTCATTTCCGTTTTTGAAGCAAAACGCCCTGACGGCGGCGGATAATAAGTTTCCGCTTTATCGTCGCATGGTGAAACCGGGCTGGCGCAATTTGTTTTTTGTCGGCCTGGCGCAACCCTTGCCGACGCTGGTTAATCTGGCTGAGCAACAGTCTAAATTCATTGCCAATGTCTTGGCCGGAAATTATGCCATGCCCGATGATGCGGCGATGGAGAAGCAAATTATTGCCGATGAGAAAGTTTATCTGGGCCATTTTTACGAAAGCGAGCGGCATACCATTCAAATTGACTTCAATAAATATGTCAGCGATTTGAAAAAAGAGCTTCGCGGTAATTGGATTTCGGCTGAATAGAAAGCGTTATAAAACGCGGACAGTTTATTGGGGGATATCATGAAGAAAAAATTCGCATTACTCGCGGCGGTGCTTTTCAGTTCGTCAGCTATCGCAGCCGATATGAGCACCAAAGCGCCGAGCACGGCTACCAAAGCGGCGCATGAGCGCGTGTTGGAACGCTTGCCATTTGAAAACACCGAAGATTTCGAGCTGGCGACGCGCGGTCAATTGGCCAAGCCCGAAGCGCTGGTGATTAAAGATGCGACCGGGCGCGTGGTCTGGGATATGACCAATCTCGAATATCTCGATGGCACCCGCCCCGATACGGTGAACCCCAGCCTGTGGCGGCAAGCGCGGCTGAATGCCATTTACGGCCTGTTTGAGGTGACTGAAGGCATTTATCAAGTGCGCGGCTATGACCTCGCCAATGTCACCTTCATTAAGGGCGATACCGGCTGGATTGTGGTTGACCCGCTGACCGCCACGGAGACGATGGACGCGGCGATGAAGCTGGTCGATAGCCATTTCGGCAAGCTGCCCGTCAAAGCCATTTTGGCAACCCATAGCCATGCCGACCATTTCGCCGGTATTCGCGCACTGGCCAATGAAGAAGATTTGACGAGCGGGCGTATCCGCTTTGTCGCGCCCGAGCATTTCGTCAAAGAAGTGACCAGCGAAAACGTAATTGCTGGTAATGCAATGGGGCGGCGCGCCGGTTTCATGTTCGGCAATTTATTGCCGCGCACACCGCAAGGCGCGATTGATAGCGGCTTGGGCAAGGGCGTCGCCTTTGGCACGATTACCCTGCTGACCCCGACTGATGACATCACCGCGACCGGCCAAAAGCTGATACTGGACGGGCTGGAGGTCGAGTTTCAATTGACGCCGGGGGCGGAAGCACCTGCCGAGTTTGTTTTCTATCTGCCGAAATATAACGCGCTATGCGTGGCCGAAGAGGTGAATGGCGTGATGCATAATCTCTATACGCCGCGCGGCGCAAAAACCCGCGACGCGCTCATCTGGTCGCGCCACCTGACTGATATGTTAGAGCTGTTCGGCGACCGCATAGATGTGGTTTTCGGCTCGCACCATTGGCCGCGTTGGGGGCGTGATGCGGGTTATGATTATATCGCCAAGCAGCGCGATATGTATCGCTTCATGCACGACCAAACCGTGCGGCTGATGAATCACGGTTTCACGGCGACTGAAATTTCCAACATGCTCGACCTGCCGCCCTCGCTGGCGCAGGAGTTTTATAATCGCGATTATTACGGCACGGTGAGCCATAATGTGCGCGCCGTTTATAATTTCTATCTCGGTTATTTTGATGGCGTGCCGGCCAATCTCAATCCGCTGACGCCGGAGCGTCGGGCGCGCAATTATATGAATCTCGCCGGTGGGCCGGACGGGCTGATGCGCCATGCTGAACACGCCATGCAAAAGGGCGATTATCGCTGGGCGGCGGAATTGCTGAACCATTATGTTTTCGCCCACCCCAAGAAAAAGCAGGCGCGCGCGCTATTGGCCGATGCGTATGAGCAAATGGGCTATCAGGCTGAAAGCGGGCCGTGGCGCAATTTCTATCTCAGCGGCGCGAAAGAATTGCGCGCAGGCGTTGATGTCACGCGTGGCGCGCGCACAGCCAGCCCCGATATGGTGTCGAATGTGCCGACCTCGATGTTCCTCGATTTTATGGCGGTGCGCTTCAACCCCGAAGGGGCTGATGATTTGGAGGTGAAAATCAATCTCGATTTCACCGATACGGGCGAGCAATTTGTGCTGTCGCTCGACAATAGCGTGCTGAACAATATCCCGAACAAGCAGGATAAAAATCCCGATGCGACGCTGACGCTGACCCGCGCCATGTTCAACCAAGTGGCGTTGGGGGCGACCAGCTTTCCGAAGGAAATCGTGAAGGGCAATGTTAAAGTCGGCGGTAATCCGATGGCGTTGATGAAAGTCTTCGGCCGCCTCGACGAATTCCCAACCGATTTTAATATAGTCACGCCGTAACAAATAAAGCCCCGCCATTTCTGGCGGGGCTTTCTAATTTTAAAAGCAGCTGGCTGCTAGCTGGCCGACTTACCGCCGACCGGCGATTATCTGGCGGCCCCCTTCGGTAGGGCGGAAGGCACATTAAGCCGAGTTACGCTTGGCAAGTGTTTTTACCGAAAGCGCACTAAGGCAGCAAAGTTACCAAGTGCTTATGCCGCGAATGCCGCCAAGCGTTTGGCGATGATGCTTTCGGCTTCTTTCACCATGCCGCCGACAAGGTCGTTGCAAGACGGAATGTCGTGAATGAGACCGGCGACCATGCCGCAGCTCCATGCGCCGCTATCCATGTCGCCTTCGCTCATGATTTTCGGATAGACACCGGCGACTTCATCCATAATGTCGTTAATCTTAATGTCGTCGCCAAGCTCTTTCTCTTTGGCTTGAATCCGCTCGACCGCTTCGTTTTTCAGCACGCGCTCGGTGTTGCGAAGCGGGCGCATAATCAGCGTGGTGTCGAGTTCTGATGCGGCAACCAATGCGTCTTTCACATTTTGGTGCACCGGCGCTTCTTTGGTGGCGATAAAGCGCGTGCCCATATTCACGCCATCTGCGCCCAGCGCTAAAGCGGCAACCAGTTGTTGGGCGTTGCCGATGCCGCCCGAAGCGACAAACGGAATGTCCAATTCTTCCGCCGCACGGGGCAGCAAAATCATGTTGGGAATATCGTCTTCACCGGGGTGGCCGCCGCACTCAAAGCCATCGACAGAGACCGCATCGCAGCCAATGTTTTGCGCTTTCACCGAGTGACGCACCGAGGTGCATTTGTGAATGACTTTAATGCCTGCCTCTTTCATGGACGGCATATATTGCTCAGGGCTGCGGCCTGCGGTTTCCACAATGCGCACGCCACCGGCAATAATCGCCTCAATATAGCCCGGATAATCGGGGTTGGCGAAGCCCGGCAAGAAGGTCAGGTTCACGCCGAAAGGCTTGTCGGTCATGTCATTGCATTTGGCAATTTCATTGGCCAAATCTTCCGGCGATTTTTGCGTCAGGCCGGTGATGATGCCCAGGCCGCCGGCATTAGACACGGCAGCCGCCATTTCCGCGAAACCGACATGGTGCATGCCGCCTTGAATGACCGGATGCTCAATGCCGAAAAGTTCAGTGATACGGGTTTTCATATTTATCTCCCTTGAAAATCTGCCGCTACTTTACGCAGGCAAGCGCAGAGTGCAAATGAAAATTATTTTTTTGACCGGTTGAGCAGCCGACGTCCGCCGCCGCGCGCCAAACACTTTTACCGTCTCTAAAAATTCGCTTGTCGGGTCGCTTGCCGATTTGGTAGCGTGCCGCCAGCTAATTTGATCAAGGGAGATAAACATGGCTGAAGCATATATTGTCGCCGCCGCGCGCACCGCCGGTGGCCGCCGTGACGGCAAACTGAAAGACTGGCATCCGGCCGATTTGGCGGGCAAGGTTATTAATGATTTGCTCGACCGCTCAGGCGCCGCGCCTGAATTGGTGGAAGATGTGATTATGGGCTGCGTCAGCCAAGTTGGCGAACAAGCTGCCAATATTGGCCGCAATGCCGTTTTGGCATCGCGCTTGCCGGAAAGCGTTCCAGCCACGTCGGTTGACCGCCAATGCGGGTCCAGCCAACAGTCCATTCACTTTGCCGCGCAAGCGGTGATGTCGGGCACCATGGATTGCGTTATCGCCGCCGGTGTTGAAAGCATGAGCCGCGTGCCAATGGGGCTGAATATTTCTCTGCCCTTCAAAGAAGGCCACGGCTTTTACGTCAGCCCGGCCATGCAAGAGCGTTATCCTGATGTGCAGTTCAGCCAATTTGCCGGTGCTGAAATGGTCGCCAAGAAATATGAACTGAGCAAAGACGAGATTGATGCTTACGCCTATCGCAGCCACGAGCGCGCCATTGCGGCGACGCAAGCCGGTGCTTTCGATGAAGAGATTGTGCCGATTGAAGTGACCAATGAAGATGGCGACAAAGAAGTGCACAAGGTCGATGAGGGTATTCGCTTCGATGCCAGCCTTGAGGGTATTCAGGGCGTGAAGCTGTTGGCCGAAGGCGGCGTCATTACCGCTGCGTCTTCCAGCCAAATTTGCGATGGCGCGTCGGGCGTGATGATTGTCAATGAAGAGGGTTTGAAACAACTCAATGTTAAGCCATTGGCCAAAATCATTCACCTGTCTGTCATGGGTCACGATCCGGTGGTGATGCTGGAAGCCCCCATTCCCGCCACCAAACGCGCTTTGGACAAAGCCGGTCTGGCAGTCGATGATATCGACCTGTTCGAAGTCAATGAAGCTTTCGGCTCCGTGCCGGTGGCCTATTGCAAAGAGCTGGGCGTCGATGGCGAGAAGATTAATGTGCATGGCGGCGCCATTGCGCTGGGTCATCCGCTGGGCGGCTCCGGCACCAAGCTGATGGCAACATTGGTTCACGCGCTGAAACGCAAGGGCGGTAAATACGGCCTGCAGACGATGTGCGAAGGTGGCGGCATGGCCAATGTAACGATTATTGAGAATCTTCAATAATGTAATTGCGCGGCAAGCTTGGCCTAAGGCCCGCGCCGCGCAATGGGTCGCCAACAGCAGAAGCCGTTGGACGTTACCCCGAAAAAGACCGGCCCCGCCAGAAATGGCGGGGCTTTTTTTATGGTGCAGGCCGACTTCGGGGCTTTGCCCCTTCGCTGGCGCAAAGCGCACTAAGGCAACAAGTTGCCAAGTGCTTTTAGCGGCGGGGCTTTTTTATTGCCGCTTATTCGGATAGCATGGGGTGGAGCAATGGAGGAAGTTATGAGCCAAGCAGAATGTCCGCAGAAAGCGC
>Ga0213866_10000107_pt1 | contig 67205 bp, 68 predicted proteins | sample PICome_11_FD_160079 | JGI IMG/M metagenome (GOLD analysis project Ga0213866, IMG submission 160079) | Coastal seawater microbial communities near Pivers Island, North Carolina, United States - PICO284 | ecosystem: Environmental > Aquatic > Marine > Coastal | place: USA: North Carolina...
GCATATTTCATCTTTTTATGCACCTTATAACGCAATATTGAATTTGTACCATCTTTTTTTGTCCTATTGCTTAATATATGACTTCCATCTTTTTTCAATAATTGCGCCGCTGTTATAAATTCGCCCTTAGCGGGCGCGGCTTTCTTTTTGGCTTCTCTCTCAGCCTTTTTCTTAGCCTTTTCTGATGCTAATGCCGCTTTTTTGGCTTCTCTCACAGCCTTTTTCTTAGCCTTTTCTGCTGCTAATGCCGCTTTTTTGGCTTCTCTCTCAGCCTTTTTATCAGCATTTTTCTTAGCCTTTTCTAGTGCTAACGTTTGCTTTTTTACTTCTTTTTTTAGATTTTTTTCTATATTTTTTAAATAATTATTATTATTATTATTATTAATAACTAGTTCTTTAATTTGATTTTGTTGCGTTTCACCAACTTCAAGTTCTTCATCAGTATCAGATACAGCAGCCGACTTCATTTGCTTAGGTCTTCCACGTCGTTTCTTTTTCTCAACAAATTCACTTTTTGGTATAACCAATCCCAAACGTTCTGCTTCTGCTACTCCATCTTCTTTTTTAATTTTTTTTTGTTTCCAAACTTGAATAATAGGTATTGGTGCTTTACCATCTGGCGAACGCCATTTTTCTTTAAGAGCCAGTCGTTCATCAACATGGCCGTGTGGTAACTTACCAGTGTTATTATTCTCAATAGATTCCAAACATTTAGTACATAACCTATCGTTATCTTGTTTTCTTGTACATTGTGTATATAATCCTAGATTATAACGTAAAGCATAGCAACAAGACACATTCACTATACCTGTCCATGGCATTGGAATCTTACTCTTCTTTAATTTCTTTTCAGCAACTTTTTTAGGTGCTTTAACAATTCGTTGAACAACCTTCTCAGTAACTGGTTTGACAACAGGCTTGACAACAGCCATGGCAACCGGTTCAGCAACTTGTTCAACTTTTTCAGCAACACAACATTCCATTGCTCTCAAGAAATCGATTTCACTCATTCCGGATGTATTGTATAAAACATTGAATGCTTTATAGAATGATTTTGCTTCTGCGGTATTCATAGTAATTAGTTGTTTTTGTTTGTTTGTTTGGTTTATTTGTATTTGATTCATAAAATAATAATCTACCTCTAAAAATATTTTTGACATTCAATTTTTTGTAATATCTAACTCAAAAATATTTTTGAAAGTCAACTTTTTACACCTTTGAACATTTCGCCGGCCCAAGATAGATATTATAATAATTTTATTTCATTATCAATATCTTTAAAATTAACATTTAGTTTATAATATTTTGGATATATTCCTTTTTTATATTTAATGTAATTTGTTATAATCATTATAGCATATAGTTCTTTCTTCATTTGAATTGCTTCTTCTTTTGTATCAGCAAATCTATTAATTTTAATACCAGATATCTTCATGCAAACATGATATTTAAATTTTTGGACATTTGTTTTTTTACTACGACAACCCCATTTAATATACCTAATATGACTAACATTTTGTTTTCTATCTTTTCTATTCCAACAACCATCAATCATAGCTCTTTGTGTATTAATATGATAATTAACCCATTCTAAATTTCCTATATAGTTATTCTGTTTATTATTATCTTTGTGGTCTATTATCATATCACTTGTATCATATTTTACTTTCAAATGATATTGAATAACTAACGAATGAATTTGTTTTCTGTAGTATTTTCTTTTTTTACTTCGTAATCCAACACTTAAATGGTCGTGTTTTTTACTACTATTATTTTTTCTTAATTGTTTTTCCCTTTTTACTGTATTTGGATGACCATTTGAGGACAAAAATGACTTTACATTTCCAAAATTAGAAACAAAATAACCCGGAAAATCTGGAAGAATTTCCTCCCAATGTTCATTATCAGTATTCACTTTATTTAATATAACTGCCCTTACTTTCTTATAATTTTCTGGATTTTTGTGTGCGTGTTTGGCGTTTCCACTTCTATTAACCCATTCTAAATTAGTATATAATGGATTTGCTCTATTTCCATCTTTATGATTTACAATATTATATAATTCGGGATTTGGATTATTCACAAAACCTTCAGCAACTAAAATATGAACCCTTTTTTTATGATTTTTTTTAGTAGTTCTTTTATATAATGTTGCAACTAAATATCCACTTTCATTAACATATGATTTAAGAAGTTTATTTGATAATTTAGACCAAATATCACCTTTATTATTAATATAATAATCCTCAAAACCTTCTATATTTTTCCAATCATTTTCATTATAATTTTCAGGCAAATGTTTATCATTATTTTTATAAATATTTGCCTTTCTGATACAAGATATACATTCATTACAACCACCACTTAATAGAATATTTTCTTTGATTTCTCTTTTAGCATTTCTAAAATGATTTGATGCTAAAATTTCAAATAAACAATTATGTTTTTTACAAGTAAGTTTTATTTTGTTTTTCATACCAGTATAAAGACATAATTCATAACAAAATCGTTCTTTGTATGATGGATTAATACTCCATATCTTATCTAAAAATTCTTCGTTTGTTAGTTTTTTCATGTTTAATAGTTTAATTTATATAATATAATTATCAAATTTATATTTAAATGAAAATTATATTATATTATAATGCCTACACATAAAAGTATTGATTATAAATTATTAGATGAAATACCAATACATATTTATATAAAATCTAATAAAAGGAGCATATGATAGAAGTGAAAAATATGTAAAACGACCATCAACCATAAAACGAAAACCTAAAAAATATTTGGATTAGGTCGGTGTTTTAAATGTTCAAAGGTGTAAAAAAATCAAGGTATTGTGAATTAAAAAATATAAGACCATCTTACTATTATTCCCTCCATTAAAATTATTTACAAATTCTCATATATATATGATTGTATTCGCTGTGTGAAACTAATCATTCCTCTCAATACTGGTCGTGTCATTTCTAATTGTAAATTAACACTTTCACCATTAGATTCCCTTTCGGCCACATCTAATAATGTTTCTTCTTGAGATTCCATAATACTTCCAGCACTTCTATGAATTATTTCCATAATATTCCTAGGTGTGAATACTTCATTAAATTTTGCTCTTGCAGACTTAATTTTCACGTTAGGTGCTATCTGCTGTCTACACATAGGACATTTGGTGTTTCTTTGAGCATTTGTCAAAATACAGGTCCCACAAAAGGTATGACCACACGCGGTAACAAACTTATTCTTATCACCTATTGGCTCCATACATATTGGGCAATCGCAACTCTCCTCTTTTTTCATTGAATCAGATCTCATGTAAAACGATAATAAATCATTTTCTCTTATATCTTCTTTTTTAATGAATTCATCAATCTTTTTCTTTTTGTTTGCCATATAACGTTCGTGGGTTCTAGCATTATGACCTTTTTGTTTACAAATACGGCACGGCATATTTAGTTTTTTGTGTGTTTGTTGTTATTGTTATTCTTGTTATTCTTGTTATTTTGTGTTTAATACTCGATATTAAAAAATATTTTTCACTTTCAATTTTTTAAAAAATATTTTTCAAGGTTATTTTTTATTTCTAGTTCGTCGTCTCTTTTTTTTCTTCGTCTTCTTTTTTTTCTTAGTTTTATTTTTTTTAGATTTACGACCATAACGCCTATGTCTATCTATTCTTATTGATTCTATAGTAGTAATAACACCAATCATCGAATGAATCAAATCAGATATTTCTTGTGAAGTAAGATCTAAAATATTACTAATAGACAAATTACTTGTATCGGCCACAGCATATATTCTATCTAATAACTGTTGTAAAGATAAGTCTATTGGCATTCTTCGAATCGCGCGTTGTCCACCTCTTCTTATTATAATAAACTCATTTACACGATTATTAATATCATATTTAAATTCAATCATATCTCTATGTTCACCAAAAATTAACCGTATTCCAGAACCACCATTATATACATGAATATGTATATCTTTTATATTAACATCTCTTAATTTTTGTGGTATAGGAATATTAATTATACCAGAACGAAGGGCTCCCTGGCGAAGTAATAATCTATTATTATCAAAAAGATTAAAAAAATCATCTCTACTAAGAGCATTCCTAAATTGTATATTGTTTAATAAATCATCGCATACTTGACGAATGGTTGGTCTCTGCTGTCTAGGCCTTAATCTACGCGTATTATTATTTCTACGCGTATTATTATTTCTACGCGTATTATTATTTCTTCTTGTATATGTTCTTCTTGTACTCATTTACAATATATTTATATTATAAATTTTCTTTATTGATTATCCAATTTTCCAATGGTTCACCTAATTGGTAACTAATTCTACAAATCATTCCAAATGTTTCATTAGAATATTTTTTCCTGTATTTCATTTGGCGCCTTACATATTCATAAAAACAACGATTTTCTTTTTCTCTATGCTCAATTTTATTTTTATAATAATTTTGATACTGTTCGATAAGTGATATGGTTGACATGATAATTATTACTATGATAATAATATTTATTATTTTTATTATCAATTTTTTTATTAAATAATTATATAAAATGATTGAAAATATAAGATATAAAACCCTTTTTTTAATTGGTATTATAATAACCAGTTTCTTTATTCATAAATACGCATTCATTGATAAAAAATTAACGTGTAATAACTATATTTTAAATACATATTTATATATTATTTTATCAGTATTGTTAATGGTAGTATTTGTATCATTAATGGAAGAAAAAATGTTACATTTAATACCATATTTAAATATTAGAAAAATACCATTTTGGATTTTCTTAACAACAGGTATATTTGTTCTAGTTAGTACAATGAATATAGATCCTAATAATATTATTTTAAAACATTTAGGATGGTTAGGTATTGTTGCTTTTTTATCTTTTGGTATGTTACCAATTTATTTAATTTCAAAAAGTACGGGTATTTTTCATTCAACATTGTTTGCTACTTTTGGTATGTTGGCTATATTAACAGCCATCGCATTTTACAAGCCTGAATTAGTTTCTTTAACATGGGGAAATGGATTGATAGTTTTATTAGTTGCTGCTATATTACTACGATTAGGTTTAATATTTTTAGCAGAACCTGGGGTTCAAACCAGCAATTATCAAATGATTTTATCTCACGCAATAGTAATTTTATTTGGTTTTTTTATTTTATACGATACAAAAAAATTACAAGTTAATGCTAAAACGTGTAAAATACCTGATTATATAAATGAATCTATAGGATTATTTTTAGATATAATTAATGTTTTTGCCAATTTAGTTCGTGGTAGAATTCGTTCTTAAATACTTATAAAGTATTTTAAATTTAATATCAGTTTAAAATTAAATTAAATATATATTTCTTTAAATATATATCTAATGTGTGGTATTTTCGGAATTTATAATAAAAATTCGACTAATAATATCAAAAAAATAATAAAATATTTAAAAAGACTACAACATAGAGGAAAAGATGGATATGGTATTGTAACATATAATGATGAAAATTTCTACGAAAATAAATATAAAGGTACTATTAATTTAAATAATAATTTATTTGATTTTACTAGAAATATAAAAATAGGAATTGCTCATACAAGATACACTACTTCAACAAAATATATAAATGGTAATAAAACTGCTATACAGCCATTAAAAGAAAACTTAAATAATTTTTTAACTTATTTAGTTCATAATGGTAATATTATAAATATAAAAACACATGACACATATTACTTACTTAATTTAATAAAAACCCAGAAAGGTACTATGGATGAAAAACTAAAATATATTGTTAATAATGTTCCTGCTGCTTTTTGTTTAATGTTAATTCATAATGATTCTTTGTATATTGTTCGAGATAGATTTGGTATAAGACCATTGTGTTTTGGAGAAGATAAAAAAAGTTGGTTTATATCTTCAGAAAGTTGTGCTCTGCCAAAAAATACATATACAAGAGATGTAAAGCCTGGTGAAATAATCAAAATATCTAATAATATTTTTTCCACAATATATCAACATCCTAATCCTAAGATGTCATTGTGTAGTTTTGAATTATATTATTTCTTAAACGATAATAGTTTTGTTGATGGTTATTATGTAAAAAATATCAGAAAATATCTTGGTAAATTACTTGCAGAAAAAGAAAAAATTACAGCAAAAAACTATATTGTTGTGGGTATACCACAAACAGGAATTTATTATGGTAAAGAATATGCAAAACAATTACATTTAGACTATAAACAATATATTTATAAAGATACAAGTATAGGAAGAACTTTTATATTACCAAATCAAGAAACTAGAATCAATGAATGTAAGAAAAAATTTATTTATAATTGCGAAAAATTAAAAAACAAAAATATTATTATTGTAGATGATTCAATAGTAAGAGGTAATGTAATAAAAAGTATTATATACAATTTAAAACAGTGTGGTGTCAACGAAATACATGTAAGAATTCCTTCTCCACCAGTAATAGATATATGCGAATTAGGTATTGCTATTAGAGAAAAAAAAGAATTATTAGCATATAATAATTCTATTAAAAATATGGAAAAAGAATTGGAAATAAACAGTCTAGAGTATTTATATTTAAATGAAATTGATTTTTTTCCAAAAAATACATACAATCAATGCTTCTCTGGTAAAATTACAAATGAAATAAAGAAATGGAAACCTATTCAACTTTCATTATAATTTTAGAGAAAAACTTACTCAATCCCATTACAGTTATTAATATAACAATATGTGGTATGTAATAGTGAAAGAAATTATCGTCTCTTATTTCACTCAAATGATAATCTAATATAAGTAATAAAAATGCTCCCCACAAAAATGGCCACATTAAATTTTTAAAATAAGTTAATTTCCTTGAAAATATAAAAGGTATTAAAAAAGATAATACAATTAAAGCCTTCGTTATTAATAATGAAATAAAAGAATAAAATGGATTAATTGAATCATCACCTACCTTTTCCGCTTTTTTTGAAATATATAAACCATATGCTTCTGAAAACCCGTCAGAAATGGCTAAAGAAACAATTGATATTATAATATATAAAGGATTTGTAAATGTTTGAGAAATACCTGCTATCAATCCTGTAGTTGTTATAACGCCACTATTCAAACCAAAAAACAATCCTTGTCTTACTGCTTCTGGTATTTTCATAATTTTATTAATAATATTACTCATTAATAAATAGTGATATTATTTTTTAACTTTTACTGGCCAATTATAAATATTTGTATAATCATAATCGTTTTTATTGTCAAGATAAATCTTACTAGGTTCTATTTTTTTTCGCCATCTTATTTGATATGTAAACACATCTAAAAATGGTTCATCTACCAATGATATAGGAACTGTATTATCTATATAGTTATTAAATACGGGATTATATTGAAAATAATAAGGTTTTTCCATATATTTTAAAATGCTAATTTGGGTTTAAACTATTTAAAAAAATTGAATTTTAAAAATTACTTTCATAAAAAATAAACACACAATGGAATCCAAACAAATACAAAAACCGACTAGCGCGTTTCAGTATTACCTTAAAAACTGGAAAAATTTATCAGATAAAGAAAAATCCCAATTTGAATTAATGGCTCAAAGAGATAAAGCAAGATATGATAATGAAATTAAAATTAAGGAACAACAAGAAGAATCAGAAGTAATAAAACAGCAAATTTATTTAACTGCTTATACTGGTGGTTATAGTTCAAGTGGATTAGATAATGGTTCAAAATCATATGAAACAGTAGGTCCAGTAGTTAAAATAATAGAATATAGTAATGAAGAACAAAAAAAATGGGGTGTAAAAGTAAAGGCATTCGAATATAGAGATAAAAAATATAACATTAAATATACATTACATCATAATCAAAAATATCATATACGGACACAATGGGGTAATGAAAATAAACAAGGCGATAATGTATATACATATGGAACTACGTATAATTTTAAAAAAGATAATCCATATAATCCTATAAAAAAATTTACCGTTTGTAATAAAAAACCTGAATATATAGGTTCTTATACTTTACACTATACATCATTTAATGATAAAACATGGACTACTTATCATTAAATAAAATTGAAATTAAAAAATATACTTTTTTAATCAAATAAACTATGTCTACAAATATGTCTAAAACAACAACTACAAAAGAAATACGTCCTAGATCTCCTATAAGAGATATTGATGAATCAAATTGGAACTATGGAAAAAGTATTTTAAAAGGTATGAAAATAGAAGATGTGATCGTTCATTCAAAAAAAAAATGGGTTGTTAAAAATAATCATACAGAAGTAGAAGGACTCCTTGTTTATATGCTTAAATATGAATACGATGAAAACGATAAAAAAAAACTTTACAAAATAATCGCTCTTATAAATGAAAAAAGAAAAACCAGATATCTTGCTGATAAATACACATTTAAATTGTGTGATTATATAAATAGAAAACCAAGTTCTGTTCTATCTAAAATAGAAACTACTATAGATGAAATATCCGAACAATAAATTATCTAAAAAAAGCAATTAAAATATAAATAAATAAGAAAAAAATAAAAGCAATTCCTAATACTTCGCCTGTGACTTTCACTTCCATTGGCATTAATTTAATTTCACGATTAGTTTTTGCTGTAAATAATGTATTATTTAAAACAATTATAATCAGAAAAATAAACGTAAGAAATGCCCAAATTAATTCTATTTCTTGCGCTTGTTTTTTTGCTTCATCCGCCTTTCCTTTTTCTTTTGCTTTCCCTAATAACTTATTAAAAAATTTTCTTGCTTCTTCTTTATCTTTATTATATTTTTTATAGTCAAAACGTTTTTTACCCATATATAAATAACAAACAATAAAAATTGAAAATATTATCAACATAATTTATATTAATAAACACAATGAACAACATGCAAAATAAAATGGAAATAGATTGTCAAGATATTATAAAATTTATTAATAATCATGAAAATAAACAAGGAATAGTTTCAATGTTTATGAAAGGACCACCAGAAAAACAAGGTTTTATGTGGTGTTCAACTAAAGGCGGTGTGAACGAATATTGGAATCAAGAAGAAGGAGAAGGATTAAAAACAGTACAAAAAATAGTTTTAGATAAAGGTTGGGAAAGTAGTGGTTACGCTATTATGATGAGAAAAATACAAAAAGAGATTGAAAAAAATGTTTTTAGAAATAGCCCTCCTTTATATGATGAAAATAAATATACAGAATATGATGACGACGAAGGAAAATATGAAGGTGATACTAGGGCAGGAAAATATAGTCGTTTTTATAAAGAAAGAAACATTGCTGAAAATTATGTTACTACACAAAGTTTTCAAGGAATGGATGATAATAACAAAAATGCTATGAAAGTTTTCATAAATAAAGGCAGCGAAGCGTGTGTAAAACATATGTTTGAAAAAGCAGGTAATGATTATGGAAGAATGAGATCAATGTATGGTTAATTATAATAAATAAATTAAGTTAATAAAATAAAATTTTTTTGATATTAATATTTATAATGTCAAATACAGAAAAAAAAGATGAAATTATTAAATTTATGTATTTCAGTGAAACTGGTGAATGTGGAAACAATGCTGATATACATGAAAAATATTGTAGTGAAATGGTTGAAAAAGGTTATCGTTTAAATAGAATTACCCCTTTAGGAAATCTAGATGATAGAAGAGACAGTTATGAAGGAACTATTATTTATCACTGGCGTAAACTAAAACGCGGTTTTAGAAGCGAAGAATAAATTTAAAAATAAAAATTGAAACATATTTTTATTTTTTTTTTATAATTATTCACACAACATGCAAACACAAATGAAAAACACAATATATATTTTAACTCTAGGTGTAATAACACAAATAATATTTTGGTCTTTTGTTTCTTCGTTGGTAGGAGCAGAAACAATACGCGGACTAAAAAGTGAAATAAGAAATTTAAAAAATGAAGGTATTCCTTGTAAAGAAGGAACAAATAAAACAAATTGTATATGTCCAAATACTGAATGCTTAAAATTTATTGAAAAAACAGGTGATTGTCATCCAATAGATTGTATGAAATGGGATAAATATAATTCAAAATGTAAGCCAGCAGGTAAAGATTTTACGGCTCCTCTTATATTACAATCTATTCCTCTAACAGGAATATTTGGTTCAGGATTTGGTAATATGGGTAGATGGGATATATTTGGAATTTATATGGGAACTGTATTTGGAGGATGCTTTTTAGCTTGTGTTGCTACTTGTTTACAGTTATGTTCTCAAACCGAAGCAGATTTTGAAAACAAATCAGCAGGAAAATGTATGCATAGTTGTATAAGTTGCTTATTGTCAGTAGCAGTATTAATATTATGGATTTATGGAATTATAGTTATCGCAAATAAAGAAATAAAAGCCCCGTATAAAGATTGGGAAGGTAATGATATAATGTGTAAATTAGTGGGATAAATATTAATAAAAATTGAAAACTATTTTAAAAAATTTTTTTATGATAATCTACAATGGAATACCAACAATACTACAAACAATTTCCTTTTGAACTGTCAACCTGGCAAAAAGAATCTATTACCAATTTAATAAATGGTAAGAATTCTATTGTCTCAGCGCCTACCGGCAGTGGTAAAACACTTCCTGCTGAATTTGGTATAAAATATTTTACAGATATGGGGAAAAAAGTAGTTTATACATCACCTATTAAAGCACTAAGCAATGAAAAATATAATGATTTTAGTAATAAATATCCTAATATAAGTTTTGGTTTGATTACTGGTGATAATAACATCAATAGTCATGCTGATGTTTTATTTATGACACAAGAAATATTCAGAAATACCCTGTTTAGAATGGAAAGTAAAAAAGATACAATTAAAAATATTAAACTAGATTTTGAGATGGACATAGAAAATGAATTAGGTTTATTGTGTATGGATGAAATACATTGGATAAATGATAAATTTAGAGGGACAGCATGGCAGGATAGTTTAATCAAACTACCAACGAGTGTAACACTATTAGGATTATCCGCAACAGTAGATAAACCAGAAAGATTTGCCAAAAAAATAGGAAATTTAACTAGAAAAGAAACACTCCTTTCTATACACACAAAAAGAATTGTTCCATTACAACATAATATATTCTTAACGTTTCCAAATAAATACTTAAAAAAATTAGATAAACCAATGATAAAAATAGTTGATAAATTTCATAATAAAGGTGTTATGATTAAGAGTGAAGGCACTAGTTTTGATGAAAATAATTTATCTGAAGCAAATAAGATTTTAAACTATCTTTATTTAAATAAAATTTTTGTAAATAAATATTTTGTATTAAATGAAATGGTAAAATATCTGGTAGAAAATGATAAATTACCAGCATTATGCTTTATATTTTCAAGGAAAAAATGTGATGAATACGCAACAAAAATACAAGTTCCACTTTTTGAAAAAGATAGTTCTATTCCACACAAAATAGCAAAAGAAGCCAAACAAATTCTAATTAATAAAGTGCCTAATTGGAAAGAATATGTTGAAATGGAAGAATATAAAACTATGATAAAATTACTTGAGAAAGGTATAGCAGTTCATCATGGAGGTATCATTCAAGTATTAAGAGAAATAGTAGAAATATTATTTGCCAAAAAATATATCAAATTATTGTTTTCAACTGAAACACTGGCAATTGGTATGAATATGCCAACAAGATCCACTATATTTACATCACTATCAAAATTTGATGGTAATGGTATGAGATTCTTAACTCCACCAGAATATACACAAGCAGCAGGTAGAGGTGGTAGAAGAGGAAAAGATACACACAGTGACGCATATCATTTAATTAATTTGTTTCATTGTGATAAAACAGGAATGAATGCTCAAGCATATTCGCAAATATTATCAGGTAAATCTCAAATAATAAATTATGATTACCCCATTGACTATGATATTATTTTAAGATTATATTCACAAAACAATACTGATATAGAATCATTTATTAAAAAGTCTTTTGTATGGGAAGAAATAGAAAAACATTGTGAATATCTAAAAAAAGAATATAATAATACAAAATTAGAAGATGAAAAAATTTACATTAATAATAAAATTCAACAACAATTAGAATATATACCAGGTGAAATAAAAAAACTAACAACAATATTACAACATAATAATTATATTGATAATGAAAATAAACTAACATTGAAAGGTAAATTAGCATCACAATTAAATGAAGTAAATAATTTAGTATTTGCAGAACTATTAATAGAAAATATTTTTGAAGACTTAGACGCTATCAATATAGTGATATTATTGAGTTGCTTTACACATGTTAAGTTGTTAGATGAAAATAGTATTCAATGTAAAGAAGAGATTGAACTACCTGGTGAACGATACCATAAAATAATAAGTAGATTAAGAAAAATAGAAGAAAAATTAAACAAGTATGAAGATATTGAGTTATTTGAAAGAACATTAAACAATAAAGAAAAATATTTCATCCATTATAATTTAGCCAACACCATTTATTATTGGTGTATTAGTGAAAATCCACAACAATGCTATGAGTGTTATGATTACATGAAAGATTATGGATTGTCTACTGGTGATTTTATAAAATCAATTATAAAAATATGTAACATATCAAAAGAATTAGAAAAAGTATGTGAAATAATGGAAAATATGGCCCTTTTAGAAAAATTAAAAAAAATACCTGAATTAATATTAAAATCAATCGCAACAAATCAAACGATTTATTCGTAAATATTTTATCTATCAAATTATATATAAGATGAGTAGCGCATTAATTCATTTACCAGTATTATTTGAAGTTAGTGGTAATACAATGGTTATAGGTGAAAAGCCATTAACAGAAACTAGTTATTATAATTATAGACACCAATTTACTTGTGGTGGTGGTACAGCATCTACAACAGCAACATTACTTAAAAATCAATTTAAATACATTGATGAAATTCAAAATTATACAGTAACAAGAAGTGGTGGTTCATTATTAGTTAATGGAAGTAATCAAGAACTTCAATTAGCTTTTAATGTTAAATATCGTTTTGACGTTGGTGATAGTTCTATGTCGGGACAAACACTAAAATTTTCAACAACTTCTAATGGAACACACGGGGCTGGTGTAACACAACAAGAATTTATTGTAAAAGTTGTTGATGATAGTGGAACTAAAAAATTTTCTATTGATGGTGTAAATTTAGCAGATATTAATGTAAGAAAAGCATCTACATACATATTTGACTTAAAAGACCCATCGTTATATGGATATACATTTACATTTAGTGCAACTAACAATGGAACGCACGCTAGTGGAACAGCATATACTACTGGTGTAACTGTTACAGGTGTTGCTGGAACAACTGGTGCTAAACTTACGTGGGTTGTTGATGCTGGAGCCGCTGCTAACTACTATTACTATGCTCCTGAAGTATCGGGTATGGGAGGTACTGTTAATGTATCAGGTAATACTACAGGAACAGAATATACAACGGGTATAACAGCAAATGGAACACCAGGAACAAGTGGTTCATTTATTGATATTATTATTCCAAATACAGTACAGACCCTTTTTTATTACAATGGTGAATCAATTGGTTCAGGTGATAACGGCGAAGGTAATAAAATAAGTATTGAAGCAAGTATTCCTTTATTTACATTAGGTGCTGCTTCTGATAAAGCCGCATTGGTAACTGGATTACATGGCGATTTATGTAATGATGGTACTGCCAATCTTAAACACGACGCTACACATAGTAAAGTGAAAAAGAAAAATAACGAAGATTATTCTGAAGCAATTACAGGAGCATCTGGACATACTTTAGGAGAAGTTTTGTTACGTTATACATCAACACATTTATCTGGTCATCCTCTAGGTCAAGCAATGATTAAAAATGATACTGTTTTTAAAAATCAAATTGATGGTCAAACTGCAAATGATTGTGATGTAGCAAACAGATTAATTAATAAATTATGTGATGGTTTGGTTGAATCAGGAACAGAAGGAAAAAGAAGTGAAATTTTACAATCTATGTTTGAACAAATGATAGCAGCGGACATTACAAGATTTTCAGGAGTAGATGATGTTACATCCCCAAAAAGCATTCCATTTGTAGCAGGTGATGTTCTTACATTATATGTTAAAATGAGATCTAAATTATTAAATGATGCTGTTTCAAACGCAGCATTCCAGGCAATATTAAATCAAATCTTTCCTGCGAGTATGTTTGTTTACATGAACGATAATGATGGTATTCTAGATGCTGGTATTTGGAGAATTGACCTAACTATTAGTTAATAAAATTGATATAAATTTAATTTAATATTTATAATTAAATTTATGAATGAATTTAATGAAACATCGATTTCTTATACTAAATCAAAAAAACAACCATATTTAAAAAAAAATGGTATTTATTTTACACCAAAAACACATAGAAAAATAACCATTAATGCAATAAAAAAATATATAAAAAATGGTGTTGATATATTAGAACCATCATGTGGTAGTGGTGAATTTATAAGAGATTTACAAGAATATAAAAATGTAAATATAACTGGTGTTGAATTAAATAAAGAATTATTTGATTTGTGTAAGACTTTAAAAAGTAATATTATTAATGAAGACTTTTTAAAACATAATTTATTTAATAAGCAGTTCGATATAATAATCGGAAATCCACCATATTTTGAATTAAAAAAAACAAGCGAATATTATAATTTATATAAACACTGGTTTGATGGTAGAACAAACATTTATTCGTTATTTATTTTACAATCTATACAATATTTGAAACCCAATGGCATTATTGCTTTTGTTATACCTCCATCATGGTTAAGTGGAAAATATTTTCAACTACTAAGAAATGAAATAAAAAAAAGTGGAAGCATAGCACATTTGGAAATGTTGCCAAACGGTAAATTTATGAAAACATCTCAAGAAGCACTGTTATTTGTATTTGAAAAATCTAAAAAAAATAATAATTATGAATTTATTTATAAAAATAATTTGTTTTATAGTATCCATAATAAGAAATTGTTAGAATTAACCCGGAACTGTAGTAATATATCAGATTTAAAAGGTAAGGTATTAACTGGTCCAGTTGTTTGGAATCAACATAAAGATAAGTTAGTAGATGAAAATGAAGGTGGTATTTTATTGGTATATACACAAAATATAGTTAAAAATGAATTTGTCATAAAAAATAATATGTCAAACAATAAAAAACAATATATAAAACACGATAAATATAAATCCTTTACAAAACCGTGTTTAATATTTAATAGAGGTTTTGGTAGTAAAGGAACAAAGTTTGAATTTAATTATATTATAATGAATCCAGATAATTATAAATTTACCTGTGAAAATCATACAAACGTAATTTATTTTCCAGATAAAACAAATGAAGAAGGTTTATCATTAATACAAAAAATTGTTGATAGTATTAAAGATAAAAGAACTGAAGAATGGTGTGAAAAATTCTTAGCAAATGGTGTTTTATCAAAAACAGAATTAGAAAATTATTTACCTATATTTATTTAAAATTGTATATTATTAATTGTTAATTGTTCCATTATTTCACTTTTTTTCATTTTACTTATTCCTTTAATACCATTTTCTTTTGCGATTGTTTTTAGTTTTTTCACTGTTGGACCTTTTGATTTTCTTGTTTTGCTTTTAGCAGGAGATGATCTTTTTCGCGTTCGTTTTGATTTTTTTTCTTTAATATTAAATTGCCATGATGGATTACACATTCCAGAAACATTTTGCCATCGTAATCGAATACTTAAATATTTTCCTGATTTTGTTGGAAACAATAAATTTTCAGGATCAACAACAACCTGTTTTGGATCTTTTATTAAATCATAATCATCTTTATCATATGTATCTGTTTTCCATGATAAAGTATCATTTTTATATTCACATAATAAATATATTTTATCTTTAGGTTTACCATTATGATCTGATGGTTTTTGTTTTTCTAACAATATGTCTTGAACTTGGTTAATTAAATCTAAATTAATAAAATTTGACTCTGCCATTAATTTTAAGTAATCACATATAGTTTTTGTAACTACTTTTTGACGTTGTTTGTAAGATTGTGATTTGCCATGTGGTGATCTCTCATAATTTTCTCTTAATGATTTTAATTGTCTATTAATAGGCGATGATTTAGTATAGCCTATTTTACTTTTAATTTTTTCCCAATCTTTTGCTGACCAAACGCTTTTACCAATTGCTTTAGAATATGTTTTTTTATGTGATTCATCTAATTTTATATCTACACCTATAACTTTATTTACTTCTGGCAAGCCTTTATCAAAATAATATTCATGATATGGATATGAAAAGAATGGTTTTGCTACATTTCCTACTTGATAAAATTGTGGTAGTTTACCAAGTGAACTTTGATGTTTATATTCTAAAGGTATGAAAGTACGTTTAGTATTATTTTTGTTGCTTATTCTAACAGCAAAATCGTAACTAAAACCACTACCACCACGCTGTCTAATGTGAAATTTACCATCTTCAGTTTCACCCGTTTCTTTTTTATACATATCCTGTAGTTGTTTTTTTATTTTTAAACTCTGTCTAAACCAATGTTTCCATCTACCACTATTATCTTTTTCTAAAAAATCATGATTTTCATCCATTCTAAATATAAACTCAATTAATGCTTCACGCATATCATTATTTTTTTTATTATTTGCCTTTTTTGCTTCTTTTTCTGGTCTTTTTTTGGCTAATTCTTCTTCAGCATGTAAATCTAAGTATTTTATATCTGTAATTTTTATTGGATTTTTATTTTTTTTCTTTCTTGTTTTTGGAGGTGTGATAGATAAACTACGCAATGACATTTTTGCTGTTTTTTTTGACATAATTAATATAAAATATCCATATATATTTTTTTTATATTTTCAATTTTATTTAAATAATTTATTAAAGACATTTAAATAAAAAATACAAATTTATGTAATGAATACTAACGAAGAAGTATCTAACGCAACTCCTATTGTTGTAGTGAAAAATGTTCCAATACAACCAGTTGAAGCCCGTGTTATAGAAATGCCGCATATGATGTTACCAGCAAATTTAAGTGAAAAATTATGTAATATTTATAATTTATCAAAAACTACAAGATTTTTGGCAGCCATTGATATATTTTTTGCGTTAATTTATTGTTTTTATAATTTCTTTTTTTTTATTGCTTTTATAGTAGCATTTTCTGGTTATTATGGTGCTAAGAAATATAACAGTACCTATTTGTTAATTTATGCAACTTATTTATTTTTAAATAATATTTCGCGTATAGGTGATATAGCCTATACAATTTATTACTATGATCAAAATAAAATTAATGATAGAAGTAATATAAATACAAGTATAGTATTAGCAAGTATATTTTGTTTATTCAATATATATATTGCCAGATTTGTATGTGTATTTTGGTCTAAAATAAAAAATATGACACCACACGAAAAAGATACCCTTATTCTTATAGAAAAAGAAAATAGAGTATCTCCAAATTACCTATGGAGAGTATAATTATTTTTCAGCAACACATACAAATGTTCTTGTATTGAATACCGTTTTAAGTAAACCAATAAAAGGAATAAAATAAAATTTATTATATTTTTTATAAATATATCCGTTGCACATATTGTGTAATACATATAGCATTCTCAAAAATAAAGTGATAGAATATCCAGAAAGCAAAATAAAATAATTTACATTTTTATAATTTATATTTGAAAATCCAGATTTATGAATATCATATAAATTAGCTTCAACACTTGACCAATTCCATGCCCATACAGATATATTATTTTCCACTATACTCTTATGTGTTTTACTATGAAAACACGGTGATTTTATATACATTTTACCTTTTGGTAATAATATATCATATACTTGTTTAAATAATGTTCTACGTTCAGCACTATATCCGTGTGATTCTATAAAAAAAACTTTATTTACTGTGGGTTTATTAAAATGTTTTTTTAAATTATCGTAACTATCAAAAATAATATTGACATTTTTATTATTTTTCCACTTATTTTTTACAAAATCCACCTGTTTTTTACAATTCGATATACCATAATATGTTATATTGCTATATTTATCAAATAAATAAGTACAGAAATCACCATTACCAAAGCCACAATCTAAAATAACATCCCCATCTTTTACATCCATAATTTTTGTTTCATAATAATATGTTTTATGAAAATATGTTGGTCTTACAATTAAAACATTATGAGATTGTTCTGAACAACAAAACTCATTAGAATTATAATCAACATTATCATAATAAATTCCCTCCAAATCTTTATTTTCTTGGTATAATTTATCCCATTTATACAATTCATTAAACGATATATCGATAGGAAAATCATATTTCCCTAAAGATAACATTGATTTATAAACACAAAACTTATAAAAAATATGTATTATTAAAATTATTAATAATACAAAAAAAATAAATATTATCATTAATATTACAATTATTTTTATTGAATAATTAAAACTTATTATGTTTTAAAATATAATATATATTATCTAAATGAATTTAAAGAAATATCCATAATATATATTAAGTTATGAGTGACAACACTGATAATACAAGTAATTGGTCCGAAGAGACCCAATATAGCGGCCGTGTAAAATGGTTCAATAACAAAGCCGGTTTCGGTTTTATTACTATTGTCGATGGCGACAAAGTAAATGAAGATGTATTTGCTCACCATAGTGGCGTAAACGTTACTGGTGAACTTTATAAATATTTGGTTCAAGGTGAATATGTTCATTTTCACCTTCGTGTTTCTGACAACAATGATCATCCTTATCAAGCCGGTGATGTAACTGGTTTGTATGGTGGTAAACTAATGTGTGAAACTCGTTTTGAAACTAAACAAAAATCAGTATCTGAAAATGCTGCTTCTGGTTCTTCCAAAAAAGAATGGAGTTCTCAAAGACGTTACCGTGGTGGTGGTCCACGCGATAGCAGACGTGGAGGAAACAACTGGCAAATGAAGAGACAAGAAGAAGAACAATAAATAATATATAATAAAATAAAAAATTTTATTATGTATTAATATATTCAAATACTTATGGATAATGGAGAGAATAATATAATTAAATTTTTATTTTTTCGATCAATAGGAGGCCTACATATACATTTTAGAAATAATTATGTTGTTTTGGCTAGACCAAATTACTACTTTGATATGTGTGATGATTAATACTATTCAATGAAACATATTCTAAATTATTAGTTTTTTTTTCTTTTACACAACATTCAAAACACTTTTTTAAAATTAACACAAATCCTATACTAGTAAATATATATCCGAAAAATACACATATAAATTCTATAGTATTTGTCTCATGAGACATATTATCTTGTGAATACTTCGTTACAAATATTTGATCCATTTTAACTTTTTATGTTAAAATAGATTTAAATCAATTTATTTACTTATTAGAGAATATAAAATATATATTTCTTGAAATATTTGCAACCACATTAATATCATAAAAAATACAGTTACATATAATACAAAATTTTTTATATGATTTTTCGTTTTAGTTAAACAATTTTCCATTACTAATTAAATGTTGTTTTTTTTATATTATTTTGTAAATCATATAAAAAAATAAAAACACATTAAATTAATGATTAACATCGGAATTATACGTTATCCCGGTTCTAATTGTGATATTGAAACTAAAAAATATTTTACATTTAATAATACCAATTGTTTTTACATATGGCATAAAGAAGATAATGTAAATATTTTAAATGACTTACATTTATTAGTATTACCTGGTGGTTTTGCTTTTGGTGATAGAATATATAATAAAGCCACTGATAAATATACTATTTCACCCGGAACAATGGCTTTAAATAGTCCAGTTGCTGAAATTATTAGAAAAGCAGCAGAAAAAAATATACCTATTCTTGGTATCTGTAATGGATTTCAAATTTTAACACAAATGAATTTACTTCCAGGTTATTTAAACTTTAATAAATGCAAACATTTCGTTTGTAAAAATGTTGAATGTTTTGTTCGTTATAATAATAAAAGCCATAAAACAAAATTATATATAGCAAATTCTTATGGAAAATATTTAAATGCTGACCCATTAACAGATGAATTTTCATATTTTTTAAAATATAAAGATGATCGTATTGCTGGTGTATGTAATTTAACAAAAAAAATTTTTGGAATGATGCCTCATCCTGAAAGAAACAATTATGATTTTAAACATTTATTATTTGAAATGTTATTTGATAATAATTTACCTATATATTTAAACTTTAAAACACAACTTTATTTTGATAAAGTGATCAAAGACTTAATGTTTAGTGAACATATATCCTATAAGACTACAAGAAAATATCTTAAAAATTTACATACTGAAGAACCATGGGTTGTTCAAGGACCGGGTGAAAATGCTGGAATTGTTGATATTGGCAAATCAGACGATGGAACAGAATATTGTATTGCTATTCGAATTGAAAGTCATAATCATCCAACATTTATAGATCCATTTGAAGGTGCTGCAACAGGCGTTGGTGGTATTTTAAGAGATATTTTTACTATGGGAGCACGTCCAATTGGTATAATGGATTTTTTAAGATTTGGTACTGATCAAAACAGTGCTGATTTGCTAGAAAAAGCCATTGACGGTATATCTTACTATGGAAATTGTGTTGGTGTTCCAAATATTGGTGGTAACCTAAAATTACACAGCAGTTTTAATTATAATCCACTTGTAAATGTTTGTGCTCTAGGTATTGTTAAAAAAAATAATATCATTTATGGTAACGCTTTAAAAGAAAATAGTTGTTTGGTTTATGTTGGTAGTAAAACAGGCAATGAAGGTATTAATGGCGCAGCAATGGCATCCAATAATTTTAATGATAATAAAATTACAGATGAATTAAAATCAAATGTACAAAAAAGTGACCCTTTTCTAGAAAAATTACTATTAGAGGCTTGTTGTGAAATAAGTGAACTTAAATTAGCAGAAGGGATGCAAGATATGGGAGCAGGTGGTTTACTATGTGCTACAATGGAAGTTATAAATAGAGGGAGAGAAAAAACCAGTAGTAATATGGGATGTATAATTGATTTAAATTTAGTTCCAAAAAAATATAAAATGGAATATAGTAATGTACTTATATCTGAATCTCAAGAAAGAATGTTAATTGTATGTACACCAAATAATTTAGAAAAAGTAGCAAGTATTTTCAGAAAATGGGATTTAGAATATGCAGTTATAGGAAAAACAACAATGGATGGTAAATATCATGTATACAATGATACAAAACAATTATATTCTGAATCTTTTAATAAATTTAAAGATGTAAATGACTACACAAATATACCTAATGATATTATATCATACAAAAATGAAACAACACCTATTAAAGTAAATATGGGACATCTATGGAAAAAATATGATTCAACTGTTGGAGGGAGAACCATCAAAGGTCCAGATCAACCCGGGCAATTTGCTATATTAGATATTTATGAAGTAAATAAACAATTGATTTTAACATGGGGTGAAAGTTTTGATGAAGCATATAAAATGATGAAAAAATTTGAAGGAGTAAAACCACTATGTATTGTAAATTGTTTAAATTTTGGAGATCCAAAATATAATTTAAAAGATTTCAAAAAAAATATTGACGATATGGCTAACAATTGTAATTTGTACAATGTTCCTGTTGTTGGTGGTAATGTAAGTTTATATAATACAACAGGTGGAGAATCAATATATCCTACACCTATTATTGTAATGATGGGTATTACAAATTAGTTTGTTCTAATGCTAGTGCTTTTTCTTCTACTTCTTTTTCAATGTTTTTATGATAATTTTGTAATGTATTTTTTATTACTATATTATCAACTGACAATATTCTCGCCGCTAATAATCCAGCGTTTTTTGAATTTCCTATTGATACAGTAGCAACGGGAACACCACGTGGCATTTGAACTATACTTAATAAACTATCTATTCCAGATAAAGTTTTTGATTTAACAGGTACACCTATAACTGGTAATGTAGTTAACGATGCTACCATTCCGGGTAAATGCGCTGCACCACCAGCACCTGCTATTATTACTTTTATACCATTATTATATGCTTTTGTTGCGTAATTATACATTCTCTTAGGAGTTCTATGAGCACTAACTATGGTCATTTCATATGAAATACCTAAAAAACTCAATATATCTGCTGCATCTTTCATGGTTGGTAAATCAGAATCTGAACCCATAATAATACCTACTTTTGGAATAACCACCGCGTTAAGTTTATTATAAAATTTCAATATGTTGTTATAACTTTTTTTTTTTATTTCATCTGGCAGTTCTGGTATCTTATCATTATATGGATCACATACACTTCTAACCCAATCTCTTACACAATCTTTATCTAATTTTTCTGGTTCTTCATTATTATTAAATGTTGTTTCATATGTTTCTTTTATCCAATATCTACTACTATCTGTTGTATGTATCTCATCTATTAAAATAATATTACCATTTTTGTCTTTACCAAATTCATATTTCGTATCAACTAAAATATATCCTGCTTTTTCTGCTACTTTTTGACCAAACATAAATAATTCCATCGCTTTTTCATAAATAAAATCACATTCTTTTTGTGTCAATATTCCTTCGCTAACAATTTCTTTTTTTGATATTAATTTATCTTCTTTTCCTTTTGTTGTTGGTGTTATAACTGGTGTTTTTAATTTTTCATTTTTTTTTAATTCGTTTGGAAATGTAATTCCGCAATATGTTCTAACACCTTTCTCATAATGTGTCCATAAACTTGTATTTGTTGAACCAGTTATATACCCTCTTACTACAAATTCTAACATAATTGGTTTGCATTTTTTTACCAATGATGTATTTTTATGGGTCATAATCATGTGATTATCTATAATATGTTTGGTTTTTTCAAACCACCATTTTGTTATTTTGTTTAACATTAATCCCTTATTTTTTATTATACCAATATGTCGGTCAAAACTACTTACCCGATCACTTGTCTCTATTAATACATGTCCTTCATCAATAACGTATAACTGTCTCACTTTTCCACTATAAATCAAATGTTTTTCCATTTTATAAATTGTTTTTAAACATTTAAATTATTTATAAAAATATTTAATAATATAAATTCATTGATATTATGAATAATATTTTAATATTAGGTAACGGGGGACGCGAAAAAGTGATTGCAGAAAAATTAAAGAACCACAATATTCATTTTTATTCAGAAAATCATTTTCAAAAAATTAGACAATTTTGCCTAGAAAAAAACATTGATTTAGTTATTCCTTCTTCTGAGGTATATCTATGTTCAGGCATTAAAGATGCTTTACAGAAAACATTAAAAAATGTAAAAGTTTATGGTCCAAATAAGTTTCAAGCAAAATTAGAAGGGTCAAAATATTTTTCTAAAAAAATAATGAACGAATTAAATCTACCTACTGCTGAATTTGCTTATTTTAAAACATTCAATGATGTATCTACATACATAGAAACATTCTACAAAAAAAAAGAGAACAAGATATTGTAATAAAATATTCAGGGCTGGCAAAAGGTAAAGGAGTATATTTACCAAAAGATTATCCAGAAGCTAAAAATGCTATCATTGAATTGCATCAAAATAGTTTAGATAATTTCAAAGGTATTGTTGTAGAACAAAAATTAGTTGGAACAGAAGTTTCTGTTTTGGCTTTTTGTAATGGCAATGAAGCATATTTGATGCCACAAGCACAAGACTATAAAAGAATATATGATAATGATAAAGGTCCAAATACTGGAGGAATGGGTGCTATTTGTCCAGTAAATGTATTAACAAAAGAAGAATTAATATTAGTAAATAAATACATGAATACAGTTGTGAAAAAATTACATTACAATGGTGTATTATACGCTGGTATTATGAAAACAAATAATGGTATATATTTTTTAGAATTTAATTGTAGATTTGGAGATCCAGAAGCACAGGTTATTTTAAATTTATTGAAAAGCGATTTATATGAGATAATAAACGATTCTATAAAAAACAAACCATTGACTATTAAATGGAGTAATAATCATGCTGCAACAGTTGTTTTATCGCACGTAGATTATCCATATTCAAAATTAGAAAAACCAGTAAAAGTAGAAATATCAGAAAATATAGATAATACCGTTAAAATGTATTATGCGAACATTCAAGAAAGAAAAAATCAATTATATACTACTGGTGGTAGAGTATTAAACATGGTATCAATAGATAATTCAATACAACAGGCATTAGAAAATATTTACAATAATATATACAAAATAACATATAATGGAGTATTTTATAGAAGAGATATTGGTTCCAACTATAAAATAAAAAATAAAAATAAAATACCAAATGTCGCTGTATTGGCTTCAGGATTGGCAACTAGTATTGAGGCTTTATTTTATGATGATAAAACATCAAATTGTATAAAAGTCTTTATAAGTGATAAAACAAATCCATATTTATTAGATAAAGCTAGTAGTAAAAATATACCATATATACATTTACCATATAAAGAGAAACAACAAGATCGAAAATATTATGAAACTATGGTTGATTTTTTACGATATTATGATATTGAAATTGTTATATTATGTGGATATATGAGAATTGTTCCAGATATATTATTCAATGAATTCTATACTATTAACATTCATCCAAGTTTACTTCCAAAATATAAAAATATGACAGGTGATAAAATACACCAATTAATATTAAAAAACCGTGATAAATTTATAGGTTGTACATTACATCAAGTAACAAAAAATGTTGATGAAGGTAGAATATTATTACAAAAACAATCGATATTAGATAAACGTTTATTTGATTTAACATTAGCATCTAATTCATACCATGTTAAAAATCAAATACAAACACTAGAAAAACATTGTATTTATAAATATATTTTGAATTATTCTAAGGAAAAAACTACATATGATATTGATATTAACGAAGGAAATAAATTTGTAGATGATTTAAAAAAACAAAAATTAATAAAAAATGATTTTTGTTCATCTTATATACATAAAGGTGTTCAATTTGGTGCTAGTGCAGATGGTTGTGGAACAAAACTAGATATGGCAAATATTTATAATTTTTTAGAACAAATAGGAATTGATTTGGTTGCTATGAATGTAAATGATTTAATTGCTGGTGGTTGTAAACCATTATTTTTTATGGATTATATTGCCATTGATAAAATGGATAGAAATAAATGTAATAAAATAATTAAAGGTATTATTGAAGGATGTAGAATATGTGATTGTAAACTTATTGGTGGTGAAACCGCTGAAATGAAAGGCATTTATTTGAAAAATAAACTAGACCTGGCGGGGTTTGCTATAGGAGAGAAAATTTTTGATTTACCTAAGAAAAATTTAATAGACACAAATTGTTATTTATATGGTTTAAAATCATCTGGAATTCATTCAAATGGATATACTCTTGTGAAAAAATTATGGGAAAAATGTTGTACATATAAACCAAAAATTGAAGATATATTAACACCAACCAAAATTTATTATGAATTAATGGAATTATATAAAACATACGAAAACAATATTCTAGGGGTTGCTCATATAACTGGTGGTGGTTTTCATGACAATATTATACGTATTTTACCAGAACATTTATATTTTCAGTTATATGATTGGGAATTCTCTGACATATTTAACTGGATTAAATATGAAAGTAAATTAACAAAAAAAGAAATGTTAGGAATATTTAACTGTGGATATGGTATGGTTGTTATAACAAATAAAGAAATTGATATTGGAGATAAAATTGGTAAAATTATTAGAAAATAATTATTTTTTAGAAATTTTTTTCGAAAAATCGCTCATATCTTTATAAATCCAATCAATACAATCGTTTGCGTTTTTTATAAATACTGGAACTATCTCAGCAAACACTGCGTTGTTTTTCATCATTTCAATCAATTCATTAAATTTTTCATCTACATCTTTATCGCGGCCAGGAGAACCTAATTGTTTACATTTTTCGAAAACATAATTAACCAGATTATATAAATCATTTCCATTAAATGCTTTATTTCTTATCATTTGAGAAAATATTTGCGGGTCCATACTTTCTTCTATTTCAACGCGCAACGCACTACCTTTTTTTAATATAACTGTTAATTTATTTCGCAATTCTTCGTATAATTTTTCTATCCAAATATAATCAGGTGGTTCAGCCTTTGTTTTTTGTTCTAATAAATCAAAAAATGCTTTTTTATATGTATCTTCAATTTGTTTATTTAAACGATCTATTTTTTTTTGTTCTTTTTCAGTAAGATCACATTCATTTTCTTTTTCTTGTACTTGTGACATTATAATATTAAATAAAATTATGTATTTAATATTATTTCCAAGAAGCTTTTGTTCCTCCATCATATGATTTTGCATATTTATTTTTAATCATCCAATCACAAATATTACCTTCTTTACTAGTAAATGGCGTAACTAACAAACGCCCATACTTATCCCAACCACCACATTGTATATAGATTACATTATTTAATACTAATTTTATTAGATTTTCTTTTGCTATTTTGGCTAATTCTTTTTCATGTGTATTTTTTGTTCTTAATTCTGGCGTATCTATACCTAACAAACGACAATTCCATTTATACATAATATTATTTAATGGAAATACCACTTTCATAGTATCTCCATCATATACAGATACTACTTTACATTTAATTTTTTCTCCTTTAAAAGAAAATTTTGGAGTTTTATCGTCGTATTTTTCCCAATTTGGTTCACATACTGAATTATTACAAGAATATTTTAAACATATATTTCCCATATAAATAAAATAAATAATATTTATTTAAATTGATTTAAAGATTACTACATTTATGTTGTTATAATATGTCCACAAAAATGGAACAAGCAAATGGCGAAAACACAGAAAATTTAGTAGAACAATTCTCTACTATTTTAACTACTCTTACCGCATTTAGAACGCAAATAACCACTTTACAAAACCAAGTTAAAGTTTTAGAAAAGAATGTTAAAAAACAAATGAAAACTTATGAAAAAGAAGCAAAGAAAAATAAAAATAAAGGAAATAGAAAAGCATCTGGATTTGCCGTTGGTGGACCAGTATCAAAAGAATTGTGTAATTTTATGGGAAAACCTACAGATAGTAAACTAGCAAGAACAGAAGTAACACAATATTTGATCCAATATATTAAAGATAACAATCTACAATGGGCTGAAAACAGAAAAATTATTAAACCTGATAGTAAATTGAAAAAACTATTGAAACCAGCAAAAAATGAAGATGTAACTTATTTTAATCTACAAAAACTGATGAATAAGCATTTCATCAAAAATACAAAAAGCGTAAGCGCACAACAGCAATAAATATAATCAATATATAATGTGGGAATGTTTCCTAACAAGTTGGTCGTTATATTATATTTTTTGTTGTGGGTCTATGATAAGTGATTTGTGTCTTGAACGTTTTTATTTTAGTCAAGAGCCACCAGTTCATGAATATGTTTTTATAGAATATTCAGAAAATTGATATAAAAAACAAATATTTTTTTATATCAAATGACATCCATAGTTACCTTACCAAAAGAATTTTTAAAACTCCAAAAAGAAAAAACCTTTATACATCATAATATTAAAGATATAGAAAAACAAATGATTACTTTAGAAAAACAATTAAAAAAATTAAAACAAGATGAAAAAGAAATTAATAAAAAAATTTATAACATTTGTAATCATAAATGGAAGAGAAATTGGCATGCTTCGCACGACGATTTATGTAAGCACTACTGTGGAATTTGTGGTTTGACTGGCTACGATAGGTAATACCATTAACTCTAAACGAATTTTTTTTTGCGCTCTTATTTCATCTGAAAATATATATAATTTAAATATTTGACTTGTTTCATTAGGTATATCATGCCTACTAGTATATCTTTTTACCATATTTAGTTCTTCGATATAAACCATATATTGAAATAAATCATCATTTCGTTTTATTTTTTCAAACATATAACCTGTAAACTCTTTATTAATTAAATCTTTATTTTCTGTCAACATATTTAATAAAGAACAATTATTTTGAACTTTTCTTATTGAACGTATTGTTTGATTAATATATTCAATATTTTTCTCATTTGTCCAACCATCATAAAATTCTTTTGATTGTTTACTCATTTTCATTAAACCTAATATATCCATTATTTCTATTATATTTAATAAGTCTGGCAATCTTCTGATTGGACTTGTTATATGAATATAAGCATCTAAATCCAACATATCGTGGCTTTTTAAATTTGGAAATAGCATGTAAACTCCACCGAAACTATTCCACATTTTCAAAAATTTTTGTATTCCAGAAGAAGCATTTTCTGGTACAACAAACGTTTTATTTAACTCAGCACCACGAAATAAACCTTTCTTATTTTCAACAAATTTTTGTGCACACTTATAATTCATTAAAATCATTAGATACGCAATCAAATCATGACACGTATTAATATTCTCCACATATTTAAAATTTTTATTCATAATCTTTACTACATTTAATAACTTTTTATAATCCTTGTAATCTTCCATTTCTTGTGTATCATATCTTAAATTTTTTTTTACTGTTATGCAACTATTCAAAAACTTAAAATCTAATATTTCATTTGTATTTTTATCAATAATTATATCCATTGTTAAAGCAAATCTCTTTCTTTCTTCCACCAAACTACATACACCGTCTGATAGTATTGTCGGTAACATTGGTCTTTTTCTATCTGGCAAATAAATTGTTGATACTCTTCTTGTAAAAGACTCCCATAAAGACATAGTATCTAACCATATTGCAACATTGGCTATATAAATACTTATTATGTATCTATCATCAGTTTCTTGTATACTAGCAGCATCATCAAAATCTTTACTTGTTTTTGGATCTATCGTAAATATATTTAAATTATGACGTTGTTCTATATTTGGATATTTTTTATTTATATGATCTACAAATTCTTCTTCGGACCTTTCACGCAATACTTTCATTGTTTTTTTTGTAAAATCTTGTATTGACGCATACAAACTTTTACAATACAATTGATACTCGTAAAAATTATTTAAATTATCTATTTCACCAATTACATGTTGTATCATTCCTATTGGAAACTTTCCATCCCAATTCAAGAATTTAAAAGTAATGTATTTATTTTTTTTTACTTTATTAAATGTAACTACATTTTTATGCGCTACTAAAAATATTGGGAACCTTTTATCGTCTGGAATACATTTATAATAATATTTTTTTCCTTTTTTACCATAAGTTTTATTGTCTTTTAATATAATTACGCCAGGAATAGATTTCATAGAACGTGTTGTAGAATGCAACAACTTCGTTTTATTATCTTCCACTGTAAATACATCTTGATTAAATAATTTATTTTTTATTGGGTCTATATTATCTATCTTTATTTCTTTTGTCGAATTTTTTTCGATAATACCCCATTGTGTATAATCTCTATTTTCAATCTTGATTTTATATATCATTTTGTGTTTATGCTAATTAAATGATGAATTTTAAAATCAATTTTTTAATATATTTTTCAAACGTAATTTGCAAAAAGTTGAAATTAAAAAATATTTTTCATATTAAGATATATAACCATGAATATGAATACAGAAACTAAACCTAAACTAGGAAAAAATATTGACATTCTAAGTGTCGCAGCAGATTACAAAGGGTGTATAAATTTTCCATCTTTCTTCGCCATGTGCTTAAATACGAGTGCCTGTCTCAATAAACCATCTGATAGATTCGCTAAGGGTGGATTGAGAGAAAAGGCTCTGGAATCATTCAGCAATGGACGATTGAGATGGATTGACCAAGAAGGAAGAGATAATCATGACGATATCCTTAAATTAGACATCGAGTTTAAAACGACAAAATTAAAGACAAAAACAGGTAAGAATAAAAAATTTGTATCAGCACGATTAAAGAATACAATGGGCGATAATGCTACCTGTTCTATAAAAAACCCCGCCGATATTTATATGTTCGGTGGTTGTGATGGATTAGTTATATGTGATTATAAAACATTAGAGCCTTATTTGCATATGAGTAAAGATGCTCTTACCTGTAAGATTCCATTTGAGAAAGTGACACAAATTGCCTTTGCTAGTGATTATGATGAAGAAATTAAGGTAAAAATGGTTGCAACAAAAACTGTTGATTATGTTGCTATGAGACAAAAAATGGAAATGGAATTCTTAAATAATTTTGTTTAGTTAGTGAGTATGTAAAAAAATATATTAATTTAAATAACATATTTTTTAATTAAATAATGGTTCATTATTTATCAAAAATCTTGCACATTGTTCAATCATTTTTACATTTACAGCATTTCCAAATTGTTTATATGCTACATTATCGTTTTCGTGTATTTTATAATGTTCAGGAAATGATTGTAATCTAGCACATTCTCTAGGAGTTAAATATCTTCCTTCTGGTCCATAAATAGGTATCATTGATGTCATAGCAACAAGTGTTGGTGTATAATTAAGATCTTTTATTCGTATTCCAGAACCACGTGGAGACCATAATACCTGATTTATTTTTAAAGAATCACTTGTTGTCTGCCATTCCATTTTTCTTACAGCACCTTTCCATAATTTTTTATTTCTAGAACGTTCAATCCAGGGTTTCAACAATTTTTTATTATTTTTATAAAACTCTCTGTTTTTATCAATCCAATTTGTATATTTTTTATAAAAAGCATCTTGTTTTTTCTTTATAATTTTATCATTTTCAACTTTTGATAACTTATTGTTGTATTTTGTTACAGATGTTCCTTCTCCATTACTATCCCACCAATCTGTCCAAATAGGAAATTTTGGTATTTTAATATTATTATCACTACAAATACTTAGAAATTCACTCCAAACTTCTTCTGTTTCTTTAATTTTTCCTACTATTTTATATCTTTCGTCTGTTTTCTTATCTATTATATTATTTAAATTTGTTTGTTTTCTATTTTTTTTTGATATTGATGGTAAAACAGGTAATTCACCCAAATCTTTTCTTTTACACATAATAACAACTCTTTCACGACTCTGTGGAACACCAAAATATAATGTATTTAATATTATTGGTTTTTCATATGTATAATAATTTAATTCATTTATTTTATTTTTTATCACATTCCACGTATTACCACTATCATGCGATGATAAATTACGGACATTTTCCAGTATTAAATATTTTGGTTTATGATATTCAATAATATTACATATATCGAAAAATATATTCCCTCTATCATCTTTAAATCCCTTTTGATCACCTGCTTTTGAAAATGGTTGACAAGGAAAACCAGCACATAAAATATCAAATTCTGGTATACTTTCTATTTTAATTTTTGTCAAATCTCCCTTAGGTTTTATTTTATGATTTTTCTCATAATTATCTCTACAATGTTCATCTATATCACTAGCCAATACACAATTATATCCTAAGTTTTTAAGAGCATAATGAAAGCCACCAATACCGCAACATAAATCTATAAATTTCATTTTAATATGTATATATTATTTTTATTTAAATCAATTTATTTTCAATAAAAAATGTTCTATAATTTATAATATAAAATTATCGTGAATACCGTAACTATTATTTTTTTCACCATAACATAAAATACAACATTTACCGCAAAATGTCAAACATGTTATAAATATCAACAATGTCATTATCCCAAAAATACCACCTAATATAAATGACACTGCTTCATGCACACAACAATATATAAATGGATATAAATGATAAGATACCATATGACCTATAAAAAGAACTCCAAAACAACCAAATAATATAATTATAATCATAAATAATATTTGAAATACACTACAAGCGTTTTGTTTACACTCCTTACAACATTTTTTTATATTTACACAAGACATATTTGTAATATTATCGCAAAAATCAATACTCTCGTCTATACATACACCACAATCATGTTCTATACTTGTATATTGTGGAATACTACGACCATTGCGTCTCATTATAATAATGCCAGGTCGCGGAGTAATTTCTGTAACTATTTCTATTGGTTTATAATGTATAGGTAATTTTACTCTACAAGCAGGACACTGATCGCTATTCGTTTTTTTTCCTAGATTCATTATACAATTTTTACATAAAACATATGTACATTTTGTATTAGGACAATTAAATATTTCTTTATCAATAAGTATTGTTTCATAACAACAACTACATTCTCTTATTGGATATATTTTATTTGGTTTCATTATTTGATAAATCTATTAATGTTTCTTTATTTGGTTTATCTTTATTCAATTTATTATCATTTTGCAATATCGATGGAACTATTTCTCTTTTAACATTTTGTTTTTGTAATGCTGACATTAATAATTCTGGTAAAATGGCTACATTATTCATATATGTTTTATATTTAAAACAACATATACTAGTCAACTTATCATATTTTATAGAATACCACCAATAAGCAGGTATATACAATATATTACCTTTATTTAATGTGATATCTAAAGTTTTAACTTTATCAAAATCAGCCTTGTATTTATCTTGAACATTCCATGGATCTATTGGTGAAATAAATTCAAAATTTTCATAATCATTTTCTTGATACAAATACTTAGAATTTCTAGGTGGAATTAATTTTATAGTAACACTTCCAGTAGTTACAAAATAAAAATTTCTAAAATCTAAATTATATCTTAACGGCGTTTTACAATTTATACTACCTGATAATAAATCATAATTACAGTTACTTACTAAAGGTGGTCTTAAAAAAGAATCATTATACTTAAAATTCTTTATTACTCCTGTTTCCATAAGAAAATCTTCATTATTTTCTGTTATAAATTTATTTTCACTATCGGTTTGAAATAAATTAAATGCTTCTTTTAATAAAAAAGGCACGTATAATTCACTATTATCATCATTATTTTTAACATTTCTAATTTTTATATCAAAAGCACTATAATTATTTTCTAAATTATTTAAACCACAACTTTCCAATAATCTTTCGTTCATAAAATTAAATAAAACTGGTTGTCTTAAATTACAAATTTCTTCTAATCTATCCTTAGAAGGATTATCTATAGTATATATATCTAAGTCATTTGACCTTTTTAAATGATAATAAATATGTAAATAAAAAAATAATACTATCATAAATATGAAAAAACTTATAAATAAATTCATTATTAATTGTTTATTAGAAACATTTTTTGTTTTTTAACCGAATTAATCATCGGTTTTTGGTGCTAAAATTAACCTAACATAACTTCTTTCTAACAACTGTTCCATATCTTCAATTTCTTCTTCTTCGCCTATTTTTTCCAATGGATAAAGCATCATCATAGGTTTATTATTATCAAAATGTATAAATATTTCATTAGATATCTTTTCAAATTTACACATTTTTTCTATAAAATCCAAATTAAATTCCTGCGATATATTTAAATCTTCTTCATAAGCATATTTTAACATATCTGCTTCACTTATTTCTACTTTCATTTTACCTAATTCACCATATCCGGTCATTTTAGTACCAAAAGAATCACATTTAATATTTACATTATTACCAAACATTTTCATTTGACTTATTAATTTAACATATTCTGATGTTTCTATCTTTATATCGCAATCGTAGTCTTGTATTGGTATTTCTACTTCTTCATAATCTAATTCTAATAATGGCACTTCAAATGATTTTCTATATTTTTTATCATTTTCAAAATCAATGTACAATTTATCTAGTTGTTTATCCATGTACATAACTATTTCTTGATTTTCTTCTAAACAAGATAGTAATTTATACATTAAATTACAAGGTAATCCAATTGATATATTATCGTCAATATGGTATTCGTCAAACCATTCTGCCAAAATATTTATTTCAAATAAACAACATTGTGTCATATCCATTCCTTGAGCAGTTAATTTTTCTTCAGTAAAACATAGTTTTACATTTGATAAAATGTCATTTATATTTTTAAAAATGGTACTAAATTTAGTTACTTTCTCTTTATTCTTAATCAAAACTCGCATTATTATTTATCTTACTTTTATCTAGTTAATATAATTTCAATTTAATTATATTAAATTTACCATGATGAACCAAATCCACCTCCTAGAGCGGCATTTGCTGCCATTGGTTCAAATGATTCCATTTCACCGGGTGTATTAGCATTTACTAAACCATTATAACCAGGCGATTGTTGATAATTTGATTGCGATGTAGCACTAGGTTCTTGTGGAGAACCCATGGCTCCTCTTACGTTATTTTGCATTTGGTTCGCACCAGGACTCATTTGTTGGTGTGTATTTACATAATCAGCTCGACTAGGAGAGTGTCTAGCAGGGTCAGGGATTCTTAATGATTGTGCTTGTTGTTGAACTTCTACCTTTGCTTTTTTATTAGTATTACCTTCAATTACTTGTTTACCACTCCATGCTTCTGATAATCTGTTCAACAAAAAATTCATTTTCATACCAATTTTACCTTGAATATCATAAACTATTACTAAAAATACTAAAATAATACTAAACATATTTAAATTACCATAATCTTTTCCAGAGTATGTAGGTAAATAAGTTACTATTCTGTGAATGAAAAATATTCCCACTAAAACAGAAGATAGATGTGCCAATACTTCTGCTAAAATTTCTAAACTTCCTTTTGTTTCATTTGGTTCTGGTATAACATTGTTAATAAATCTATTATAAATACTGATAGGTATAATTGCCAATACTAAATATTGAACAATATTCAACAAATTCATTTGTGTTTCTTTATCAAAATTAAATACATGTTTTATGAAATTTCTATTTGTTAATTCATTTACTGTATTTTCAACCTTTTCCATTATGATTTATAAAAAGAAATTAAAAATATATTAATTAAATTAATTATATGACAAAAGTAGGCAAATTCTTTATAAAACAAGAAGTTCAATATTTAAATTTAGTAAAAAATATTATTGAAAATGGTGAAGTTATTAAAGGTAGAAATGGCAATACAAAACGTCTTACTGGCATCTTAATGAAATTTTCATTGAAAGATAAAAAAATACCATTATTAACAACTAAAAAAGTTGCGTGGAAAACCTGTTTAAAAGAATTATTATGGTTTATTAACGGTGAAACAGATAACGCATCATTACAGAAACAAGGTGTAAAAATATGGAATGGAAACGCTTCAAGAGAATTTTTAGATTCACGTGGATTATATAATAATCGTGAAAATGATTTAGGTCCAGTATATGGACATCAATGGCGCCATTTTAATGCTAAATATAATAACTGTGATAGTGATTATTCTAATCTTGGAGTAGACCAATTACAAAATATTATAGATAAATTAAATGATCCAAATGAAAAATTTTCTAGAAGATTAATAATGTCAGCATGGAACCCTGAACAGTTAGACGAAATGGCTTTACCTCCCTGTCACGTATTGTCACAATTTCATGTTAATCAAGATAATGAATTAAGTTGTTCTATGTATCAAAGAAGTGGTGATGTTGGTTTAGGTGTGCCATTTAATATTGCTTCATACAGTTTTTTAACACATTTATTGGGTATGCATTGTAATTTACGACCAAAAGAATTTATTTATCACATTGGTGATGCACATATATATGAAAATCACGAAGAAGCATTAAAAAAACAATTGGAAAATAAACTATATCCATTTCCATCTTTTTACGTTTTGAATAAATACTCTAATATAAATGATTATAGCATGAAAGATTTTAAAGTTAAAAATTACACTTATGGAAAAAAAATAAATATGGAAATGGTTGCTTAATGCGATTATATTTAGGAAATTTAATAAATTTTTTTATTATATGGCTTGGAGAAGATATCAACGTGAACAAAGAGCACTACAAGAAATGAATACACCTAAACCACGTATTTTACAACAACAACAACAACCACAAAAAGTTACAACACAAACCGTTTTAGAATGGCATGAAAAAAGATTAATTAACATAAAAGAAGATAGTGATAAACAAACAGAATTAATTAATAGTATTCATGAAATGGTAGACAAAATAGATGCAAGAAGTAGATTAAATGAAACATTTATTTCGCAATGTTCTAGAACAAATAAAGAGATTGAAAACGATCTTAGTAAAACTAATAAAACACTATCTAACAATAGTAATTTATTTGAACAACAAAATAAAAAAATAAAAAATTTAGAAGACGCATTATCTATTAGTGCTATAACAATAGAACGACTAGAAACTCTTATTAAAAATATTAATAATGATTATTTAAGTTTTAAAGAAAATTTTGTTAAATCAAAAAATTTACTTGAAGTTAAAGTAACAGAAGAACACGCTAAGAAATTAGTAAAAGAAATGGTTAAAGAATCTATTGACCAAAAAGTAAAAGATAATAATGAAAAAATTAAAAAAATGGAAAAAAAAAAGAAAAAAGTACAATTAAATGTAAAAGAAAAACCAATTAATAAACATGTTGAAACTGTAAAAAATCAAGAAACTTCTCTTGAAAATTAGTTTGTTTCATCCATTATCATTGCTTCCTTTATTTCAGTATTATTACTTAATGACTTTTTAATTAATAATTCATTTTTCTCTTTTTGAATTTTATCACATTTACCCATAATTTCTTGTATCATAGAATGCCATTCTTGTAATAATTGTTCATTGTGTAAATAATTTGGATGTTCTTCTTCCCATTTTTTTACCATAACCATTTGTTTCATTGTAAGTTCTTGTATTGATTTATCTATTTTTATATGCGCATCATCTTTTTCCCACTTATTTTCATCTTTGATATAAAATTGTAGACGTTTACTATCACTACAATGAATAGGTCTTTCTGTAGGTGGCATATTTTGTAAATGTTTTACAAATATATTACTAATTCCTTCAGCATATCCATGCTCTTTTGTATACATTATATCATTTAAACTAACTTGAACTCCATTAACAAAATCTGTTAGATTCATAGCATTTTTACATTCTTCATTTAAAAATACATTTATTGTCATCTTTTTATTGTTACAATTATTATAGTTTACAGTGGTTTTTTTATTGGATAACTCGATTAATTGTTTTTGTAATGTTTGATTTTGATTTACTAATTGTTTTAACATATCTTTTGTTACATCATCATCTTTAGTTGTAATTATTTCTTGTGTATTTTCTGTTACTATATGTTTTTGTGTATTTACAGTACATATTTTCTTATGTCTTGATAATCCACTTTTATAACGATATGTTTTGCCACATTTTAAACACTTATATTTATCTTCTTTGGGTATTTTGGGGTTTTCTGGGGTTTTTTTGTTATCATTTTGGTTGTTTTTGTGTTTACGTGTGTTTTCGTGACGTTCATAATCTCTTTTATTATTGCATTTAAAATCACAAATTATACAATGAAATTTTTTTTTTATTTTTTGGTTTTTTTTTTTTTCCATTTGTTATTTATATAATGATAACATAAAAAACCCTAAAATAGTTTTTATTAAACAAAAAAAATTCTTTATATTCACTTTTTTTAAATAATTTGTTTAAAATTGAACTTAAGCAATTTTTGTTTTTTTTGAAACCCCCTATAATTTATCTACATCTCTAGTGAACACAAATAATTTAATTATACTCTTCTCTAGAATATATCATTTGGGGTTTTTTGGGGTTTTTTTGTTACCATTTTGTTATCATTGTTTTTTTCAATAATAAAATTTAGTATATATGATATTGTTTTGTTATTTAATTAAATCACAACACTTTCATTAAAATTTTTTGGGGTTTTTTTGGGGTTTTTTTGTTATCATTTGTTACCATTTTTTATGAACGCTTGATTTATGAAATTTTTCATGATTAGTGCGTTTTTTTAGGCTTACCATAAAATGCCTACATCAAATTTATTGTATATTTTGTATTTTAAAGCATTATGCAGTAATTTGGTTTTTTTCAAAAATTTTCAAGAAGTTTTTGCATTTTCTCCATTTTGGACATTTTTGAAATGTCCAAAATTGACTTTTCGAAAATACTTTTAAAAAAAAAGAAAAATTCCCTAAGTATACTTTTTGTTAAATACTTTTTCTCTTTGTTAACTTAAAGAATTATATTAAATATAAATTATTATATAATATTAAAAAATGAGTGAAATAAATGATTTATTAGAAGCATTGGAAAACGATGGTAATTCTTCTATAATGAAATTAACACATTCAAAAATAAAACAACATAAAAATGATATTTTACAACAATTACAATTACCAAAACAAAAGCTAAAAACATATCACAAAAAATTAAAAGAATTTAGGTATTGTTCCGAAATGTCTGATTTACAATATGGATATTATATTAGATGGATACCAATAAAAGATCCTGAAAAAATAAAATTAACAAATGGTGCTGTGATAGCCGATATTAAAATTCAAAATAGTCAAATTCAAATATTATGTAAAAATTTTAAAAATATGTTTTTTCAAATCAAATTTGACGAGTGTATTGTATTTCAAAAAATAAGCGAACAAGAACATGTTATATTATCTGTTTTAGATTATTTGGAAAAATAAACCAATAGTGAAACAGGTATAATAAACAGTAATAAAGGTATTTCAGTTTTATTGAAACGCATTGCTATTTCAGCACTTTCTGGATTAATTCTTATTATTAACACATAATAAATCAAATAAAAAAGTACCAGAAATAAAAATATATGTACTGTTTTTTCTTCTCTAAATGGTAATTTCAGTTCGCGTTTTTCTATATTTTCTAATTTTTTCCATTGACGATATAAATTCATTCCAACTTTACGGAAAAACCACCAAAAAGAAAAGGTAATCGCACCGGCTAAAGCATAATTACTATTTTTAAATTTATATTTATACATTCCATTTCTTATAAAAAATATAGCAAATACCCAACCTAAACCAGCAATAATACCTTCCCAAAATTCTTCATCATTCATTAATAACATATTTATTAATATATGATGATATAAAAAATATTTTTGAAGTTTCATTTTGCAAAAAGTTGACTTTCAAAAATATTATTATAACAGGAAGTATAATAAACAAATAACAATAATAAAACAGTAACAAACAACAAAAAAACAATAAGAAAAATAAATTGAAAGTATATTTAATATATTATTTATACTATTAAATACGATATGTCTACATATAATAACGAAACAATTGGTATCTCAGCAGAAAAATTTTTATGCGACATATATAACGTTGAATGTACTATTGAACCTCATAGGTATAATAATGAGTTCATAGAAAGATTATATCATAGTAATACCTTAGAACTGTTAGAAAATAATAATATTAGTATTGTTCAACACATAGGTAAAAACAATGGCTCAATAGACTTTAAGATATACACAGAACATGGAGAGGCAACGCTTTCACTAAAAACATTAAAAAAATTTACAGGAAAAATAGCACCTCAGGGTGGACAACCAACGTATAAAAGTTTTGACATAAAAAGAGATTTAGCTCATCAAACTAGAAATTTAGGACGAGTTCAAGCAAATACTATTAGATTTAATTGGTTAAAAGATAATATAGGAGACTTTTTGAATGAGATGCAAGCAAACACCTTCTGCTGTGATGTAACATTGCTCATTTCTAATTGTAGTAATAACCCACGGGCTATAATTTTAAGAAATAGAAATTACAATTTCAATAACATAAATATAACTTATTCGAGATCAACATACATAGAGTTGCCCCATCCGAGAAGGCCACCACCAGCAACAAGTGAATTTTCTTGTACTGTATATGGAGTTATTAATGGAGAAACAAAATCAATTGGCGAGTTTCAATTTCATAAAAATTCTCGTCAACAAGTTAAATTTAGATTTCATAGTACATTATTTCATTAATTCAATTACTTTATCATAATACTCTTTACTTATTTCACTACCTATAAATCTTCTATTTGTATTCTTACACGCTATTGCGGTAGTTCCTCCACCTAAAAATGTATCTACAATTAAATCATTCTCATTTGAATGTTTTTTAATTAATTCTTCAAACAAATTAATATTTTTTTGTGTTGGATGAAATCTTTTTTTTCCACTCTGTATTGGATATTCATATATACCTTTATCATATTTTGAATTAAAAGTAGGTTTACCTCCCTTTACACCCAATATAGCAATCTCTCTAGCATTCGTTAAATAGTTTACCGATTGATTAAGTGGCATTGGATTAGTTTTAATCCATTCAATCATTCTTATTTGTTTAAATTTATATTTCTCCATTATTTCTTTTATATAGGATATTTTCCACAAATCAAAGAATATTATACACGTGCCTCCTTTTCTTAATTTTTTATAATATAAACTAATAAACTCCTCTAATTGTGACATTGTAAATTCTTTATCCCAAACACCATAATTAGTCTTAAAGGCATATTTTTTACCAGAAGTATTACCATATTTAATATAATTTTCTTTATAAGTATCGTCCGATATATTATTCTTTTTTTTATATACATTCCATTCTTTTTCAGTTTTTACATTTTTTCCTGAACTTTCTATTTTTTTTACTTCATCTGTAAACGAATCCATTCCTGAATCTTTTGATATAATATAAGGTGGATCAGTTAAGATTAAATCAATCGAATTATTTTTTATATTTTTTAATAAATCAATACCATTTTCGTTTTTAATAACAATATTATCAGTCATTTTAATATTATTAATCAAATTAATATTAAATCAATTTATTTATTTATTTTTCTAGTTTTTCTAGTTTTTCTTTTCTTATTTTTACGTGTTCTTTTTTTTCTCTTTTTTCTAGATTTTTTCCCACCTACTGTTTTATCAGATTTTATTATATCAGGATTATTAGAAATTTCTTTAAAAGCCAATTCTTTTGCTTTATGAACAATGCTATTTTTACCTTTCACAAATTTATTTGTTTTTTTACTATCCCATCGAATATTTGGTGTGCCCTGAATATATTCTTTATCAAGCATATCAAATAATTTTTTACCATTATTATCCCATGCTTCACATTGTCGCCCCGGTTGTATTCTATAACCATAAAATGGTATTCTTTTTCTAATTCCTTTTTTACATTTTTTTAAAACATATCTCCACCATTGAGCATAAATTTGTGTTGATGGAGTTGAACCCGAACCAAATGATTTTAATTTACTTAAAATAGTTTTGTGTTCTTGTTTCCATTTTTCTGTTTTATGACTTTCTTTTATTGTAAACGTTTTTACATTACCTGTTATCAACTTACCTTTATTTTTTATATCATATATTATAAATTCTTTTATATTTTCTATTAATGCTTCTCTTATTTGTTTTTCTGTTTTATCATCTGATATATGTTTCAACAACACTATGAATTGAGATTCGAACCCATCATCTAAGTAACCTCCTTTATGATTTTTTTTTCTTGATTTTTTACCGGTTTTTTGACTATCGGGAAAAAAACACCATTCCGTTTCACCATCTTCATTTACACATAAACCATTAACACATTTTTTCTTACATAACTTACCACTATTTGTAATACCATTAATCAATTGTAAATCATAATCAGCAATATGTTTTACATTTCTGTCTATTGATTTAAGCATATATTCTCTATAATCTTCATCTTTATCTATATCATAATATTTTAATGATTGAGATTTTCTAAATCTGGTATTTTTAAAATCTACACCTCTCAAAAAGTTTTTAACAAAACGATCACGTCCTTCTCTTTCATATGTTTTTCTAATATGATAATTCATTGCTATTATTTCATTTTGTTCAAATTCATTTTTAGTTATATCTTTTACATTATAATAATTAATTGGTGGATTGCATGAATAAATATATATAATTCTATATGGTTTTGAACCATCTTTTGGTGGGTCAGATTTAAATTCATTTATTAAATCTTGTGTAGTAAAAACATCTTTAATAATTTCTCTATTGTAAAAAAATTTGATTTTGTTATTTCTTGTTTGTTTTCTAGGTGTTTTAGTGACTTTTTTACGTATATGTTGTTTTTTAAACGAACTAGAAATATTATATAATCCCAACCCTTTTCTTATTTTTTTTCTATTTATAGGATGGCCATATAAACTATATATATCAAAGTAATTATTTTCACCGTGATCAAATTCACACGCTTGATTATACATTTTATCACCAGGAAAATAAACCATTGCTGTTCTAGTCAATGGCCATTCATGCCAGTTTAACCAATCTGGATATCTCAAATTATGCATTAATTCGTTTTTTTCTTGACACTGTGTACTCCACGCAAAATTGTCTGAAGGTGTAAATGTAAAAACGATGGTATTTTCAGGAACTACAGCAGTAAAAACATTTACTAAATCTTTTGTATCAAATTTTTTATTTTTTCCTTTCCACAAATCCGTATAAAATGTTATTGGTGCCGAATGAATTGAAGCAAATATATTTTTATTTTTTTTTCTTTTTTTAGTATCTAGTTCAATAGTATTTATTACATCATAAGGATTCATATATATATATATATATATAGTTATTTTATTAATTTACTCCATTGGTCAATAGTATACACATTACTCATAGACAGATTACAACTCATACAAATAGGTTTTAAATTATTTAATTTATCATCACCACCTTTACTTACAGGAATATTATGTCCAACTTGATACGTAAAAACATTTATTTTATTATCACACCAGGGAATATAGCATTTATGTTCGAAAACATTACCAAAATTTTGAATCCATACTTGTTCTCTTATAGCTTTTGGAATTTGCTTGCGTTTGCGTTTATTAGTTGTTTTATAGCGTTTTGCGTAAGTAAATATTTGTTTCCTTATCATTATAATTTTGTTATAGATAATATTTTCTCATTATTAAATATGAAGTCAAAAAAATACGTTGTATTTGATTTAGATGAAACAATTGGACATTTTTATAAGATTTCCACATTATACAATACAATTTGGGAATATTCAGGTAAGCAAATAAATTTACATCGATTGTTAGAATTATATCCAGAGGTATTTAGACCCGGGATGTTTAAACTATTTGAATATTTAAAACAAGAGAAAATACGCAACAAACAAATAAAGGTTGTAATTTTTACAAATAATATGGGTCCTAAATCATGGACAAATTCTATAAAAAGTTTTATTGAAAATAAAATAAAATATAAATTATTTGACAATGTTATTACTGGTTGGAAAGTAAATGGTAGAATAAATGAACCTAAAAGGTCATCTTATATGAAATTATTAAGTGATTTTAAAAAAATTACTGGATGTTCAAATAGAGACAAACTGATATTTCTAGATGATCAGTACCATGATTATATGGATAAGAAAAAAGTTACTTATTTACATTTGAAACCTTATAGAAAAAATATATCAAATAAAATATTACTTAATAGATTTTTGCGTTCAAATAATAATAAAATAGTTAAATTAGAGGATTGGGAAGAATTTATATCATTATATAATATTCATTATGGTGAAGATAAAGAAGAAGATAGTGATTTATATCATATGCACGATGGTAATGTAACCAGTTCTCAAATATTTCCAGCAGTTAAAAAATTTATAGAAGATAATGGTGAAAAAACATTAAAAAAGAAAAAAAAACAACATAAAAAAACAAGGAAATTATAAATATATATATATGTTGTTTATAAGTCCTCCTTTTGGAAATTATATTGATTTAAACAATACAATTTCGATACGTGGTAGTTTTACTTTAAATGAACGTAAAGGAAAATGGTCACAAATACTTAAAACATTAAGATATGTCCCTGCTTTTGGTGGATGGGTTAATAAAATAGGTTTAAGAAATCCTGGAATTGATTACGCAATTAATACATATAAAAAAGGTGAAATAATAAGTATTGCGATATTAAATACAAATGAAATACCAAAATTAGTTGAAAAGATTCCAGAAGATATGGATATTGAATTAAATGTTAGTTGTCCAAATTTAGACAAAAAAACGGTAAGTGATGGTTTGTCAAAATTTATTAATAAAAAAAGAGAATGGTGTATAATAAAATTATCGCCAATTGATAATGGATATGATGTAAGTAGTTACTATAAAGATGGTTTTAGACAATTTCATGCTTCAAATACTATTCCGTGTGATAGAGGTGGTATTTCAGGTCCAATGATAAAACCATACACAGCAAATTTAATAAAATATATAAAATTATCACATCCTGATGCTGTAGTTATTGCTGGTGGCGGAATAAAAAATAAAAAAGATATTGAATACTATAGAAACTTAGGTGCAGATCATTTTTCAATCTCAAGTGTATGGTTTACGCCGCATATAGCAATAAATTTATATTATGACTGGTGTTGTTTTGAATAAAAAAATTTTATACAATTTTAATCTAGTTAAACATAGACTTTATACTTCGTTGCCCTGTTTTCTTTCTATCACAACTTAGTAAATATTTTTCAAATATTAATTTTTTGACTTCAGTATAAATAATTTTTTCACATTTTTCCTTACATTTTTTAGGATTGTCTTTATAATCTTTCTCAATTTTTGATAATTTTTTTTTAAAAATACGAACTTTATGTTTAAATTCTGGTATATCAAATAAAAGCAACCCATAAATTTGTTGAACTGGTTTCATTATTTGATTTGTAATATAGAAACTATAATCTGGTTTAATCTTTTTATTTTTTCTTATATAATCTGGATGTTCTATTTTATCTCCTTGTAATTTTACCTTACCTTTTGTTTGTATATAAATGTAAGGTATTCTAGAACCAACCGCTGGTTTATTTCCAGGATCTCTTTTTGTCATTCTATCTGCCAATACTTTATGAGCAATACTATCTGGATTTTTATAAAAACCACGAAGAGATTTGCTAATAATTAATTTTTCCAATGGATATGCTTCATCTACAATTTTTTGTAGGCATTTTTGTGTAAATGATATAGATTTCGCTACAGTATTTTCACCGGGAGTCATTAATGTATCAATTATACCACCATATACATCTTTTACGATTGGCGCATTGTCTCTTCTTTTTAAAACAATACCCATAGACTTTCTTTTACCTTTATTAATATCAAATTCGTGTAACATACCAACGTATCTTTTTTTTGATAGCAATAAGAATGGCATAAATGTTTTTTCATATTCTAAATCGTGAGGTGCTTTTAGAAATTTTGTTGCTAATTCACCTGCTTCAACTGCTAGTTCTATAGTTATATCTAATGCTAATTTTCCTCTTATTTTTTCACCATTTAAATCTTCCAAATTAAATGTAAAGAATACAGAATCCGTATCACCATAAATATATTCTGCTCTAGTTCTTACCTTACCATGTTTTGTATCACAAATTCGATTTTCATATACTGTTTCTATAACATCCTTTGCATATAATAATGCTTTTCTACCCATAGCAGTGGTAGAAGCAGCAATATCTTTTTCATAAAAACTACTAGTTCTAGCACCACATTGACCATATAACGAATTAGCAACAATTTTAATACTCAATTGTCTTTTGTCAAATACATTTTTCATAAAATCATTATAAGTATCTTTTACACTTACAACCATTTCATTTGGAATTTCAACAACATCACCATTTTTTTCAGTAATGATAGTATATTCATCATTTTTACTCATTAATCCAGTGTATGTTTCACCATCTTCATCAGTTACCGTTTTATATTTAATTAATTTTCTAGTTGCTTTTCTTGATGCTAATAATTCTTTTAGCACTGAAGGCATAATAGCCTTTTTACCATCTGGAAATTGTGCATATCTACATTTTTTAGTTCCTACTTTAACTTTTTCTTCTTTACTTTTTTCACCACCCAATCGTTTCCATTCATAAGTATCATATTCAATATCTACATATTTATAACCTTCTTTTGTCATATTATCATATTTGAAATCACCAGTTTTTTTTATTAGTTTACCATTTAAATCTCTTTCTTCAGTCCAAACTTTACTATCATGTGAAATATTTTCACTAATCATACAACTAGGATATAGTGATGAATAATCATTACACGCAACAGGATTATCGGCATAGAAGGCACATTTAGGAGGTAATACAATAGCACCTTCATATGATCCATCATTTTTTACAGGTTCAATAACAGGCATTAATGTATTAACATCTCTACATTTCAACGCAATAAAACTTAATAATTTAATACCTTGACCTCTCATAATGATAAAGTCCATAGGGACATTACAAATTTTACTCTGTTCAATAAAACCAGTTAAGATATCATTTTTTCTAAACAAATGATGAACTAAGTTACAATCCTGAAAACAATATTTTGCAATAATAGCACGTTCCTTAGGTCCTTCATTTGTTAATCTAAATATATCTTGAGGTGTTACGTCATCCTTAGCCAAACCCCATCTTATTTTATGTTTAGTATTAAAATCTAATTCTTCATCAACATAAAATGTACCATTTGATTCATCCACATCAAATACTTTATATTTTTTACCACCATTGAAATTATCTACACTATGTGCTATAATTTCAAATTTAACGAAATTATTGTTTTGTAATCCAGTTAGATTTTTGCTTTTAAATTTAGTTCTACCATTTTCTAATTCGTAACTTTTAACATAATCACCAATAAAAGTAGAAGCAACAAAATCTAATTTATAAGAAGACAAATTAACTTCTTTACGAAAGTGATTATATAAATCAACTTGTAATCTACCCGGAATTTTCACATAAGTTAAATTATGTTCACCACTAGCGATCTTAACTGTTTTATGAACAACTTTACAACGGTCATATTTTTCTCTACCTAATTTTAAAAACTCTTCTTTACATTTTAATTCTTCACTTCGTTTAATCATAAAGTCCCAATCAAAACCAAAAATGTTATATCCAATAATAATATCAGGATTTTCACGTTTAATCATTTTTGTCCATTCTAATAAAACTTCTCTTTCTGTTTTACATGGTACAATTTGACTATTTTCTACTTCATCCGTATTATCACATGTGTTTAATACAACACAATGATTAAAATATGGCAACATATCACCATTTTTAATAAATGTAGAACCGATAAAAGTACATTTATCACCTTCTAATTCAGGTAAATAACCGGGAATTTTCTTTCTAAAAATAATTTTAGTTAAACCGGTAGGTTGTATTTCTGGATAACCCTTTTCTCTTTCCAATGCTCTATCCATAATTAATAATTTACTATCACCAGCCATGTCAGAATCTAAAATTTTAATTATATTGTAATCCTTACACAAATTATAATAAGGTTGCGGTCTAGGGTGCCATTTTTTAAGAGCGGTATAATAAACATCAGGTTCTTCTTCATCTTCTATTCGCTTTAATTTCTTCCATTCATCTTTAGACCTATCCAGCAATTCTTTTAATGGATATTCTAATGTTTTTTTAATATCATCAATTAATTTGTTTTTATTAGGTTTTTTTTTTGGATAAACATTACTAATATTTTTTTTATTATCATAACCAAAAGCAGATAATATAAGTTCTATAAAAAGTTCTTCTTTTTCTTGTTGTGTATAACTTCTTATAGTAGATTTATTTTTTCGCCAATACTCAATAATTTCACCTATCATTTTTTTATATGTTTTTTTAGGAACAGGAAAGTCACCATGACTAGAAGAAGCTTCAATATCAAAACTACAAATTTTATAAGGAACAGGGTCTTCTTTTTCAGGTAGAGATTTAATATTAAATTTATTTCCTGCTCTTAACCAGTTAATAGTAAATTCATAATTACAATTTGTTTTGCAAGAATTATTATTAATAAATCTCTTATCAATTTCTACCCAACCAGATGGACTAATTTCTTGAATATGGAAAAATCTTAATAAAGGTGGTATTTGACCTTCATATAATTGTAAATAATCATTTGATTTCGGAAATAAAATACCAAACTCGTCTGTTTTAGGATTACGTTGCAACCGCCTTTTTTTAAAAGATTCATCGGTATACCAAATGTTTTTTGCTTTATTAAAGACATTCATATTTTTAAATTTCACAAGCATAAATTTATATTCTTTTCCAGCATCAAAACCATATAATTTCTTTTTGTGAACAATACGACATTCTGTAATACTATCTCTATAATAATTACCTACTTTATCAACTAGAAATTCTTTAAATTTATAAATATTTCTTTTGTTCCATTGTTTTGGAACTTTAACGTAAAAGAATGGCATAAATCCTTCAACAAATATACAATAGGTTTTACCTTCTGTATCTATACCATACATTTTAACAACAAATTCTCGTTTATCTCTCTTATATTTTTTTTCATTATCTTCATCACTATCAGTTTGTTCTGTTTCATTTTCAATATTTAATATATCAAAATCAAATAATCTGCATTGGTAATTTTTCATGTTTTTATATATAAAAATAGAATAGGTTTTAATCAATTTTTATATTTATTTATATAAGTATTTAAAAATTCATAGTAACAATACCGGAAACGATAAGCAGTGTTCCAATAATTTTTTTGATACTAAAAGTTTCATTATATAAAAAGTATCCAGCAAGGCTTATTAATATGATAACTAATCCAGATCTCATAGGTTTAATCCAACTCATATCATGATTCGCTACTAACCAAAATCCTAAGTAAATAGATATAACGATTAAAAATGTAGTAATAAGAAAATGTGGCATAAATTTTCTTATAGTACCGTTATCCCATTTTTTTTTAAACTTTTTCTTGTCTAACATAAAGTATAAAAATACGATCATAGCAATGGGATATAAAAGAACATCTATAAACATATTTTCTTCAATAGTAAAATGGTTCAACAAAAATTTTCTTAACGTATAAATAGAAGTAGCAAGGAAACTAGAAATAATTAATATAGGAAAAGACAAATGGTTCATATATTATAATGTAATATAATAAATGAAACAATGACATTTATTTACGTGATTTTCTCTTACGTCTTCGTTTAGTTTTTCGTGTTTTTCTTTTACGTCTTCGTTTGGTTTTTTTTGTTTTTTTGCTTTTTCTACGTTTTACGCGACGACGTTTACCACCATTTTGATTTGGAATACTTTGAACAGATCCTAAGTCTAATTTTTTACCAATCCATTTTTTTAAATGTTCTTCATCGCGTTCATCCTCATAACTTTCTAAAGGGGCTTTTTTAGGTGGATAATAATTAATAGTAGGAAATCCTTTAACATTAGGGTCAACATCAGGACATTCTTCTTTATCATAAGCATCTGCTTCTAAAGCAATAACATATTTGTTAAAATCATCGTATATAACTTTATTTGGATTAATCATTTTTTTCATTTTAAGTTGGTCGATTGTATTATTCCATGTTGGTTTTAATGATTGACAATGACCGCACCATTCAGCAAAATATAAAACAATAACAGGTTTTTTTCCAATAACATTTTTAAATAAATCGTTTACTAATTTATTATTTTTTTTACCACCTAATTGAACATATGCGCAATTACTCATTATAAATTAAATATAGATAATATTTTTATAAAAATATTATACTGTAATATTATATATGAATAACTCAAATAGAGTATTATTAATAGTAGTTGCATTTGTAGTTGGATTAGTGTTTTGTAGTACAATAAGATCTAAAGATGTAGTTGAAGGATTCAATAACAATGAAGACTGTCCAAATTTATTAGTAAAAAAAGGAAATATGTTAATTTTGACAAATACAGGAAAGGCTGAAATACCTGGTGTTAATCCAATTAAATTTAATAATTTAGAAGAATATGTTGAATTTTTACAATGGCAAAGAAAAATGGGTGTCAAATGTCCTGTTTTATATTTTGAAGAATCATATGATGCACAGGGAAAACTAGGATATAAAATGATGCATGATGTAATGGATAAACGTGGTGGATTACCTACAGTAGTTCCTGAAAAATTTAGACAGCCACCAGTAGTAAAATTAAGAGATTCTAATAGAAATGACCAACCATATAATAACAATAATTACGCTGGATTTGATAGTGATGATCAACACGTAGGAATAAGAACACCTTTAGATGAAGTTAAATTCAATGGTAATTTAAGTGATAGTGCTATGGATCGAAATTGGGGTGGTATAAGACATAGTGAACAAGCAGTGGAAAGAGGTGCTTATGAACATAGAATGAGAAAACCAACCGGTTATGGTTTAAAAGAAGGATACAAATCAAAAATAAATAAAAAACCAAATTACAATAAACCAAAAAGAAATATGAATGTAAAAAGAAATTACAATAGAAAAATAAATAAAAGAGCAAATGTTAATAAGCGCAACAATAATCAAGGAAAAAGATCTCAGCAATTAAGAAAAAGAAGTAGTGAATTAGAAATACATCCATCACTGATGAGATTGATACCAGAATCAAGTTAAACTATTTAAATAAATATATTACTGTATAATATATTTATGTCAAAATTGTGTAAATGTAAAAAAATAAATACTAAGTCAAGGTGTAAATGTTGTGGCAAAATAAAGAGTAAATGTAAGGGAAAACAAGAAAAATAAAACAACGTGCTAAATAAATTAATAAGATTCTATTAAAGAACGGTATTTATCAATCATTTCAATTTTATCTAAGATTTTATCCTTAATGTGTTTATCCATTAATTTATCTACATCATTTAAATTTTTTTGATCTATTATTTGACTAATCATTTGTTTTTCAACAACTTCTTTGTATTTATCTAGAATATCTCCCATTTTTCTGGAATTTTTATCAATATTAATTTTAGTTGTAATCGTTTCATTGAATTTATCTAATACTTTAATAAACCCATCAAAACGTTTATCAATAGCTTCTTGTACTGTCATGCCTTCTCTAACCGTCATGCCTTCAATACCTGCTACTGAATTTTTATTTAAAGTTAGTATAGCGCTACTATTAAAATCCAATGTAGAAACAACAATATAAATTACCATTAATCCAGCAACACCAACACCTAAATATTTAAACATTTCATCTTGCGTCATTTATATAATAATATAATAAAATTTATGTTTCGATACTTATTATTGTTTTTTTCTGATAAAGAAGATACTGAATAATATTATCAATTGCTTTTTTGGGAACTTTTTTTGTAGCATTTGTATCAATAGTAAGTTCTTTTAAACAATTATGATTATCATATAATTTAGTTAATAAATCGTGTAAAGATGTAAAATGTTTCATGATACCCATAGAAACTTTTGCGCTTACCCCAGGAATTTGACTTAATATTATTTCACCAATATTTTCAGGTGTAATATTATTTTTCTTAACCTTAGAAACAACCTGGCAGTAATTAGAATTATCTAAAGATTTATTATTTTCAGAGTAAAAAGGTTTCTTTTTACTTTTAGTAATTTTTGAAATATATCTTAAAATAAATTCAGATGTTTCAAGCATGGAATTTGTTCTTACAACAGAAAATCCTTTATAATATTGTAATGAAATCATAGCGTTAATTAAAGTGGTTTTTGGAACACGAGTAAATTTAGGATTGTACCTATTTAAATCACCTTCAATAACATAAACAATATTATGATTATGAAGGGATTGATTAGATAATCGAAAAGATTGTTCATTATATCTACCATCTTTTGTGGAACTCGCCAGGTCAGACAACGATTTCCTTTCAAATATAACGATATCACAATCGTTATCTTGAATAATAAAATCACCTAGTGGTAACATAGAAACTTCAATATCAATATTTAATTCTAAGTCATTATTTAATGCTTTAATAAGTGGGATTACTTTTTTTTCCCTATTATCGATTAATAACTTCATAATAAGGTTAGTTTAACAATATTTAAATACTTTTTATAAATAAATTGAAAAAATATGTTAAATAAAAAGTTAATTAATATACTAATGGAATTGGTAACAGAAAAAGTTTTACTACAAGATGGTGATATAAATAAGGAAGAAGAAGAATTAATATTTGATCCATTTAATGAAAGAAATAAAGAAATAACTGTACAAAAAATACAAAAAATATTAACTACATATGGTGTTCCAGATCGTGTTTATAATGTAAATTTATACAAAAGAGCGTTTGTTCATAAGTCGTATGTTAAAAGGCCGGTATTAGAAAATGAGGCAAATGAAGTAATAATAGCAGAAAGACCAGAAAATTGTTTAAAATTAAAAACAAAGTCGAATGAGAGGTTAGAATTTTTAGGTGATGGTGTATTGGAATGTATTACAAAATATTATTTGTATAGAAGATTTCCAAAAGAAGATGAAGGTTTTATGACAGAGAAAAAAATAGCATTAGTTAAAAATGAATCAATTGGTAAGATGGCATATGAAATGGGGTTAAATAATTGGTATATAATATCAAAAAACGCAGAAGAAAAAAAGACGAGAACAAATTTAAAAAAACTAGGATGTTTATTTGAAGCATTTTTAGGAGCTTTATTTTTAGATTTCAATAAGATAACCATAAAAGACGAAAAGGATTGGTTTAAAAATGTATTTGTTACTGGACCTGGTTTCCAAATTGCGCAAATATTTGTGGAAAATATATTTGAAAAACATGTTAATTGGATGGAGTTATTAGAAAAAAATGATAACTACAAAAACTTATTACAGGTTAAGTTGCAAAAAGCATTTCAAGTAACACCAATATATAAAGAAATAAGTGAAGTAGATGAAGAAGAAGGTTATCATATGGGTGTATATTTATGTGTAAATAAACAATCATATGAATTTCAACACGAAGATTCTATAGTATGGCATTTGAAAGAAAAGTATGAATATTATTTAAATTTATGGAAAAATAAAGAAGAAGACGAAGAAATGGTTTCATTTGTTTTGTTTTTAGGAGAAGCAAAGCATAAAATAAAAAAAAAAGCAGAACAAGAGGCTTGTAGAAAGGCATTAGAGAATTTAAATCAATAATAAATTAAATATATAAAACTTTTTTATATTTAATTTTTATATATGAGTGAAAACATTTTTTCTATATTAGAAAAAAAACCAGTATCAGAGAAAAAAAGAGGTTTACATTTAAAAATAAGTGGAGAAAAACCAACGCAATTAGATATAATATTTGAAGACCGTAGAGGGAGCGATTATAATGGTGATAGGTTTAGAAAAAGTATGCGTGAAAAATATGTTAAAACAAAAGGTGTAGTTGAAAAAATTCTAGAAAAAGACAAAAAAGATAAAAAAGTAAAAATAAAAAATGTAAATAAGATTAGAGTAAAAATAAAGAAACCAAAAAAGAAGCGAATGCCAACAGAAGAATTTGAAAAAGAAAGAAAAAAAGCAATAAAAGTAAGAGGAAAACATAAACAATTTATAGAAGTAAATCCAGAAGCAGTAAAAATAGAAGGAGAAGCATTATTTGAAAGAATACCAAAAAATGTAGAAAAAGTAAATATCCGTACATCACATTATTATATGAATAATCGTGAAATATTTACTTCTTTTATTAATAATTTATTTAAACCATACAGAGAAGTAGAAATGTCTGAACAAAATAAATTTTCGTGTGATAATAAAGGAGATAGTGGTAAAGGTTATTCTTTAATGAAACAACAACAAATTGTAAGAGATTATATGAATTTATATACACCATACAGAGGATTGTTACTATATCATGGGTTGGGTGCTGGTAAAACTTGTTCATCTATAGGAATAGCAGAAGGTTTAAAAAGTGCAAATCCAATAGTAGTAATGACACCGGCTTCACTAAGAGACAATTATATTAGTGAGTTAAAAAAGTGTGGTGATATATTTTATAGATTAAAACAACATTGGTCTTTTATTCCAGTAGAAGAAAACAATGATTTATTGAATGCTTTTTCTGAATTATTACATTTATCAAAAGAATATATAAAAAAAAAGAAAGGAGTTTGGTTTATTGATATAAATAAAGAATCAAATTATGATAAATTATCAAATATGCAAAAGTTTAGTTTGGATGATCAAATAAATGAAATGATTAAAAAGAAATATTATTTTATTTCTTATAATGGTTTAAGACAAACTGATTTGGAAACAGAATTTGGTGGAAAAACATCAAATCCATTCAATAATAAAACAATAATAATAGATGAAGCACATAATTTCATAAGTTCAATTGTAAATAAATTAAAAAAACCAAAATCATTGTCTTATATTTTATATCAAAAATTGATGTCAGCAGAAGGATCGAAAATAATATTTTTAACAGGTACACCAATTGTTAATTATCCAAATGAATTGGCAGTAATGTACAATATATTAAGAGGGCATATAAAAAAAGTTTCTTTTAGATTAGATAAAAAATCACAGCAAAAAGTATCAGAAGAATTATTAAATGAATGGTTAAAACCATTAAGACTTATAGACTTAATAGAATTTAATGGAACAGAATATATTTTAAGTATAACAAGAAATCCACTAGGTTTTATTAATAATGATAACAATGGTAAATATATAGGTGTATCAAAAGTAGAAGATACAACAATGACAACAAGAAAGTTAATAAATAGAGTAAAAAGAATATTATCTGAAAAAAATATAGATGTTATAAAAATAGAACAAAAAAACTACGAAGCATTACCATCCAATATTGATAAATTTAAATCATTATTTATAAATGAAAATGGAACCATTAAAAATATAAATTTATTTAAAAAGCGAATAATGGGTTTAACATCATATTTCAGAAGTGCCAAAGAAGAGTTTATGCCTACATATAATGAAGAAACTGACTTATCATTAAATAAAATAGAAATGAGTGATTATCAATTTAAAGAATATGAAAAATATAGAAAAGAAGAAAGAGCACAAAAAAAAAGAAATCAATTAAAAAAAAAGAAAGCAAAAGAAGGAGATATATTTTCAGATGGAACATCAACATACAGAATTTTTTCAAGAGCAAGTTGTAATTTTGTTTTTCCAGAAAACATAAAAAGACCGATGCCAATAAAAGGCAATGCTATAAAAAATATAATAGATGATAAAAATGTAAATGAAGATATATTAGATGCGGTTACAATAAATGAAAAACTAAATGATGTAGATGGAAAATATGACTCAAGTGATGTAAAAGAATTAGAAAAAAATAAAATAGTAAATAATGATGGTTATAAAAGAGATATAAAAATAGCAATGATGGAATTAAAAAAAGGTGGTGCAAATTATTTTTCAGAAGAAAAATTAGCAAAATATAGTCCAAAATTTTTGCGTATATTACAAAACATTCAAGATGAAAAACATGAAGGTTTACATTTATTGTATTCAAATTTCCGAACACTTGAAGGTATAGGTATATTAAAACTAATATTAGAATACCATGGTTGGGCAGAATTTAAGATAAAGAAAAATTCAAAAAATATTTGGTTGTTAGATATAAAAGAAGAAGATATGGATAAACCTAAATTTTGTTTGTTTACAGGAACCGGTCAGAGTAGAGAAGAAAAAGAGTATTTAAGAAGAATTTATAATGGAGAATGGGCTAGTGTACCAGGTACAATAACAGATGAATTAAACAAAATGCATCCAAATAATTTAATGGGTGAAATAATAAGATTATTTATGATTACTGCTTCAGGTGCTGAAGGTATAACATTAAGAAATTGTAGACATGTTCATATAACAGAATCTTATTGGCATCCAGTTAGAATGGAACAAGTAATTGGTCGTGCGAGACGTATTTGTAGTCATCAAGATTTACCAAAAAATTTAAGAAACGTAAAGGTCTTTATGTATCTAATGACATTTTCTCAAAAACAATTAGACAGTGAAGACGCTGTGGAATTGAAAATTCATGATGGAAGTAGATTTGATGAAAATAGACCAGTTTCTAGTGATTATGCTTTACACGAAATATCAATGGAAAAAGCAAAAACAATACAATCATTATTAAAAGCGGTAAAAGAATCTTCAATTGATTGTGCAATACATTCATTGTCAAATAAAAAAGAAAATTTAGTTTGTTATAATGTTGATACAAAAGATCCAGAAAAACAATCATATAAGGCAGTAAATGCTGAACAAGATGATAAAGACGCAATTGCCGATTTAAATAAAGAAGTAAAAAAATGGAAAGGAAAGGCATTTAAAGTTGGAAACGTAAAATATTTATTAAAACCAGGAACAAATGAAGTATATAATGAAGATGGTAGTGAACAAGTTGGAGAGTTGGTAAAGAAAAAAGGAAAAAAAAAACTTAAACTATTTTAATCTAAAAAAATAAATATTAATATTTATATTATGAATAATAATATTTTGGATGGTAAAAAAACATCTAAAACGATATTAAATGAAATAAAAGATGAAATAAATCAAAATAGTTGGAAATATAAAATAGGATTAGCAGTAATAATTATAGGAAATAGAAGTGATTCGGAAATTTACGTAAATAAAAAAATAAAAGCGTGTAATTATGTTGGTATAAATAGTTATAAAATAGAATTAGAAACAAATGTAACAAATAGTGAATTATTAAATACAATAGAAGATTTAAATAATGATAGTAATGTTCATGGAATATTAATTCAGTTACCGATACCAAAACATTTAAATGAAGAAGAAATATTAAAAAAAATAAATTATCATAAAGATGTAGATGGGTTTCATGCTAGCAATATAGGTTATTTAGCAATGGAAAGAAGAGAACCATTGTTTATACCTTGTACACCAAAAGGATGTTTTGAATTATTAAATAGATACAATATAAATGTTATAGGAAAAAATGTAGTAGTAATAGGTAAAAGTAATATAGTAGGAATGCCGATGGCGTTATTAATGATGAAACATATGGCAACAGTAACAGTATGTCATATAGAAACAAAAGATATAACAAAACATACGAAAAATGCCGATATATTAATAGTTGGTGTAGGTGTCCCGCATTTGGTAAAAAAAAATTGGGTAAAAGAAGGTGTTGTAATTATAGATATAGGTATAAATACAATAGATGACCCAACAAAAAAAAGTGGTTATAAATTAGTAGGTGATGTAGATTATAAAGCAGTAAAAGATATTGCTTCTTTTATAACACCGGTACCAGGAGGTGTAGGACCAATGACAGTTTCAATGTTAATGAAAAATACATTAATAAGTTATAAAAATAGTTTAGTTAATTAATATTATTTTTTGCTGTTTTAATAACATTCTCAACTAATGTGAGAATTTTATTTTGATTATCTTCCATAGTTTGAATTGATTTTTTTATTTCAGATATTTCTGATTTAATTTTATCAACTTCTTTACTTAATTCTTCGGTAGCATCTTTTTTTTTTAATTTATTTAAAAAAATATTAGTTTCAGGTGGTTTTGTTTTTTGTTCAGTAATTTCAAATGTAACACGCTTATCGATTTTAGAATTTTGAAGAGAATTTATATTTTTATCCATTAAAATAGGATTAATTTTTTTTACAGGTTCTTCAATTATTTTTATTTTATCATCATCATTTTCTTTTTTAATTCCATTTTTTATCCATGATTCAGCATCTGTATTAGTATACTGTTGAGTAATTTGTTGTAATTCTCTTTCTCTTTCAGCAAGAGTTTTATCAACAGCAAATTTATCAACAGGTTTATTATCTAATTTATCAGAAAAATCTATTTCTTGAGGAACTTTTTTATTCATAAGCGAATCAAATTCATTTTTTTGTTTTTTCATTCTTATTTCAAATACATCTTTTTTATTTGGTTCTTTTATATATTGTATATTTTTTTCAATAAAATTGATACACTTTAATAGTGCTGTTTTGTTCATTTCCATAGTATTATTATCATATTTAGATTGTGTTTGTTTAATTTCATTAATAGTGTCAATGAAAAATTTATTAATTAATTTATTATTGTTATTTTTAATGTTATAACTAAATCTTTCTTTAATATTTTCATTTAATAATTCCCATATTAAATTAGTATTTTCTTGACTTGTAAAATTATCGGAATACATTATGTTCATATATAAAATATAATGTATAATGATTTTAAATTAAAATTATATATTAAAATATTTTTTTCTACATTTCCAAACACTATCGTCTGTAATTCTCTTAGAATTAAGTAATTTAAATGTTTGGTTGCCTTTTAATAATTGTATAATCATATATAAACAATACATACCACATTCACTATGACCATATTGATGACGCATTTTATTATAATCAAAAGTATACGGTTTATATTTATTTAATTTTAATGCTTGTTTTTGTACTTTTTTAACAAATCGAATAATAGATGCTGGAACTTTTTCACTATTATTTCCATAACTATCAAAATAATATATTTCACGTCGTCTACAATTTATAAATAACATTACCCAATGTGATCCAGGTTTATAGTGTGGATCTAAATTAAATATAATACCAACTTTATTATAACCTTTTTTAAGATAATTAATTAAATTAAAATCGCATAATTCTGGTAATATACACATATTATCTTCTTTACTATCCCAATTAATTGGGCTAGGTCCTATAAATTGAAAATTGTTATATTTATTTTCGTACTGCTTCATAACTTTACCAATATCAACACTATTTAACCATTTATTGGGTTCTTCTTTCCAAATGGCCGGTGTTTCAGGTGCAAATGTGTAATCCATAATGTTTTTATCTATACCACTGTTTATAGTTTCTTGTTTTAACCAACAAGATTCACGATTACAACTATTACGCATATATTTTTTTAAATGTTCCCATATTAAACGCGGCTTAGTATCATTAATTTTTTGATCAGGGTGTCTTTTATTCCATGATTGTTTCATTTTAATTAAAGCATTATTTGTATAACAAGTAAAACCCAATACATCTTTATCTTTTTTTGGTGCACAATTATCTTTTATAAAATTTTTTGGTATTTCCGGGTTACCTCCTTTTATTTTTTTCTTACTTCTTTTTTTTGTTTTTCTTTTTTTATTATATTTGCGCCTGGTATTTTTATTCATCATTAATAAATAATCATATTAATTTTTTTTAAAATTATTTATTTCTTTTTTTTGGTAAAATAATAGTATTTTCCTTTTTTTTCTTTTTTTTTATATTTAATTTGTCTGTAATTTTTATTGTATTAATTTTTTTTGGTTTAAGCATGGTCTCATTTATTTGTTGTAAATTAATTTTTTTTGGCGGCTCTTTTTTAGAATCAGGAACATCAACAGGTTTGTATTCATTTTGTATTGCGTTAGACATTTCTAAAAATTTGAAATGTTGAATACATTGTTTTATATAGTTATCAAAAGAATCGTTAATACATTCTTCAGTTTTATAACCACGTAACATGTTTTTAGTAAGTTGTAAAATTTCTTTACGGTATTTTAAGAGATCTTTTCTAGATACATTTTCTTTTTCTTCTAAACCTAGTTTTTTTTTATCATGGAAATTAGTTAAAAAATGTAAATCAATCATACTTGCTGAAATATCCATATAAATATGATTGTACAAAAAAAAATATTATTTTAAATCTTTTGTTTGTTGACGTGTATGATTATTGAATAAATCAGTTCCTAGATTAATATTTGCGTTATGTCCAGAAGGAAAATAACTTTTTTCAAATAATAAATGATGTTTCATTTCGTGTGTATTGGAATGTTGTGCTAAATAACTATTATCATACAAGTCACTTTTACTATCTGGAATGAATTTACTTTGTCCATTTTTTTGTAAAGGAAAAAATATATTTTTCATTTTTGATTCATCATCAATTTTATTAGCATATCCATAATATGGTGCTGAATCACCAGGATTAAATATAAGTTGTGTATCATATAAAAATGTTTTTTCCATAGGCACTTTTGTAGGTTTTTGACAATCGATAATAGGCATAACCACGCGTCTAGTATGAACAGGTCTAGGGTCATATGTCATTTCTAATTTAGTAGTAGGTTCTATTCTGTCTTGTATTCTAGTATCTAATGTTTGTCTTCTATCAACATTACGAATATAAATATATTTACTAGTATCCATATTATATATATTATATAAATATATTTTGTAAAACACCTAAAGAAATATTATTTGTTATATTAATGTGTGGAATATTTGGAATTTTAAATAATGATAATAAAAAAGAGTTAATAACCAATTCGTTTTTAAAAGGTAAAGGTAGAGGACCAGAGACATCATCTTTAAATTTTTATGAAACTTCAAGAAAAGAAAACGAAATAGTCTTAGGTTTTCATCGGTTAGCAATCAATGGTTATTTAAACGAAAATTCTGAGCAACCTTTTGATAAAAGAGATTGTGTATTAATATGCAATGGTGAGATATATAATTGGAAAGAGTTGTTAAAATTACAAAAAAATCATGAAGAGATACCATATGGTTCTTCAGATTGCGAAATAATTTTACATTTATATAAAAATTATGGAATTGAATATACGTATCAAGTATTAGATGGTGTATTTGCTTTTATTTTATTTGACAAAATGAAACAAGAAGTTTATGTAGCAAGGGATATGTATGGTGTAAGACCATTGTTTATGGGAATGGAATCTAAAAATTTAGGTGAATTTCAATATTTTTTTGGAAGTGAAATAAAGATGATTTATGATTTAAAAAAAGATGAAAATTCAATGTACGTAGATCAAGTAAAACCTGGATATGTATATAAATTTGATGTAAGAACAATGATATTTCAAGAAAAGAGCATGAAAACAAATCCTTTTATAAATAATACATTATATAATGAAACAACTATATTATCAACAATAAGAGATACATTAATTGGTGCAGTTAAAAAAAGAGTAGATAATACAGATAGGCCAATAGCGTGTTTGTTATCTGGTGGATTGGACAGTAGTTTGATTACAGCATTGGTAGTTAGTATAATGGGTGGTCCAAATGTAAAGACATTTAGCATAGGAATGAAAGGGTCAGAAGATTTAAAATATGCTAAATTAGCGGCAGATTATCTAAAAACAAATCATACAACAATTATATTAGAAGAAAGAGATTTTTTGGAAGCAATAGAAAAAGTTATTTATTCAATTGAAAGTTATGATACAACTACAGTAAGGGCTAGTGTAGGTAACTGGTTAGTAAGTAAATATATTAAAGAAAACAGTGATTGTAAGGTAGTATTTAATGGAGATGGTTCGGATGAAGTAACTGGTGGTTATATGTATTTTCATTGTGCTCCAGACAGTTTATCATTTGATAAAGAGTGTAAAAGATTGATAGATAACATACATTATTATGATGTATTAAGATCAGATAGGTCTATATCTTGTCATGGTTTGGAAGCAAGAACACCATTTTTAGATAGAAATTTTGTTCAAACATATTTATCAATACCATCAAAATTTAGATGTCATAACATAGAAAATCAATGTGAGAAATATTTATTGAGAAAGGCTTTTGATGTATTAAATATATTACCAAATAGTGTTTTATGGAGAACAAAGGAAGCATTTAGCGATGGTGTAAGTAAAAGTTCAAAATCATGGTATGAAGTAATACAGGATTATGTTAAAGAAAAAATATATAATGTAAAAAATGAGAAAGTATATATTCAACAAAAATGTAATTATTATAATTGGGTTAAAAATAAACCAACTACATTAGAGCAATTGTATTATCGTGAAGTTTTTCATAAGTATTATAGAAATACAGATAATGTAATACCTGAATTTTGGATGCCTAGATTTGTAGAAGCGAATGATGCTAGTGCGAGAACGTTACAAATATATAAAAAACAAATGCAGGAAGATGAAGAGAAAAATTATCTTGTATAAATAATATTAAACTGTAAATATTATTTATATATACGTTTATATGTCAAATATAGAAGAAACAGTATTTACTAATAATGATTTAAGATTATACATACTACAATTTATAGTTGAACCGAATTGTTGTATAAAATGTGGTGAAAAAGAAAAAAACTATTACAAATATTCACATGCGTTTCCAAAATATTGTTTGTGGTGTGCGCCAAAAACAAATAAATGGAGAGAAGAAGTATTAAAATATAATAGGGCAGTTTGTTTAAATAATTAATTTATTTGTAATTTATATAAATGAAAATAGTAGAAAAAACTTATTTATATATGTCTAGGGCAACATACATATTATATGTGTTAATAATTTTTGGTTTATGGAATAGAGCACCTCATTATTTAGAAAATGTATTTTTCTTTATCAATCTTTTTATAGGTATTGTATTTGTAGTATATTTTAATCCTTTATCAAAAACAAAATTTAAGAACTATCATAAGACTATGATTTTTTGGGCAGGTGTTGCTTTAATAACAAATTTATCATTAGACAATATATGGGAGAAAACATTAGAATTAAAAAAAGATATAGAAGATGATACAAAAGAAGTAGCGAGAAAAGCAAAAAAAGAAGTCACTTCGCATGGAACATTTTTGATAAATATAATAAAAAAAATATATGTAGATATAAAAGGTTTTTTATTAAACAACAATGAAAAAAGCAAAGAAAGTGTAAAACAAAATATTTCGAAATTATATGATTTTGTTTTTGGTCAGCCAAAAGCAAAAGAAAATGTGATTAAGTTAATTAGTAAGAGTAGTTCCTGATATATCTGTATTTTCAATAATTTGATTGGCTAAATTATTAGCCAGGTTAACCATTGTATCAAATGTTGGACCATTGGTTAAATTTCTAACGGTATCTTCTAAAATAACTTCTAGATTTATATCTGTAATATTAATAATATTATTAGATATATCATTGTTTGAAACATCATTATTTGAAGTTTCGTTTTTTTCTATATCAACATCATTATCAGAAATATCATTATCGGAAATATCATTGTTAGAAATATCATTGTCAGAAATATCATTATTAGAATAATCTCTTATATCATATCTACAAACAGGACATTTTGAAGAATGTTGAAACCAATTTCTTAAATTATGTTCTTTAAACATGTGTCCACAAAATATAATTTTCATAACATTATCACTAGGGTCAAATTCGTGTTGATCAATTGGACATCTGGTTTGTTCGGATTCATTAGAAATATCTGAAAATGTATCTATAATAGTTGCGTTAGAGATTTGTTCGGATGTGGGTATAATAGGTACACTAGTTAAATCAGGTTGAAATTCTCCAAATGTAAATCGAAAACTTCTATTTGTATTATTATTATTTATATTTCTAAATAAACTACTAAGTGTTGATTGTGTTCCAACATTTCTTCCTGATAAATTGGAAAATAAAGAGGTAGTATTTGTAGATAAAGGTGGAGGAGGAGGTGGTGAAACATTTGGAATAAAACTAGAACGTGGTGGTGGAGGTGGAGGAGTTGGAGAAAATACAGAAAAATTTGAACTAGGGACATGTCTGTAAGGTCTTCTACGTATAGGAGACCTGTTAGAATAATTATAATATCGATTTGATCTGTTATGAGAAGTTACATGTCGTCCATTAGTAAAAAAATTGTGATTGCTCCTGGCGTTTTGTCTAGAATTTTCTAAAATATTTAATGTATCAGACATTAATATATACTGCCTTTCAATAGTATTATCAATTAAATCAGATAACATTTTTATGGACCGGTTATTTGATTCTATGAATGATTCTAACAAATTGGTAGGGAGAATCGTTATTTCATTATTAGCCATGATATATATAGTAGTATTATTTTGTTTAAATTAAAAAGAATATAAATAATGTTTTTTATATAATATTATGTCTCTAATGCAAGAAAAAGATAAATATAATGATAAAGGTCTCACGGGATTGGCCAATCTTGGAAATACGTGTTTTATGAATTCAGCATTACAATGTTTATCACATACATATGAATTTAATGAGTTTTTAGATAAAGAAACATTTAAAAATTTTAAAGCAAGGAATGTAAATGCGTTAGCATTATATGAATGGAATGAATTAAGAAAATTAATGTGGAGTGAAAATTGTATTATTAAACCAATTAAATTTGTTACTAAGATACAAGCGATAGCGAGAAGAAAAGAAAATCATAATTTTGTAGGATGGAATCAAAATGATTTGGAAGAATTTTTAACATTTTTATTTGATTGTTTTCATGATGCAATTAAAAGAGATGTTATTATGACTATATCTGGTGACATAGACAGTGATCAAGATAAAATGGCAGCGGATTGTTATAAAATGATGAAAAATATGTATAAAAAAGAATGGAGTGAAATAATAAAATTATTTTACGGAATACACGTATCTACAGTAACAAATCACAGAAATTATACAAGTCATTCTCCTGAACCAGTAAGTATAATTAAATTATCTATACCAAAAAAGCGTAGCAATTCAATATATGATTGCTTTGATAATTATATTAAGTCAGAAGAAATAGAAGATATAATAACAGATGAAGAAAATGAACTAAGAGAAACGTGTGAAAAGTCGATAAAGTTTTGGGAATTACCAAATATTTTGATATGTTCATTGAAAAGGTTTTATAACAATGGTCGTAAAAACCAAGTATTGGTAACATTTCCATTAAATAATTTAGATTTATCAAAATATGTAGTAGGTTATGATTCAAAACAGCATGTATATGATTTATATGGTATATGTAATCATAGTGGTGGTACAATGGGAGGACATTATACTGCTTATGTAAAGAATGCCAATAATAAATGGTATGAGTTTAATGATACAAGAGTAAATGAAATAACTAATTTATCAAAACTAGTATCTCCATATGCTTATTGTTTATTCTATCGTAAAAAAAAATACAACTAATTATATATATAAGAATGGAAGAACAAAATAAAAAAATGCAAGTAAATGTTTCACCAAACACGGGATTACCTCAATTATTTAGTCCAATAAATGATACGATTTATAAGGTAAATCCAACTATATTGTTTGTCTTATGTTTAATAATAATTTTATATTATACTATTTTTAGTTATTTAGGAGAACCATCGGCTTCGATGGAACCTATGAAAGTTTCAAAAGGATTAAATTCTCTAGAAATTTTACTTTGGGGCTTATTTTTATTTTTAATAATGGTAAATGGATTACAATACTTTTTTAATTTAGATATAAAAGCAAGTATAAAAAATATATTTACAGAAACACCTGAAGTAGATATAACATTAACAAGTCCAAATGAAATAACTGAACAAGAAGATGATTCTGAAGAAAAAAAGAGAACAAAACCACAAGTATTTCATGTAAGTGGTAATGATTATACATATGATGATGCAAAAGCTTTATGTAAAGCATATGATTCAAAATTAGCAAATTATAAACAAATAGAAGAATCGTATCAAAAAGGTGGGGAATGGTGTAGTTACGGTTGGTCAGAAAATCAAATGGCACTATTTCCAACACAACAAGAAACGTGGAATAAATTACAAAAAATAAAAGGACACAAAAATGATTGTGGAAGACCAGGAATAAATGGTGGTTATATTGATAATAAAAATGTACGTTTTGGTGTAAATTGTTTTGGTACAAAACCAGAAGCCAGTGCGGATGAATTAAACTTGTTGAATAGTGCTACAGCAATGCCATTAACAAAAGAAGAAAGATTGTTAGACGCAAAGGTAGCAAAATACAAGAAAAACATAGATCAAATACTAGTTTCTCCTTTTAACTACAATAATTGGAGTCAGGTTTAAATATATATATAAAATGATAATTTATATATATATGAGCACTAACATTGAAAAACATATGTGTAAAATGTTAAAAGTGGAAAGTATAATAAATCACAAACAATTAGATGAAGGAATAAGAAATGGTTGGGAAGAATTAACAAGTACATATAAAAAAACTAATGATACGCATTATACAATTCATGATAATCATTCAAATGAAAGTTTTATAACAAAATTTAGAAACATGGATAAAATGGATGAAGAATTAGTTTTAGGGATTTTAGGAGTTATTAGAAGACATACAGTAAGAAAAATGTTTCAGTGTATATCAACGCAACCTATTAGCGAAAGTAAAGATTTCAGTAAATTTAAACACACTTATAATGCTGCTGGAAGTACAAATTTAACATCAGATTATGATTTATCTATATATGGTCCGTATAGTAATGAAATTATGTGGGAAATGTTTAAAATGTTTTTAGGAGCGTGGGATAAAACAATACCGCATTCTTTTGATACAAATATATACACAGGAGCATCATCATATGTTAATAATAAATCAGGAGAAAGGATCATTATAGAAGATAAAAAAATAAAAGAATTTAAAAATTATGATGGTGAGGAATTATTTTTAATGGTTCCTGAAACAAAAGAAGACTCTGAATGTTTGTTTACTTGGGCTGGTTTAAAATTAATTGAAGCAGGAATAAATCCAGAAGATATAAAAGGAAAAAAATTAAATAATATATTAGTAAAGTCTAAAAAATTAAATGAAGCAATAAAAAAAAATTACTGTAATAATGATAAAAAATATGATGAATTAGAGAAAATATTAAATAATAAAGAATATGATGATATAACTAAAAAAACAATTAAAAATTATTTTTTACAATATATGTTTGGTATACCAACAGAAGAGTATATACATAAACGGGTAGATAAATTAGTAAATCCAATGCCTATACAAGACATTGATTTAAATCAAAATAATTTATTTTATTTACGTGGATTAAATAATTTTTTCTCTTCAGAAGCATACTATACAGACGCAACTGTATATGCTATAGTATTTGAGTTACAATTACACTATCATTTAGAACTAGATTCCAACACATATTTAGCAGCAGCGATAGAAAACTTAGGAGATTTTTTACATCATACAAAAGAAGGATTAAAAGAAAACATGTCAAAAGAAGATGAGAGAAAATTATTGATAAAATATTCAAAATATATTTATCGTATTAATGTTATGTTAAAAAATTTATATAAAAAAAAAGGAGATGAGAAAAAAAGAAAACATTTTAAGAGTATATCAAAAGAAATAAATGAAGAAGTAATACCATTACGTGCTACATATGTAATAAAAAATGAAAGAGGTGAATTTAAAGACATATTTTCAAAGATTTTACAATTTAATGACAATGATAAGTTAAAAGATTACATAGAAAAGATAAAAAATATTTATTTAAAAGATATTAATGATGCTATTGATGATAACAAAAATGAGACATTGGATGAAGGTGGTTATAAAAAAGAATTTATAAAAAA
>Ga0213866_10000109_pt1 | contig 67018 bp, 89 predicted proteins | sample PICome_11_FD_160079 | JGI IMG/M metagenome (GOLD analysis project Ga0213866, IMG submission 160079) | Coastal seawater microbial communities near Pivers Island, North Carolina, United States - PICO284 | ecosystem: Environmental > Aquatic > Marine > Coastal | place: USA: North Carolina...
ATGGTGCTGGTGTCTTTCTTTGTGAAGATGCTAAACAGTTTGAGGATTTGTCGGAACTTATTTCTTCTCTTGAAGCAAAATCTTCTATGATTGTTCAAGAGTATGTAAAAGAATCGGAAGGAAGAGACCTTCGGGTCATTGTTATTGGAGGTAGAGTTGTCGGTGCCATGCAACGTTCCTCTACTGATGGTTCATTTAAAGCCAATATTTCCCGTGGAGGTAAAGGGGAATCATACGATGTGGACGACGAATTGGAAATGCTTAGCATTCAGGTTGCAAAAGTTCTTGATCTTGATATTGCTGGTGTCGATCTATTATTTTCTAGCGATGGATATCGAATTTGTGAAGCAAACTCCTCACCAGGATTTGAGGGATTTGAAAAAGCATTAGGAATTAATGTTCCTCAAAAAGTTTTTGACTATGTTAAACTCAGGTGTGGAGGATAATGGATGAATAACTTTGAAATCTTCTTTTACTTCGTTTGCTTTGCTGTTATTGCTGGTGCTGCATTTGCGATGATGTGGTCTAACATTCAATCCATCAATGTGGAGATGAATAAACCCAAACCACGTCATCCAGAGGCACCTGAACCTGGTGATGAAGTCATGTATGTTGACCTCACCAAAGAGAAACTAGAAAGGCTTTACAAAGGAGATGAAAATTGATAGACTACGGGGAGTTCATACTCCCCTTTTTTATGTTTATACACTGGAAAACTAAAGGGGAATTTAAAAAATCTTTTATTGATGATTGTAAGGAGTATTTGAGATCATTTCCTAAAAGGGACGGAGAGTTTTATACAACATTTTATGGAGATGCATTTCGTGGTACACCAGTGTATGAAACTTTGAAGGAATTGTATAGTGATATTATTTCTCGTTGTCTTAAAGACCTAGGTTTATATCATACTTGTGAATATGGTGTAAATATGTGGATGCAAATGTATGATCATACTACCTGTGGTCATGAGGACCATTCCCATTTTGATATGGGATCAGCTCTGTCTTGGGTACATTTTATCGATGTACCAAAACAAAAATGTTTTTACTTTCTTGATTCGTTTGGGAAGAAACATTACCCCGATCATCAGGGGTCTGGAGATTTTATTGTATTTCCTTCTTGGGCATTGCATGGTTGTGATAAAGTGAGTCAACCAGGAGAAAGAATAATTGCCGCTGGCAATCTCCACTTTTCTCGATATGTGTATGATGATATAGATTTTTCATCAATTGCATTTGAAAATACTGTCTTGTGGGTGAGGAAAAAAAGACTTTACAAAGAGGATAAAACTTGATATACTACGGAGAGTTCATACTCCCCTTTTTTATGAATGGAAATCTAGAACCAGAAGAACATGTTATGGATAATTCTGTGAGTTATCCTGGAAATGTTTTGGGAAAACTGGCTCTCGCTCTTGAGAAACTGGGGTGGGAGTATGGTGATGAGGTTGATGTGGAGATTGGTGGAACATCCGTCTCTGGTATTGATGTTGGTGAAGTGTACAACAAGAAGTGGCAGTCTCCGATTGGCACTCGTAAGTACAACAAAGATGCCTTCATCATCATTAAGAATCAATCTCGCAGAGACCTAACTAAATCACAACCCAACCCCGAACTTATCGGACACCACTTTAAACAAGAAAATGACAGAGACACAACCGACAGTTAATCGCAAACTTGCTCAATCCTTCGGAGGTACAGTAGAGAAAGATATTCCAGATAATGTTGAGTGGATTGATGACGCCTTCTATATCAAGAAAACTCGATTTGGTTTATATACTAGTATTCTGAGGAATCCATTAGGTCAACATTTTATTACTGGTGCTACTGAAGAAGGTGTAATTACTATGTCTCGTTGGCATCTCAAGTGTTTGCAGGATGGTTCTCTTGATGAGTATACCCGTGTTGTAAATAGTGGAGTAGTCGGAGGAAAATTATGACATTCGTAGTGTTTTCTAGAGAAGGATGCCCTGCTTGTAACAAAGTTCAACAGGTATTACAGCTAGCAGAAGTTGAGCATGTGATATATAAAGTTAACCGAGACTTCACCAGAGAAGAATTCTTACAGAAGTTTGGTGAATCATCAACCTACCCTAAGGTAGTTATGGATGGTGAAGTTATCGGTGGATGTCAAGAAACAGTTAAGTATCTACGAGAACAGAAATTAGTATAATGGAAGATAGGGAGATCTACTGGGAAGTCGAAAGAACTATTGAATATGCTTTTGACCACAAGTTCTTCCTTAACATGTATGAGTATCTGAAACTCAGAAAGACAAAGAAAGTAGATGTAAGAGAGTTTATCGAAAGCTCTACAGCAAAAGAGATCATGGATATTATCAATGATCTCGATGAATATATTCAAGGTGGTAATGACAACAATCACAAACAACTAAGAGAAGCCTATGGTCATCTAGGTAAACCAGAGGCAAGAAAAATAAAAGATTATTTACATGGGATATTGGAAGATGCCAGAAGGTACGAACGAGAAAAACAACCAGGAAAAAGAAGAAAGTTTTCTAAATAAGCCTGAAGGTGATTCCATTCCCGTCAATCGTGGAGTAGAATTACTACTTAGAAATAGAAGGAGGAAACCAGAACCACCAAAGACTTTCCAGATTAAGTTTGGGAACATGGTTTCTTTCCTCAAGAGAGAGATTGTTTTCCACTTTAACTTCTACCTGGACATAAGAAAAAAGAAGTAAGACCCAAGGAGGGAGGACAATGTTAGCGGTAACCCTGACGTTTTCGGCAATCATTTCAGTTATGTTTCTTCTCGTAGGAGGAGTGATTGGGTATCTAGTGAAGGAGTATGTGATCGAAAGAAACTCTACTTACATCCCTATGCACCCAGAAATGTTTGATGAGAATGGACAAATCATCCCCGATGAGGTATTGTCTGTTAGATTTGAAAACAATCTAGAAGACTTTCAAGATGATGAATGACCTTGACTGGTCAAAATAAATAACCTATACTGAGTGCAAAACGAATTACAATGGCTACATCAACTAAAAAGAAAGCAGTAACAGTTACAAAGAAACTTCCTCCCAATCCTTTTGTTCATGAGATTTTGGAACTTGTTTCCAAACAGAGAACCATCAACAAAAAGATTGAAATTTTAAAGGAATATAGAAACGATGCTCTGACTGCTGTCTTGATCTGGAACTTTGATGACAGTGTGATCTCACTCCTCCCACAGGGTGATGTGCCCTATGAGAGGAATGAGGTCCCTGTAGGGACCGATCACACGTCTTTGAGGAAAGAGTGGAGGAACATGTATCACTTTGTTAAGGGTGGTAATGATAGTCTTTCTAAGACCCGCAGAGAGACCATGTTCATTCAGATGTTAGAAGGTCTCCATCCTGAAGAGGCAGACCTGGTGTGTCTAGTCAAGGATAAAGGACTAACAACCAAGTATAAGATTACAAAACAAGTAGTAGAACAAGCATTTCCAGATATTCGTTGGGGGGATCGAAGTTGAAGATTACTATCCTACACGAAGACTGTGATAAGGAACTAGCGAACGATACAACTCTCCCATATACAACCTATCTCGTCGAGTATAGGTTAGACGGAACAGTTCGTTATGATATAGTGAACTGTAAGAAGATGATTGACATCTTTGATCATTACTGGGATCACTATCGTCACGACTTTATCAACATGACACAAACAGAAGGTAGGTGTAATCCTAAACTCTGGAATGATCCAAACAAACCTAGTAAAAAGAAATGAGTAACGGTTTTGATATCAACTTTGAAGGTATAGATATGAATCCTGATCATGTTCAGGATCTTCTTAAAAAGTACAAGAAGATTAAGAAATATCAGAAGTCTAATCTATTTGCCATCAAAACAATGGATGGAACTGAAGAAATCGTTTCCAAAATGATTGAAGAAGCCAGTGAGGCAGGATTTGACAGTTGACATTCTTGGTAAATAAGAGTATGATCCTTAGCATATATTACCCTCATCATGTATAAACCATACTCACCTGAGTGGCACAGGTACAGATACTTAAAAGAAGCAATTGATAAGTATTTGGATGACTATATTGACAATGAAGTAATTGTTAATGACATTCTGGACATTGTATGTGCCCGTCAAGAACGAGCACATGCAGAGTATCATAAATTAGAAGACCTCGAATTAAAACTGCGGGACTAATATGCTATCTACTCAATACAGACTCCGACTGGAGTTCATCTGTAAGAAGATCGCTAACAAAGAAGAAGTAAAACTAGAGGATATGATTTGGGCAGAGAAACTTGCCAAACGTCATACCACAGCAAGAGACTGGCTAAACAAAGCACGTCGTCAAGCTGCCCAAGACATTGAGGAGGGCAGTATTGATGATTTTATGAATAAGATGGGACTAGGAGACCCCGACCCATCTAATTATAAAACGGGGTTTAGTGGTGCTGATGAAATTATAGATTGGTTCGCTAGAGATAAACCTGATGACTGGAGACAGAGAGACTAATGAAAGCAATCATCTACAGTAACAGAAATCAAGAGTGTGAAAGAGCTCAGTCTTTCTTAGAGTCTTGTCATCTTGATGAGACTATTGTTTATTATTTGGACAAGGATTTCACTATTCAACAGTTCACAGATGAGTTTGGTGAGGGATCAGAGTTTCCACAGATTGCCATTGGAATTAAACATATTGGTAGTTTGAAAGACACTCTACATTACATGAACGAGAAGGGAATGTTCATTTAGTTCGGAGTGTAACAACTTATACACTTTGAACTGAGACTTGACATATATAGTATATGTGGTCTACAATAGACCTGTCGTTCATCCGATGCTATCACTCCTGTTGGCATTGACCTTAGCCCATCATCAAGACGGTTCCCCCTACGGGTGGCACATGTCATGTGAAAGGTTCCTACAAAGACGAACAGAGATCCAGGCAGATCCAAACCTTGACCTTAGGTCGAAGATGAATCTAATAGGGTATCTTAAGACTAAAGTAGAAGGTAAATGTGAAGGAGTGTATACATAGGACGCAAGTAAGTCGCGGAACGGAGCGTTCATCCCATGTTTGAATTATTACTTTACGCTTCTATCAATTGCAAAGATGCTTCTGATATGATCAGTCGTATCCGAGCAAATGACAGTGTAAATAAAATCATTCAAACCGAGGTGATTGAAACCTTAAAGGAAGCAACACCTGAATGTAAGTGGGACGCACACGACTGAAGGAACGGGAAAACGGATCCAGCGCAAGCTGAGAAGGTTAACTTTCCATTCTTTTAGGAGTCAATCATGAACACACTTAATCTCATCAAAAAGCAGATCGATAAGGCAGCCGCCCTTCATGACGCACAAATCAACATCACTAAGTATCGTGGTGTAGATTGTAAAGTTCATGAGGTATCTGAGGAAACTCACGGCACCTACTGCTATCGTGGTCGTACTTACGTCAAGTGATATCATGGAAGCAATTCAAGTCGCTGGAATCGTATCCCTTGGGTCTTTTGCTTTTATTTCCTTGATCTATAGTGAGTTAAGACTACTGTACAGATAAGATAGAAGGAGAACCTGCTTGACAGGTTCTTTTTTTATGCCTAAAATAGTATACCTGATGTCATATTATGGAAAGAGACAAACTCAAACTTATAGTTAGAAACCTCAAACTCCTAGTAGATGCATTAGAATCTGAGGTTTATTCTGATGTCAAGTCTTATACTGATAGACTTGAACAGACACTGCCACCACTGGCTGATTATGATGAGGTATTTGAAGATGACGAGTAATCAGGACTGGAGATACGATGAGAATCGTCTTAAATTGAGAGCTCAATGTATCAGAACACTTCTTGCAAAATTTGGTACTGTTAAGATTGACGAAGCATCTTATAGTACAAAGAGCATCTATGAATGTGCAGACACTTGGGTTTCTCAAGGTAATGCATCCACAAGTGGTCTTGTAGCTTATTTCAACGCTTACTTTAATGAAAAATAATGGGCATGTACGAAGATTTAGATACGTTCGAGAAAGCACTTCAACACTTTGGAACAAGAGTTGAGGTCTATACTTCCATGGAGATGGGTGGTAAGATATCAGCTGAAGATGCCTATCAATTCATCAAAGCAGAACTAAAGGAACTCAAGAAAGTGAGAAAACAGGAGAGAAAATGAACGATTGTAAATTGATTTCAGTGACACCCGACGCTGAGAAACACATTGCTTATTGTGCTCGTGTGAGCAATCCCTCTAATCAGGATAGTGAAAAGTTCTCTGGTTTGATTAAATACTGTATCAAACATCAACACTGGAGTATCTTTGAACAAGCTTTCATGACCCTGGAGATCTCAACTACCAGAGGACTAGCCGCTCAAGTCTTGCGCCATCGCTCGTTCACATATCAAGAGTTTTCTCAACGCTATGCTGATTCTTCCTTACTCTCAGAGACGATCCCTTTACCTGAACTACGGAGTCAAGACACCAAGAATCGCCAGAATAGTATAGATGATGTTGATCCGTTCGTGGTTCAGAAATATGAGATGTTGATGCAGGATTATTTCAAGAAAGGAATGGAACTGTATCAAAAAATGTTGGACGAGGGAATTGCAAAAGAGTGTGCTCGCTTTGTACTTCCCCTCGCCGTACCAACCAAAATGTACATGTCTGGCTCAATTCGTAGTTGGATCCATTACATCGATTTGAGATCCGCACATGGAACTCAGAAAGAACATATGGATATCGCTAACTCAGCAAAGAGTATCTTTATTGAACAGTTTCCATCCATTGCTGAAGCTTTGGAGTGGAACTAAATACAACACATGATGAGGTAAATTGTGGCGACATACCCTGTTAAACATAAGGAAACTGGTGAAACCAAAGAAGTCGTGATGAGTATCCATGACTGGGATCAGTGGAGAAATGATAACCCCGATTGGGAAAGGTATTATACTCCAGACAATGCTCCTAAACTGGGTATTGAGATGGGTGAACCCTTCTCGAAACTTTACACTAAACATCCAGGTTGGAAAGATGTAATAGGACAAGCGAAGAAACAACCTGGAGCAACCATCAAACACTACGACTAATTTTATGCCAAGAAAGAGTAAGTCAGGTATCGGTAGTACCAATCCAGTCCCCTTCGGTATGAGTAATAGAGTGATGAAACGAAAGAAACCGATCAACCTTGATTATATTAAAAAGGTTGAACCACTGACTGAGAATCAAGAGACGTTCTTTGAATCTTACGCAGAAGATAAGAACCTGGTGGCATATGGTGTAGCTGGTACAGGAAAGACCTTTATTACCCTCTACAACGCTCTTCTTGATGTTTTAGATACGAAGACACCCTACGAGAAGATTTACATCGTTAGGTCCCTTGTACCCACCAGAGAGATTGGTTTCCTCCCTGGTGATCATGAGGACAAATCTGATATCTATCAGATTCCATATAAGAACATGGTGAAATACATGTTCGAGATGCCTGATGACAATTCTTTTGAGATGCTCTATGCAAATCTCAAGGCTCAGGGTACAATTAGTTTCTGGAGTACATCTTTTATTAGAGGTACAACTTTTGATAATGCTATCCTCATCATTGACGAGTTTCAGAATCTGAACTTCCATGAACTTGACTCAATCATTACTAGGGTAGGTGAGAACAGCAAGATTCACTTCTGTGGAGACGCAACACAGACTGACCTGGTGAAGACTCATGAGAGGAATGGTATTGTTGATTTCATGAGAATCATCAATCAAATGCCATCCTTCGATACCATTGAGTTCCAACCAGAGGACATCTGTAGAAGTGGTCTTGTTAAAGAATACATCGTCGCTAAACATGAATTGGGTCTATGACTTTTAACCATATTGAAATTGATTATCCGTCTCTCTCACGGGAGACGGTTGATGGAGTTAGATATTATGATACCCCAAATGGTAAAAAGTTAGTATCCATCACATCTGTTATCAGTCATTACAATCGTGAGATCTTCCGTGAGTGGAGAGCAAAGGTAGGAGAAAAAGAAGCCAACAAAGTTACCAAACAGGCAACTTCAAGAGGCACAGATATGCACACTCTCGCCGAGTATTATCTGAAAAATTCTAAACTACCTTCTGTCCAACCACTGTCTGAGATGTTATTCAAGCAGGCTATTCCTACCTTGAATAAGATTGATAACATTCATGCACAAGAACAATCACTATTCAGTTATGAGTTGGGTGTGGCTGGTAGTGTTGATTGTATCGCCGAGTATGAAGGTGAATTAGCTATCATTGATTTTAAGACAGCTAAGAAACCTAAACCCAAGAAGTGGGTTGACCATCACTTCGTCCAGTGTGCGGCATACGCATGTATGTTGTATGAGATGACTGGAATTATGGTCAAGAAATTTGTAATCATTATGTCTTGTGAAGATGGAGAAGTAGTAGTCTATGAAGAATACGACAAGAGAAAGTACATCAACCTTCTCTCCGAATATATTAGAGAGTTTGTTGAATTCAAATTACAGGAATATGGCAAAACCTGAAGACATCAATAAACTTATTGAGAACAAGTTTTATTGTTCTCGTAAGTTCACAGAAGAAATCGAAACAATTGCCAAGGAAGGTAGTGGCATGAAGTACATTGATGCCATCGTTCACTTCTGTGAAGAAAATAATGTTGACATTGAGTCTGTTCCTAAGTTATTATCTAAACCTCTGAAAGAGAAGTTGAAGTACGAAGCTATGGAACTCAACTTACTCAAGAGAACTTCACACGCGAAACTTCCTATATGATTCCTAAGGTGACTCCCTTTGACGCCTATAAGTCTTATCTTGGACTGAAGAACCACTTTACCAAACCCAAGTATGACTACCATAAGTATTGTGGAAAGTCAAGAGCTTCTTTACAAAGTTTCTATAAACGCCGAGACAGGTTTTTCTTTGAGAAACTGAGTAGGCAAAAAGATGATGCAGAAGTAATTGAATTCTTCGTCTCTAACTTTGTTGCATGTGATGATCCACAGTCTTTATGGATTGGTGAGATCATGCAGAATGGAGAGAAGAGTTATACTGATTGGAAGAAGAGAACTCAATCATTATCTTATGTTTTTAAGGAAGAGGTAGAAACCGTATTTACAGGAAAGAAGTTTGATGATATGTTTGAACTCAAGGGGTTGAGTCATCCACAGATTATCAAAGAACATCTAGCCAAGAACATCTCTCTAGAGACAATTATCATTCTTGATAGGATTTTGGGTTTCAAGAAAACCTTTGATAAGAAACTGGATGATCCTGTTTGGAAATTCCTCTCTATGAGGATGGATAAATATAACACCTTCCTGAAGATTGACATCTTCAAATACAAAAAGATTCTTAAGGACGTAGTAGTAGGACAATGAGTTTCTTCGATTCCGAAATCGTACAACAGGAGATGAAAGAAATTTCAGAACTCCAAGATGAAATCTATGCGAAGGTCTTCAGTTTCTCTTCAATGGATTCTGATGATAAACTAGAACACGTTGAAATGCTTGAGAACTTACTCAAGAAACAGAAAATTCTCTATACGAGACTCTCTCTGTCTGATGATCCAGAAGCAAAACTAATGAAGGAAAACATTCTTAAGTCTGCTAAGCAACTTGGTTTTCCATCCGATGTTGATTTGGGATATGTCTTTTCAAATATGTCCGCCATCATCGATACTATGAAAAAATCAATACGAGAAGGGTCTTGACACTGGGTTCACTAGGATCTACACTAGACCAGGGGCTACCCAATCCCCTTTAAGCTACGGGACAAAAGCCAAATACGTTCAATACGAGGTAACACAATGGGATTCAATGATCTCAAGAAGCAGTCTTCTCTTGGCAACCTTACAGCCAAGCTTGTAAAAGAAGTTGAGAAGCAAAGCAACACTGGTGGAGGAGCAGACGATCGTCTGTGGAAGCCAGAGATGGATAAGACTGGCAATGGATATGCAGTCATCCGATTCCTCCCCGCACCCGATGGAGAAGATCTCCCTTGGGTCAAACTGTTCTCCCATGCCTTCCAAGGTCCTGGTGGTTGGTACATCGAAAACTCCTTGACCACCATCGGTGGTAAGGACCCTGTCGGTGAACTGAACCGTGAACTGTGGAACAGTGGTCATGACGCAGACAAAGAGACTGTCCGTAAACAGAAGCGTAAGCTCTCCTTCTATGCGAACATCTATGTTGTTCAGGACAAAGCCAATCCTCAGAATGAAGGTAAGGTCTTCCTGTACAAGTTCGGTAAGAAGATCTTCGATAAGATCATGGAAGCAATGCAACCTGAGTTTGAAGACGAAACCCCCATCAATCCTTTCGATTTCTGGCAGGGTGCTAACTTTAAACTGAAACTGAAGAAAGTTGCTGGTTACTGGAACTACGATAGTTCTGAATTTGATCGTCCTGGACCTCTATTGGATGACGACGATGCTCTGGAAGCTATCTGGAAGAAAGAGTATTCACTCGCAGCTCTAGTTGCACCTGATCAGTTCAAGTCCTATGATGAACTGAAGAAGCGTATGGACTATGTTCTGGGAACCAAGAAACGTTCCTCTTCTGTTCAGGAAGAGACTGAGTATGATGATTATGCTCAGGTTGAATCCAAGAAAGTATCTGAAGAAGAAGTTCTGAAGAAACTTGAGGACTCTTACCAGGCATCAAAGACTACGGAACCCTCTTCGTCCTCTGATGACGATGATGATCCGATGAGCTATTTTGCTAAACTAGCTGACAGCTGATTTCAAAATCGACTTTTGATTTCATTTTACCTGGGAAAATTTTTCCCAGGTATTTTTACGCGTATTACTTTTTATGTGTACAGTCTGATGTTATCACCCTGTACCAAACTATCATTTACATACTGTGTGGAACCTGGTTTCACTGGCATTAGTGTATCAATGCCCTGAATGACTAAGTTGAGATACTCTGGTCTGATTAGATAGATATTTCTTATTTCATCCTGAATAATAGTTTCATATTCATAGTTTGTTACGGCTACTGTGGTATCTGTTGCTGTGATTTGTTCTCCAGAATCATAATAACTTATTGAATAATTACTAGGGACTTCTAGACCAGCACGAACAATAATTCTACCGATACTATCTGTTATTTCTTTTGTTTCATAATGATGGACCGTATAGAATTTATCTTCTGATCCATATTTTTCAAGCATGTATTTGTCAAATGCTTCATTTGACAGAGGCCATTCTGACTGAACATTTAAAATATTATTACTCAGAAGTACAATCCAATCATAATCTTGTGTTCCATAGATCTTGTAAGCAACTTGATCTGGTCGTTCATCACCTATGATCTTATATTTCGTGAAGTAAGAAAGTTCATTGAACAAATCTTCACTTATTTTTACTCTTTTGAAGAGATTTTTGACTCTGGTATAATCAGAGATATTTTTTTGTCCTTCCAGTCTGCTAACATAGTTAAAGTCTGGAACGTTTCTGAAGTAAGTTTTAGCCATTAGTAACCCATGTTGTCTCGTTTGTACTCTGCCTCTTGATCACTCCTATAGATTGGTTCGATCTCTTGGAATGTGAGGTTTAAATCATAACCAACCATAGATCCATTAGTTTCATAAGTCATGTATGAACCATCAGGTGTGTAATTCACATTGATTGATGTAAGGGCACAAGGTTTAATCATATTCAAGAAAGGATGTTGTGTATATGAAGGAAGAACACCATCCTGTGCCTGATACATGTATTCAATTAGGAATACATTTGGTGTATCAAGGAAGAGATTTGTTGCGGTTGTCTTTGGTGCCGAGTCTCTCTTCAGTGATTTGATGATGTTTCTGCAGAGAACTGATTCACTTTCAGTTCTTGGTCTTAATTTAAAACTGAAGTTGAAAATCCTCAATTGAGGACCATTGAATAACAACTCCATGTTGTTATTGATGATCTTACCAGTGGCTCTCTGGACGAAGTTGGGAGCTGATGCTGCTTGTCCTGCGAAGTAAGCTGATATTTGTTGTTTTACAACAGGATCTTGAATAGCTTCTTGACCAGTTTTCAATACTTCCATAGCCGCATTAGCCATAGCAGAAAGAGGATCTGCTCCTCTAGTTATATTATTGTATGCAATATTAGCAGCTATCATATTCAATTCACTCAGAGTATCTGAACTCCACTGAACAGATGATGTTTCTGAAAGACCACCAGTCATTGGGAGTTGAATTGTATTCTCTGGTGTTTGATTTAAAATTTGACTCGATCTAGTTGCTCTTCTATTTGTGTTTAAATAACTTCCTGATGAGGTTCCAGAAGCACCAATAGTATTGAGATTCAATCCAGGAACATACTTATATGATGTGATTTGAATATAATCATATCCAAGATTTGGTATTCTGCCCTCTGGATATCTGAAGTATTGTGATCCTGTTGATTGATCTTTGGAGGCATCATTATTTGATACAACTGTTTTTAAACTGAAGTCAAATGAACTTAGTGTACCCATATCAATGGGTCGAATTTGATTATTAGTAGATTTAACTGCACTTTTTGATATTGATGAACTCTTTGTAGTTGAATTGTTTTGTGGTCCTGCTGTGATTGTTTGTGGGGGTGTTTGGACTACATTAGCCGCTGATTTATATCCATCAACATTCTTTAGTCTAATATAGTTATTACGTTCAGTTGTCGTATTTGAACTACTCTTTGCAATAGAAAGTATATCTATTTTTGTTTGTGTATTTAATTTTTTGAAGACATCATTTCTACCACCAGTCCCCTTAAACATATTATTAAAATACTTTTCATTAAGGACAAGTATTTTATCATTGACAGCATCGAAACTGAAGATGGGGATGTCTTCCCCAAGGGGAAACCCCTCAAGACCACCTAATTTTACATCAGTTGCAAAAACAGAGTAGTCACCTGTTGTTTTATTTCCATTAATATGAATATTTTGATATTTCTTATTGGCAGGATCACCAAAACGATGCCTTTCCTTTTTCTGGAAGACATCCTTTTCCGATAATTCAGACCAGTTGGATAGATCCGTTGCCATTTATCTCTTTTTAAATATTTAGTTCAAACTTTTGATATTCTATAGACCTTAGGTCTTCCAATTCTCTTGGGTAAATCACATGAAGGTTACTCTGTACCTCTTCCCATGTGTAGTTTCTGAACTTACCCCAATGATAATTTATACCTCTGAAACCCCATCGATTGACTTCAGTACAAGCGATGAGTGGATATTCATCATAACGAATACGAGGAGTCTTGGGTCTGTAGATAAATGTATAGTATCTACCCACATCAGGAACAACTTCAACTTCAGACAACCTTTCAAGAACTTCTGTCATCTTGTCATCAGGATCAGTCAGACCTGCACAAACATCAATTAGATTTTCTGTTCTTAGGGTGTCGTTTTCTAGATACTGTTCCTGTTCCTCGTCCATGCTGTTTGATACCTAACTCATCTTCTGTTATAATTTTGAATTCAATACCATTGTCTTTGGCAAACTCGCTGACCGCCCTCCACTTTGCCATGTTGATTTCATAGGTGGCTGCCTCATACAGATATGATTTAGTTATTCTTCCCTTCTTTTCAGGAGGTTTGGTTTGTCGTTTGGGTTTCACCTCAATGATTTGTCTCTTGGTTTTACCATTGGCTTCCCTAAATTCAACTAAGAAGTCAGGGAAATATCTATGGACTTTACCATCAGCTGGTGATACATAGGGGATACTGAATTCTTCAGATGCCCATTTCAATACATTCGGTTGTTTATCACACCAGTTGCAGAACCTACGCTCCCATGATGAACGACAAATAATATTGTTCGGGTCACCCATGTATTTGTCTGGATTCGATGGTTTGAACTTTGACTTAATACTTTTCCCCAAAACTCACATACATAGTAATAGTAGTCAAGTGTATTTATAGATGGCTGGGGCATCGCCAAATGCTTTTAAGACAGGAGCTCTGAAGAGTAAGATAATGAATCTTGCTCAGACTTCTGTCTATCAAGTAAAAATTCAACCACCACCAAGTGTTCTTAACTTTTTGAGAACTGAGAGGTCACTTGATTATACTCAGAGAGGAGAGAACATAGAACTACTTTGTCATCAAACCACTCTTCCTGGTACTTCATTCTCTACTACGGAAGCCACCAATAACTATACTGGTGTCACTGAAAGAATGGTCTATCGTAGAATGTATGACTCTACGATTGATATGACTTTCTATGTTGATAAAGCATATGATGTCATCGAATTCTTTGAGGGTTGGGTTGATTACATGAGTGGTATGAATATCACCAACCCCAATGGTGGTGATGCAAGGGAGATGTATAGGAGTAGTGCAGCCACATATAGAATGAATTATCCCTCGACTTATAGAACTCCAATTCATGTCACAAAGTTTGAGAAGAATCTCACAGATGCTCAATTGACATATGAATTTGTAGATGCATTCCCACTTAATGTCATCTCAATACCAGTCTCATATGAACAGAGTGATGTCTTAAAATTAAGTGTATCATTCGCATATACTAGATATGTTAGATTCAGATCTAAACAAGGATTACTCAACAATTATGGTGAGTTCTTTAATCCAAAAGGACCTAATGCATCATAATAAATAAATCACTGACTATCTCGTTATAGGATATTATGCCTTTACCAAAAATTGCTACACCAACATATGAGTTGGAATTGCCTTCGACAAAAAAGACAATCAAGTATAGACCCTTCCTAGTGAAGGAAGAAAAACTTCTGGTTCTTGCACTTGAAACCGAAGATCAGAAAGAGATTACAAATGCTGTTAAGTCTGTTATCAAGAATTGTATTCAGACTAGAGGTGTCAAAGTAGAAACACTTCCTACCTTTGACATTGAATATCTTTTCTTGAACATTCGTGGTAAGTCTGTTGGTGAAGAGGTTGAAGTCAATATCATTGCACCTGATGATGGTGTGACACAAATCCCTGTAACCATTGACATCGATGATATCAAGGTTACTGAGAATCCAGAACACAACAAACAGATCAAACTTAATGATGAGTTGATGATGGAGATGAGGTATCCATCACTGGATCAGTTCATCAAGAATAACTTTGACATCAATGATTCAAACTTTGACCAGTCATTTGAATTGATTGCTAGTTGTGTTGATAAGATTTTCAATGAAGAAGAGGTTTGGTCTACTGATGATGTCAGTAAGAAAGAGGTGTTGGAATTTCTTGAACAGATGAACTCCATTCAGTTCAAAGAGATTGAGAAGTTCTTTGAGACGATGCCCAAGTTGTCTCATACATTGAAGGTTACCAATCCTAAAACTAAGGTTGAGAGTGAAGTTGTTCTTGAGGGGTTGTCTAGTTTTTTCGCGTAGGTATGGCTCACATGAGTCTTGAGTCATACTTTAGACTAAATTTTGCCTTAATGCAGTACCATAAATATTCATTGACTGAGATTGAAAACATGATGCCTTGGGAGCGTGATGTTTATGTATCACTTCTTCAGAACCACATTAAAGAGGAAGAGGAAAAGGCAAAAGCTAACCGATGATTAATCCAGAGTCCGATGATCAAAATATCCCAGAGGGGCTTGATGACTTGCTTAACTCCATTAGGGGGGAGTCTGAGCGACAGGACTCATCTGCATTGGCTGTTTATGTTCCAGATCAAAGAGAAGAAGATCTGGTCTCTGAACAAATTGATGAAAGAATCCTAGCCCTTCTGGGTTTAGAAGACGTTGTCGATATTGATTACTCAACCTACAAGACTCTTCTCAGAGAGAAGTTGATGGAAGGTAGGATGGATGGTAGTAAGATGCCATCCGATGAAGTTGAGATATTGACTGATGAATTCAAGAGAGTAAAGAAAAATACAGGTAGATTCAAAGTTAAGAAAGAGAAAATTAAATTTGAGTCTTTTGTTGATAATGTAAAGACATCACAAAGGTCAAGACCTCAATCATCTTTACTTGCTCTTCCAGGAACTGCAGAACCTGATGTTGAGGTTGGTCAAGATCCTGGAGTGGAGGGAATAGAGAAGTTCCTTGGTGGTATGTCAGAGAGATTAGAAAAGATTGAGAAGAACCTTAGTGACATGTTAGACATAGAAGCTAAGGTTGCATCTGATGAGAAGAAAGAAGCAGAGGCAGAAAGAATTACTGGTGAGAAAACCAAGAAGAGAAAAAGAGAGAGTGCCTTAGAGAAAGGTATCAAGGGATTTGGTAAATCAATTGCCGATAAAGTAACCAAACCAGTCAAAGGATTCTTTGAAACACTTCTGAACTTCTTTATACAGATCTTCTTAGGGTCTGCTGTATTGGGATTGATTAAACTTCTTGAAAATCCAATGATGATTTTCAATCCACTCATCAATTTGGTGAATGGTATCATTGGTATGATCAATAACATATTGAACTTTATGTTTGGCGGTCTTTTTGAACCTGTCAATAACCTGGTTGGTCTTTTGAATGGTGGTATCACAAACCTTGAGAATACCATCAATGGCATCATGGGTCTATTTGGTGAGCAGGAAGAAGAAGATAAGACGAAATTGCCTAAGATTCCTGAGGTAAAGGTTCCACAAATACCAACGATACCTTTATTTGAACCGAAGGAAGAGAAACCAAAGGAAGAACCAATCAAGGGTATGGCTGGTGGTGGATTAGTTATTAATGAAGGACCAACCTTTAATGTGAAACAAGAGGTTGGTGGATACTCTGAGGGTGGTCAAGTTACCAACCTGAATATGGGAAGTATTGGTGGATGGAAAGGTGGTAACATGACCATCTCTCCTAAGGTGAGTGGGTTTAAAGGTGGTGGTGAGATTAAACCAACCTATAACTTCTTATCACCTATTACTAATCTTGGTTACACTGGTGGCGGTCCTATCACTAGTAGTTCTGGTCAAACCATCACAGGGATGGGACCTGACACTCAACTGATTGCGGCTCAACCAGGTGAGATTGTGATGAGTAAGAAGGCAGTTCAAGCCTATGGTGCAAACAACCTTCTGGCTATGAACAAGAATGCTGGTGGAACTAATATCCCAACCATGGGTGCTATTCAAGGTTTCTCAGGTGGTGGAGTTGTTCAACCAGTCCCATCAGGATCTTATAAAGGACAATCTGGTCAAAAATATGGTGATCCAAGAAGTTATGGTGGACATGCTGGTATTGATATAACAGAGGATCCACCATATGGTAATGATCCTAAAGTTCCTGTTGTTTCTATGGCAGATGGTAAAGTCGTGGCAAGTAGTCCAAACTATCCATATCAGACTTCTGGATATACATCAAATTTAACTGTCAATCATGGTAATGGATTGATGGCAACATACCTTCATATGACACCATCTAAGAAAGTGGGAACTCCCGTGAAGAGAGGCGAGAGAATTGGAAAATTAATTCCTCTAGGTTCGGCATCTAATAATTATGCTCAAACACATTTACATCTTCAAACATATAAGGATGGAAAGGTAGTTAATCCTCTTAATGTTTTGAGTGGATCAATTAGACCTGGAAGTGGAACTGATGTGGCTGAGGTGGAACCTTCACCACAAGAAGGTGCTCCTGCATTTAAAACCAACAGAAGAGGAAGACGTATTGCTACGGTGAAACCATCATCAAAATCAACACCAACTATTTCACCACCACCTCAAAGGGGTGGACAAACATCTGTCCTACCTGTTCCTGGATCCAATCAACAACAACCACCAAGTAGTTCAGTATCAGCTGGACAAAAAGAAGTCCCATTTTTCTCGTCAAGAGACATGGGTAACACTGAGTTTATTGTTATCAAATCCATCTATAACATCGTAGGATAATGCCAGCACCCTTAGCACTCATCGGACCAGCACTAAAAATGTTAGCCACTCAAGGGGTGAAACAAGCTGCGATCCAGACTGCCAAGGGTGCTGCTAAGAATGCTGTTAAGGATAAGGCGAAGAACTTTGTTACTGGTAAGGGAAGAAAGAAGAAAGGTAAGAGGGGGAAGGGTGGTGCCCTAGTTAAATCTGAGGGTGGACAGGAAGAAGAAAGTCAAGAAGGTGGTGGTGCGATTGTTCCAACTACACCGATAGTTGGTAAGTATAGAGTAGAGACACCACCACAAAAACCAGACGAGGTAGGGAAACCATCTAAGATTAGTTACGAAGCTATCAACAATCAACTTGATAGTATTGTTGGACTGACTGAAGCCTTGAAGAAGACTTCAATGGCTAAGATGAAGACAGCCACTAATAGGAGAAAGGCTGAGAGAAAAGCATCAGAGAAAGCCAAACAGAGAGATAGAGAAAGTCTTTTAGAGAGAGGTGCCGTTGGGGCAATTGGTGCTGTAGGTGGTGCGGTATCTAAAGCCGTTCCGTTTGACCCACTCAAGTTCTTCACTATGATTTTCCTTGGGTCATTACTCACCTGGATAATGACTCATGGTAGTAAGATTACTGCCTTCTTGAAGATGACTCTCGCTTTGATGAACAACTTTGGTAAGTTGGTCAAGGCTGGATTCACTGCACTGAAGAATGTATTTAAGTTAGGATTTAATACCATTGGTAAACTTGCCTCACCACTTCTCAAGGTTGGTGGGGGTCTTAAGACTGGTATTAAAGCAGTAGGTAATAAGTTAGCTAAAGCCTTTGGTCGAGTAGGTAATGGACTGAAGAATCTAGCTAAGGGTGTAATCAATAAGATAAAGGCTGCTGGTAAGATTCTTGCCTCACCACTTAAGGCTCTTCAAGGATTGACTGGACCTGAGAAGAAGGCTGTAAAGACAAATAAGGGTCTTAATAATCTTCTTAAAAATGCAGGAACAGGATCTCAGAATCTTGGAACTGCAACGAGAGCACCTGGTGCATTGTCTAATGCCACCAGGGCAATGAGACTAAAACATGGTGATGAAGCAGCCCGAATGTATCAGGGTCTAGTTGATAATGGAATGAAACCAGGTAGAGCATCAAGGTATGTTAATGATGCAATTGCTAAAGGTAAGTTGACTTCGGCTCCATTGGAAGGAACTCTTGCTGGTGGAAAGAAAGGTAGTCAGTTATTCAAGGGCGGTATCGGACGTTCTACTAACAGAATAATTGCTAAAGTTGGTGGTAAGAAAGCTCTCAAAGTTACTAAGGCACTTAAGAAAGCTCTTGGTAGAATACCTATTGTTGGTGGTCTTATCACCCTGGTTGTCTCTCTGTTGGGTGGTGATCCAGTAACTCAAGCATTGTTTAAGGCTGGTGGTGCAGTTCTTGGTGGATTCCTCGGTTCATTTATTCCCATTCCAGTAGTCGGAACACTATTTGGTGAGATTGTTGGTGAGTATGTCGGTGACTTGATGTATGTTCTCCTCGCAAAGGGTGAGGGTGGTGGAGCAGAAGGAGTTGGTCAGAAACTTAAGGATGACCTTACTGCTGCTTTGAGTGTTGGTCAGAAAGCCATGGATTGGGTTGGTAATGGTTTCGGTAGAATGTATGAGGGAATCCCGAAGATTAATATTCCATGGCCTATTAACAAAAAGTTTCCCGATCCACGTTGGATGTTGAGTCTTACTAATATACCAGAGAAACTTGGAATATTCCATAAGGCTTTCTTCACTGACAAACCAATGGAGAAAGGTAAGGAGGAAGAAGAAACTTCGGGTAATGTCACTAATATGAACACCAGCAGAGCTTATACTGTTAGACAGGGGGATCGAGCTGGTGACTTTGTTAATCTACCAGACGGAAGTCTGAGAGTGAATACTGGTCAAGGGACAAGAGCTCTTACACCTGAAGAAAAGGCACTCTATGATAGTGGTGCTACTAATATTGATGGATCCAAACCATCATCCACATCAGTAGCAACGACATCTAATGCTGGTTACTGGGCTCCTCTGTTGGAAACCATTGCTAAGAAGGAATCAGTTGGTGGATCTTATGATTCAATCTACCCAGGAACAACAAAACAAAAAAGATATGGTGGAAAGGCACTAACTGAAATGACAATAGCTGAAGCAGATGCATGGCAATCATCAACTTATAGAGAGAGGGGATCATCTGCAGCTGGTAGATATCAGTTTATGAACATTCTAAGTCAAGCAAAAGCTGCTGGACTGAAGGGGACTGATATGTTCTCCCCTGAAAACCAGGATAAGATGGCCATCAGTTTGATTGTAGATAAAAGGAAGATTACTCCCCAGATGATTAAAGACAATCCAAATGAAGCAATGATTCGTTTGGGTATGGAATGGGCAGCCTTCCCAATGCCTGTAGACATGCAGGGTCATAAACAGTTTGTAAAGGCTGGTCAATCGTATTATGCAGGAGATGGAAGAAACGCATCTGGTGCAACTGTTGCGGAAATGAGAGCAGCTTTGAACAAACTTGGAGCTCCACCATTACAGGGAGATTCAACGGCACCCAGTCTCCAGAATCAGAGTGAAGGAGAACCAGTAATCACATCACAGGAGACTGATTCTTCAGAGAGTGTGGAGACACCTATGACTACTCCAACAGCTACACCAGCTCAGGTATCACCATCAACTCAATCTCAATCACAAATGTCAAGTGGGATTACTGGTTTGTCACAACAACTTTCATACGAACAAACTGGTAATACAGTGGTCATGATGCAGGGTTCTGGTGGTCAACAATCACCTATGGGATCTGGTGGTGGCAAGGGAACTCCTATAATAATGGGTTCTGGTGACGTGGTAAATAGTTACTATAAGTCACAGGTACTGGGCTTCTTATATAAACAGGGTTAATGGCAAATTCACCAGGACAAGCAGCTAATATTAAGAAACTTCTGATCTCTTCAAATCAGAATAGTTCTAGTGCGGATGTTTCTGTTATTACTCCTGACTTTAGATATTACGAGAGTGTATTGTCTAATGTCACTACTTGTTCAATGGTATTGACTGAGAGTGGTTACGAGATGAATGGTAATCAAAATATTGCATCTGAAGGTCTTCTTGATGGTCTTCCCATTAGAGGTGGTGAGAGAGTTGATATCACCATCGAAGATAACTATGGTAATACTCTAGACCTGAAGAATGGTCTTTATGTTAACAGAGTGAGGAATGCTCAACCAGGGACACAAAATGATGTGTACATGTTAGATCTGTGTTCTAAAGAGTATTTTGCAAACGAACAGACCAGAGTAGTACAAAGGTATGAGGGAAAGATATCTGACAATGTGACAAAGATTTTGAAGGAAGTCTTAAAAACTGATGTGACAACATTCAATATTGATTCAACAGCAATTGAATATAACTTCATTGGTAATGATAGGAAACCTCTGTATGTTTGTACTTGGTTAGCATCTAAGGCTGTACCACTAGGAACAAGTAATGGTACAGGTAATAGTGTGGGTGGTGCGGCAGGATACTTATTCTATCAGACCAGAGATGGATTTAATTTCAAATCAATTGATAAAATATTTGAACAGTCACCAACTAAGAAGTTCTTATATAACAACATATCTGAGGCCCCATCTGGTGGATATGATGCAAAGATTCTATCTTATAGTATTGATAGAGATGTAGATACGAAAGAGAGTATGTCTCTCGGGACATATAACAACAGGTCAATCTTCTTTGATTTCTATTCAATGAACTACAAGGTTGTTAACTTTGATATTGGAGAACAGAAGAGTAAGTTATCAACTGCTGGTAAGAAGTTTGCACCAGATCAGGTGTCAAGGGAATTCACCCAGTCACCCACTAGATTATTCAGTCATGTTCTGGACGTTGGAACTATTCCTAGAGGAACTACATCTGATGCTCAGTTAAAGAACTGGAAAGATAATCCAACAGTGTCTAACTATGATGCTGAGAGAAGTATGGTTCAGTCTGTGATGAGATACAATCAGTTATTCTCTATTCAGACAAATATTACTATCGCACTTGATCTGAGTATCAAGGCAGGTGATTTGATTTATTGTGATTTTCCACAACTCAAGGGAGGGTCTAATAAAGATTCAAATGCTGAGAGTGGTGGCATATATATGGTAGCACATGTTTGTCACCGTGTGACACCAGAGGACTCTTTCAGTAGCCTCTCACTTGTCAGAGATTCATTCGGTAAAAACACAGGGTTCACGAATCCATGATAGATCAAGGACTATTTAAAAAATATTTTGTAGGTAGAGACGGATTCTACTGGTGGATAGGACAGATTGCAGAAGAATCTTCATGGGTAGATAATTTATCAGGTACTCCAACCGAAACTAACGAAGGTACTCCTGGTTTCGGTCAAAGATATAAAGTCCGTATTATGGGTTACCATACTGCGGTTCCATCAGAACTACCTGATGACCACTTACCATGGGCGACGGTCATGTATCCCGTCACAGCAGGTGGTGGAACTGCTTCGACATCTGAGACTGCAAACCTGAGACAGGGTATGTTTGTCTTTGGTTTCTTCTTAGATGGAGAAGATGGACAACAACCAGTCATCATGGGTGTGATTGGATATAATCAATATACTGCCATCATGGCAGAGGTTCCTGATGCTAAGTTCGTTCCTTTCAATGGTCTGAATCCATCAAGAGGACAGAATGTCGCAACTTATGCAAGAACAGTTACACCTAATGCTGGCAAAGTAGCTCCAACTCCATCGATAACAGCAGTAACAACACCACAAGGACAAACAGAAGATTCTAGTACAGATCAGTCGGGTACATTGAATGCTACCACCAACAATGGTGTTGAGTCTGCCATGGAGACAACAGAAGTAGCTTCTGTGGATGAGGCAGAAGAGACAACAGTAGATAATGTAGTACCAAAACCATCCAAGTGTGACCCAATCCCTTTGGGTGGTTTAGCAACTACCATTTCTAATTTCATCAAAGACATTGAAAAAACAAGGAAGACTGTATCAGATTGGAAGTATACTGCAACAAAAGGTGTAATTGACCAAAAGGCAGAAATTGATAGGAAGAAAGAACAAATTATGAAAGATATCATGAAATATATAAAGGATTACATGATTGAAGCTGAGAAATGGGCTGAGAAGAAGATGAATGATATCATCAAAGCAATAAATGCTCTGTTACAACCAAATGAATCTCATGCTTTGTCAACATCATTTAATGCCACAGTTGAAAATATTATTTGTATACTTAAAAAAGTATACAATGCTATTGCAACTTATATTTCTCAATTATTGGACAACATTATCAATAAAGTAATTAATGTAGCGAAATGTTTTGTCAATAATTTTGTTTCTGCTGTCTTGGGAACCATCAATGGATTAATCAATTCACTTGTCGATCATTTCACTAATACTATTACAAATCTTATAAATGGTGTTTTTGGAATTGTAGATACAGGTTTATCACTAGCATCAGGAACATTTAATATCATTTTAGATGTTATTTCTTTCCTAACTTGTAGTTCTGACAAAGAGTGTGAAGCATATTATGCTGACCAGTGGAATATCCTAACAGGTGGAAACCAAGACACTCAAAGTATTGATGACCTTCTCCAAGGAGTCACAGATATAACTAGTGCTGTTAGTAATGTTGTTTATGATTTTACAGACATTGTCAATGGTGTTGGGGGTATAGTCACTACCTTTGCAAACACTCTCCAACAACAACTGAGTAATGTCTTTGATATTTCCACTTGTAATGTTGGACCTATCCTTTGTGGTCCTCCTTCCATTGCACTCTTCGGTGGAACTGGTGCTGGATTTGCAGCTAACCCTGTACTTGATGCAAATGGTTCAATTATTGCTGTTGATATTATTTCTATGGGTAGGGGTTATGGGCAAGGTGGTTCACTCGCTGCAAAGGTTGTTGATGCCTGCGGTAATGGAAATGGTGGTGTCATTCTTCCAATCCTAGGAACAAATTTGAGTGATATTCTTGGTTTTGGTAATGGTATTAATCGAAAAGGTGTTTATGATGATAATCTTCTCGGCGATGGTCAGAGAGGTGTAATAGATTCTTATTGGCAAGACAGAAGATCTGAATTGTTTGGAGGGACAGAAGTTGATGCGGCATCAAATATTGCACAAATTGATGGGACAGGATTTAGTGGTCTCATCAGAGGAGACAGACTTATTCCTACGCCATCAGTTGGAACTACATCAAACACAGGTGTTGGTGATACTACTATTGTCCTTGATTCTGATTCATTGGCTAATTTGATTATTCCACCTTTCTCAGGTTTAATTGTAGATGAAAGACTTGGGGGATTATTAGGAACAGGATCTACCACTATATCCTTGTCAACCAGTCTTGTTGGAGCCTCAGGTGATCCAGTTAATATAGGAATTGCAGCTGGAGTCGAAGTGAATAATATCGATTACACTCAACTTGTATCTAACACTAGTAATATTGATAGATTGATATCTGAAACTCCCACTCCTGCAACTGATACAATTGCTACAGGAATTAATACTGAAGTTACCGATGGAACTCTTGGTGTTTCTGGATTTATTATTCTTGATGGTGGTGCTGGATATCTAAAAAGACCAGATGGCTCATCTGGTGGTATGAATAGAGTTTGGTCCACAGCCGATCAGACTACACTTAAAAAAAGTGATGGAACCTATAAACTTCCAATGAATCCTGGTATCTTATCAATAATTGAAAAAGGTGATACTGTCACTTTACCTGTTGGAACTAAGGTTATTAGTGAACCACTTGGTGATGGTACAGGTGGTGGCGAAACAATTCTTGGTGGAAAACCTTATGTAGTAACTAAGTCTGGTGTAATTACTGCACCAAAGAAATCCGAAAGTTCTAACGATGAGGGGGGTGATTACCCATCAAGCACTAGTGGAACTTATCCAGTAATAACTTATCTTTCGACCATCTATGTCCAAGACCCAGGTGTTGGATACTCAGCATCAGATGAAGTTGTACTTACTCCTAGTGAAGGAGCAGAAGCCTCAATTACTGTCAATGAACAGGGAGCTATCACATCCATTAGAGTGACAAAGAGGGGGGAAGGATTTAAAGTCAAACCAACTGCTTATATCAAATCGAAAGGCGGTATTGGTGCCATATTATCTCCTCAACTTGGCATAGATAAAGTTAATGGAGAACGTTTAAATGAACCAGGTATCAGTGATAAAGTCATTCAAGTTAACGATGTTGTGGGAGCATACTAATGTCAGTTAAAAAGAATCCGTACACTTATCGAAAGCAAACATCTGATGCTGAGATTAAGTTTGGACATATTACAGCTGATAATGAAATTGATGCTGTCCATTTAAGAAGTGGTTATTTTTTTGACCACTACATGTCTTTTGGTGCGACAGGAGATAGTCATAGAAGGGGCGGAACAATCTTTAAGTCACCAGGTTCTTTTCAAGTAAAAGCTGGAACGAAAGTACAAGGTTCAGATACTGGTGTCTTTATTAAAGCTGAGAATGGTAACATTCATATTTCCGCACCAAGTGGAAACCTCATCCTTGATGCTAGAAATATTTTAATTAAGGCTACTGGTGATAATGATGAATCTGGTCATGTCACTGTAGAAGGTAATAATACTGTTCAAATAAAGGGCAAAGGTGGTGGTGTAGATATCAATGGTAATCCTTCTGTAAAGATTGCTTCTGATAAACAAGTTGATATAATTGGAAAAACAATTTTAAATCTTTATGGAAACGTCCTTGATTGTGCTGATGGTAGTTCTTCAACTGTAACACCAGGGAACCCTCTGGACCGTGCTGGCAGTAAAACAGGTCTTCCAAAGTCAGCTGGTGGATCGTTAGCATCTACAGCTTTATCTGGTTTGGGTGCGTTAACAGGACAAAATAATGAGTTCAACAACTCATTATTAGGTAGCCTAACTAGTATATTCGGAATTACTCCATAATGAAAACTTTTAAAAACGGATTAGAAAATATCGTCTTCTATGGAGGAAGACTTCAGAATCAAAAACATATTGAATTGCCATCAGAGTGGACAAAATTTGTAGATGCGAATACAATTACAATATCATTGACTCCTATCGGCAGTCATCAAGAACTTGTTGTAAGAGGTATTCAAGGAAATAAGATTACCATTCAATCAAAGTCAGTCATCCCGATTGATTGTTATTATCATGTATTTGCAGAAAGAAAAGACGTAGAATCATGAGTAAAGTAGGAGATTTATTTGTAGGAAAACAATTAATCGTTGGTGATCCTACTTTAGCCCTGACGGGTATTGGTAGACCACCAGCAAATCTTAGAGGTGCTGCTTATATTGAAGCACCAATGATTGTTGGTGATGACACTAAATTCCCACTTCCTGAAGCCACCATGATGATTGGTAGATGTACCAATCTTGATGCTGCAGCTGCCATCCCTGGTCTCTTTAGAATCAGAAATCTTATTCCTGGAACTGAGACACCTCAGGATGTTGTCATCGGTGACCCATCAGGACCTGTTGGTGTAACCGTGTTCTGTGGAACATCATTCTTTACAGTTGAAGCTTCAACTATCAATTTAGTTACGATTGTTAAAACTGAACTTTCTGCTATTGTTGATGAAATTGCAGCTCTTAAGAGTGACGTTGGGGCTAAAGTTTTTGCAGGAGCAAAGTGTGAACTTGGTGTTGATGCAAATCTATCAGCTGCATTTAATGCGGCTCCTCTGAGTGGTTTTACTTTCGCAAGTTATGTTGATTATGAAGTACCAGGTCTTACTAGTCTCATCAAGACTGACAAAAAGGCTGAAGCTGCTTTAGCCAAAAACTTTGATATTAAACATCCCATCAAAGAGGGACATAGACTGAGACATAGTTGTGTGGAGGCGCCACAAAATGATGTTTATATTAGAGGTAAGTTGAAGGATAGTAATATAATTAAACTTCCTGACTATTGGAAGGGTCTTGTGGACCCCGAATCTATCACGGTACAATTGACACCTATTGGATGTGCTCAGAAACTTTACTATGAGGAGGTAGAGTGGTGTAGGACCATCAAGGTACTTAACGCTGACTGTGGACCCGTCTGGTGTTCTTACACAGTGTTTGCTGAGAGAAAGGATGTGGAGAAACTCATCCCAGAGTATGAGGGTGAGACACCAGAGAGTTATCCAGGAAATAATGATGTTTATGATGTCAGTGGATGGAATAAATAATCAAAAAGTTTGACAAGATGTCCAATACTTCTGATATGGTTGATGTTTTTAACAACATTGACAGTGAGACAAAAAACGTTGTAGATGAATCTAAGGCCAAGATATCAGTTTTAGATCAAGCTAAAACTCCATATGTAAAAGCCGCTACAAATGTAGATAGATCTCTTCATAATCAAATAACTTCAGTCAATGACACTCTTTATGCAACAAGAGATGCATATGACGAAAGAATAGATGTTCAGGAATGTCGAAGTGATTTGTTCTGGAGATTGACTGGTCTTACTAGTGTTACGGTTGGTCCTGGTCCTTCTACTCAAAATCAATATACTTTTACTTGTACTAAACTCAATACTGTCTACGAAAAATCAGCTTCTGGTGTATCAACTTATTCTGTTGGATTTGGTGCCACTGTTGGATTTTCAACCAATAGAGTTGTAAGACTTGAAAATGATGGTAGTTTTTATTCATATGAGGTGGAAGTAGAAGGTGATAAACTGATTGGTATTGGTAGTAGTCTTGACACTTATTATGAACCAGACAATTTACATGGTCTCAAACTTTATAATGAACCATATGCCAGAGATTTAATAGATACATTCCGTGCATCGGGAATTGGAACTGTTGGTGTTGGAGTTGCGGCAACTACGAATCGAATTACGATTCTATCTCCAAGTAATGAAACTCCGATTAAGGTTGGTCAACTTATGACTCCTTCTAAGACAGGGTACTTTGCTACTCAGTATGTCACAGTGACTGCAGTCGGAACTACTGCCGTTGACCTAAGTACATATCCATTTTCTGGTATTACTACTTCTACTCCAGTTACTGTTCCTTATATCACTGTCGATTCACTTCCTGTCGCTAAAATTGATGCTCCTCTAGATGATGGATCATATGTAAATATGGTATTTACTCAGGATCCAAATACAATTGATGATAGTTATGCTGTTGGGATAACAGATAATCCATATGTAGATCAGTCAATAACATTAATGAGTTATAGTCAGGCTGGAACTGGTGTCAAAATTCAATATGATAACAGTGGTATTTCTAGTGGGACGAGAACATGGAATAAATTTATGGATGGTTTTTCAGATCCTAATAGTGATGATATCGATGCAGTAATATCAGAACCACCTCTTGGTGCTGATAAAATTTATTATAGAGTTGGATTTACCGAGAAACCTGTTTCTAGTGGTGTTGATGCAATTGAAGGTGATACACTTGTATTGACACAACAACAAGTAGATACAATACCATCTATCATCACAGTATATTCAACACTACCCGCTTGTAATGATACAGAATTAAACTCAGCAATTTCAGCTAGAGACACAGCTGAAAGTGATTTAGCGAGTGACAGTACCCTTCAACAAAAAATAACCTTATCAAATTCAATTAAAGAGAAGATTAATGATGAATTTAACTTGAGAACATGGGCATATCGAATTCAAATTGGTCAAGCTCAAGAAAGAAAAGCTGGTATTGACACATTTAGAAATTTAATTGAAGGATCTGACTTTCAGGACCTTATGAACGGTTGAACAAGTGTCACATCCCCTCTTGACTAGACATCTCTGATACCCTATTATAAGAGAGTCCAAGAAAGACCACCCATGAGTTCTCAGTACGACCCCTCTGACTATACTATCGACAACGAAGACGACGAGTATCTAACTCGTGTCGTCGTCGATACCTGTTCTCGTACCTTTTACATGTACTCTAGTGAGGGTGACACTAAAACTGTACCAACAGAGACCACCGAACAGTTCATGGATGTCCTAGAGGTCATTCGTTGTGTATGTGATGAAGACATGGTATACTACTCCGAACCAGTGGTCGCAGGTTGACCCCCGTATATTATTTCGACTTTCATTTGCAAAAAGGTCGGGAAAAAAATCTGGGGTATTTTTTACCCCTATTACTTTTTTATGATTACCTATTCACCCTTTTTTTACAACGAAATCCTGGAGTGTTATGAGTATGAGACCAGAAACTCGTCGATCTATGGAAATGTTATTCGCGGCGAAATGGAATTTGCCCAAAGCAGCGAAGAATGCGGGTCTGACCAACAAGGAGATGAAAATCACCTTTAACGAATATTGTGCCTTTCACCCTCCTACTTGGGAGGAGTGATTCCTTGGGAATGTGGTGGAATCGGTAGACACACCAGACTTAAAATCTGTTGACCTTAAGGTCGTGGGGGTTCAAGTCCCCCCATTCCTATGCATTGATAAATAAGTCATAATAGATATAGTGTGCGAAGAAGATGCCATTATCGAGACTTGATAACTTCCTCAAGAACGTTCGTGGAAACATCATATATGTAAATCCCAACGACTTAGATGCCACTGATAGTGTAACGAATCAGGGTAACTCGATGGGTCGCCCTTTTATTACTATTCAAAGGGCACTGATCGAAGCAGCTAGATTTTCATATCAGACTGGATTAGATAATGATAGATTTGGCAAAACAACGATTCTTCTGTCACCAGGCGAACACGTTATTGACAACCGACCAGGTTGGATTCCTGATGGTACTGGTAATTTCAGATTGAGAGATGGAACCACATCTTCAAATTATACTGCTTTTAGTAGCAGTTCAAACTTTGATTTAACATCATCTGTAAACGATCTTTATAAGTTAAACTCAATTTATGGTGGTGTTATTGTTCCCCGTGGTGTTTCGATTGTTGGTCAAGATTTAAGAAAAACAACAATTCGACCCCTATACGTTCCAGATCCAGAAAACGATAATATTGAAAGGTCCGCAATTTTTAGAATTACGGGTGGAACTTACTTTTTCCAATTCACGATTTTTGACGGAAATCCTAATGGAAATGTTTATAAGAACTATACCACTGGATCATCAGTAGCTAACTTTTCACACCATAAACTGACTTGTTTTGAATATGCTGATGGAACTAATAATGTAGAAATAAACGATACTTTTATTCCAAATTTCAAGACAGAAAGAACTGATCTTGACATGTATTATGAGAAAGTTGGTCTTGCTTACGGAACATCGTCTGGTAGAGAGATTCAACCAGATTACCCCGATTCGGGAATCGACATTCAACCTAAGATTGATGAATTCCGTATCGTCGGACCAACTGGTGGTGGTGTAGAGATTTCGACCATCGAAGCTGGTGATGGCACAACTCTTGGTGCTACTGAGATCATCACTGTTACTCTTACGGAACCATTATTTGGTCTTGAGGTTGATACAGCTTTCCAGGTCAATGGTATCACTGATTCCGATTATAATGGTTCTTTTGTTGTCAATGAAGTTTTAACTAGAACATCAGAAGGTGTAACATCATTTAAATATCTGAATTCAGTCATTCCAGTTGACGCTTCACCAACAGCCACAGGCGGAACAGTTGCACTTGATACTGACACGGTTACATCTGCATCACCATATGTCTTCAATATCTCATTGAGATCTGTTTATGGTTTGTGTGGTATGCATGCCGATGGTTCTAAGGCAAGTGGATTTAAGTCCATGGTTGTCGCTCAGTTTACTGGTGTATCTCTCCAGAAGGACGACAATGCATTCTGTAAGTTTGACCAGTCAACAGGTGATTTTAGATTTGCATCTACTGTAGATAATATTCATAGTGATCCAGACGCCAAATATAGACCAGAATACTATAACTTCCATATCAAGGCATCAAATAACTCAATTATTCAGTTGGTGTCTATCTTTGCTATTGGATATGCACAACACTTTGTAACTGAAAGTGGTGGTGACTTCTCGGTTACTAATTCCAACTCTAACTTTGGTCAAATAGCTTTAGTATCAAAGGGATATAGAGATGTTGCTTTCTCTAGAGATGATGTTGGATATGTCACGAATATCATTCCACCAAAACTCTTAGATACGAACACTGTCAACCTTGAATATGGTGCTATTGATGTATCTACTACTGTTAGTGCAGCTACTACGTCTAGACTTTATTTGCATAATGAGACAAATGAATCTGCACCACCAAAATCTGTAATTCAAGGATATAGAATTGGTTCTGCTTCAGAAGATGAATTGAGTCTTCTTATTACTGAAAATGGAATACCTGCGACCTATTCCTCTCGCATCGTAATGCCAGACGGAACTTCTGGTTCCACTACAAAATATAGCTCTACCAAACGATTTAAAGTTGGTAGAGTGGGTGTAGCAAATAGTATCAGTTCTAATACTTTAACATTTAATGAGAACCATAGGTTCCTCAACGGTGAGACAATTAGAATCCTCAGTGACAATGCTAGACTTCCTGATGGATTGGATGAAAATAGAGTTTATTATGCGATTGTTGGTGGAACTCTCAATGATGATCAGATTAAGATCGCTGTAAGTCCCAATGATGCTTCAAATGGTACAGCTATTGATATCAACAGTCTCGGTGGAACTATTTCAGTAGAAAGTAGAGTTAGTGATAAGGTAGCTGGTGATATCGGACACCCAATTCAATATGATACCAGTCAAAGTAAGTGGTATGTTAATGTTTCTGGTTCTTCCACAGACAATGGAATTTATAGTAAGATTGTATCACTTGGAACTGGTGTTCTTGGTGAAGCTACTTCTAGATCTTTCATCAACAGACAACCAGATAATAGAGCTCTGAGGGATAGAATCTACAGATACAGATACGTCATTCCATCTGATGTAGGTATTCAATCTGCTAGACCACCTAGAGATGGTTATATCTTACAAAATTCTAGTGATGTAACTGGTGCTAATAATACTGAGGTAGGTCTTCAGTTCAATCCTGGCACTGTTACCATGTCAAATGTTGGTGAGATGAGAAACTTTAGTTTCATCCGCACAGCTAATTATGACGGTTCAAACACTAATTACACATCTGAACTTCCACACAATTTGACCGTTGGTTCTAAGGTCAAAATCAGTAATGTAACAAGTACAAATAATCCAACAGGTATCGCTAACTCTGATTTTAACGGTACATTCACAGTTGCTGGCATCTCAAGTGCCAACACGTTCTATACTACTGATATTACTACTGATCCTGGAACATTTACTAATAATACATCTACAAGAACAACATCTCTCCCAACATTCCAACGTGTAAGAGCTGATAAGACTTTCTACATTTATGATGTTGAACAGATTAAAGAGTATAAATCTGGAGAACAGGATGGTATCTATTATTTGACCGTCATTGATTCTTCTAACAAACCATCTGTTGCACCATTTAATAGTTCTGATGATTTTTCATTCTCACAACCAATCTTAAATCTTTATCCTCAACTTGATAGAGATAATCCTGTATCCGAAGCACCTGTTGCTAAGTCTTATGCACTTCCTGATAAACTAGGTAAGGTTGTAATTGATGATCCCAAGAGTAGTATCACTAAAAAATCACTTGAGAGAGTCAATAGAAGTTTCCAAATTGGTATTGGTATCACTGACATTAAGACGATGTATGATTCGACAGCTGGTGCTGGTTCGACACATACTATCTTCTTGGATCGTGAACATAGATACAACTCTATTGCAGATGTAATAGTTACCTCACCTGGTACTGGATATGGTAACGGAACTGGATCTCCAGAAAATCTCTATAATGCCCGTCTTGCTTTAACTACAGGTGAAGGTAATGGTGCTACAGCTAGAATTACAGTAAATGCCTCTGGAGAATTGACTGATGTCAAGATTATGGATGGTGGTTGTAACTACACAGTCGGTGATGTTCTGACAGTTACAGGAACAGCTACAACAACTGGTTTCTCTGCTGGTACAGTTACTGTACAATATGTCAACAATAATATCGGTGATACTATTAGTATATCTGGTGTTTCTTCTGAAAGTCTTAACAGTTACAATCAACTCTATAGAATCACTGGTATCAGTACAACCAAAGAAGTTACTGTCGAATCGAGACTTCCTGTTACTGGATTCTCAACTACTGGTATTGGACCCAATGTAGTATCTGAAGCTTATTTGATCGGTAATGGACCTAGACTCAACATCTCATCTTTACAGTACAACAGAGAAGTTGGAATTGGCACAGTTGTTACCTCAGATACACATGGATTAGTAGCTGAAAATGCTATCGCAATTGGTGGAGCGACAGAGAACTTCTATAACAGAGTGTTTGCTATAACTGAAGTTGTAAGTCTCAATGAATTTAAAATTAACATTGGTATTTCGACAAATACTCCAACAATTTCTGGATCACTTCGTGGTTACTATGTTGGTCAGTCTCCACAAGCTGGAACATTTACTCTTTATGATGAGAACTTTGGTGGAAGAACTAACAATTATTATGCTGGTATTAGTACGGTTCTGTCATCTGCTGTCACTACATCCAATACAGATGAGGTCAGTATTGAGAATGTAGAAGAATTTAATCTCAATATTGGAGACTACCTCAGAGTTGATAATGAAATAATGAGAATCAAAACGACAGTTGGTTCTAACCCTGTTAAAGTATTCAGAGGTGTTGCTGGAACTAGAAGCGACACCCATATCAGCGGTTCTTTGATTAAAAAAGTTAATATATTACCATTTGAATTCAGAAGAACTTCAATTATCAGAGCTTCTGGACACACATTTGAATATCTTGGATATGGACCAGGTAATTATTCAACTTCACTTCCACAAAAACAAGCAGCACAACCTGGTCTTACTGAACAGTTGTTGTCTCAATCATTTAGATCTAACGGTGGTGTAAATGTCTACACTGGTATGAATGACCGTGGAGACTTCTACATTGGTAATAAGAGAATCTCATCTAACACTGGTAAAGAAGAGGTGTTTGATACACCTGTACCAACAGTCACTGGTGAGGATGTGTTCATTCTTGGTACAGAGACTGGTGTTGATGTTATCAATCCATTGGAAGCCACCGTTTCTAGAAGTCTGAAGGTTGAAGGTGGAACACAGAACAATATTCTGTCAGAGTTTAATGGACCAGTTGTCTTTACTGAGAAGATTACTTCTACCTCCGATGATGGTATTGAGTCTAGCTCTCTGTTCCTTCAGGGAGATACTGTCGTATCGAGAAAATATACTGTAGGTCTCACACAACCTACATTAGCTGGTAACCCTGGTGATGTTGTTTATAACGCCAATCCAACCAAGGGTGGAACGATTGGATGGACATATTCCACTGAAAATGGATGGTATCCATTCGGTTCAATCAGTATTGATGAAAATTCCAGTCAGATGACTTTTGACAAAGTTGGAATCGCTACTACTTCACCTGGCGAAAATACATTCCAAATTGGTTCTGGAACATCTATTTTCGCTATCGATGGAACAGGTGGTGTTGGTATTGGAACCACAGCTAATGGTTACCAACTGAATGTTGAAGGTGATACTTACATTGGTGGAAATATTACAGTTGGTGTATTGACCGCATTATCATTTGTGGGTGATGGATCTGGTCTCACAGATCTTCAGAATGATAGTCTATGGACTGGTGTTGCATCTGGTCTTGGAACTGGTATTTACGCTCTAAACACCCTTAATGTTGGTGTGGGTACAACTGTAGCGTCCTTCCCTCTCGACGCTGGAGCTCCTGGAACTGGAACAACCGATCTTAGAGTTAGAAATAGAGCTGTTATTGAGGGTCATCTTGATGTTGTAAATGTTGATGCAACTGGTATCGTTACGGCCGCAAATCACAGAATAAACAGTTCATCTGGTGAAATTCTAACTGGAATCATTACTGCAACTAATATCGTTGTTGGTACTGCTCTGTCTACATCTGGTGGACAAGTTGGTTTCGGAACAGGTTCACCAAGAGCAGACGCTGACTTTGAAGGATCTGTCAAATTCAAGACATACTCTGAAAATGTTCAAACACTTGATATTTCAAGTGGAGTTGTTGTTGTTGACTTGTCACTAGCACAAACATTTGAACTGACAGTTGACGAAGCTGTGACTAGATTTACTTTATTGAGTCCACCAACTGGTTCAACAGCTTTCTCTATCAAAATTACACAAGATACCACTGGTTATGGTGTTGGTATAGATACTTTTAGAGATAGTGGTGGAACTACTATTCCTGTTTATTGGCCAGGTGGGGTAGTACCTATCCCAACCACGACCGCGTCTAAGACCGATATCTATTCGTTCAAGACATTTGATGGTGGTTCATCCCTGTATGGTGTTGTTGGAGGACAAAACTTCGCATGATAGGACTAGGATTCTATAACGCAACGAATACAACCCTTGACCTCAATGGACCTTTCCTGAGGTATACCACACAACCATCAGTAAGTGGAGAAGTTTCTAACGGTGGTAGTGTTACCTTAGTTGGTGTCGCTACCGCTGATTTTAAACATAATCCAACAATTCCTGGAGAGAGAGTAACAAATACAGGAAGTATTGAATATCAATGGTATATTGATGGTGCTCTTGCTGTGGATGGGAACAATATTAGTGGTGCTGGAACTTCTGAACTTACCCTTTCAAATCTCACCAATCCAGTTGATAATGGGAAGTCAGTAGTATTATACGCTTCATATGGTGCATCTGCATATCAATCAACATCTCCAGTAACTGCTGGAACTGCAAGATCAACAGGAAATGCTCCAAACGCACCTCTATTATCAAATAATATAACAATCAATGTTACTCCAGTTCTGTCAATTACTTTACAACCAATTGATACTATTGGAATAGAAGACTCATTTTCTACCTTCAATATTGAGGCGACTACTACAGACCCATCTTTGAACTCTCAAATTACATATCAGTGGAGATTAAACGGAGTAAATCTATCTGATAGTTCAGTCGTTACAGGTTCAAAAACAAACCAATTACAAATCAAACAACCAGAGGGAACATACACAATTGATTGTGTTGTCACACACCCAACAGCAGATGATTCACCACAAAATTCAAACGAAGTTACTTTCACTAGTGAGTCTATAAAAGAATTTGTCAATCTTGAAACTTGGGATAGTTTTAACGCAATTGAACCCTTTAGTACTATTCAACAAAATCTCAATGATGGTCCCTTGAATGTTATAGGAACTGCAAGATTCGCTCTAGCTAAATCTCCAGGGTCAAGAACTCCTTCTACTGTTCATTTTCTTTATGCACCAGAAGCTGATGTTGATGTTCTGATTGAAATGGCTGGAGCTGGTGGTGCTTCTTTCAGAGGAATTCAAGGAGGACAAGGTGGTTGGGGGTGTTTTAGAATGACTCTGAAGAAAAATGTAGAGTATGTCCTCAAACTTGGTTCAAATGAAGGTGAACTTCAACCACCTGGTGGTGGTGTAATAGGATCTCCAATTCGTGGAGGATTTGGTGGTGGAATGGCAACTTTCTACGAAAAGAATCAACTCATAGCTGTTCTTGGAGGTGGCGGTGGTGCAGGTGAGTCTGCTGCAGGTGGTGATGGTGGTGGATTAAATCAACCTGGTGAAAATGGATTTGGTAGAAGAGGTGGCAATGGTGGTGGTCTTCATACTCCAGGTACAAGTTTTGACGATATTTTTCCGAATGAAGCACAACAGAGAGGTGGTACATTAGGTTCTTGTCCAAATCCTCCAGTTAGTGTTTTTAAGGATCAGGGATTATCTCAATGTGCGGACTATACAACTTCAGGTCATTTTATAGACGCAGGAACTGGAACTGAATATCCAACAAGCGCTTTATTGAATCGTGGATTTAGAACAGGACAAGCTGGTAGAATTAATGGTGGATTTGGAATTGATGGTGGAGGCGGTGGTGGCGGTGCTGGTGCCGCAGGTGGTAGTGGTGGTGAAGGAAATGGTGTTGGTGGTGGAGGAGGTTCAGGATGGGCTGATACTGGTAAAGTCAATGTATTAAGGACAACATCTGGTGTCAATACTGGAGACGCATATTTTAGAATTAGTTTGTTTGATCCTAATGCACCAATACCCAATCCCCCTGCTCCAAATCCTCCAAACTATGTGAAGATTGACTGGAGTGATTCAAGAAATCCAGGATACAAAGTTGGTGATGGAGACAACCAGACCAAGCCATGTGGTTAATTAAAATAAATATCAATATCTAAGTGGTGCTCTGATGGAAGCTAAAACCTATACTCTTTGTTTGATTGGAGATGATGTTAGAGACGAATTCCTAGCAGAAATTGGAGATAGTTATAATATTTTAAGTGTCTATAAGAATATCCCTAGTGTATTGAAGGTCAGTTTATCTGAGACTGAAAGGGAGGAGTTGCTGAATCATCCATATGTTATGGAAATTGAGGAGGAAAGAACACCATATCCAGCATCATTATTTACTTTTGATGAAGAAAAAACAATCACTGTACAGGCACCAAATTCCTCAGAACCTGGTTCTAACTATATCAATGCCATTCATAAGTATTTTACGAATGGTGTTTCTTCATCAAATCCAAATGGAGTTAGAACTGTTGGTCTGAAGGGTGATTTCTTCCAACCAAGTATGCCAGATTGCAATTACAGATCATATTTGACTGGAGAACACGTTGATATTGTAACAATTGAAGTTGGGGCTGCGCGAGCGTCTGACTGGGCACCACTTAATCATCACAAGAATCATCCAGATTATTTTATGCCAGGGACAAGCACCACAAGGTGTGTCCCTATGAACTGGAAGAATTACAACTCTAATATAGAAAGCACTGATAATATTGATCAGAGTTCACAAATGCTTACGAATCATGGTGCTGGTGTCTTGAGTTGTGCTGGTGGTCAATTTGGTGGTTTAGCTAAGAAAGCCAGTCTTAGACAATTTAGTATGACAAGTAGGGATAGTATGTTTGATGCTATTGATACTATTAAATCTTGGCACAGTAGCAAACCCACTAACTCTGTTACTGGAAAAAAGAATCCAACAATTGTAGTCGGAGAATGGCAGTACCTCCAAAGTAATGCTACCGCTATAAAGATAAAGGATATTGCTTCATTTACTGTTAGAGGAACAACAACAAATCGTCCTGGTAGTGATAGGAATCCAGAGTTAAATGGATGGAAATTGAGTGATTTTGTAGAAAAAAATATGCTTCCAAAATTGATTCCTGCAAAATATTCAACCACTCCCAATGACCCATATGAGTGGGCTATAACATTTGATAGTAGTGGTAGTTATTTTGCATTGAGAAATGCGATAGAAGGTATGATATCCGATGGGATTCATTGGATTTGTGCTACTGGAAATGATTGTGGTGTATTTTCAAAATACGATTCCAGTGATTATGACAATAAGATAACAACCACGAGCACTTATGATCAACATTTTCTTTTATCATATTACAACCCAGTTCAATACACTAATGGACCACAAGATTTCTTTATTCATCGATCTTTTGGTCCTGCGGGAGCTCCAAATGCAATTGATGTTGGAGCACGCCAAAGATCAGAAGAAACTCCTGCTACTGATGGATATTCATCGAGAGGACCTGTAGTTGACATTTTTGGTCTTGGTAGAGGAACTTGGTCTTCATATCCTGTGAGTACATATGCTGATGGTAATAAGTATGGTATTTTCAGTGGAACAAGTGCAGCAACTCCTACTGTTGTTGGTGTAGCTGCATGTATTCTTGAATATCAATATCTGACAAGTGGTTCATATCCAAGTCCAGCTACTTTGAAGAACTTACTATTGGGTGCTGCTAAATCCAATGGAGTTCAAAATTATGAAACGCTTGATTGGGATGCTACTGTAAGTCCTGCAGCCGAGAACATATACAAAGCAACAAATTTGGTTGATGATTATGTACCTGCTGTAGTTATCCTCCCCAATACAAGTAGTTTCAATGGAGCTCCATTTGCAACTGATCTTGTAGGTGCCTCACCTAGGGCAGCATTTTTACCTGACTTCATGAGGACTTATAATCCCGACACTGGTTCATCACTACCAGATCCAACTCCTCCTGCTGATGTTCCTGGAGCATGTATACATCCAACGATTAAAGGTCCAACAGGACTTGTCTCTTCTCCACCATACAATTATGCTCAAGCTTTTGATAAGTACCGTTCTGGAAGTCGATCTCCAGATGGTATTTACTTTACCCCAAGTGGAGATAGCGGTAGTGCCACTGATCTCTCATATGTTGCTTATAGACTGAGATTTAGAGGTTTTGGTCCGAGAGGAGGTTCAGAATATTCTAATGGTGAAACCATTTACTTGACTTCCAATCGAGGAAATCGTGATCCTAACAAAGGAACTGTAAGAAAATGGTATACTCAACATCAGTCCGTAGTAGATCGTGAACCTGACAAATACACTACAAATAAAAATGAAGCATTCGTTCCATTTAGGATTCACTTTAGATTAGGATTTATTTGTGAAGGTGATGGTGCTTATCGAATCTTGTATTCTGATCATTATCATGATTGGTATTCTTTTGAATACAAAGACATTGATTTCGATTCTACGGAGCTAGCACGTCAGAATAATATATCTAGAGATGGTGATAAATTAATTTTCCCTGATTTTAGCACTAAGACTTATAGTCAACCAAGAATCTTTGAGCTTAAGGCTGATATCTATAATCTTGATCTTAATCCTGGATTAGGTGAAGCAAAGAACAGAATCAATATGTTTGCAGAGGCAACTCGGGATGATACTAAAGCCAGAGAAAGTAACTTCACAGAATTTGGCAAGTATATTATCACCTAAATAATAAAAAAACTGAGGGGATAGTGAACCTCTACCGAATATGGCTGTAAACAAGAATTTTGTAGTCAAAAATGGAATAGAGGTCGCAACAGATCTGATCTTTGCGTCCTCTGACCTAGATAAAGTTGGTATTGGTTCCACCTTACCTACTGCCACCCTTGAAGTGGGTGGTGATGCCAAGGTAACTGGGAACTCAACAATAGTTGGGATTGCAACCTTTTCCAATAACATCGATGCCAATGGCAACTTAGATGTCGATGGACATACGGAGTTAGATGATCTTAATGTATCTGGAGTATCCACATTTGTTAGTGCCATTGATGCTAATGGATCTTTAGATGTCGATGGACATACGGAGTTAGATGATCTTAATGTATCTGGAGTATCAACATTTGCTTCCAATTTAGATATTAATGCTTCTATTGATGTTGATGGACACACAGAACTTGATGATGTAAATGTATCTGGTGTTTCTACACTTGGAACAGTACAGATTTCTTCTGGTATTGTTACTGCAACCTCAGGTGTCGTCACATATTATGGTGATGGTTCTAATTTAAGTGGTGTCACTGCAACAGCTGGCGGATCACTTGGTTTTTCGACAGCTAGTTCTGTTGGATATGGTGTCACCTTCCTTAAATTCGTCGGAGCTGGTGTATCAACTCTCTCAGCACCACATAGTGGTATCGCAACACTCACGATCGTTGGTGGTGGTGGAGGGGGATCTGCCAGTATTGGTATTGGTACAACAGTTGGAGATGCTTTTCCTGATAGTCCAATTGCTGGTAATCTTTGGTATCACACCATTGAGGGTAGATTATTCATCTATTATGATGATGGAACTTCTTCTCAGTGGGTTGATGCCGCTCCATTTAATATTGGTATCATTACCGCATCATTGGGAAGTCTAAGTCAAGGAACTGCTTTAGCTCCACCTTTAGCCTTTAGTGGTGATAGTTCTACTGGTTTATTCTCACCAACAAGTGGACAACAAACATTTGTCTCCGTTGGTTCATCTATTCTGAACGTCAATCCTAGTGGTGTTGAAGTCACTGGTATTGTGACCTCAAGTGGTTTAAAGGTAGGTACTGGCATTTCCATAGTTGGCTCAGGAATTGCTGCCACGGCATTTTACGGTGATGGGTCAAATTTATCTGGACTTCCTCAACAGGGAGTTGGTATTAACTCTGGTGGAACAGTAATTGGTTCTGGTATCACCACACTGAACTTCATCGGAACTGGAACTACGATTGAAGTTTCTGGATCCACAGCAAACATCAGCGCTGGTGGTGGAGGTGGAACTGGATTGTCAACAACTGGTATCAATACTGGTTTCATCTTCTCAAATCCAAATTCCATAGATAGTGAGCAGTTCCTTACAAATGCAGATCACAATTATGCAATGTTTGGACCAGTTGCACTAAATGCAACTGTTAATGTTGGTGTTGGTAACACCTTTACCATTGTATAAGGAGTTTAGCAAATGTCTTCTTTAAGAGTTAACAAAATTGTTAATTTAGCTGATGATGGTCCAGTTGAGTTTTCTAAGGGAGTTACAGTTCCCTCAGGACAACAAATTGATGGTGATATTGTAATTAATTCTGTTGGAGTTGTGACTGCATCATCCTTTAGCGGTGTTGGAGCAGGAATTACCACTTTTGGTGTTGAAAATGAAATCTCAAATGCTAAAGTAATTGCATACACAATAATAGGATAATAAAATGTCAGTAGATTCCAAAATTCAAGTTAATAGTATTGAAGCATATGATCCTGTTGGACCTGTTAATGTTTCTTATGGAGCCTCCGTACCATCTGGACAAACTTTTACGGTTGTGGGTGGTGTGAATATAAGTGGTGTCGTGACTGCATCAAATTTTGTTGGTGATGGTAGTAGTTTGACTGACTTAAATATTGCTACTACATCAAAAACAATAGCATACACAATTATTGGGTAATTAACAATGGCAAAAATAAAAGTCAATAGGGTTGTAAATTTCCAGGATGATGGAGCACCAGAACTCACCCGTGGTGCAACAATTCCATCTGGGCAAACATTGGATGTTACTGGAGATGTAAATGTAACTGGTGTTGTAACTGCAACAAGTTTTGTTGGTGATGGTAGTGGTTTGACTCAATTGAATATTGCTACCGATTCCAAGGTATTTGCACTTAAGAAAATTTTTGGTTATGATGGGGAATATAAAGCTTGATATAAATAAAACAAAAGAATGAAATTTTTAAAATAAAACTATGGCTGCTCCAAATATTGTAGGTATAACAACCGTCACGGGTAAAACAACATACCTAAGTCTCGCAGACACAAGTGCTACTGTTCTTTTAAGTAATGCAGCAAGCAGTGGAAAGGTACTTAAAGTAAATTCTATCATCGTTGCGAATGATGATGGAACTAGTAGTGCAGATATTACGGTTTCTATTAATGATGCCGCTGCTGGTGGAGGAACGGCATACAAGTTAGCACACACCATCGCAGTTGGTGCAGATACAACTCTTGTTATCGTTGACAAAGCTTCTTCAATCTATCTTGAAGAAGATAAGTCAATTGTGTGTACAGCATCTGCAGGTGGTGACTTGGATGTTGTGTGTTCTTATGAAGAAATTCAGTGATAGGAGACAAATTAAATGGCAGAGATTACTAATCTTTACTCCTATAAAGGAGCAGATCCACATCCACTTCCAGAAAAACTTCGTTTAAGTGATGGTACGACTCGTACTGATCCATCTACTTTCACCGATGCAGAGATTGCAGATGCTGGATTTACTGGTCCATATACAAGACCAGATGTTGATGATCTAGATGGAATGATTGGTTGGGATAGTGAAAATCTTGAATATGTTGTGACTTTATTTGATAATCATCAGTGGATGGCTAGAAGAAAACAAGAGAGAAATCAAGCTTTAGCGGATACTGATTATACTCAAATGCCAGACAACCCAATGTCTGCAGAAGACAAACAAAGGTGGGCAAATTTTAGACAAGCGTTAAGAGATTGGCCAGCAAATACTTCAGATCCTAAGACCGATCCTCTTCCAGTACCTGCTGATTTTTTTGGGGAGTAATGACTCATGGGGATAAACAAAGCCTTCAATAGACCAGCGAGACCCAACATTATTACCAATAATGTCTTAGAATCCGCTGCGTCAACTTCTGCTACACAAATTACCTCCATGGGGTACACCTATTATGTGTATACTACACCAGCACCTGCTGATAGCTTTACTCCATCAGGATCATACACACAAGGTAGTCGCACGATTAAAGGTGGTTCAGTAGCTTCTGGTACTCCATTTGGAAATGCTGATATTTTTGTCGTCGCTGGAGGCGGTGCTGGAGGCGGTGGTGATGGTATGGGTCAAGGTGGTGGAGGTGGAGCAGGAGGGGTTAGATACTTCCCCAATGTTCCTGTTCCTGACGGTACGATAGCAGTGCAAGTTGGAGATGGGGGAGATAAGACTGGGGGTAATAGTAGTACAGTCCCTCAAGATGGAGATCCATCCTTTTTTGGAGAGACTTACATCGCCTATGGTGGTGGAGGAGGAGCAAGTGGAGATCGTTCACCCCCAGGATGGGGAAGTGGAAGAACAAAAGCAGGACAAGGTGGATCTGGTGGTGGAGCTGGAACCATGGGTAGACCTGGACCACCAAGTGGACCTGGACCTCAACCCGAATGGGGTCAAGAATATGGTCAAGGAAATACTCCACCGTTTTCCCCACCACAAGGTTTTCCTGGTCGTGGTGGATTTACTGATTCTCCTACTACGCTTGGAGGTGGCGGTGGTTCTGCTCAACAAGCAGGAATTGCTTTTCCAGATGTTATCAATGCTTATGGTGGCGATGGTGGTCCAATTTCACAATTCCCTGCACCTCTTATTGCACCAGCAATTCCCGCACCAGTACAACCTTTTTGGACTCCTGCTGTAGGTCCAACTGGATTGTTTGCTGGTGGAGGAGGTGGTGGAAGAGCACCAGGACCTAGTCCAGGTTCATTCTCCCCTGGGGGTCTTGGTGGCGGAGGTAATGGTGGAAAATTCCCTGGTAACACAGGCGGTGCTGGAGTTGACTTCACTGGATCAGGTGGTGGGGGTGGATACGGAGGTGCACCAGGAGGAAATGGTATAGTTATTGTTAGAAAATCTACATAATTTTTTATTTTATGTTAAGTGAAATTTTTGTCAAAAGAAAAATAAATTATTTGACCACAATATATCCAAATCATGAAAATTTGAATCAAAAATTAGAATACGATATAAAATCAACAGGTGATGTTACCAATAGACAGACATATGCCAAAGCGTATATGACTGATTGGAAAGAGACAAGATTTAAATCATTTGAAATCTTGTCTCAGTTTGTTATCAATTCTTATAATTCATACATGATGCATGATAATGTCTATTACTCTACAAAAGACATTAGAGATATGTGGGGGTTAATATACAATAAAGGAGATTATGCTGAGGAACATCAGCATGAGATTAAAAACTTATATTCTTTCATTTACTATGTGAAAGCAAGTAAGAAATCATCTCCATTGATTTTTACTGATGGATTTCCATTTCATAAAAAGGTACAACCAGAAAATGGAATGTTGATTATATTTCCTTCATATATGAAACATAAAGTTCCTGTGCAAAAATATGACGAAGAAAGAATATCAGTTGCTGGGAATTTTTAATGAAAAAACTTATATTGAAAGATTACATTTACCATCAAAAGGTAAAAGAACATTTTAATATAAAAAATTTTATATTAAATGAAATAGAGAAAAATAATAAAGAGTCTTTAAAGGTAACAGATAATTATTATACTGACAGTATTGATAAATTAGACTGGAGTGAATCAGAATGTTTTGATAGAGATTGGGTAAAATTTTTTCTACCATATTTTTCAGATGTTCTTGATGAATTTTTAAAGAATTCTCTTTTTTGTGGAGTAAAGTTAAAAGATATCTGGTATCAACAATATTTAAATAATGATACTCATGGGTGGCATATTCATGGATCTCATTACACTGGAGTTTATTACTTAGAATTTCCAAACAAAAGTTCTAAAACTGAATTGATTTTCCCCTTTAACAATAAATTTCATGAAATAAATGTATCTGAGGGGGATATTATAATATTTCCAAGTCATATCATACATAGAGGATTACCAAACAAAAGTAAAAGAAAAACAATAATATCTTTCAATTTTGACCTTTTGTGTGATAAGATAGATATAAACACAATAACTAATCTCTATAGAAAATAAATTTAATCATGGCATTTCAATCAATTTGGTATTTTACCGAACTACCCAAAGATGTTGTAGACATCATTGAGAGTGACTTATCTGAAAAGTTCGATGAACAAATGAGAGACTCCAGACTGCAAGGGGATGCTCTTAATAAAGATAAGCGTAACTCACAAAACGCATGGGTTCCTACCACGCACTGGGTTGGTGGTTTCCTGTGGCACTATATCGAACGTGCAAACCGTGAGAACTTCCTGTATGATCTGCGGTGTATTGATGGAGAATCTATGCAATACACCCGTTATGAAGAGGGTCAATTCTACGGATGGCACAATGACGCAGGACTTTCTACACAATACAAACCCGTAAGTGAGGGTAATCGTAATGATGGATTGGCACAGGACTTTGTGAATGAAAACGTTGAACTTGTCCGCAAACTGTCTTTTGTAATGCAACTCTCTGACCCCGATGACTATGAGGGTGGTAACCTGCAACTTCTTGATGAAGGAGGTCAATCTTACATTGCTCCACGACAGAGAGGATGTGTTATATTGTTTGACTCCCGCACACAACATCGAGTTCTGAAAGTCACAAAAGGAACTCGTAAGTCCATTGTCGGATGGACTGTTGGACCCCGTTGGAAGTGAGGTAGAACATGGCAGAACTAATGACAGAACATCATATTGCATACCAGGAGAGGAAAAACACTGGAAGTGCTTGGACTCATAATGATATTTTTGACAAGAATGGATACCTGGTGATTAAAGACCTCTGGGATCCTGAAGAACTTTATCATCCAGTTCCTGAACAGAGGGGACAACTGAACTATTATGATAAGAATCCAGAACACTTCAACCATGACGAAGTAGAACTACAGGTAGAAGGTTCTATTGCACGTTATTGGCACCCACAATATCGTGTGATTCACACTGGTATTCGTCTAAAACTGGAAAAAATTATCGGTCGCAAGTTATATAATACCTACTATTATGATCGTTTTTATTTTCCTGGTCAGGAACTAAAACGACATGCTGATCGTAATGGATGTGAGATTTCAGTTTCTATTCATGTCAGTACTAACCTAAAAGGTAAAGACGCTGATTGGCCTTTCTGGATCAAGACACCAGATACTTACACTGATGAGAACAAAACAACTGTTCTTGTTCCTGGTGAAAATCGTTCCTTGGTTCTGAAACCTGGTGATGGTTTACTCTATAAGGGTTGTGAGAGACCACACTGGCGTGATCCCATGCCAGGAGTCAGAAAGAGAGATAGAATTTCGTTCTTCAAGAACAGAAATCCTTATTACTATCATCAGATTTTCTTCCATTATGTTCTTCAAGATGGACAACGTGCCCACTGTGCATGGGATAAATCAAGATAGAAAAAGTCTTGATAAATAACTAAAAAAGTGTACCGATAATGGCTCAGACTAAAGCCCAATTATTAAATCCACTAAATGGAAGTATAAATGTTAGTGGCATTGTAACCTCAGGTGGTTTTAAGGTAGGTACTGGTATCTCTATAGTTGGTACAGGAATTGCCGCCACGGCATTTTACGGTGATGGGTCACAACTGACTGGTATTACGGCAGGTGCTACACTCTCCGCTGGTTCTGGAGATCAAAGAGTTGTACTTACCAGTTTGACATCTGGTACAATGACATCTGCAGCAACAGATGCTGAACTGAGTTATAATTCTAGTACAAATACACTGAGTGCCACTACATTTAATGGTAGTTTAACTGGAGATGTCACAGGAAATGTAACTGGAACAGCAGCCACATTCAGTGGGGATGTTTCTGTTGGTGGAACACTTACTTATCAGGATGTAACTAACGTAGATTCTGTTGGTCTGATTACAGCAAGATCTGGTATTAGAATCGGGACTGGTGGAACTGTAGGTCCTGTAGGATCAGGTATTGTTACTTATTATGGTGATGGATCACAACTGAGTGGTATTTCAGCTGGTATTAGTACCACAGCATTATCACCATCAGCGAACACAACAGTCATACTTAACCTGAGTACAGCACAACATCATGACCTCACATTATCAGCAGGTATTACAACAATTACCTGTACTGGTGGTGTTTTTGGAGAGTCTCATTCGGTTGTAATTACTCAACCATCATCAGGTATTGCTACTATAGGATTCAGTACATACTTCTTATTCCCTTCTGGTTCTACACCATCAATGTCAGAGGGGGGTGGAAGCATTGACTTAATTTCCTTTGTGGTTAAGAGAGTCGGCACCGCAGGAACACAATTACTGGCATCTGCTGGTCTCAACTATCAGTGAGGAGGTAGATAAATGGCATTAAGAGCAGGATTTCATGGCACTGTAGGACAATCCAGTGCTCAGGTTGTTGATGGTAGTTTGAAGTTTGATGGATCTAAGAGTCAGTATCTCGCGAGAACTCCAAGTTCTGCAGGAAATCGTAGAACATGGACTTGGAGTGCTTGGTTGAAGAGATATAAATTTGCTGATGATAATACATATCATTATCTCTTTTCTACACGAACTAGTAGTTCTAATAGACATCACATATCATATAATGCTGATGTTGCTGATGAACTTTTCACTTATGACAATACAAATAGTAATAATAAAATAGCACAAACCAATGCCAAATATAGAGACACTGGTTGGTATCATGTAGTTGTTATCTATGATACTACGAATGGTGATGGTGGAGAAAGATTAAAGTTTTTTATAAATGGTGTCGAAAACGACGACTGGGGTTCCTATCAAACCAACAGTGAAAATTTTGAAGGATTGATAAACTCAGTTACTGAACATAGGTTAGGTGGTGAACCCAATGCACCTGGATATTTCTATGGCAGCATGTCACAAGTATATTTCATAGACGGTCAAGCACTCGGACCTGGATATTTTGGATATACTGACCCACTCACAAATACTTGGAGACCTAAAAAATATACTGGTGGATTTAATAATCCAAATAATGGAACGACTTGGAGTAGTGATATAACAGGTACTCCACTCAATAGTACTGTCGGTGAAGCATTTGATGGTTCATTAGCAACTGGGGCACAACCAGATTCTTTACTTACTTGGACACCATCATCCACAATTACTGCACAAAATCAAATAAGATTGTATATCTATCAAAATGGTTATACTTCTCAATATGGAACTTTTGAGCAAAATGGAACTAACTTAGCAACATCTATTGCATCACAGTTGGGGGATGGTGTTGCTGGATGGATTACATTACCATCAAATACCATTACCGAATTAAAGTGGAGTAGAGATACTGGTGTTGGTAGTTGGGCATTAAGAGCAGTTGAAGTTGATGGATATGTTCTTTTAGATGGTGCTGGTGATAATTCTTTCCACCTCCCCTTTGATGGAAACTCACCAATCGGTCAGGACAAATCTGGTAGAGGAAACAACTGGACACCAGTAAACTTTGGTGGTTCTAATTCTCTTGAGAAAGCAACAGGAGCACTACCAATTCTGAATACTGATGGTGGTGGTAAGGTTGCAAGAGTTGGTACAAGAACTGATGAGAATGCAAGTAGTTTGGTATTAGCACTACCTTTGGTTGGTATTTCTTCTGATGTAAGTAACCAGATTAATAGTGGAAGTACAACAAAAACAGTTGCGGTCACAGGTGCAACGGCTTCGACCACTCGAAGTAACTTATACGGTGGCAGTTACTACTTTAATGGACCAACAAATGGTGCCAGTGCTGCTACTCAATATGCTATAGTCTCAGATAGTAATAGTGAGTTTGCATTTGGAACAAATGATTTTACAATGGAATTTTGGGTATGGGGAACCGATTGGACTGGAGGATCTTCCAATCAAGATCAGGTAATTTTCGGTCATGATGGATCAGATTATGCTGGATTTTATATACCTGCAGGTGTTTTTTCATACTATACAAGTTCTGCTAACATTCCATCTTCAAATAAACCAACTTTACTGGATAACAAATGGTATCATGTAGCAGTATCAAGAGAATCAGGAACATCTAGAGTTTTTCTTGATGGTGTATTAGTTGGATCGGCTTCAGATAATACTAATCACCCAACAGGTTCGATTATTCTTGCAAGAAATCCCAGTAACAATTTAAATCAATTTAATGGATATATTCAAGATGTCCGCATCTACAAAGGTGTCGCAAAATACACCAGTAACTTCATACCAGCATCAACCGACCCAGACATTCTCCCAGACACTCCATCAGGTGTGAGTGGTAGTTCTAAACTAACCAAGATTACTGAAGGTGCTGTTGCTTTTGATGGTAGTGGTGATTATTTAAGTATTACTGATAATGGAGATTTTACATTAGATGGCGATTTTACTGTAGAATGCTTCTTTAATTTGTCTACAACTAGTGGCAATAATGCTATTTTTGGATTAGGTCCATTTGCTGGAGGCAATAACACAAAAGTTCTCTTTAGGTATGAATCAAGTGGCAACTTTAATTATTACATTGGAAGTGATGTTCTACGCAGTAGACCAATATCAAAAAATTCTTGGTATCATCTAGCTGTCGTAAGGAATAGTAATGTAGTAAAGATATTTTTAAATGGAACACAAGTAGGAGCAGACATTTCTCATAGTGCTACTATCAGTGGAAACGTTCATATAGGAAGCGGAAATAGTGGTGGATCAGAATATAATACTATGACTGGATTTATATCCAACTTCCGTATTATCAAAGGAACCGCACTCTACACATCAGATTTCACACCACCAACCAGAGCACTCACAGATGTAACCAACACAACCCTTCTGTGTTGTAAGTCACCAACATCAGCAACAGCATTTGATGTCTCACCTGGAAGTATCACAGCAAACGGAAACGCAGCAGCAACCAACTTCAACCCATTCAACACTGATATAAACACAGTTCGTGGACAAGAGAGTGGTTATTGTACTTGGAATCCACTGACCACGACAACTTCAATGTTATTTGATGGGAACCTTCTATCAAGATACACTAGTGGAGCATGGAAGTCTGCCCTTGGGACAATTGGAATTTCTTCAGGTAAATGGTACTGGGAAAATCAACTAATAGATGCTGGCATTGGTCACATGTATGGAATTGCTTTGCCAACTGCTGCTGCTGACTCTCATAACACAGACATTTTTGGGGTGTACGCATATGATGGCACAACTTTTGCGGCAGGAGCGCAAGCTCAAAGTTACGCAAGTGCTTTTTCCCCTGGCGACATTATTGGCGTTGCTTTAGATCTTACTCCAGGAGGCACAAGTGGGACTCTAACTTATTATAAAAATGGTGTTAGTCTAGGGGTTGCTTTTAGCGCCTTAGATTGTTCTAAAACTTATTTTCCTTGGGTATTAGAAAATGGTAATGCTAGCACTGGTGGAAGTATCTGCAACTTCGGACAAAAACCCTTCAAGTTCCCACCACCAGCAGGTTTCCAACCACTGAATGCTGCTAATGTTCGTCCTTCTACTGTGATTGCACGTCCTGATCAGTATGTTGGTGTGACGACTTATAGTGGCGATTCTTCTTCTAATCGAAAAATTAATCTAAATCTAAAACCAGATTTCGTATGGTTTAAATCTAGAACAGCAGCTAACAGTCATGTATTAGTTGATTCTGTAAGAGGTGGTAATAAAGTTTTATATTCTGATCAGTCTGTCGGTGATGTAACTGCATCTGCTATTTCCTCTTTTGATATTGATGGTATGACCATAAACGACATTGTGGGAGATGGTCGTTCTGTTAACAATAGTGGTAGAGATATTGTTGCCTGGTGCTGGAAAGCAGGTGGAAACAAAAACACCTTTAATATTGATGATGTAGGTTATGCAACTGCTTCTGCTGCTGGATTAACTGCTGGAACAGAAACCATTGATGGTGCATCAATTAATACAAAATCTGGGTTTAGTATTATCAAATACACTGCATCTGGTGGAGGGTCTATAGATCACGGTTTAGGAAAAACTCCAGCATTTATAATACAAAAAACAACAGGAACTGGTAATTGGAACATATGGCATAGTGCTCTTGGAGGAACTCAATATTTAAATTTCACCACGACAGATGTTCAAACAGATTCTGGAAATTTTAGTAGTGCTCCAACATCCACAGTTTTTAATATCGGTGGAAATGGTGGTGTTAATGGAACTTGTATTGCATATCTGTGGCACGATGTCCCTGGCCTACAGAAATTTGGAGAATACTCTGGAAATTTAAGTAGTAATGGTCCGACGATTATAACAGGATTTAGACCGTCAGTCGTAATAATTAAAAGATACGATAGTTCTGGTGATCACTGGTTTATTCATGATGCAGAACGAAATAAAACAAATGTTGTTAACGCAAGATTATATCCAAGTTGGGATCAGTATGAATTTACAAATGTTGATGCTTTGGATTTCTTGTCAAACGGATTCAAATTGCGAACTAGCGATACTTCATGGAATGCCTCTGGTGGTACATACATCTACGCAGCATGGGCAGAAGCACCAACATTTAACTTGTATGGTGGACAGTCCAACGCTCGCTAAATACTCAAGACTGGATAAATAGAAAAAAGTAGTATCGGTAATGGCAATTAATTTTCCCGATAGTCCTGGTATTGGAAGTGTATTTACAGATACAACTTCGGGGTTTTCTTATGAGTGGACTGGAACCTTATGGAAGAGTTACTCCGCAAATACAGTATCAAACATACAAATTCTTGATGACATTAGTGGGAGTTTTGATAGTATTGAAACCATTTTCAATCTGACGGTTTCTGGTTCTGCAGTAACACCAGCCAGTGCTCAACAGATTGAAGTTATTCTTGGTGGTATTCAACAATCTCCAGGAGTTGATTATACAATTTCTGGAACAACTGTTGTATTCACGACAGCACCCACCAATGGACTCACATTTTCTGGTAAATTATTAGGAACTGCATTATCGTTAAATACGATTGCTGATGGATCATCTGGATCTGGATTAATTGGTGTAAGTACCAACTTTGTTTCTGCAATTGGAATCCAATCTGGTGGAACAGCAATCGGTTCTGGTATTACCCAACTTAACTTTGTTGGAACTGGTAATACTTTTGCAGTTAATGGGACAACTGTTGATATCAGCATTCAAGGTGGTGGTGGAGGAGGTGCTGGTGTCTCATCTACTGGTATTTTAACTTGTAGAGGAATTGCAAATGCTGATGACATCACCGAAAGTATAACACTTGATGATTTTTATGGTGCTGGAACCAACTATGCAATGGTTGGACCAATTACAGTTGTTGGTGGTGGAACCACTGTGACTGTAGGATCTGGTGTTTCTTATGTAATCGTCTAAGGGAGATTAATCTAATGTCATCACTAAGAGTTAACAAAATTATAAATGAAGCAGGAACTGGACCTGTAGAATTTAGTAAAGGAGTTACGTTCCCAGCTGGAGCTCCTATTCCTGAGTCAAATATGACCATAAATACCACTGGTATCGTCACAACTTCTGATATTTTCATAAATGATAACATTAACGTTGTTGGCACAATGACTGCTAGAGATGGTGGTAAATTTATTGGTAATGGATTTAACATTACAAATCCTCCAGGAACTCCATCAGGAAAAGTCATTGGACTCTATCTAATCAGTTAAAAACTATTATGGCATCTCAAGTTAGAGTAGATCAAATAACGAATCTCAATGGCGATGGGGCTACGGAGTTAGTCCATGGAGCAACAATCCCATCGGGACAACCGTTTAACATAGGTGGAAACTTAAATATTACTGGAGTCACTACAGTTGGATTCCTAACAGCACAAAATGTCACTGTTGGTGTCATTACTGCAAACAAATTCGTTGGTGATGGTTCTGGTCTCACTGGACTTCAAGTTTTGGGCGAAGCTAAAGCGGTCGCATTCGCTTACTTACAGGGATAGGTATCTAATCAATGGCAAGACTCAGAGTTGACTCTATTAGAAACAGAAATGATGATGGACCACCATCTCTATTTAAAGGTGCTTCAATTCCATCAGGTGGGACTCTTGGTGTTAGTGGTGATATATCCGTAATTGGAGTCTCTACAGTTGGATTTTTGACAGCACAACATGTTACTGTTGGTGTTGTTACTGCAACCTCTTTTGTTGGTGACGGTTCTGCTTTAACGTCTTTACAAACTACAAGTGCATCAAAAGCTTATGCACTTAGAAGTCTCTTAGATCCTTTACCATTCCGATCATGAGTTTTAATGTTAGAGTAGACTCTCTTACAAATAAAGACAATAATGGTCCAATAGAAGTTCCTTCTGGACTTTCTGTGGATTCTGGTGAACTTGCTGCCAATGGAAAAATAGACATCACAGGATTCACTACAGTTGGATTTCTAACAGCACAACACGTCACAGTAGGTATCATAACTGCAACAACACTTGTCGGTGACGGATCTGAACTGACAAATCTTCCTACAGTGACACCATCCAAATCAATCGCTCTAAAATTACTTCTTTCAGATCCTCCTCTCAGATCCTAAGACTAAAGATTATAAATAAATATACTTAAGAACTCAACATTATAAAAAATGGCTGCTCCGAACATTGTAGGTGTAACAACCATTACTGGAATTACTACCTTTGTAAGTTTAACCACAACTGATGCTACTAACATCGTTAGTAATCCAGCAGATAGTGGTGCGGTTTATAAAATTAACACTATAATCGCTGCCAATATTGATGGTACGTCCACTGCTAATATCACCGTCAAAATTCATGATGCAGCCGCTGGAGCTGGATCATCTGTTCCAATCGCAAACACCATTGATGTAGTAGCAGATTCCACTTTGGTTGTTCTTGACAAAGCATCAGCAATTTATCTTGAAGAAAACAGATCAATCAGTGCGACAGCATCAGCTGCTGATGATTTGGCAATAACATGTTCATATGAAGAAGTTTCTGACTGATAAGGAGTTTAACTAAAATGGCAGATCCAACAGCATTATACTCCTATAAAGGAGATTCACCAACCACTCTTCCTCACAAAATTAGGTTGAGTGATGGAAGAGTTCGTACAGATGTTTCTTCTTTTTCTGATGAAGAAATTGCAGATGCGGGATACACTGGACCTTATACAGTCCCCAGTTTTAACGAAGCAAGTCAGAGAGTTACTTGGAATTCTTCTGATTTAGAGTATGTTGTGGCAGACATTCCCGACTCGGAGTTGTGGGCTTCAATTCGTGCCAAAAGAAATCAACTTTTGAGTGAATGTGATTGGGTAATGTGTTCTGATACTCCAGGTGAGACATCAAAGAACAATATAAAAGAATGGGAGAAATATCGTCAGAGATTAAGAGATTTGACTAAGGATCAAACAGATCCTTCATCAATTTCATGGCCACTTTCACCAACTGCTGAAGGTGTGATATTTGATGCAACCCCTGTCGAAGAACTTAAACTGAGACATAGAGTTGAAGATTTGGAATCAAAAATAGTATCCTTACAGGAGGCTATAGAAGATGTTAGAGTACCAGTTAGTAGACTTGAAACAGTAGAGACAAAGGTCGCAGCTTTAGAAGCAAAGTAAATTTTAATTAAAGGGGTAAACATGGCACCTTTTAGACCATCAAATTTAAATAAAAGAGCATATCCAGGCAATGCTAGTGTGATAGGTCCTACAGCCACAACAACTTGTTCTGCTACCACGACATGTTGCTGTGAAACTAGAACTTGTAAGGATGCTTGTCAAGACTACCCCCTAAACTTAGGGTGTAGATGTTGTTGTTGTGGTTGCCCCTGTTGTCAAATCAATACATGTTGTGAGTGTACTGTTTGTACCAGAACCCAATCAAAGGGTATGTGGAAGACCTCTGAGGTTTATACAGCAAGAGAAGCTGATGAATGGGGAGATACTACATCTTCAAATACTCCAGAGGGTATAGTCAATACAGTTGGAACTGGAGTAACTGACATTACTGTTCAGAAAGACTTTAAGGGTTTCTATATCAAATCCAATTGTTCCTTTGTTTCTCCAAATGCTTATCAGGTAAACTCAAACTGGCACGATAGAAACAACGCTGTTACCTGTTCTAATACTTTGGTCAACTGTAGTTGGTTTGTCGGTTCATGTGATTGGTACAAGCAGATCGGATCACCATGTAGGACTTACTGGGACCAATATTCTAGTTCATATTGGACAGATACAGAAGCAAATGGTCAATGGGCTTATGTTATCAACATGAATAATGCCACTGCCAACAATTATGCTAACTATAAGACTAGAGGTAAAACCGTAAGAGCTGCTAGAAGCACCAGATAATTAAACATATAGATATATAAAATTCTTTGTTATTTTTATGAATCATATTGATATCTTTACAACTGCATTGTTTCAATCCACATATACTAATTTTGACTCTGATAAAGAAAAGATCTTAAAGTCAGTTGATGAATACCTGAAGGAAAATCCCACCTCGGTTTTAAAATCCAATACCCAGGGTTATGGATTTCATTCGGAAGAAAATATTCACTCTTGTCCTGATTTGCAAGATTTGTTCAATGAGATATGTGGACTGTGTGTTTCCTATGCAAAGTTATTAGACTTAGATGTTGAACATAAAATACCAGCAATAACTAGTTCATGGGCTAATATTGCTGATAATAGAATGTCATCTCATGCTATTCATGTTCATGAAGGTGTCATAAGTGGAAGTGTATATCTAGAAGTTCCAGAAAATAGTGGTCAAATTGTATTTCATAATTATTCAATAAATCCTTTATGGATGGGAAATTATCTTGCAAAGAATAAAAATCAATACACTGGTCAGAGTCTCAAAGTAGATCCAAAAGAGGGTGAGATAGTCATGTGGCCTTCCTATCTTCCACATTCGGTTGAACAGAACAATCATGATGACAAAAGGATAAGTATATCATTTAATTGTATTTTCTTTGATAAACCAGAATGAATAAACCTGATAGTTTTTATAAGATAGGTAATCTTAGAGACAGCGAATTAACTGATCAAATAAAATTTGTTGAAGGATTGTCTTTTGATGTTGATAATTATTATGATGAGTCCTATAATAGGACTGAACATTTCCCACAGTGTGTATCTCATGCGATTATAGATCAATTCAATCCTGTGAGTGATGACTCCATGAAATTTACATTTTCCATTCCTTACCTGATTAAGGCACTGAGGGATGAATATGGACCAGGTAAATTTTGGAAAGCTTTTTATGCGAAACTACCTAGTGGGGGAAAGATACTAGAACACTATGATGGAGGTCTTGGGTTCACTTTGAGTCATAGAATTCATGTTCCAATCAAAACAAATAAAAATGTTTTATTCTCTGTAGATGGCGAGAAGAGAGAATTAAACCAAGGGGAAATAATTGAAATTAATAATCTCAAAGATCATTTTGTTGAAAATGATGATCCAAACGAGGATAGAATACATTTGATTATGGATTTCGTCACTGTAGAGTATATGCACATGATACGATGAAAAAGGCACTCGTTACCTTTGATATAGACTATGATAAAAGAATCACAGATATAACTATTCCTTTTATGGAAAGTTATTCCAAAAAGATTGGTGCAGAATTCATAGTCATAAAAGAGAAAAAAATAAATCAACCAGTGATCTGTGAAAAGTTTCAACTTTATGAACTATCAAAAGATTACGATTGGACAATTTGTATCGATTGTGACGCCATAATTCACCCGAATTGCCCTGATTTTACTGAACTTGTTGGAAAAGAAACTGTCATATTCAATTCTATAGATTTCTATCCCATAAGATTCAAACACAATAATTACACTAGAAGAGATGGAAGAAACATAGGTGCCTCTCCCTGGTTGACAATTTTTAGTGATTGGAATAGACACTTATGGGAACCATATGATAATCCAGAACAATATGTAAGTGACATCAACCTAACTATGAGGGAGAAGAACTTTGGATATAGACCAGAACACATATTGTCAGATTATTTGGTTAGTAGAAATATTGCAAAGTATGGATTAAAGGTTAAAACAATTTTTCAAGATCTCCTAAATGATTTCCCATCTCATCCCAATAGAGGAATTCCTCTCTTCTTTTTACATGAGTATTGTATAACACAAGATCAAAAGGTAGATTTTCTAAATTTTTGGAAAGATAAGATAGAATCATCATCACACTTTTATGATAACCAAATCAACAAATTGACATGAAACAATATTATTTTATTTCTGGTCTCCCAAGATCTGGTTCTACTCTACTATCATCAATATTAAGACAAAATCCAAAGTTTCATGCTGATATATCTTCATCATTGGAACCTATCCTGTCGAATTGTGTGGAGACATTGAGTTGTACTGACAGTGATGGATTCATTGAAGTAGAACAAAGAAAAAATACATTAAAATTCATGGTTGATGGGTATTATCATCACATAAAAGAACCAATAATTTTTGATACCAATAGATCATGGACCAGTAAAACATTTTTTCTTAAAACAATTTTTCCTCAAACAAAAATAATTTGTTGTGTCAGGGACATCGTTTCTATTTTGAATTCAATTGAATTAATTCAGGGGAAAAACAGTCTTTACAAAAATTGGATGGTTGATGACGAATCAAGTGTGAATGTGTTTACTAGGTGTGAGTCATTGATGAGAGACACTGGGCTTGTTGGTTCGGCTCTAAAGTTTTTGATGGAGGGTTATTGTTCCAATCCTGAGATGATATATATTTGTGATTACAAGACTTTTTGTGAAGATCCAGAAAAAATGATGAGAGGAATATATCAATTTTTAAATATTGAATATTATTCAAATCATGATTTTGACAATGTAGAGTATTCTAAGAAGTCTTTTGATTCATTTGTTGGATTGTGTGATCTTCACAAAACCAGAAAGAAAGTCTCCTACGATCCACCAAAATGCATTTTACCTCCTATGTTGGTTGACAAATATAAAGAATTGGAGTTTTGGCAATGGAAATAAAATTATTCGTACATATTCCCAAGACGGCTGGACAATCCGTATTTGACTGTATAGATGATAAATGGAATAGATCTTTTCCAATGAAACATGATCCATATTTCCATTTACAAAGAATAAATGAAATAGGTCCAGAGGTTTATAAGTTTTGTGTGATCAGAAATCCATATAGAAGAACTTTTAGTTACTTCAGACACTGGATAAGACAAGTCGGTGGTGGTGAACAACCTTTTGAATATTTCCTCGGACAAATTAAAAATAAAGTATTTTATGAGAGAACACCAATGTATTCATATCCCCAATCACTTTATGTTTTAGATACTGATGGTGAGATTGGAAGAGATTTGAATATCTTTAGATTTGAAAAGTTAGAAGAGTTAGAAGACAGAATAAAAATAAAATTACCACATAAAAATGTCGGTGATTACACAGATGAGGATTATTATAAGGCTTACACTGAAAAAAACATATCAATGGTACAAAAACTTTTCAAAGTCGATTTTGATAATTTTAATTATGAGATAGATTTTAAATGAAAATTGTTTATGTAGAGGAACCCTTTTTTCATATCATAGTAGAAGAGACATTTTCTGGTCTAGATTCAATTTTTAATGAAGTAGACGTGGTGAAGGGCGAATTAAAGGATCCACGACATACAGGTGGGGCTCTGTCTGTGACAGGGGAGAACAGAAAGAAAAGCAAAGGATTGTTTCTAAATGAACGTAAAGAATATCAGTATTTGAAGCTAGTTTCTGGTATCAATGAAGCTTTACAAAGATTAAAACGTTCAATAGTATGGAAGAATCAAACCCTTTATCGATTGTATGAAAAAACTATTTGGACGGGTTTCTTACTGAATCATTATGAGCGTGATGATTATTATCTACCACATACTGATGATGGATTGTTCACATTTATCACCTTTCTCTTTGATGATTATGACAATCGTGTAGGTGGAGATTTATATTTTCCAGAGTACGATTACTTACACAAATGTAAAAACAATCAATCAATTTTATTTCTTTCTAGTGAAGTGCATGGGGTAACAACTTTTGAATCTAAAAATAATAGATATAGCATTTCTACATTTTCAACTCTGTGGAGAAGATTCCAAGATCCTCCACTAAATAACAAAAATATCGATCCTTTAAAAATAACTTATAATTAAAATGAAAATTATCAATGTTGACGGTGGAATTGGAAGAGTGATTACATCACTCCCATCATTGTTGAAGTATCATAAAAATAATCCTGAAGAAGAATGGTATCTCTCAATTTCAGGATGGGATTATATTACTTTTGGTATTCCAGAACTTGATGAGAGAACTTTTAATCCAGAGACAAAGGGTGTTTGGGAAAATTATTATCTAAAGGCGGATGAAGTGGTTCATGCAGAACCATATCGTCTTCCCAATTTTTACAAAGGAAAGATTTCTCTTGCAGAGGCATTTGATGAAATCATTAATAAAACCGATGATCACAGTGATTTGGATTATGAATCTCTGAGTGTTTCAAATTCAGAAACTCGTAAAGGACAAGAAGTTATTTTTCATGCATATGAAAAATGGGAGAAACATCAAACTATTGTCATCAATCCGTATGGATCTACCGCACAGGTATCCCCTGTAGGGATCTATGATGACTCCTTAAGATCGTTACCTGAAAGTATGTTCATCAAGCTTTCTAAACTCCTTGCAAAGGATTATAATGTCATTTACATGGGGTATCATCATTTAGCCCCACAAGATGATATTGAACATCTCTGTATTCCACAAAATGATTTACACATTCGTGAATGGATGGGAGTAATTTCTCAGGTGGATTATCTGGTTGGGTGTGACAGTGTGGGTCAACATATTGCAAGATCGGTAGGAACAAAGGGATGTGTAATTATGGGAGGAACTGATCCAGTGAATATGTCTTATCCCGATTACTTTAGAACTATTCAAAGAAAGAAACCAGTGTACTCTCCCATGAGAGTTTCAATGACACAATCAAATTTTGCAGAGAGATTGAATGAGGATTGTATGAATTATACTGAGGAGGAAATTTTAGACATCTATGGAAAGATAAAATCTGATTTAGAAGAAATTCTCAGTGAACATGAATAAATCAATGGAAGTGTATTCTTCTGTCTTTGATAATGCACTTAAAATTTCTAATGACATCAAAATTGAGAAAATAAATGATGACATAACTTTAGTGGATAATATTTTTGAAAATTATGATGATCTTCTTGAATTAGTTAATAATTTAACTTTTTGGGAGGGATGGTTCTTTTTAGATTCTAGACCTGTGCTCTCACACATCCTTCCACCTGGTTTTGGATGTGAATTGATAACCAAAGTGTTTGATCACAAATTTGATCTATATTCTGTAGATTGTTCTGTGAACAAAAACAGTTCTAGTTCTACAGTTGGAACTAGAAAGTTAAGTCCCAGCTCTAATGCTCAAATTCCACATTTTGATGTGAACGAAAACCTACTCCAAGAGATAAATGCGGACAAGAGTATTGATTGTAGTATATTTCTCATGAACTTCAATCGATTTGATGTTGAAACTAACTTTTGGTCATACAAAAATAAAATGTATGTTGAGGATGCGAGTGTTGTAGAGGATTTTAGAAGAGAAAATGGAAGTAAAGAACTATCAGAAAGGTTTTTGAATGATCTTTCTGAGGAATATTCCATAAAATATGGACCAAATCAAGGAATTCTATACTCTGCAAGAATGTTTCATTCACCAAATCTTGAGTGTATGAGTAACAATGAAGATAGAATTTGTACCAGAGTTCAATACTTTAGAAAACTCAATTATGGAAAATAAAGAACTAGAAGAAGTTAAAAAAGTTATCATGACTTTAAAAAGACTTGGATGGGAAATTGATGATATTCAAAGATTCATAAATCTTCCAAGAGAACAGATTGTTGCCATGACATATGGAATAGACTGAGACAGTCCATAAACCGTCTACAATCCCCCGTGGTTCACCCCATGGGGGTTTATAGTATCTGGGTAGTTCAGAGACCTTACAAGTCCATTTGAGTGGGGCTTGACAGTCTCTCTCTTTTCCTATAGACTAGGTTTGTCCTGGAAGATAGGTACAGTCTAAGCAACCTTAAAGACCATGAAACCCAAGTTCATCACAGTCCAACCAAAGTCATCAAAAGCAAAGAATCGATTTGCAAACTTGATGGATTCTCTACATTCGTGTAAAGTAGAACAAGAGGACCAAGAAAAGTGGTTCCTGTCATCTATCAGTGGTCGGTATCACTTCTGGATGAATAAAGAAAACGATCCCAACTGGAGTATCATCAAATGACTATCGAATATCAAAAGACTTGGGAAGTCATGAATCAACTTGAAGAATCATTCAATAAGATTGCTGCTGTAGAGTTCATGGTTGAAGAGTTAAATGATGCAGTCAATCAGAATGAAACTGATAGAATTGTAGACATCAGTCATGCACTTCTTGCTTATCTTCCTGTTTATATTTCTCACTATGAGAAGGCATCACGACGAGCATGGAACAATACTGTAGTGAAAGTTGCAGAAGATGATGTTCCTTATCGTTTTGATACAAAGAGTGAAGATAGTATCATGTTTAAATATAGTGATGAAGATCCCTCACTAGAACTGGAAGCCCTATGACTTTACCCAAAGACCGCAAACTGAAAACTCAAGACATAGAGTCAATTCGGAAAGCGGTTGAAGACTCTGACATCAGAGCTATTCATCCTGATAAGATGGAGGAGTGGGCAGAACATCTTGTACGGAAACTTAAAAAATGAGTATTGAACGCAAACTTGAACAAATTGAAGTCTCCGACATGGAAGATTTCCTCGATGAGTGTCAGTCAAAAGCTGATGAACTAAATATCAACTTGGAATATTATCTTGAAGAGTTCATCTAATGTCTGACCGAGATAAGTTGGTTGCTGCACAGGCACATGTGGAGAGTTTAGTTGCTCTCCTAGAGGACAATCCATGGAAAAGTTATTTGTTTCGGAGTCTGTCAACCATCAAATGGGAATTACAACGTCAGTTGACTAATCTTGATGCTACTGATAAGATTAAGGAGTAATTATAGGAAATGATGAAGTATTTGTACGTCATTGACCATTTTGTTCCTTTTCCACAATCAGAGTATGGTGGTGTATGGAATGTCATTGCAAAAGATGATGAGGAATGTTTTGATGTTGTAGTGTCAGAAGATGATGAATTAAATCTTGGTTGTTACACCAAGCTACGGGAAAACATTAAGAAATCCACTAAATATGCATTGTTGGACGAAGAAACGTCTAAAGTAGTAACGTCATTTCTAACCTAAGATATGTCTGAACCACGAATGCGCAACCCATCGGATCCACTTTATGATCCCAATGATAAGTACAACGAATACAAAGTTGACTTTCATGCTAATGAAGAACATTCAGAAGATGAGTGGGATCCAGAGACCGAGGGTAACATTGCAAATCCAGAAAATCGTCATCGAGACAAAATTTTAGATGAGTTCTGCGACAACCACCCAGGTTCTCCCATGTGTAAAGTATTCGATGAATGAATCTCAGTCCCGTGCTCTTGATCTTATGATTGAGAGTGTCTATAAAGCAGATAGTAGACTTCGTGGTTGTGCATACAATCAAGGATGTTTCGATGAACTTATGGGTTGGAGACAACTCATAATTGATACTCTATATCATTATAAAGATTTGAATGAAGTTCCTGCTCAGGTATCAGAAGCCAAAGAAAAAACAGAATCATTGGTCTCACCAAGAAGCAATATTCTATGACATCAGGGATGCAATGATGTTTGAAAGACATGTTAAGTCACAGGGAGCGATCAACACAGAGATCCGTCCCCTGTGACACTTGTTGTAGTGTCCATTTTTAGTTGAAATTAGTCAAAAATTAGTTTATATTAGAATCATGGACAACTTTATCATGGATTTTCCACACAAAGCACCCACAGGGTACGAATACTGGACTGATGACTTCAAAAAGACAATTAAACGGATATGGATTCGCAACCTTGGCGATTTCGTTTACACTGGTGGGGAGCATCCTTCTAGTGTGTGGGGTTTCTATGATAGCAGAAAAAAATGTTACATCGCCCCAATCAACCACAAGAAACCAGGAAAACCAGTAAGAATTGAAGATACTACTCCATACACAGCAATGCAGTTGAATCTTAACCCGTTGATGCGCGCCTTTGGATAAAATGAATATAGAACCATTTTACCATGTGAATCTTGTCTATGTAAAATCAAAAGTTCCTTCTTTTGTTTTGGAAGAACTTAAACAGGAGGCAAAAAACATACTTGAGAATCCAAATCAATTTAAGAAAATCAATGATGATTTAGCAGGAAATATAGAACAAGAATATCAAACATCCAAAGGTAGAGAAATTTTACAACCTTATCTTATTTCTCTTGCGGATGAATATTTCAAATGTTCTGAAAAACATAAACAAAATCTAGGATGTCCACATTGGCATATTGATGATGTATGGATAAATTTTCAAAAAAAGTATGAATATAATCCACTACATAATCATACTGGGAATTTATCTTTTGTTCTCTGGGTTCAAATACCATATGAATTAAAAGATGAATTGTCACTTCCAAATTGTGTAAATTCAAATACACCAACAAATTCTCTATTTCAATTTACATATACCAATTTGAAAGGAGAAGTGATAAGTGATCACTTAAATATAGATAAATGATGTGAGGGAAGTATAATTATGTTTCCTTCTTTTTTGAATCACCTGGTGTATCCATTCTATACCAGTGATGAATATCGTATTTCTATGTCAGGAAATATACTTAAGAAACCACAATCTCCCACGAAAAATACTTCATCTTATGAGTATAGGTAGTAAATTCTATGAACCCCATGGACCCAAACAGCATCACACTTAATACTCCATCTAAGTCCTTTGCATATGAAAAGATGTCTCGTGACATCGAAGAATGCAAAGATGTTAAAATCCTACAGAATGCTCTTCGTTGTTATGTCAAACTCTACTTTAAGCAACAAGAAACAATGTCAATCATCGGAGTCCCAAACATCAATGGAGACTCGTAAGGATAGAATGGCACATGAATATGTGCCGAAACTACATGATTATGTGATTTGGCATCATAACAAAACCACAGAAGAGGGGTGGGTCTATTTTGCTGGGGATGAATATATATCTATTGAAGTTGGTGTTAAGGAGAAACCAATCTGTGACCTGACATCACACCACAAACACCGAAAGAATCATACTTTAATTGTATGCCAAAAATGGTATTGGCATGAGTTAGAATATGTCAAATCCAGAAAAAATTTCTATGATTGTGAAACATGAGTGAAATAAAAATATACGACAAATTCTTATCTCCTATTGAATATTCAATAATTCGAGATGAGATTATGAGTGAACAGTGGTCATGGGAGTTTAGTGATAAAATTACTACTGTCCATGATCAGGGAGCAGATTATGGACAATTTGTCAAAGTTCTTTACATGTTCAATATTGGAAGAAGAAAAGAGTTTCAGATTATTGAACCAATCATCGCCAAAATACATGATGTTGGTGATTCTAATGAAATTGCAATACTCCGTGCAAAAATAAATTGCAATCCCAAATTGGAGAATGTGGTTCAACTTGGGGATTATCATAATGATTTTCAATTTGATTGTCATACAGCAATATATTACTTGACAGATAGTAATGGACCTACTAAATTTGCAAATGGAGAGGTGGTGGATTGTGTATCTAATAGATTGATAATTTTTCCATCACACATGAAACATTGTGGATTTTCTTGTTCTGACAGTTTGCGCAGAGTGGTAGTAAATATAAATTACCTTCCCCTATACCATGGATACAAAAAGGATGAAGATTGACCAATGAAGGAATTTGATTATGACCTTGATTACGAGAATATTGACTTCTCTAAACCTGAGAATCGACGACTATATCGAATTGGTCGCGGGGAACAGGGAGTATTATTATGCAAGCCTTATACTAACGATATATGCCAGCATTGGCGATTCAGAACTGCTGATATTGCAGTGAAGTCTAGTAACAAGATCTATGCAATGTATCTTGATTACAGGGACAATAAGGACTTTATTGGTATGGATATGTGCCGTAAGTTTCTAGAGATGGGATTTACGAGAGCGAGAAGATATGCTAACCATCATACTGGACAAAAGTATGATTCATGTGGTAAAATAAAGCCACAGGAGGACGATTGGGACACCTGTGAATATGCAGAATCTGCTCGTATCTTTAAGAAGGTGAGAGATCTTGCAACTTACAATGATACATATCAGAAGATGAGAAAAGATTGGAGAGCATCTGAATGACTTCCTTGTTTATATTCTCTTTTGTAACTCTTCTTGTCATTACATTAGAATTTACTTGGCCGATTAGGAAAACAAAATGAAAAGAAGACTTCTAGACTTAGCTGTAATTGCAGCAATGACAATTGCATCTGTGAATATCATTTCAGCTAAGGGATTTGCATATCCTGGTGAAAAGACACATGATTTTCAATCAAATCCAATTAATTATCCTGACGATTACTACAGCAATCATTCAATGGGTTGTCTCATTCTTAGTGATTGTAAAGAGGGTGTTGTTGAAGTTAAATCCCTTCAAGATGTTGAGAAGTATTTTGGTAAAAGGTACAGCGATCGGAAGGAGTTTGATGCACTCGTCAGTGAATTAAACAAGGCAGGTAGTAAAGTTTACATTGCACCCACAGAATATTTTCCCGTAGGACATCGTGGTGTCTATCATACAGTTAGTAATAACTTCTATTTGAATGACCAACATGTTCACAGATTTCATGTGTTGATGTCGGTGATGAGACATGAAGGATGGCATGCAGCACAAGATTGTATGGCAGGAACTATCAAGAATAATATGATTGCTATTATCAAACCTGAGGAAGAAGTTCCTGAAATTTGGCAAGAGATGGTCAGAAGAACTTATCCCGTTTTTGCCCAACCTTGGGAGAAAGAAGCGACCTGGGCTGGTAAAACTGAAGGAATGACGTTGAAAGCACTCAAAGCATGTAATACTGGTGCAATGTGGGAAGTATTTCCTCCAACCCCATTGACTAAAAAATATCTTATCAAGGAAGGATACATTAAGGAGTAATGTGGAGAGTCTGGGCTAAAGCTCTAGGACAAAAGGAGGGTAGAGATGATAAGGAGGCGGATACGATTGCAATTATCCGCACTCTCATTATGTTTCAGTTGATTATTACCAACTTCTTTATTATTGCTGGTAATGTTAAAAACTTATTTTTTGACACTACACCTGTGACAGTTGAACAAGTGAACACTAAATCTTGACTTTGATTGCTATATATCTTATAGTGTTTAAGTAAATCACTCAGGGGTCTGACTCATGCCTTCTTTCTCTTACGCACAAAAAACTAAGTATCGTATCACGTTGGAGTTGGATGTTCTTGATGATTTCCAACCTCGTAACATTGACTGGGAAAAATTGTTGGATGTTCAAGGAACTGAGAGTGTAACTGCATACGTTGAAGATCTCTCTGCCCCTGATCGGTGGTAATTGAAGTTACTCACCTCCAAATTGCCTCATCCCTGTAATCAACTAACTCATCATGGTCAACAATTCCGCAGTTCTTCGTTCTCTCACTGATATGAAGAAACTGTATAAAGATCAGAACTTCATGTTCACTAAAGAACAACAAGAAAAGTATGATCTTTTGTTGGATCTTCGTCGTCAACGTGTACTTAAATTGTATGAAGAGGGTCGTGTTTGGGTTGGTCCATCTGATGCTGGTAAAGTAAAAGAAGAAGATAAGGATTGATATACATTGGAGGGTCTATGTAATTGTGTCTCCTTCCGCGAGACCTCCCCTCCTTTTTTAGTCAAAAATTAGTCATAAATAGTATGACAAAAACCTGACAGAACGATGGCAGTTGTTATCAAGAAAACATCAAAATTAGCAGGTATTCTTGTTTACTTTGTTGGTGGTAATCGTTGGTCTGACGATAGATCCCAAGCACAAGAGATGACATCAGAAGAAGCAACTGCTTTGATGGATAATCCTGATGGAAAGAATGGTGGTTGGACAGGTGCAATAACGGAGACAGTCTGATGAAAACATTCAAACAATTCATAACTGAAGCATCAATGCCTGATGAATTGGCAGGTCGTGCATCAGTAAGACAGTCAGGTGAAGGTGGTAGAGTATATCGT